>Ga0214542_1000042_pt1 | contig 154512 bp, 73 predicted proteins | sample CNSS1metaG_FD_160096 | JGI IMG/M metagenome (GOLD analysis project Ga0214542, IMG submission 160096) | Root nodule microbial communities from cowpea collected in UCLA plant growth center, Los Angeles, California, USA - CNSS1 | ecosystem: Host-associated > Plants > Roots > Nodule | place: USA... | reverse complement strand
CACCCATCAAATGAGGTTTGGGAAGGAATTCGAAAATATTATGAGACACACCTAGGCAAAGAAAATGAGAAGATTGGCGTACAAATTAGAGTATTTAATGCCGAGCAAACACCAGAAATCATTATCAGTGAAACTATATCTTGCATCCATCAAAATAAGTTGCTGACAAAATTCAACATGCAGAGCTCAATGAATCCTCCTTTGGAAAAAAATACCTCAAAAGTTGTTCTAGTGGTTTCTTTATACTCAAAATATGGTGAGAGTCTAAAGAGTATATATGAAAGTAATACAAGTTTGAGCAGTGGAGTAATAAAAGTGTATCAGCCAAGTCACGAAGAGAATCAAAAGTTAGGAGATAACATGCACAACATCAAGGCATGGATCGAAATATATTTGTTGGGTTTGTGTGATGCATTGGTTACAAGTTCTTGGTCCACTTTTGGGTACGTTGCTAATGGTCTTGCAGGTTTGAAGCCATTGATTTTGCAAAATGTACATGGAAAAATTGTCCCAAATCCACCTTGTCAACAAAACAATTTGGAACCTTGTCTCCATATTCCTCCAAAGTATGATTGTCGGACTAATACCCCGTTCAATGATACTTTTACTTTTTATAATACGAAACACTGCGAAGATTATCCCGGAGGAATAAAGATAATTAATATGTATGACTAAATGACAAATAATTTACATAATCTTGATCGTTATTGTTTTAATGTAATTCTTACTTCCATTTATTTTCTAATTTGTCGTTAGATATTTTTAAGTTAATTAGTAAACAATACCATTTTTACATTTTAAGAACTTTATATTAATCTTAACCCATATTATTGTCAAAAAAGTATTCACATTTAAGTTGTCCGAAACCTCCTTTATAATCCACTCTTCTTTTGAAATACAAGCAAAGTCAAAAGTTATGAATTTACGGTAACTTTTTATTTTCTCTTTACTTTCTTAATGTTTTGTATTTTCTAGTGAAGTTCTTATTTAATTAAAAAGTATAAAAATTTACACTATACGCAATTAAATCATAAAATAAATATTTTATTAGTTCCAATTTTCGTAAATTTTGTCTCGTTTGGTCCTATTTATTTTTTCGAAATGTTTAAAATGATCTTAATTTTTGTAAATTGTGGTCAATGTGGTCTTTTTTTACATACGCAATTTAAATCGTTAACGTAAGGTGAACAATAACTACCGCATGTCACTTATGATTTTTTTAATTTTCATTTTTTTAATATAAGTCACGAGACACTAACACGTGACAATAACACTAATTTGAAACGTGGCAGTGACATTGGCTTGACACTTGGCAATGACATTGCCACGTGTCACAATGTTGACTTGACACATAGACAACATTTTTAAAATTAAAAAAAAATTAAAAAAATTAAAAAAATCATGAAGTGACATGTGATAGTTATTGTTCACCTCCCATTCGATGTAGACAACATCTATAAAAATGACCAAATTAACCATAATTTACAAAAATTATGACTATTTTAAATATTTCGAGAAAATGAGGACCAAACGAAACAAAACTTACGAAAATTCGGACCAATAAAGTATTTAAACTTTTTTTCAATGACATTTTAACATATTACATTATTATGTATTATTAACCCATATTTTTTTAATCATGACTTTTACCACCAAATTTTAATACAAATATCAATACTTAATTTCTTTAAAATATTTATACTTAATTAGTTTTAATCTTATAAAAAAATAATTAGTTATAATCCATATTTTGTTAATTTATGATTAAAAATAATCAAATATAAATATTTTTTACAAAACTAAATAACGATTTTTATTTATAATAAAATTTAACAATAATAATGATGATTAAAAAACATGAATTAATTATTAATAAAAATATAATACGTTAAAACGTGGACAAAAGAGCATATAGTTTATAGACATCGGATGATAAAACCATTCCCCGGGACTTGGAACGCGGATAGTCTCCGATTTTATTTTAGTTGACATCGACTCTTATATCCTATCATACTCTTTTCCTTCTTCAGGATTTTTTTTTTTTTTTCCAGTTTCTGGGTTTTTTCGTTTTCTACACAAGATCTACTTAATTGTGTAATTATTATGAAACTTTTTCTTACACCAAAAAATTTTGATTTTAAAAACTATTCTTTTTTATTTTTCAGTAAATTTTCATAATGGTGTTTAATGTCTCTTTTATTAGGATTAATGGATATGTGACACACATTAAATATATCCCTTTCCATGTTACATATATACAAAATAGAGATATTAGGCATAAGTCAACTGTATTATTTTATAACTTTTTATTATAAGAATAATTCACGAAAATTTGTTAAATATCTCCCCTTCATAACTTAAAGTTTTAAAAGAATTTTAATGTAGTTGAGAACCTGTGAGAAAGGAATATTTTAAATGACAGGAAAGTATTATCATATGTATCTTTTATATTAACTTTTACTAATTACACTTTTTGATGTTCATGATTATTTTTTATTCATTTTACATTAAATATTTATTTAATAGTCTCTACTTTGTGAAAAAGGAATATTTTAATTGATAGAATAGTGTTACCATGGATCTTTTATGTTAAATTTTAATACTAATTATTAATTAGAGTTTTTTACGTTTACGATTATCTTTTATTAAGTTTACATCGATTATTTATTGTTATTATCATTTATAGTTAATATTCTTCTTAAATTATTAGAATACATTTAGTTATATATTAAATTTTATTGTCTTTCGATCTTGTTGCTTTGTTTTTGTTAGATCAGGAGAAGACTAAAAAATTTAAGAAAGAAGAAAAATTGAAAAATGAGATTTGTTAAAAGGAAAGAAAGGAAATAGGAAATACAAAAACAATACCGAATTTAATTAACGTCAAATTAATTGAGTAATATAATAAATTGTCATAAGAAATATATTTTTATTTTAATTTTTTAATATATACAAGTATAAATTGAAATCGAAAAGACAATTAATCGTTGAATAATTTATTTATGAACATAAAAATAAATATTTAAATTAATTCATCTTTGAAATTGAAGGTATTTAAATAATTCATATAAATTATGCTCAATTTTTTTTCCATACGCCAACTTAAAAATGTTAGGATATAACAAAAAATACACGTAATTATCTATTTATCTACTACATATTAAAATATTGCATGTGTAATTACTATTTCTGCACAAAAAGAGATTTTTTTTCGTTTTTACATTTATTTTTTATTTCATTCTTTAATTTAAGTAAATATTTTTATTTTTAAATTAAAATAATTATTTTATCAATTTTATTTTTTATTTAAATTTAATCAATTTTTTAATTAAAAAACTACCAACAAAATAAATAAAAATTATTTAGAATAAATTTACAAAATTTATTTTAATTTTACAATTATAATAATAATAATAATTCATTGTTTTATTTACATAATTTTACATTTTAAATATATATTTTTTAATTTATACTTTTGAAGGTATTTTTTAAATTTACCTAATTTTTATTTGACTTTTTTAAATTAACTATTTTTTAATTATAAAATTACTTACAAAAAAACAAAAAACTATTTATAATAAAATTACAAAATATATTTAAACTTTATAATTATAATAATAACTATAATAATAAAAATAAATAATAATTTTATTACTTTTTATTATCATAAAAAAAAATATGCAGATAGTTCACTCCAAGAATATTCAACGGTCAACTAAGAACACACTTGATACTAATATAAAGAACTAGTTAATAGTTACAATATTATATTAAACTAAAAATGTATAAAAGTAAATTACAAATTACTTAAATAAATTTAAGTCAAATCCTTAACTTAACTTGTTATCTACTCTTAAACATCCATTTTCATCGCTATCACAAGAAAGTGTTGCGATTTCGCGGACGAGTTCTGACTTGGCGAGTTGACCCACTTGAGGTGCGGTTCAGGAAGCGGATCTTGGATTCCGGAATCAGATCTCGAGGCTTTGCTGGCGGCGCCAAAGAAGGAAGAGATCGCTTGGCGGAAGCGGAAATGAGACGTTGGGTTCTGCTTTTGGCATAACAGACAAAACCAACTTGTGTTTGCGTGAGAGTGACAATTTAGAAAATGAGAAACTCATGCCTTTCACATTTTTTAATATTTATTTAGGTATTTTGCAATTGGGGTCACGAAGAGTTTGTTTGACTTTATTATAATAAACAATGTATTAATACTTTATTTGAATATTTTTTAGGCAACTTTTCTTTCATTCTATTTCTACCTCATTTATAATTTTTTTTCTATTTTATGTTTTGCACTGATTCTACTAATACAGTTGTATGCTTTATATTACTTTACACATTAAATAATTGTTTAAATACGCGTATTATAGAAGTAAAATAATAATAATTATACTAACTCTTTTTGTTTAAATAAATTTTAGATATATGATTAATCCTATCATTTTATACCCGGTATTTATTTTTTCTTTTAGAAATTTAATTTAAATAGGATATATCTTATATAAATAAACATACTTTTTTGTAAAATAAAATTCACGTCACATTCTAAAATTTTATTATAATTTTGTTTATTGTATAATTTGTAAGAGTGTCAAGTGTAGTCTTCTGTTTATCTTATATCTAAACGGGATAAATTATAAAAAACAAAAAAAATATCTTAAAACTATTAAAATTTTAAAACTAAAAAATATCAACATACAAACTTTTTTTAAATAATTCTGATTTTCTATTATGAATACAAATATTTAAGATCAAAGCTTTGGTCAGCTCACATAAACATTTTCCTAACAATATTTTTTATAATTAAATATATTAGTAATTCTTAAACTTGAATATGAGATTTAGATTCATTCTTATCTTATATATTTTGGTTCTCAAACTTTAAAAATGAATTAATATAGTTATTTATATCAAATGGTTTTACATTCTTTTACTTGCTAAATATGTTTTAAAATAATATTTGAGTTAGAATATGTATAAACAACTTAAACACTTTTCAATGAAAATATATAAAAATAAAGTCAAATTTTGTAGAGTTCAAATAAATAATTTTATAAATATTTTTAAATTACAAAAAAAAAAACTTTAATTTGTTTGTACACATTTTTGTTTGATTTTTGTGCATTTAATTTAAGATAATTATATCATGACTTTCTTACACATAATTGACCTTTGAATCTAAATTTAATAGCAAGTCATATAGGGTATAGGTTATTTAAAAGTTGATTTATATATTTTAATTTTTTATATGAAATTTAAATTTTTTTACAGAAGAAAAATAATTTATATTTTAACACAACACATTTAATGTTCATTTTTTAAATCATTAAATTTATTTACATTAATATTTTATTGAGTCAACTGACTTTGAATTGTACTTAAAAAATAAATTTTTCATCTAAGTTTATATTTTAAAAATTTGTTTTCAAATAATTTTATTTAAATCTAAATATTATATACATATGAACAATATTCTCAAGTATTATACATATACAGTATTCTTAAATATTCATACATACTCACAGATATAAAAAAATAATTACAGATATTTTTTTTACAGACAGACAGAATATAATGGAACATATAACAATTCGATTTTTTTTTTTATATGGCGAGTATCGACTAATATTTCTTTTACTACTAAATCTATTTTTGTCAACTAACATGATATATATTCCAGTTATAATAAGCGGGTAATAATAATAAAAAAGATAAATAAATAAATATATATATATATATATATATATATAAATCGATTATTATTTATAAGTATAATTAAGGATATAATTTAAAATCTGATTGACACATATCAAGGTCAATTCACGGGCATCTGTAATCTCAAGCTTATGCCCCCACCATAATCATGAAACCCCAATAAATTTTATATTTTTATCTTTGTTTACTTATTACTACAATAATATAAAAATGTCTATTTTCATTTCTTCTAATAAAAAACAGTAAAACGGAGACTATTCTCAACATTCGGTCAATTAAAAATGTTATAAAAGTAAATAAAATTGATTTAAGAAAAAAAAACAAAAAATAAAAATATTAAACTGGAAAAAATAGAAAAATATCTGCTATAATAAAATTATGTGTAGTTTGGCAAAACTGTAAATTCTAATGACGTTTTTTTTTTCTTAAATACATTTAAAAGTAAAAAATAAAACAAGGAGTTTGAAATACAAATATTATTCTGAATGAAAGAGAATTTATTAATAAAAAGAGAATGCGTAAAATCTACATAACGATTTTCTTTATTTATTATTTTGTTTTGTCTTTGTTTCTTTACTTGCTCTTTTCCATAACTCACTTTCTTTCTATTCTCTCCTCTCCCACTCTCTGTATAAAGGGACAACGTGTGATTCAAACGGAAGCTGCAACACATAACGGAAAAATCGTGAGTCTCACTGAGAGGGTAATATCTTCCGGCAACTCCAAAACGTTTCGTTTTGAAAGCCTCATAGGTATGCTTCTCTTCTTTTACATCCTCATCATATATATATATATATATATATATATATATATATATATATATAATTATTGCATAAAGTTAAATTTACTATGTTTCTTAATTAACACAATTTTTCTCTTTCATATTTTCCAACCATCTTATTAACTTATATTATTTTTTTATATATTAATAAAGAGTTATTTAAATACATACATATACACACATATATATATATATATATATATATACTTATACATGTTATTTTATGTATAATATTTATTAATTAAAATATTTATTTGACAGTTATTTTTAGTTATGCTATTTTGTTTATGTTTAAATAAATTCTAAATATACTTGTGATTATAAATGTCATCTTATATTTTATATTTTATTCTACTATTTAAAAATTGCCTTAATAAATAGGTCAAAATTTACATTTAATATTTAATTTTTAAATATAATTTAAATGGGATAAATATTAAATATATATATTTTTTAAATAGAATTCATACACCAGTTTACAACGTTTTTATTCTATATTTCTATTATATAATATGTAAGAATATCACATATTATTTTTGATACTATCTTATACTGAATGAATTATAAAAAAACTGTAAAATCTTAAGAGTATTAAAATTTTAAAACTAAAAAGATATCAATTCACTAACATATTAAAATTTTAAAAACCATTTTTTTTTTCAGTAAATTTTCTTAATGGTGGTGACTCTGTATTTTAAGATTTGATCCGCGTGACTCCCTCCACGATAAGTCATTCTTATTAAGGTGTTTTAATGTCTCTTTAATTAGGATTAATTGATACATATATAGCAAAAGGGCATATTTATCTTTTTTATTACTTGTTTACCCGTCATTAATTATTGATTAATTAGAAACAGATATATTAGGCATAAGTCAACTATACTATTTTGATAACTTTTTATTACAAAAATAATTCACTAAAAATGTTAATTCTAATGTAGCTGAGAACCTGTGAGAAAGGAATATTTTAAATGATAGGAAAGTATTACCATGTATCTTTTATATTAACTTTTATTAGTTACAGTTTTTGATGTTTATGATTATTTTTTATTCATATTACATTAATTATTTATTTAATATTCTCCTCTGTGAAAACGGAATATTTTAATTGATAGAATAGTATCACCCACCATGTATCTTTTCTGTTAAATTTTAATACTAATTATTAATTGATTTTTTTGCCGTTACGATTATCTTTTATTATGTTTACATCAAATATTCATTATTATTTATATTAAACATTCTCCTTAAAATATTCTAATACATTTAGTAATTATATGTTATTATTGCTAAGATAATATTATCGTATACAAAATATTAATCAATATTATTTAATTTAGCATCCTCGTAATACCATAAATGGTAATAATTTCACTTTAGAACAAAAAATAAGTTATTAAATGATATTAGGCAGCCCAAGTTGGTTGGTTGGTTTTGGAGGAAAAAAACTATTCACTCCTCAATAAATATGTACCATTCATCTTCTTCATTGGCCATTCTTTTGAATCAAATACAACTTCGACACAAAGGTTTAACTAAACTTCTTTGTTTTATCATATTTCTTTGCATGATGTGTTGTTATTTTAATATTCATGTTTTGCTATTGATATCTATTTTGCATATGCATGTGATTCAATATTTCAGGATGGCTAGTGCACGGAAGGGTCACAAGAGTTTCAAACCGTTGTTAGTTGTAGCTTCTATAACTTTTCCCATTTTGATAATATTTTATGTCACACACCAAAATTCAATCTTTGATATCTTCCAAGATGTTAATTTAATGATTGAAGGATTCCACAATACTACTACTAATATTAGCGAGTCAGTTGTAAGTAAGTGAAGTCTTTCGACCTTATCTTATTTTTCAAGTTTCATTGTTATCTAGATATACATATTATAGAAAATTGTGTGATTTTATTTTATTATGTCCACAGATAAAGATGCAAAGAATAATACATTTGAAGATGAGAAGAATGATAAGAAGCTCTTTGGTGGACTTTTAGTTTCTTCATTTGATGAAGCATCATGCATCAGTAGGTTTCAATCTTATTTGTACCGAAGACCTTCTCCTTACAAACCTTCTGAATATTTGATATCTAGGTTACGAAACTATGAAAGTCTTCACCAAAGTTGTGGACCGCATACTAAGTCTTACAACGAAATCATAAGAGAGGGTGCAAACTTTAGCAAAGCGGGTGTTGATTCAAAGTGTAAATATCTTGTGTGGACAGCTATAGAAGGCTTGGGGAACAGGATGATATCCTTGGTTTCAACATTTCTTTATGCAATCCTCACCGATCGTGTTCTTCTTGTTAGATTTGAAAATGACATGTTGGATCTCTTTTGCGAGCCATTTCCGAATTCGTCATGGTTGTTGCCTAAGAATTCCACTTATTGGAATGATTTGAGACAGTTTAAAACATGTGAAAACGTGTTTGAGAATAACAAGGAAAACAATTCACACACAGTTCTTTTTCTTGATTTGATGAACAACAATGTTCGTGTTACTAATCGTTTTCATTGTGATCAAAATCAGGATCTTCTACAAAATATTCCCGTGGTGATTTTGCGATCAAATGAGTATTTTGTCCCTTCTCTTTTTCTGACATCCTCGTTTAGACAAGAGTTCAACAAAATGTTCCCTGATAAAGACACTACTTTTCACCTTCTAGGACGCTACCTTTTCCACCCATCAAATGTAGTGTGGGAACGAATTCAGAATGTATATGACTCACACCTAGCCAAGGAAAACGAAAGGATTGGTTTGCAGATTAGAATATATAATACTCGTCAAACACCAGAAGAAACCATTATCAATGAAACTATATCTTGCCTCCAGCAAAATAAGTTGTTGCCACAACTCAACATACAAAGCTCAATGAGTCTCAATTTGGAAAAGAATACCTCGAAAGCTGTTCTAGTGGTATCTTTATACTCAAGATATGGTGAAAGGCTAAAGAGTATATATGAAAATAATACAAGTTTGAGCAGAGAAGTAGTAAAAGTGTATCAGCCAAGTCATGAAGAGCATCAAAATTCAGGTGATAACATACACAACATTAAGGCATGGAGTGAAATATACTTGTTGGGTTTGTGTGATGCATTGATTACAAGCCCTACGTCCACTTTTGGGTATGTTGCTCATAGTCTTGGAGGAATGAAGCCATTGGTTTTGCAAAGTATCTATGGAAGAACTATCCCAAATCTACCTTGTCAACGACTCAAGTATATGGAGCCTTGTTTCCATGATCCTCCTAATTATGATTGTACGACCAATACTAATGTCGATTTTACTTCTCTATTTAATCTTAGACGGTGTGAAGATCAATCAAGAGGGATGAAGATAATTAATTCTTAAAACTAATAAATTAGATAGTCTTGTTTGTTTTACCAATAATCTTTTTACTTATTGATTATATGACTATTCAAATTTTAAATAGATGATTTCAGTTTAAGAAAAAAAAGATTGTACAACATAGAATTACAAAAAGACAAAAATTTTGGAATAATTCAATTAATAATAAACCATTATATATATATATATATATATATATATATATATATATATATATATATATATATATATTAAAAACAATAAAATAGACCACATGTCAGTATATAAAAGTTTACATTTCTTTTAGTATTTTAACATCTAACTGTAAAATCCTTTAAAATGAAACTGCCTTCCTTTTAAAAGGAATCAAAATAGTTTCCCTTCGTCCTTCAGTTTCTCACTTGAACTTTGTCCTCTTCGTGATCAGAGATAAGGATTACGTTCGCTGCAGAGTTCTCTTTGAATCTAACCAAACAAAATCTCCAAATCTCCATTCCGGTAAGTCTAAAATTCAACCTCCTTTGATACCCAATCTGTTTGACCGTGTATGCATTCTTTTTTAGGATTTCATGTGCTCTAGAGTTTTTGCATTTCACTCCTTGTTAACCAATGGCTTGTTTGGTTCGATCCAATCTCTTTCAGTTTTCTCTAGGTTGAAGTATAATTTTTATGAGTTCAAAAGTGGCTTGAAGTTCTTATAGAGTTTTGAGTGTTCTTATAAGGTGAATGAAGCTTGTTTTTTCTTCACGAATTCCATGTTGATTTTCTGCCAATTGAATTGCTTGATGTGTTCAATCTGGTATTCAATGCGATGAGCTGTTTCGAGTGGTATTGTTAAATGTATATTTTCGTTTCCTTTGTTTCGCAGAAAATGAAATTGAAATGTTGATTTGGGATCTTATATGAATTGGGAATGTTTTGGATGTTGCAATTTGGTCAATTTGAAAAATTTTCAATAAACATTTAAAGGTAATAAAATAAAATAATTTTTTTATAAATTAAAATTAATTCATTATTCATAAGAATATCTATCCATAAGTTCTCTAAAATTTAACTTTTAACTGGTGTGTAAACTAATTTTATGTTTATAAATGAGTTATTTTGATTTAATAAAAATTTTATTGTTAAGTATTTTTCAAAATGTTAAGAAGATAAATTAGAAAATACTTTTTGAAATCTTAAAAACTAAAAGTGTATTTTATGAATACATTTTAAGAGAAAAGAAGAAAAAAAATGTTTTAAGAACTAATATTGTAATATTCTTTCTATATCTAAAATGTATTTTTCATTTTTTTTTTACATTTTGGAGTCTATTTTCTACATAGTTGTAGTTCAAAAAATAAATATCAATGAATAAATTTGAATAATTATTAATTTAATTTTTAATAGGTGTATCTTTACAAAACTACGTTGTTTTCTTACAATATGATAGTAAAGTGAAAATAATTATAAAACACGACGGCAAAATGTGTGCAAAAATGAATTGAATGGTAAATTGTTCAAAAATTGAACACTAGATACTAAAATGTGAAAAAAAAAAGAACCTGAAAGATAAAATTTGAAAATAATGATAATCGAATGATAAAATGTAGAATTAAGTCAAATGTACTATTTTAATACCCTTTTACTGGAAAAAAAAATACATAATATCAAATTAAAAAATCTTCTTTTAAATTATGAGAACAAATTAGCTCTCCTTTATAATCTTAAAAGTATTCAAATAATTTTAATGTAGACAAGAACTTCCCTTTGTAAAAAAGAAATATTTTAATTAATAGGAAAATCATACCATGTATTTTTATGCTAACTTCTAACAATAATTATTAATTGACATTTTTTTAGATTTATGATTACCGTTTATTTATTTCACATTAAATGCATATTATTATAATTATTTAATTTTAATAGTCTTCTTAAATTATTGGAATACATTTATTTATATGTCATCAATACTAATTTAATATTATCAGTTTACATAATATTAATTAATATTATTTAATTTAGTTGTACTATAGTGTATTTGTAGCTTCTATAATATGTTTTATAATTTGACTTAAGAACAAAAATTAGAAGTTGACCAAATTAGTCAATGAAGGTACTTCACAGTATTAAATAATTTTTGGTAGATTAGTGAACGAGGTTGGTTGGTTTTTTAGGAAACAAACTACTCATTCCATAATAAATGTTATCTTCATCTTCTTGCATTGACCATTGTTGGTAATCAAATGCAATTTTGATACAAAAATGTAAGTAAACTTTTTTATGTTTCATCATATTTGAATGTATGTGTTGCTATTTCAATGTATAAATTTCTCTATTTGATATCTAACGTTGAATTTTGCATGCAATAAAATCAGGATGGATGATGTAGGAAAGGTTTTCAAGAGCTTCAAAATATTGTTAGTTGTAGCTTCCATAACCTTCTCTATTTTGATCACATTTTTTGTCATAAACCAAAGTTCAGTTTTTGAAATCCTCCAAGAATTTAATGCATTGATTGAAGGAACCCAGAATAATGCTACTAACAAACAAGGGATTCAAAATATTGCAACAGTTCAAGCTACAGAAAAAAAGAATCTCAATATTAGTGAGCCAGTTGTAGGTAAGTTCACACTTTGAAATTTACATTCTTATTGTCAAATGTAATTGTTACATAGATTTAAATATTGTTGGAAAATATTTGATTTTACTTTATCATTTCACAGTTAAAGGTTTAAAGAATGATGCATTTGAAGATGGAAAGGATTATCTGTCTTTATCTATTAATAATGATAATGATAAGCTCCTTGACGGACTTTTAGATTCCTCAATTGATGAAACATCATGTATTAGTAGGTTTCAATCTTATCTGTATCGAAAAGCTTCTTCTCACAAACCTTCTAAATATTTGATATCCAAGTTACGAAACTATGAACGTCTTCATCAACGTTGTGGGCCTTATACTAAATCCTACAACCAAACCATGGCAAAGGGTGCAAAACATAGCAAAAAAGATGATGATTTAAGGTGCAAATATCTTGTATATGTAACCTCAGATGGCTTAGGGAACAGGATGATAACCTTGGTTTCAACATTTCTCTATGCAATCCTCACAGACCGTGTTCTTCTTGTTAGATTTGACGTTGATATGTTAAATCTCTTTTGTGAGCCATTTTCTGATTCATCATGGATGTTGCCCAAGAATTCCCCTTATTGGAATGATATAAGACAATTTGAAACACCTGAAACCATATCTATGAATAACAAGGAAAACAACTCACGTGAGTTTTTGCCACCAGTCCTTGTTCTTGATTTAATGCACACCCATGTTGATCATACCAATCTTTTTCACTGTGATCAAAATCAAGATCTTCTGCAAAAAGTTCCTGCATTGATTTTAAGGTCAAATCAATATTTTGTCCCTTCTCTTTTTATGATATCCTCTTTTAGACAAGACTTGAACAAAATGTTCCCCAACAAAGACACTATTTTTCACCATCTTGGACGCTACCTTTTTCACCCATCGAATGAAGTTTGGGAACGAATTCAAAAATTATATGAGGCACACCTAGCCAAGGAAAATGAGAGAATTGGTGTACAAGTTAGAGTATTTAATACCCACCAAGCACCAACACAATCCATTGCCAATGAAATTATATATTGCGTCCAACAAAATAAGTTGTTGCCAAAACTCAACATGCAAAGCTCAATGAGTCCTCCTTTGGAAAAGAATACCTCAAAAGTTGTTTTAGTAGTATCTTTATACTCAGCATATGGTGAGAAGCTAAAGACTATATATCAGAGTAATATAAGTTTGAGCAGGGAAATAATAAAAGTGTATCAACCAAGTCACGAAGAGCATCAACATTTTGGTGATGACATGCACAACGTTAAGGCATGGACTGAAATATATTTGTTGAGTTTGTGTGATTCATTAGTTACAACCTCGATGTCCACTTTTGGATATGTTGCTCATAGTCTTGGAGGATTAAAGCCATAGATTTTGCAACCTGTATATGGAGAAAATGTCCCAGATCCACCTTGTCAACGAGCCAAGTACATGGAGCCTTGTTTTCACTATGCTTGTAGGACTAATACTACAGTTGATTTTACTTCTCTTTTTCATCATATTACACATTGTGAAGATGCATATAGTGGAGTTAAAGTGACTAATGCTTATATCTAGGTTGTAACAAATAAACTAGATAGTCTTCTTTGTTTTACCAATTACCCGAACTGGTTAATCAAATCACCATTACAACTTTAAATGGATGATTTGAATTTTGAAAAAAATTAAAGTGTACGAGATACAATTGCAAATATACAAAAAAAAAAATCTTAAAACAACTTAATTAATAAATAAATAATAAACCATTCAACATATAATAAAAAATAGTAAAACAGTGATCATATTTATTTTAGTGTTTTAAACACAAATTTTAACTTACATCTATTGTTGAAGTTTAAATTTTTCCAAGTGAATTACTAAACAAAAACGTACTTTACATTCCACTTTAAATGTTTCTCGCACATCACTTTAATATAACCTAGAAAAATCGAAGAGACTACTCATTTGAAACCACAGTTAACAGTGTTTTTATAACAAATGCACATTTGTTTGTATGTATAGTGTAATTTAAATTTGTTATAAAATATATAATTAATATGATTTATAACTATCAAAATTAACTACAAATCAAGTCAGAAGCGTAGAGTGAAAGTTGTAATAAAAATACTTTCAAAGAGTATCATTTCGTGTTTGTTATAATTTTTTGTATAACCACTTAAAAAAAATAAAATAAAAGAACTTCTTTATAAATTATTCATTAAATTATTATACATTAATTTTTCTAAAATTTAACTTTTAACTCGTCTAAACTAATTTTATGTTTATAAATAAGTTAATTTTGTTTTATAAAAATAAGTTTTGTTTTCTTCTAAAAAGTTTAAGAATGTATTGTCTACAGTATCCTCAAAACAAAATCATGATAATACACTTTAATTATATTATCTTTCAATTTGTTGATTAATATTGACATGAAAATCGTTAGCATTGAAATATTCAGTAGTTTACGAAAATTATATTTTTTTATTAACTAAAATATAAGCAGTATTTAGCGAATTAAAAAAAAAAAATGAGATCACACTTGTCGGAAAGTTTTCTCCATTATTTTTGTGTTGCCGACAGATTTTGAAACATACGTCGCAGTAATAGTTACAGGAAGCAGTTGTACTGTAAGAGAGCGAAGTTGTTTTTCGGAGAAAATAAATTATTGCTGAATCTGCTCGTAATTTGCATAGCTTCTTTCTCGCATTCTCAATTTCTTTCTATCGATCAAATTCGATTTCGACCCAAACGAGAAGGTAAATTCTGAGGATCTGGCTTCTGTCACTGTAACTCTTTCTTTGATGAATCGCCTACAACTAACAATTTGCTTTGGTTTGTCTTTCGTAGTTTTTCAATGTGCGTGTTGTTGCAGCGAAGGTAATTAATCGATTGCTTAATTGATATCTGAAGCTGCTTCATGCCACCAAGTTACGATGGATAAAGTAGGGCGTGGTTTCAAGAGCTTCAGAACATTATTGGTTGTGGCTTCTATAACCCTCCCTATTTTAATCACATTTACTCTCATACACCAGAACTCAGTTTTCGATCTCGTCCATGGATTTAACGTTTTGGATGCAAGAGCTCACAATGCTTCTAATATTGTCTTGAAACAAGGAACTCAAAATGTTACCACTAAAAATGCGTCAATACAAGGGGTTCAAAATGCTACAGTGAAAACTGGGGGAGAAAAGGATCATAATATTATTCCAGACGCAGCTCCTATTGGTAACTCCACTGTTTTGAATAGTCTTAGAGCTGCCAAATTCTTCAATTTATTCCTTTAATTCATCACTAGTTACTCTGTATAATATCCTTAACTTCTGATATCTCTAAATTATATGTTAGATAAGGTGTTGGGAAACAAAAATCAGAATGCTAAGCCTGGGATCTTAGAAGAACCAGCTCAGACACTACCTCTCTTAGATATTGGTAACTTATACTCTTCCTTCTACCTTAATTTCAGCCTCTTTTTTTCTTTTACATTTTCCTTGTTATTAATTTAAATATGTTTCTGACGCATAATATACAAAGGATTAGTTTCAAGATTGCTATAAGTATCTGCTCATTGCAAACATTTCTGACTTCATTTGAATAATTGAGAAAAACAAAATTAATACTTGCATTGGTAGATTACCGCTTACCATTGGTTACAACGCTCAATTTTTTATTTCTAGCAAGATCGTATGTTAAAATGAACTATGAGATGATTTCATATGATTTATTCATTTTCATGGGTTAAAGCTATACCATAACTCGACTGAAGTTTCAATGTTTTGTTATCTGGATATAAAGGTTATGTAAAATTGTGGTTTTTTGTTTGTTTATTTATGCATCTACAGGTCCAAAGAATAGTTCATTTGAAGATGGAGAGAATGTTGTGTCCCTGTCTAGTACCACCATTTCTAAAGACAAACTCCTTGATGGACTTCTGGTTTCATCATTTGATGAAGCATCATGCTTTAGTAGATATCGATCTTACTTATACCGCAAAACTTCCCCTCACAAACCTTCTAAGTATCTTATTTCCAAACTACGAAATTATGAACATCTTCATCGAAGTTGTGGACCTTCTACCAAATTCTACAACAAAATCATGAGAAAGGGTACAAAATTTAACAAAATTGATGTTAGTACGAAGTGCAAATATCTTGTCTGGACAGCTGCCAATGGATTAGGGAACAGGATAGTAACCTTGGTTGCAGCATTTCTTTATGCTATTCTTACCGATCGTGTACTGCTTGTCAAATTTGGGGCCGATATGTCTGGTCTCTTTTGTGAGCCATTTCCTGATTCCTCATGGTTGTTGTCCAGGAGTTTTCCTTATTGGAAAGATCAGAAACATATTGAAACATATGAAAACATATTAAATAATTTCAAGGTAAACAGTTCACAGGTACTTTTGCCACCATTTCTTATTCTTAATCTACAGCACACCCATGATCGTCACAATAATTTTTTTCATTGTGATGGAAGTCAAGATCTTCTTCGAAAAATTTCCGTACTAATTTTACGGTCAGATCAATACTTTGTCCCTTCTCTTTTTATGATTCCATCGTTTAGAGAAGAACTAAGTAAAATGTTCCCCCAGAAGGACACTGTTTTTCACCACCTTGGACGTTACCTTCTTCACCCATCAAATGAAGCATGGGAAATAATTAGAAAATTCTATGAGGCACATCTTGCCAGGGCAAATGAGAGGATAGGTGTGCAGATTAGACTTTTTAATACTCATCGACCACCACATCAAACTGTTATTAATGAAATAGTATCCTGCACCCTTCAGCATAAGTTGCTGCCTGATTTCAACGCACAAAAGTCAGTGGTTTCTCCTTTGAAGAAGACCTCAAAAGCTGTTTTAGTAGCATCTTTGTTCTCAGAATACGGTGAGAAGTTGAAGACTATGTATCAGACAAATAAAACTGTGACCAGGGAAGTAATAAGAGTTTATCAGCCCAGTCATGAAGAGCGTCAAAAGTCAAATGATGACATGCACAACATTAAGGCATGGACAGAAATATATTTGCTGAGTTTGTGTGATGCGTTGGTTACAAGTCCTAAGTCTACTTTTGGTTATGTTGCCCATAGTCTTGGAGGTCTGAAGCCATGGATTTTGAAGAGGGCATATAATGAAACCATCCCAGATCCACCTTGTCGACATGCCAAGTCCATGGAGCCTTGTTTCCATTATCCACCCAAATATGACTGTAGGGACAACAGCACAGTTGATTTTACTTCCCTTTTTCATTATATGAAGCATTGTGAAGATGTATCTGGTGGACTGAAGCTGGTTAATGGTAATCACTAGGTAACAAACTTGATGAGCACTGGGTTATTTACTTTGCCAACTTTACAATATTCCCTATTTGCTCTAATATATTACTACTTTGGACAGTTTTTGAGGTTGTCAAGAACAGAGAGAAAGAGCCCTTGGTTTTGTAATTTCGTTCTCACTTTTCACTATTTCCAGTCATCCAGGGATCCTATTTTTAGATCTCTAGGATAGAGGCTAAAGATTTTGTTATGGAAAAAAACTTTGCTTCCTGTGTCTCATAGGTATAATTGGTGTTGTTCTCTCTGTTGTGCGCTATTTGCAAGACGAATTAAAGTGGAGCATTTGTGTAGCCTCAATGAAATTGTGGTGTTGTGCATCACGCGACTGAAATTTTCTCTAGTGCCAGTTATAGCAAATGGACAGCATCTGATTTAGATTCCTGTTATCAATGTAGCCTTGTTCTGCGGAAGGGTTGTCTCTGATCAAACCGGTTTCACCATATTGAATGAGTGGTATTGGAGGTGAAATTCTAATTCATCACCAATGACAACATGAAGGCTATTATTTATGGATTTTTTCTTTTTACAGCAGGGATGTGATGGTGTTGGTTTTCCATACTGAGAAAGGCCATTGTAGATATAATTCAATCTGGGAAGTATGGTTTGTCAACAGAAACCCGCACAAGGTATATGCATTATTCAATATCGTTATGGTAAACTTCGATAGTTGATTGCAGGAATTCTGAAGCTCCCTGCCAATTTTTCTGCCGAACTATCTCGAGGAATGTAATAATTAGTTTAGCTAGAATGTTTCTTGCAAACAAATCCTTTTCCTACTTGTTTTAATTGTATTTATTTCATATCTTATTATTTAATTGTAAATTTAGGATTTTTGTTGTATTTAATCAATCAAATTTAGTTGTTATATGCATAAATAACTTGATGACATGCAGTGATCTTAAAAAAATATATGTTGGGTGAGTCAAAATTCTGTGTAGAAAAAATTTTTAAGTCACCAAATATATAAAATATACTAAAATTAAAAGAAAAGTTATTTTTATCTATATATTAATAAGGCCCCTCACAGAACAAGTACCAATAAGACGTTACCATATATAATTGAAGATAAAACATTCACTCCATGAGTCGGATGAATATAACATGTTTGATCTTTTTTCAAAAAAAAATATTCATATTCTGCCACTGAATTATACAAAGATTAACTCTTGCTTAGGGAAAATTGGCTATATTATATAAAATCCAGGCAGGTTACACCCTTGGAATTGATATATTTTTTTCCTTGATTTTTTTTTAAATAACTCAAATAAATAATTAATAACTATTCGTGACGAGTACGAATAAAAGTGAGATATTATATGTATGTAATTAAATACATTTTGTAGTATTAATTTTTTTTATAAGAAACCAGAAATGTCTAAATACATGTTAATGTCACACATGATATTCATTCAACATTTTTAACTAAATACATTGGTACATTTGGCATTCTTATAAATCTTTAAAAATTGAAGAAAATAAAGAAAGTTAAATCTCTTATAGACCTTCAAGAAATAACTCAGCTTCCATATTTTGGGAGGATTAGTTTTCTTCTCAAAATGAACATCTCTTCTCACTTCAAAACCATAACACTCATTTTCAGGAAAATACAATTGAAACTTAAGGAATAAATATACAAAAGATCCCACAATATTTTTACTTGTAAAAAATATAATAATAATTAGATCGTAAATACTTCATAGAAAAAAAAAGATAATCAAATATTAAATGAGACTTTAAATAAAGGCTCTCACCTCTTTATGAGTAGGCAAAATTGTTAAAACACTTTTAAAAGGTTGTAAAAAAGCAAAAGAATTAACTTATAAGTATAGTGTTTATAATAATTATTAATAATTAACTTTTTGAATATTTCTATAAATATATAATAAGTATTTCAATTTAGTTATGTGTATATTATAAAAATAAAAAAATTGGTTAAAAGAGAAATTTCGTTATTATTAATTGTAATAGATTCCTGGTATTTTTTTCCTTTATTTTTGTTCTTTCATTTCATATACCGTTTTAGGGTTTCATTTCAGTTACACTGTTTCTCATCTCTATATGGTAAGACCTCTGTTCTTCTCACTATCTTACTTCCTTGGAATTTCTTTGCTCCTCTTTCCCCAGCCTTGTTTTTCTTCGCTCCATTAACCTGGTACTTCAGAATTTGGATGTTGAGGATGGGCTGAAAATCTGTTAAAGATTTTGAAATTCACCTTATTTTTAACAATTTAGGTTTTAGTTAGGGGAAGAATTGTGTGCGTATTATTTTAATTTCCTTGAAATTGTTTGGAGCATAAGTTGCTTCTTTTATTGTTTTCAGTTCAGGTTTGGGGATTATTTTTCTCGCCAGGGTTTATGAACATTTTTTCTCGCCAGGGTTTATGAACATTTTTTTTCTCGTTCTTTATATACTTCATTGATCAAGTGTAAAGCGTGTATCTTGTGTGATGCCAATTCTGTTGCATAAATTGTCATATTTCTGTATAATTAATGATATTAATAGGTTAACAATGGTTAATATTCTAACAACTAGAGTTTGGTCAAAGGCTGGAAAAAAATGGGGAAGATAGGAAATAAATGGGGCAGTGAAAATAGTTTTCTTTGTTAAGAATATAATACGAATTGAAAGTGAAGTGGAGAAGAGAATTGATAGGTCCGGTTTTTTTTTTTTTTTAATATAGAATGTGGTCATCACTGCTTATCAGTATAAATAGGTTCAGGAATTCTTATTTTCGTTTTTCTTTCCTTTTGTATTACAGATTCAACCCAGAAGAAGCTATGAAGTCGTTCAATATAAATGGAACTACTCTTTCCCTTGCACTCTACACTGATGTAACCAATTCAAAGTTAGTCTTTCTCTCTCTGTCATGGGTTTGTTACCATTGAGTATAAGCCAAGATAGTTTGATCAGCTTGTTTTTTCTATTTAATCAAATCAAAGATTTTCTTTTTATCATAGGAGCTGTCTAGAAGCTATTTGCTATTAACTGAATTATGTTAAAGTCAGATTTCTTTATTGTGTCACTAGGCATGGATGTGATAAGGGGAATGATATTTTTGGGCCACTTTGAAATATTGATATCTGTAAGACACAACAGAAGGGACCACTTCATCTCATAATTCAGTTTAAACGTAGTTAGAGTTTGATTTGCATTTGCTTGTTATAGCAAGTAAGAACATTATGCACAAGTAGTGCAGTTACAGTACTTAATCCGTGATAATTGATGAGCCAGTTGCTCTTAGATAATTGTTTCTAGTTGGCGTTTGGCTGATTGCAATTTTTTTCTATTTATTGTCATATGACAATCTATAAAAGTAAATATACAGAACACTTTGTAAAAGACTTTATCTGTTTATTTGTAGTTGATTCAAAGGATTGTGAACCCGCTCTTAGCTAAAGTGTGTTTATGTAATTTATATTCTCACAGAGAACTCTTGGAAAGTATGCAAACCGGGACTCTGGAGCCAGAAGTTGCATTCCTCAATGCTTTACTTGTATGATTTCTTATTATTTGTGTTTAGGTCATCTTCAACAACATTTATAAGAGGATAAAAATAATTTTGTGTACAAACGGAAGAAAACGATGTAATTAGAGAAAAGTATACAGAAGTATTTATAGTTTTACTCGTTTCTTTCTTTTTCAATACGTGACCACCATCACATTTGAGTATGTATCATGAGAAGAACCTAATGATGTTGGTGCATAAATTTTCAGCAATGACAATTAACAATACTTTTTCTCTTTTTCATTTTTTTCTGATGTTACCATTGTTGTCAACTGAACCAGATTCCCAATATTTTCCCTGTTCTAGCGGCTGCTCACAAGACACTTGTAGCCAAGTCACGAGACTCATTGACCACACGCACTCCTCACTCAGAGCTCGTTTACAACTACTCAGGGTCCAAGCATGTAATTATGCATTGCTATTTAATCTGTTATGTTTCATATTTCCCCTTAGATTACTTACGTTGGCATTTCTCGTGACTAGATTACTGAATCTTTGAAAAGATGTGGCATCTCTGACAGCACAACTTATATCCTTGCTGCTCGATTTGATGCTTCTCCTGATGAGGTGAGATAATTCTACATTAAAATATGGCACACATTTGTTTCTTTCTTTCAAACACATAACTAAAGTGATCTCTGTATCTTTACTAGATACAAGCTATAGAGAAGCTCATCAATGGCAAAGAGATTGACCTGGAGGAGCTAGAAGGGAGAGCAAACCAATCCCAGATACAAAAGGTCTGTAATAGCTCTGATTCAAATGACTCTGTCTTTTTTGTGCATGTATAGCATATTCAGTCTTTTGTTGTCATTCAGCATTACAAGATATCTGCATCGGAACTTGGAGTATCATCACTTGCTGATGCAATAGTTTGCCGAATAGCTGCTCGTGATGCCTTGTGAGAAGAATGATAGTGATCTGCTTGTATACTACCAGTTTCCCTATCTCTTCTTAATCGACTGTAGAACATGTCATGAAATTTTTACAGGTTTTTGGCTTGCATTATATATACTTTAGCTTTCAAGTGTGATAATTATGATTTTTTTTTATCATTCAAATTGATGGACACATTATTAAGCTTTTCTCGCATCATGATTAAAGATGCAAACTAATCGAACAAAACTTTGAAGAATCACACTCTTAAAAGACCCATGAAATTTACAGAGAACTCAATTAGAAGGAATGGGATTTCAAATAGGAGAACAATGAAACTGAAATTGAATAACATCATTATTTCTATTACCAGGAAATACTAATCTCATCAATGGAAAATATGCACGTAACTCGATATTGGGAAGGAAATCTGAAAATGGAGAATGGTTTTAGAGCTATTAATTTTTTGGAGGATAAAATTTATATATAAATATTCATTTCAAAAAAATAATTAATAGTATCATAATAATTATATCACGTATATAAATACATGATGAATATGGATATAAAAATTGAAAGACTCTTTTGACTTTAATATTTTTAAGTAAAAGGGTCTGGTTAGGTTTAACTGAAAAAAATGCGTTTTAACCTTCACAATATGATTAAGAAATATTATATATATATATATATATATAATTATTTTATTAATTTTATTTTTTAAGTTTAATATTTTTTACACTAAAATAACTATTTATTATAAAATTATTAAAATCGTTTGCATTTACTTTTATAATTAAAGTAATAATAATAATAATTTCAAAAGAAACCTTCAACCCTCATTTTGTTTATTTAAGATTTGTGTTATAATTTTGATTGTTTTTAATTAAAACTTTACTGAATTGACAATTATGGTAAAAAAAATAAAATAAAATAAAAAGATAGAAAAGATGGTAGTTATTTGCTCTGGAATATGCTTACTGGACTTGTTAGTCTATGATGTATAGAAAACTAAGAGCAATACCATCTGGAGTTATCCATTTTCTTGTTTAAGAGAGATTTTAAATATATGCGTTATGAGAGTTATTTTTTTTATGATAATAAAAAATAAAAAATAATTATTATTGTTCTTATTTTAATTATAAATTAAATATACATTTTATAATATTATTATAAATAGTTTTATTTATTTTATAAATAATTTTTTAATTAAAAGTTGGTTAAGTTAAAAAAATATCAAATAAAAAATATTTAATTTAAAAATAATTGGTAAAATAATTATTTTAATTTTAAAAAAATATTTAAAGAAAATATAAATTTAGAATTAAGTTTATTAATAAATAAAATTCAGCGTACATATTTTTTTAAAATATTTTTATTGTATACAATGATGTATTTTAATTGCTATTGTTATTAAAAAAGTTTAAAAAGTAAAAAATAAATTGTTTTCTATTGTTTGTATATTTGAATATTTGAATTTGAATTGTGTTAAATAATATAGAAAAAATTGTGTTTGTGCTGGAGGATTCAAAGCAATGTTTTAAGGATAGGTGAAGACAGGGTGGAGTGAAGATCGCAGACAGGGTTTTCCTAATTCCTTACCCTTCTTTAGGTATTCTAATTATTCCTTTTCATCCTTCATCTTTACCCCTTCTGTTCCTGTTAAATTTGCAACACCACACTTTCTTCTCCCTCAAATTACACTCTATTTTTGTTATACATTGATTTTATTTCAATTGCAGTTAACTAATCACTAACATAGATCGATAAGATTGATTCCATCTCTCAGCACCTCTTATTTCTAGTTTTTATGAAGTTTTATTGGTTGATCTGGGTCTCGATCATTCTTGCACTATTTAGAGCCTTTTCATAGTTCCTTTTTAGGGTTTAGGGTTAGTTCCTTCTTAATGAAGTAATAAGCTTTTAGAGAAAAAGTGCGCAAAGCTGCGTGTTGAGTTCAATAGAATAGGAGAATGTTGCATTAGCAGGCATTGTGAATTGTGAGTGTTTTCGGTGGCTGGGGTTTGCATATCAACAGTTCTAGACGACATGGTATGGTTGATTATTTATGCATATTATAAGCAATATTTGAATGTTTTTTAATGTCCATGGCTTGCAGCATTACACTAATGTTTTTTATTCAATCATGTAATTATAAGCAATATTTAGTATTTTTTCCAATTTTCACATTCTTTACTCTTTCTTCTTATTTGTGGGTTAGTAGAAGAGTGAACTAAAATATTCTGTTGTGTGGCACTCGTTTTTCCATTTTCTTATTTACTTTTGGTGGTGGTACTCTAGAGGCAAGGTTGGTATTTAACACTCAATCAAGTTTTATGATGAACTATAGCTACTCCTAATTGGGTAAAAGATTTAAAACAAGTGAAAGATAATTTGAAACTGAATTGGTCTCTGTTTTGATTATCATCTTTCTAACTTTCTGCATTACATTCATAGCCATTTTTTCACTCTTGGATTACACAACAATTTTTTATTGCAAATAAAATAATAATCCAAATGGCACCGTTTCTGTATTCTCTGTGGGCCGAGATTGATAGTTTGGACATTATATTCATGCTTGTGATTAAACTTTCATACAGTTTCATGCAAATGTGGGCGCCTACATACAGGCATGCTCTTATTCTAATGGAAAATCTTATTGGCTGATGGTGTAAGTCCAAATATTGTAGTAAACAATTTCTTAGAGAAGTTATAAAAATATTTGGTTAAAATTGATTAGAGTATATGTTCAAATAATGCAAAACTCTTTAAAACATTAGGTGTAATCTTAATCAAATTTCTTTATTATTTACTGAAGCATCTAGGAACTCAAGCCAAAAGCCTCAACTACAGCTCCTTGCTATCGTCTATGCTTTTCTCTCGCTTTCTCCTCCACGTTTCTGGTTTATCTTCTTTTTTTCTGGGTTGGCTATTTGAGTTTCACTTTGTATATTCCTTGGCTGTGTTGCTATGTGATTGCATATCCGTTCTTGGCATCCTCTACGCTTTTCTCTTGCTTTCTCCTCCTCACTTCTGGTTTATCTTCTTTTCTTTTGGGTTTGATGATATGAGTTTCACTTTGTATTTTCCTTGGCTGTCTTGCTATGTGATTGCATATCCTTCCTTGGCCTGAGCTATACTAAATTGTTTTCTGTACGTATTTTCTCCTGGGCTATACTGTGGCTTCTCTATTAATGTGTTGCTAGTCAGGTTGAATATCTGCCTATATGCTTCCAGAACTTAGATATATTTCTCATTATCACTATTTAGATCCAAAACATACTCATTGGGGGAGACTAGACTAGGCCATAGTTTTTCTGTATAATTTTCACTTCTGTTTTATATGGTTCTCATTTTAGATTTTGTATTTTGAATATAATATAGTATGAGCTATATCTTAGAATAGCTTCAATATGCCATGCTACATGGGATATTATGTTACAGTCAATCCAGCAACCTATAGGCAAATGAACTTTTCACAAATAGAGACTTCTGTTTTGTGAATGATCGATTAGAAGAACTAATTTGGAATTGTTTATCATAATGTTTTCTAAATCATGTATAGCACTTTTAAACTAGCAAAGCACCCTTAAGACTAGAAGTTAGATACATATTTATGTAGCCACACACCATTGATTTGGAAAATACTTCATTACTAATGTTAGTGGCCTCCTTGAGTATATGCCAGTGGAACTTCTTCACAGCCATTGGCCTACCACGAAATTTAAAACTACTTATATGATTTTAACTAAATGCTGGTTTGCTTATTTCTGACAGTGATTCTTGCTAAAGCGATTTCTCAATAGCAGACATTCATAGCAAACACTTGAGCAACTATGGGTATAATTAGGAGTTGCTTCTCTTTCATATCAGGGACAGTATGTGGGGTTTACTTGGCTCAGAATTATCAAGTTCCTAATATCACAAAGTTAGCTGACACTGCCTTGTTCATGGCAAAAGTTGTGGAGGAAAAATACCGCAAGCCCAAGAAGTGGGATGATGATGATGATGTTTAGTTTGTAAATTGGTGCCATATTGGAATAAGATTCTTGTTTTGTTTTGCCTTATAAAAATCCTTTTTTATAGGTTCAAATACCTCAATTATAAGCTTTTTGAAAACACAAATTAGAAGAAGATTTTTATGGAAGCATTCTTAGCAGTTAATGCTCATTATTTTGTCCTTTCTTAGGAAGCATTCGCATTCTTCCGCGGTCTTCCTGATCTGAATCTTGCACTGAGACACTGTTGAAAGGTATCATATACCCAGTTTCTTAAATCTGGGAAACTAGGATGATAAGATAGCTCCAGGCCAGAAATCTGTTTTTCATGGTCATGAGAGTTTTATTTAACATTCAATTATGGGCTTGATAACAAATATTTTTTGTGTGCATTTGATTTTCTGGTTTAACAAGAACATGATGCCCCTACTACATTGGTGGACTCTGATTTTTCATTTACGCTTATGCATTCCAATGCATACAGTAATAAGACTTGTTATTGTTGTTTACTTGTGCCCCATATAAATGTACAAAATTTTCACCCATGCCATCCTCTTTTCAGTATGTATTGGTGTGCTTCTCATTTAACAAACATGGAAGGTCTGTTTAAATAACGATGATCTCCTCTCAAAAGGCTATTTTTTTTTTTTTTGGAATCGGATCGTTTCGTCATTATTATCCTTTTTCTTTTATAACCCATCTAACTTAGAAAGGGTAATCTTAAAAGAAGAGACCTCAGAAAGAGTCCTTATGGAAATAGTTATGGGATTGACACACATTAAGTGTATTTGTCATTAATTAAATCTTTTATTCTTAAAAGGTCAATCCTCCAGTTTTTGGATGGATTTCAGGCATGGGATCAACCAATTTATTTAAAGAAAAGGGCTTAATCGCCAATGGTCCAGCAACATTCGATTGAATGTAATCAACTTCATTAATGATTACATTTTATGCTTATCGTGACGAAAATTCTGTTGAGACAAAAAATTTTAAAAACATATATGGTCTACCCCACCATCAAGTGCAATATTCCTCTTTAATTAAACCATCGTTCAATATCGTCACTATAATTAAAGTATCTTACCTGGAAAGTATAAGCAGTGACGAGAAATTTTAGTCATACTTTTAAGAATATTTAATTTATTTCTTACTTTCCTGTTGGAAATTCCCTCGAAAATATTCTCACTTAAAAGTTTCACTTTCAGTTTGAAGTATGTCTTTCCATATCAAATAACTTATGGTTGCAGGTCATTTTCCGCTGGTGGATAAAATAAGTATGAACATGTTGAAAATTTATAGTACTTCAAAAATTTAAAATCATTTTTAGGTACAGAGCAGACGAAAGGGAAACACAAACTAATAATGAAAGCAGCACCTAAAGCATCCACCAGAGAGCGAGCTAGGTTAATGTTGAAGTAACTCAACTGTTTGATTATATGGATATATAGTTATTTTATATCTAAATCACATAAACTTCGTACCCATTTCCTGTTTTTTGAAGTTTATAAAAGAAGTGAAAACATAAGACTATATCAGAAGTAGTTTTTGCTATTTTCTGCATAAACTTGTGAAAAGAAATGAAAAAATATCCTCCACACCAAACAACTTGAGAGAGAAATCGAAGCAAATAACAGATATGGTCTTGGTGGAATGGAGTTGAACGAGGTCCCACTCATTGTACCTGCACCCATGTTCTTTTGCTCACTAACTGCTGAAGCACGAAAAAAGTTAACTATGTTTGCGTGCAGTGCATTAGGAATAGCAACATTCCACCTGTTATTCTCTTAGACAGCTAATTTTGTCTATGTGCACTTCCCTTTTCTGGGTTTTGAAGTGGGACACTGAGGAACTAAAGTAACAAAGACACATACGACAATGCCATGTTTATTGCTAGTGCAATTGCAGAAGATGACACTTTGGGCCTCCATGATGTGAACACCACTCTAACATGCATACATATTTACCTTTAATTTTGTTTGTTACATTCTTAAGGGCTTTGGATCAATAAGAAAGAGTGAGCTTGTGATTTGTTTATCGTTCTAATGATATTGGTATCCAAAAGTAGAAAGTAGAAAAAGCAGAAAGCAAAGCTTCGACGATTAAAGGTCAATCATAGGTCTGCTATCATGCAAAGAGAAGGAGGAACATGAGTTTCTTTATTCTAAGATATTCCAACTTCTGAGTTATTTCACCCCTTTTCTGCCACAACTTGGTCTGATATGGACAACGATCAACTCGACCAAAGGTTTCATGGATGTGTTAAAAATAGATTGAGCAAAAGTAAAGCTAGAGAATTTACTTTACCTTTATTTGTTTGACGGTATTTTTTTTTTCTGCACAGCCTAATTTACTTTAACTATAAGTAACACACTTGCTTAAGATAGCAAAATCAGAAATCAGTTTCACCTTTTTGAATATAGTTTTAAATTCATTTCAAGTAAAACTATACTTCAAATAATGTATTACACAGTACCACGTTATCTTTATATCTGTATGTCTAACATAATATCATCTTCAACCACGACCCGAATAAAAAGCATTACTTAATGAAAGTTGTTCACATATGATGCTGTATTTTAGTGCGACATGGGACCGGAGCTGCAATGTAAATAATGATGGAAGACAAGATATGGTGGTTATCCAAGGATGTGTGTGAAGTGCGAACCTCTTCTGCTAGAAATTACTGAACAAGAAAGAATTAAAAAGAGTAGTATCTCTAGATTCTAAGCAGTGCACGTGGCCTAGTGATGGCGCATGGGACAAAATAACTGCGCATAAAATAATCTTTGATGTTTTCAAACCAATTAACATCTGTAATGCATAATAATAATAATAATAACAATAATGTTCATTTCCCCCAACATTATCACACACTGAGTAGTGTTTGCTTCTCTTTCCTTGTCTCTCCCTCGTCTTCACGTAAGTGATCCCAAGACTTTGCCGCAAAACTTTCTCTTTAGTCAAAAGCACCTTGGGTCCCTCCCTCCCTTGCCTTTTTCTAATCCTCATTTCCCAATCGTTAATCTCGTATCATTTGATTAAATGAGTGCATAGAAACCAAACCATAGCATAAATCAAGGGAAATGAGAAAAACAAAAGAGAGTTAAGAATAGTAGAAGACAGCTCCTACTCTGATGATTATCTAATTGTAAAGCGATCTACTTTGGATACCCTTTGAAAACACAAAGAGAAGGAAATGGAAAACCAGAATGCCCATCTCCATATTACTACTCTTCAGTTACTTTTTCTTCTCCACTGGTTTCTGTGATCAGCATTCTCTCATCCACACAACACGCCATGCCTTCAAGACCCTTTCCTCCCACAAGTCCCACAAAAACCAAGGCCCTCTTCCTAGCACTCACCATTTCAGCTTGTGTTGTGATTTTCTGCTCAATCGTTTACTTCCTCTACCATCTGTGGCTTTCTCTAGTTCACAGGGCCAAGACCATCCCCTTTGATGCAAGTGCTCCCTTGAAGCTCCAAAGATTCGCATACAAAGATTTAAAGCACGCCACCAATGGCTTCGACACTGCGAATGTAATTGGCAAAGGTGGCTCTGGCACTGTTTTCAGAGGCGTGCTTAAAGACGGCAAGTTGATTGCCATCAAGCGTCTGGACCAATTGTCTTTGCAGTCAGAGAGAGAGTTTCAAAACGAGCTGCAGATTCTTGGAGGGTTAAGGTCACCATTTTTGGTGACTCTTTTGGGTTACTGTGTGGAAAAGAACAAAAGGGTGCTGGTGTATGAGTATATGCCCAACAGAAGCTTGCAGGAGTCCCTCTTTGGAGATGAGGGTTTGAGTTTGAGTTGGGAGAGCAGGTTTTGCATAATATTGGATGTTGCTAGAGCTATGGAGTTCTTGCACCTTGGATGTGATCCTCCAGTGATCCATGGTGATATCAAGCCAAGCAATGTTCTGCTTGATGCAGAGTGGCGTGGGAAGATCTCCGACTTTGGCTTGTCAAGGATTAAGGTGGAGGGTGAGTTTGGTGTTGACTTGTTTAGCCAGGACCTAGGGAGGAGCCAGGATCTATGGAAAAGCCAAGAGCTTTCAGGTAATTTGACTAATTTGACTGCAGAAACTCCTGCTATTGGTACTCCGGTTGAGAGTGTCAGTGAAGTAGATTTTGCTCTAGCTTTGCAAGCCTCTTCTTCATCTAAAAATAGTAGGACCTGCTTTAATGTCAAAGCTTTGAATTTGAATTCTTTGAATTATAATGCCAATATTGCTGGTGAAAGTGAAATCAGGAGTGTGAATGCAAAGGGTAAGGAAATATCAGCTTTGGATAGAGATGAGTGGAATGGTAAGTTTTTTCCTTATGATGATGAGCTTTCTAGCATTGATTATAGTAAGGAGTTAACAGTGAATGCTTCTCCTTTGGTGGATGATGAAAAGGCAAATGGGAAACAGTGGGGAAAGGACTGGTGGTGGAGACAGGATGGAAGTGGAGAGTTATGTAGTAAAGACTATGTTATGGAGTGGATTGGGAGTCAGATTTGTCCATCAAACCCTGATTGGGATCATGGTAAGAACAATGTTCAAGAGAAAGTGGAGTTGGAAACTTCAAGCCCAAAGGATAAAGACCAAGATGCAATTGCACCCCAGCCACAGGTGTTTGGGGTAGGACACAATACTACAGATAATGGGATTGAGAAAAAAGAGTCAAGGGGAAAGAAAAATCAGAAAAAGAAACACAGGAAGATGCAAGAGTGGTGGAGAGAAGAGCATCTGGCTGAATTAAGCAAGAAGACAAATAAACTGAAAAATCTTCACACTAAATGGAAGAAAGGAATGAAAGTGCCCCATTTTGATTTGGGTAGAAGGTTTTATCTTTGCAGACGTAAGAAGTTTGGAGAGGAGGGTCAAGATGAATGTGATCAAAATGGAGAGTTTAGCTTCAGAAGAGGGTGGAAGAAAAAGAGTACTCTTTCCATTGGTAGTGACATGTGGAGTGGAGATCTTTTCAGCCGCGAGCTCAGCAGCACAACTAGCATGAGAGGGACACTGTGTTATGTGGCACCAGAATATGGAGGGTGTGGATTCTTGATGGAGAAAGCTGATATTTATAGTTTTGGAGTTTTGATTCTTGTGATTGTGTCAGGTAGGAGACCCTTACATGTTCTTGCATCACCCATGAAGCTAGAGAAAGCTAACCTGATAAGCTGGTGTAGACACTTGGCTCAAGCTGGTAACATTTTAGAACTAGTTGATGAGAGATTGAAAGAGGATTTCAACAAGGAGCAAGCAAGCCTGTGTATCAATTTGGCACTCACTTGCTTACAGAAAATTCCTGAGTTGAGGCTGGATATTGGGGATATTGTTAAGATTTTGAAGGGGGAGATGGATCTTCCACCACTTCCATTTGAGCTCTCCCCTTCTCCACCTTCCAAATTTTACGGCAGAACAAGGAGAAAACAGAAGAGCACTGCAGAATAGTTTTTTGTGATTCACAAGTCATCTGCAGAATCAGTGGATATGTTTTCATTCAAGCCTGAATACACGCCTGTTGTTAGATTTATGTTGAATGTAAATCAGCTAAGTTATTTGTTCTTTCTGATGACTCAATTTCCACTGATTGTTCTCAGTGTGGCTTGATCAGAAATTTGTATAGAATGGTTACTGATTTAGCTTAACTCTTCATTGTAACAGATAAGGGCAAAAGGGTATCTGTTAGTTGCATTTGTTTTTCAGTGAAATGTTAGTTGTGGCAATGGAAAAAAAAAAACGACCACTTTGAATTTGACTACCATAAAGCAACTAAAACAAAGAACAAAGAACAAAAAACAAAGATTTATGGCTGCATTGGTCTGTCTGATATAGCAGATCCAACAACTAAGCTTGGTTTTTGTTAACAGCAAACAATTCTAACACCTAAGAGGTTTGAAATTTTTAATTGTATAACATGTTTGATATTTATTGGTGGTTTGACGAAGGACAAGAGAAGTCATAATCAGAGACTAAAGTGAGTCACTATTAAAACAGCATGATTAACCCAGCATTGTGCTTGTTCTATTTCTCAGTAAAAGTATGACTGTGTCATAATGTCGTTGACATTACTTTGTTTTCCATGATTTTGCACGACATGCAATCATCTTGTCTTTATTCTCAACGTTTGTTAAAGAAGACAAAGACAAAGCCAAATCAAACGCCACGCAATCCAAAAAATTCGTGTATATATAAGGACAAAACCAAGTAACAGAGATTGTTATTAATACTTGAATACGTAAAAGTAATGATATCATTGTGGTGTGTATGCTACAGCACTGAAAAAAGCATATACTAACCCACCAATGCTGCATGATTTGCTTCTCTTTACACTTTACTAGAGAATGAACTTGTGCAAAGATGTGGATGTTTATTATAATATCAAAGTGAAAAAATAAATATAAAAATTCAAACATAATTAAATCTTTTTAATGAACATACACAGTAATAAGAAGTCAAATATATAGCAGATTAAATATGTTTTAATTATCTCAAATTTTGAATTGTTTTATAAATAACACTCTAAATCATGATTGAAATCGTTGAAGTTTGTTTTCGAGATTATCAAGTTTACTCAATATTTTACTTAAGAGGATGAAATATAAAAAGTTGTTAACATTAAAGAATGGTTTAAAAAGAAATTATAATGTAGGAAGAAGATTGAATGTGAACTTATAGTTTTAATGTTTCGTTAATAGTTTTGTATATTTTTGGATGGAAATTCATTGAATTTGAAAAGTAAGAAACTCTACATCTTTCTTCGTTCTTTCTTTCTTTCTTTTTTTTTTTTTTTTTTTTTTTTTTTTGTCACAATGGTTTCAAAATTTTAAAATAAATAAACACTTGAAAAAAAATTAAATGCAGTAAAAATAAATCATTGAGTTAGATTTTTTTTTATTTCTATAATTTGTTGCATCTTGGTATTTAAATTTCACATTTTTTCATTAAGTATATTTTTATTATTCTCAACAATTGTTTTACTTAAAATCTTACTTGTAAGAATTTGTTTCAATCCACCAGAATACATACCACAAGAAAAAATTAAAATTTCCTTCTTTTTTTAGTTTCCTTTTAATTACTTCGAAAGGAATTGAAAGATATATTTTATGATTTGATATGATTATTTTTCTCCTAGTATATTAATTAAATATAAAAATATTTGTTAGATTTGCGTATTAAATTAATGAAAATTTCTTTTTAAATTTAACGTTCTATTTTTTTAATTATTATTTGTAATTACTTTTTATTTTTTATGGTTATTAATCAATTAACTGGTTTTGTTTTATTTATTTTTGTAAAAATAATCTTAATTTTAGGAGGAAAGTTTTTATCCGGACTTTGTTCCTTTAAGAATATAATATCTAAGATAAAGATTAAAAGTGCTTCATAGCCTATAGCCATAGGTATTATTAAGATTACTGTTTTATTTTTTAATTGAAGCACTTTACTTTTTTCTGAAAAGAATAAATAGGGAAACGAGCGTGAAGGTTTCAAAAAGTTGAACATGACTTCTTACACCAACAGTAGTCTTCTTACAATTTAAGATATTTCTAATGTTATTATCAATTTAAGATATTTATCTTGTTTAAAACAATTAATGTTATTCATGTTTACATCATGTATAGATTTACTTTTTTAATCATATAAATGTCTAAGAACTCATGTTTTTGCAACTTTTTATTTGTACTTAATTAATTTAGTTTCAGAGTAAATTTTTAATTCTGTATTTTTAATTAAAAACAATGAAATAATTTTTCATTTACAAGCAACCATAAAGATTTTATTCTGAAGGAACTCACCCAGAAAAAAAAAAAAACTAAGATCTTATATCTTAAAATAAGATCCTCTGGAAGACAATTATATTTAAAATGCTCTAAGAGATAATGGCATTGATATAAGTTTGGCCATATCCCACTAACAAAAGTACGCTTTTTTTTATTTTACCTTTTAATAAAGATGAAACTAACATAAAATTTATTCAAATAATAAAATGTATTAAAGTAAATAATAAAATGCATGAAAGGATGTAACAGCTTTCTAGACAGAGCAATAATTCATAATTTGCATAACCACAAAATTCACCATTAAGGAAAAGGAAAAGTTAGAATGCAAACTTGCAACTCCTCACGAGACTTGGAAAATTGGCATTTCTATGTTGGGAATTGTACCTACGGATTAATTTTCTTGAAACAGAGTATAAAATAAACACACACAGATACACACAGATGTTCTACATGCTCGTATATGGAATTTGATAACTTAAGACGAGTAAAGTAGGAAATTTGGCAAATATGGGGAGCATCTGCTTCTCTGTTACAAGTTACAGAATGTCCTCTCTCTTCACTGGTCTTAATAATTTTTCTGCTTCATCTAATCATTTTATAGAATATTTCACACTTTTACTACTACTAGCATTTCTAACATTCTGTTTTCCTTTATCACCACTAACTGTTACTTCTTTCTGGAAGAGCTTATTAAGCTTTGGATCTGCTGAACATCCATTTGAAATCATCTCCTCATAAAAATATCTGGCCTTTATGAACCACCTACAATTTACAAGCCCTTCAACCATTACTTTGTAATGCACACAACTAGGGACCAAATCATATGCTTTCATTTCAGTCCAAATTTTCAGTGCATTTACAGGTTGTTTCAACTTTAAGAATTTTGTCAGAATTATGAGAAAGGAATCCTTATTTGGACCCAGACCAGAATCTTTCATCCTACTCAGAAATTCCAATGATCCTTGATAATCTGTTCCCTCAAAAAATGCATGGTAGGTTTCAGTGGTTGGACTAAAATTCTCTTCTACCATTGTGTTAAATACTACCCTTGCCTCCGCTAGTTTTCCAGTTTCACAAAGAGGGAGTATCATGGAATTGAAGGTCGAAGAATCAGGCTGCAAACCTTGTTCTTTCAACTTATCTATAGTCCTAAGAGCTTCCTTCAAGCAATTGGCACGACTTAAAACATATACCAACGAATTGTATACCTCTATTCCAGGGGTCCATCCCCTTTTCTTCATCTGATCATAGAGTCTAAGAGAGTCAAAGAGGTTCCCTTCCTTTGAGAAGCAGGAAATCATGTAGCTATACGAAGTACCATCGGGTGTTATACAGTATTTTGACATTTCTCTCCAAACTCTTTTTGCTTCATATACATCCTTTGTTATGTTACACCATCCATTAAGAATAATGTTAAAGCTCTTTGTCTCAAGTAGGAAGAGCTTCTTATTCACTAGCATAAACTCTTCGGCCTCTTCAACGTTTCCATATTTACAAAGAGCAGCCAAAAGTGCATGAAATGCTTCTTGATCAGGAGTCAATCTGAACGTGTCCATAAAGTTGAATGTTTGAATAGCCTTGGCTGTGTTGTTTACAGATGCATATCTGAACGAAACAAAATACCATAAGTAAAAATGAGGGAAACTACCCACTATTAACAGAATTGACAACACTATCAAGAATCGACAAAATTTATGATCACAAGAAAATAATTAAGATCATGTCATGAATCAGAAAAAATCAAAGCAAGACTGGCATCAACAATCTATGGCTAAGAATTCGTCAAAGTAGATATTATCATATCCACAATAGACTGAAGGAGAACAAGCTGTACACTTTATTTGCTATCAACTATGCATTGCACTTCAGCAGATAAGTTATTTCAAATGTATGAAGATAAATTTGTAAAACTAAGGCAATTTAGAGTAATATTTATTTGGAGATTGAATGTTGAAGTAGCTTACCTATCAATCATAATAAGCATAGCTTGACGCGTAGAGAGAGACGAATGATGCATATCTCGAATGATGCACCAAGCAGTGGAAAACTTTCCATGAGTTGCCGATACCCAGATCATCAAGTTGCAAACTTTCTCGTCGTTAAGATGGCAATTCCATTTGAAGGCAAGGAATGCAGGTTTCCATTCCTCCCTCAATGCCCAAATAGCGGAACATATCAAATCCCTATTTACTTGGAAACTTGATGAATGGAAACCCTCTGCTTGCGAAGACGAATGGGCAATTTTTTTGAGCAATTCTAGAAACTCTGGTAGTGATGGGTCATCCAAGTTGAAGTTGAAGTCAAAAGGCGCATGGTACTGGTTGTGAGTCCGAGAGTGTAATGAAACTGTTTGATGCAATGCCTCAGAGGAAAATTTATTACTGCTTCCAATTCCGACTACGGGCACAGTCAGTTGGGAATTTGGTTTTGCGATGCCTTGCAACCTGCATGAAAAGTAAGAATAGTAGCGCCAGAGAGGTGCAGCCATTGGGACTTCAACTTTCAACCTTTGCCACGCATCCTATGTTACCATGAGACCTTCCTTCTGTTGGGAGCTTAATTTTTGTCAGTGCCAGAAAAGAGGAAAGAGTTCGTATTTTTAAGATACATTTAGGCTTTATTTACTAAGTATATTGTAAATTTAGAAACTTTCTGATAAATTTTTATAATATTTCAAGGACTCAATAAATTTAAAATTTTCAATTAAATTATCACTATTAATTTTTTTTCTCTTTAATTTAATGATGTAGTTATTAAACAATATAGTCATACTTTTTCATTATATCTTTATATCGTAATATATCGTCATATCGTTATATCATCATATTGTCATAATATTATATCATCATATTATTATATTGTCATATCATCATATTATTATATTGTTGTATCGTTATATTATTATATCGTTATATTATCTTATCATTATATAATATAGTATTATCATTATATCATCATATATTCATATTATGATATCATTATATTGTCATACCTAACTAAAATAAATATATACTATTTAATATCTTAAATGTTGAAATCGCTTTTCATCTTTTCTTATAAATCATTAAAATGTATTACGAATAATTAATGAAAATAATAATAATTAAGTTACAATTCACAATACAGTAAATATCTTATAATTCTTAAAGTACTTTGCTAAAATAAATTTAAATTGACCTTATTTTAACTTTTTATTATCTTTTATCAAAGACAAAACTCCTCTAATTATAATACATAGATGAATATTGCTAATAAAGTAATTTTCGAAAAATATAACCAACTTATATAATATACAAATAATATATAAGTAAGGTAAATCTCATATAACAAGTCTGTTTTATAAAATTTAATTAAATTTAAAATTCATGTTTTTTATATGGTATTATAATTATATATTAGAGTTTATTCTAATAAAGTGGAGATATATATCGAAGATTTCACATTAACTGATTATATACAATTTATATGTATGTAAATACATTTTAATCATTTTAATTTATAAGATTGAGTTAAATATAAAATCTATTTCATGCGTATTAATCCGTTAACAGTTTTGATATTAACATTTCTCTTAACTATCATAATTATGTAATTAAACCTCATAAATAGAAAGGTATTATTTTAATCTATTAAACTAGGAACTTTATTATTATTATATGAAATTGTTAAAATTATAATTCAAAACAAAACATATGAGTAAAGTTTCCACATTAAAAATGTGAATGCAGTTATAGTCCAAAACAAAAAACGAGGAATCCAATTATGGTCCAAGAGGCAACACATATCAAAGCACCTTATCCTTTTTCGGACTCTTTCGATGCTGCATCACTATCATGCTGGGAGTATACTTTCCCTTTCATTAAATACTTAATTTCAAATTTGTTAATTTTAATCATTCCAAAACTATAATTAATGCTTTTCAAAATTTTATATTTTAAAATTGTTATAAGTTTTTTAAAACAATTAAATTCAAAATTATTACTTTTAATGATTTGAGAAAAGTTATATATACTTTGTAAAAATAACTCATTTAAGAAAAGGGTAGGTATATAATATTTTCATGGGAATAGAAGTTATTGTTTAAATAGCTTTTTAATTTTTTTTTAAATGATTAAATATCAGCAAAATATATTTATAGGAATATCATGTCTAAATATAATATTCCGTAAACAATTTTAACTCCTGATAACAAAATACTCAACTTCATCCGAAAATAGTTGAGTTAATTTGCAGTTTCAAAGGTATATAATATCATGTGTCGAGTTTTATATTTTCAGCAATTATGCAGGATATTTTTTTTTTTCAGAAATGGAAATTCGATATTAAAGTTGCTTTCATTGTTAATGAAAAAAAATATTGAATATTAATTAAAAATTCCAAATCCAGGCCAATTAAGGAATATAAAGGTGTATAAGAATTACTCATTAACTAATAATATAAAAATTGTATACATTTTTAACGGATGTATTAATTTTGGGTGACACTCACTTAGTTGTTTATATATTGTTGAAATTTTATTTAGCAAATTCAATCATAATTTTATACTGGCAACCACGCTAGATTCAGCATAAAACTAAAAGAAATAATATGTTAATAATTTATTATATGAATGTGCATAACTAATTTTTATTACATTTTTTCACGTTGTGACATATTAAGTTAATTACTTTTGGAATAATAATAATAATAATAATAATAATAATCAGTAAATTATTAATTATAATCACAAGATTACTTGAGTTCTGTTTCTGTGGCTTGTTGTTATCTTCTTCTGCGCAGTGTCTGAAGGTGTGACGAACTTCACACACACACACACACACACCGCGGACACAAAAACACTACGGACTTCGCTCTGAACTATTTTTCTTCATAATTCGGCGCTAATCAATCCCAGTTTCTCTCTATTTCATGTATTTCCCCAACTCTAATTCAAGGGCTTTGATCTTCTTACTTTTCCCCCTTCTTCTGTTTCGAGTTTCTTCGGTAAAAAGCCCTTTCTTGTCGGTTTTCCCGCATAATTTAAGATAGATTACCTTGTCGGATTTGTTGCGAATCTCGGCAATTATCCGATTTCTGTTGAAGTAAAGTCGGAAAGTCGGAGGTATGATTCTTCCTTGTATAAAGTCTATGAATGCCTTGTGGTGTGAAGATTTTGACTTGTTCTTTAAAAAACGCGTGATTTTTTATTTTTGCTATGTCTTTTATCATCGGATGACATATGTAGAATAGATGCTTTGTTTGGGGTATGATATACATGTGTTATTCCAATAGTATCAGGTGGCTGGACTCGTTATTTTCCGAAACCTGGATATTTCCTTTTGATAGAATAAGTTAATAATCGTACTCTAGTGCATAGTATTTGTATTGGTAACTTAATTGATTACTTCATCATGAGATGTGCTTCTCTGAGATAGCTAGTGAAGACTGTTGTGCAGTTATGATGTGGCCAAAGCCAACTTGTAAGGGGTCAATTAGGGCATGAGCCTCGTCCTCCCACTATCTTGTAGTTGTGTGAGACTTCTATTATTGTTCAGACCATGATGTCATTGAATATACTGTGGGAGATTCCTAATTGATGCACTCTTCATCTGTTGGGGCCACAAATATGTTGAGAGATTGACGTGTGTCTAGATAGATCAATACTATCCATCATGAGTGATAATTTGTTTGTATAATATTGTTGGAATCAGTGGGTGGTTAAAGCTCTTTTCTCACATGTGCTTTCAGTTATTGGTGAAACTTCACAATGGCAGATCTCAAGGAGAGGCTGCTACCACCAAAACCTGCTTCGGCTCTTAATGTAAGAGAGGTTGCCAATCGACCATCTGCCTCTGGAAGGCATGCTTTCCAAGGGGTGGATGTTCTGGGGCTAAAGAAGCGAGGCCAAGGTCTCCGATCATGGATTCGTGTTGACACATCTGGAAACTCTCAAGCCATTGAAGTAGACAAGTTTACCATGATGCGACGTTGTGATCTACCTGCTCGTGATCTTCGCCTACTTGATCCTTTGTTTGTCTACCCATCAACAATCCTTGGCAGGGAAAAAGCTATTGTTGTAAATCTGGAGCAGATACGGTGTATCATTACAGCAGATGAAGTTCTTCTCTTGAATTCCCTTGATAGTTATGTATTGCACTATGTAATGGAGCTACAACGACGGTTGACAGCAAATGGGGTAGGCGAGGTTTGGCAATCAGAGGGTTCTGACGTGAACCGAAGGAGGGGAAGTAGGAGTTTTGATAATGTATTTAACAACTCTTCCCCTGATTATTTACCTTTCGAGTTCAGGGCTCTTGAAGTTGCCCTGGAGGCGGCTTGCACATTTCTTGATTCTCAGGTTCGTAGAAGTACATGTTTATGTTAGAGACTAACAAATTCTGATTTTTTTTTTTTTAATTTAAATTGTTCTTCATTTCTTTTTTTCTTTGGTTGCTATCAACAGAGATCTTGTACTTCTGTAGGATAGTCTGCATGATAACATTGAGTTTCTGTCAATATTAATCTTCGCCATATGGGGGAAGTATGACCATGTTAAGGTTGAGTGAACTTGTTGGTAATTGTTTTTTTTTTATCTGGACCTGCTGATTAAGGCCGAACTGCCCTTTTCTGGTAACAGTTTGCTAAGTCTTTAGTTTAGAATGTTCTGTAGGAAATATTTTTAGAGAAAGCCAGTATGTACCACCTATACAACTTAAATTGGATGAATATCGCAGTTGTTTCCTGTTGGCATTAAAAGATTTGGTTATTGAAATTTCCTCCCACCTCCAACTTCATAATCCCTTATTTGACCTTTAATGTAAACACTTGTCTCTAGATCCTATTGTTGAGAAAGTTGTAGGAGGATCACTTGGCTATGCAGTAATTGGATGATTTCAATTTGATGTATCATATAGCTTATGTGGTTTGTTGGTGGTAAATTTGTATGGGTGTTACTTACAAGTGAGAACTAAGGAAAATTAAATATGAAACTGTGCATTTCTTCGTGAGTTTCTACATGTTAATGTTAGGTTCATTGTGGTGGAAAGTGGGAAACAGTAGTTGACAGTAGATACAGTCGATATATGCATATTATTGTATGCCAAGGAGGTCAACCGTAGATAATATGTAATTGTTAAGAGGTATGATGAAAAGTTATTTAAGGCAACAGTATTACCTCCACTTTCTTCACATGGTCTTCATTGATATTGAAAAAATTATTTGATATGGCAGCATTAATCAAGTGATTGCATAATTGTTCAAAACTCAAATTCTTTCATATTGTATTCAAACATAATTCTTGATCCATGTGCTTGTGTAGAATATTTTCTTCTTTGATATTCCTGTTCATTTGGTTTGGATAAATTACTCTGTAAAAATTGAATTTCTGTTCTGGCCATTTACAAAAGGCAGCAGAGTTAGAAATTGAAGCTTATCCCTTGTTGGACGAACTGACATCAAAGATCAGTACTCTAAATTTGGAACGGGTTCGTCGATTGAAAAGCAGACTTGTTGCCTTGACCAGGAGGGTTCAGAAGGTGATGCTGGTTTATATTTCCTTCTTTCCACTTTTTATTGGAAGTAACAGTTACCATATTTTCTGTCTTATTAGTATTTGCTTTGCAAATGCATATATTCAGGTTAGAGATGAAATAGAGCAGCTTATGGACGATGATGGTGACATGGCTGAAATGTATCTTACTGAGAAGAAAAGACGGATGGAGTTGTCATTTTATGGAGATCAATCTATGGTTGGATATAAATCAGTTGATGGTGCATCCATTTCTGCCCCGGTTTCTCCTGTGTCATCACCTCCTGATTCTCGAAAGCTTGAAAAGAGCTTCAGTATTGCTAGAAGTCGACATGAGAGCATGCGAAGTTCTGAAACTACTACGGAAAGTATAGAGGAACTTGAGATGTTGCTGGAAGCATACTTTGTTGTCATTGACAGCACTCTAAACAAGTTGACATCGGTAAACACTGTTGTATGCACCAACCCTTTTCTTTCTGGTTTCAGACAGTTTACCAACCACTATTTCCTGCTTTTTTGTTTCAGTTGAAAGAATACATTGATGACACAGAAGATTTCATAAACATCCAACTGGTTTGTTTTCTTTTCGTGGGGTTTATGCCAATTTTGTTTATCCTAGTTTGGTCGTGTTTCTATGTCTGATCATATATATGCAAGTGCAAATTACGGAACATGTTTACTAAAACTCACAATGGGGAGAGGTCGGAGTATTTTGAATTTTGTTGCCCTAAGATTGTTGGCGAATGGGACAATAGCTTCTTATTTCCTCAGTGAAAGTTGTGTATCTTACATTTCATGGGAAGAGAAATTAGTTTCTTCAATAACCACCAATTTCCATTTCATTTTTTCCATTTTTAGTTTTTCACCTTTTAAGTTCTATAAATCTATTCTATTTTCTGAAATTACAAAGTGCCTCTGAAACATCTTCATGGGATCATATTTTAGGCATGATATTCTTGGGGAATGTGATCACTGTGGCAATATAAATATGTAACTTGAAACAAACTCCCCCGTAGTATTTCTGATTATCATGCTGTAGGGCTCTAGAAGAACAAAAACGATTCGACACTTTGTTTTGATGAATTTCTTCACAAACACTTACAGGAAAACAAAAAATTAAAAGGAAAAGTAAGCTAAATTTATCCATAAATTAAAATTAGCTATTGCATGAGCTAATTTATAGATTTTTTCTGATATAAACTTCTTAATTTTTTTTTTTACTTATGCATATGCTAATTTTTTTTTTCTACTAAGTGTTTAGGAAAGCTTACCTAAACAGACCTTATTTTAATGGTTTAATTACTTTTTTAATCTTTATAGTTGTAAATACTTTATCTTTTGGTCCTAATACTTAAGAAGTTATTCGTTTACTTCCTACACAATTGTAATTCCTTTTAGTCTCTCTACATATCATGTTTAATCTCTTTTAGCCCCTGACGTCTAAAGTCATAGGGTTTAAAAAATATATATATATATATATATATATATATATATATAATAGTTAATTTTGAGGCGTAAATATTACAAGGTAAAGTTTGTTGATGAACAGTAGGGATCAATGAGTAATTTAACCTATTTTAATTTAGAATAACTCTACTTTTTTCCTCACAGGATAATGTGCGGAATCAGCTTATCCAGTTCGAGCTTTTACTCACAACTGCTACATTTGTGGTTGCCATTTTTGGAGTGGTAGCGGGAATATTTGGGATGAATTTTGAAATTGCATTATTCAATGTCCCCTCTGCTTTCCAGTGGGTCCTTATAATAACAGGAATTTGTGGAGTATTTATATTTTCTGCATTCGTGTGGTTCTTCAAGTACAGAAGACTCATGCCCCTATAGAAAGCTATACCACCATGAAGAAGATTAAATAATTGCGTCCTCTCTACCAATGTTTCATGTTTGGTATGCAATCATAGCATTCAAAAGGAAAGCCGGCTCTTACACAGAGCTATTCTTTCAATTCAATTTTGTATCAGGTTTTAGGCTATTTATCATGACAATCTGATTCGGTAATGTCATGTCTATATTTATGGACAGAATTATTAGTTAGAATACCTGAATGGACAAAACATCTTTATTTTACCGCTATCATCTTGGGTTGAGAGGGTCGAAGGAAGTAAAAGTTATGGTTATGTTTGATGTTAGATATATTTTTATGTTTAATATGATAATTAAGTATTGGGTTTAAATAAGATTACATGAAAATTAAGTAAATCAAACTTTGAATTAACATAAAATTTGAAGGAAACAGATAAATGATGTGATACTACAATTTTATTGGATAAAGTAGCTCTCCTTGTTATTCTTGAGTTGATATGTATACCTCATCTGCCAACTTTGTTACATTGCACTATTTGTCGTAATGTTTAACATCCTTAATCCTTAAACATTACGTCTCTTGGAGGGCAAAGGTACCTGAAGTCCTCTAAGTTCTGCTCTGGTTATTATGAGTGAAAACTTGGGAAAACAACTGCTAACACAGTTCATTGTTTATTGACAGAAGATGGAACTGGCTTTTCACCAACTTGGATTATTTACGGAAGATTTCAATTCATATGTAAGGGTTAATATCCATTGTTTCCTCTCATTGCCTCTTCAGTGTCTGTTTCATGACATTCCTACACTTGGCTTGCATTATATTCTCCTCTCAAATTGCCCATCACAATCAAATACCAACTTAAATGAAATGGTTGTTGTGCTGTCATCATAGTATATAAATTCTGCAAAAACTGTTATCCAAGTAAACCCCATTTCAGGAGCTCCACATTATTAGTCCAATTCCAAGTCTCATATATGTTATTGATACTTACTAGCGGGAAATCCAGCTTCATGATTTAAGAAAAATACAATATATTAATTATAATGGTTAAATAAAACGTAGTGAGTAGTTACATAAATATATAGGTAGTTTTTGAAGTGTGTATTTACTTTTAGATCATTTATTTTTATTTCCATTGTAAAGTATAGTTAAGATAAAATAGCAATATGAAATGAATGTATCAGAAGAAAAGAATTTCTTTATAGATCATTATAGATCATAGATAGTTGTTTAATATATATATTTATAGTCATTTAAATATTTAAACTTAACTTTTGTATTCACAGAAAATTATTTCATAATATTGCTTATATTTTAAGGAAACACATTTGTTTATGTCTAATAGAACTACAAAATCATTAAATATTTTTTGTAAATGTCTGATATTTTAGGACAAATTTTGCAGATAAGAATAAGATTTAAGGGCCGAATAGTTAAACAATAAATTGTTGTGGTTGGGTGAGTGGTTGCAGCCATCTAGAAAGTGATGGGAAAGTAGTTTGACAAAACTCAGATTCACCAAATTTAACATCAAGTATCGCAAACTTGTTATAACATCTTTAATGCCTATAAACCGTGATAAGTCATAATATTGATGTACGTGGGACCCAATCCCGTTGAACTTAAACCCTAAAATCGGTGCAAACCCTACTCTTATTTATCACCTCTCCTTCCCATTCTCTTAACCAATTCATTTATAATCATCCCTAAAACTTTACACTTAACCAAAAGGGTTATTTTTAAAGTTTAATAATCAAACGTGTTACGTGTGGGATTACTAAAATAATGTATTATATTTTCTAAATATGGATAAAAAATAACATCTCTTTTTTTAGTTGAGTTGGCAAAATGTCTCATTCATTCATTGTCTACAATCACATTGATAGTGACAGAGTTAAATTAAATAATATTTTTACAACTAAAATTATATTTTTGTGTGTTTTTGTAATTATTTAATTATATTGATTTTTTTTTCAAAGAAAACTAAGAATTATATTTTAGTGACTATCAACATAAATTTTCTCTTTCAAAACACTTCATTTTAGTGTGATATGGATTCTAATTAATGTAATTATCAATATTATTATAATTTATTACGAAATAAACCATCTCTTATCCTTAAAAATATGTAAAGTTTTCAATTCTTTTTTGTATTTTCTATTTTCTGTGAATCAAAATAAGTGGTATAGATCTTTATTATTGACTTAAAACCATCACATTGAAGATCATTTTCAATATATTTGTCTTTTTTTTTTTTGTTTCTGCTATTCCTAAGCCATCATGTTTGTCAACCATCATGTTTACTTCATTCAATGTAAAGTCTCATTTATCTATCTATATCAAAGTTATATCAACAAAAAGACTTAAATATATTTATATTTAGCTTGATGGAAGTAGAAAAAGTCTTGCTTAGAGAAAACCTTATGTATCAAATTTAGTGATAGAGGACGTAAAACAAATTCAACCACAGTTGAATGTTAAATTTAACCACAAATTTAACCAAAATGATACTTAACATTTATAGTTAATTTAAAAAGAAAAAAAATCAAGGTTTATTCTTCCATTACATACTCATTGTCTTTAAACATGATAAAATCCATTATAGTTGATCAATATTGCATATCATCACTTATATCTTGTCCTATGGGATAAAAAAAAAAACTAAAATACTTGTTTGTTGAACCTCTTCATGCCAATAACAACTATGTTAAATAGTACAATTTATTAAAAAATATTATTTTTACAAAAATTTGAAGAAGTATCTATAACTATACATAAAAGTTTCAATATTTTCTGTGTTATATGTCAATATAGTAATTTAAAAAGAGATAGGGCAACTCAAGTATCTCACACGAAATCCCGAGAATAATAATTAACTTAGGAAACACTTAACCTTCCATATCTAATTGTAAATCATATTTATTTTGAAAATTTGTGTTGTTAATAGGACAAGGTTTTATACTTTTCCTTATTATTTAATTTTGGCATTTTCACATTTTTTTTATTAAACTTATTCCTACTTATTATATCATATAATTTAAAATGTTAAATCCAATCTACTAATTTCCCACTTCTACCTCAACACCTTAGTCAAACCTCTCCCATTTCTGTCCACATTGACGCATCACTTTCTTCATTCATTAACAGTACTGCACCGCTCCTAGCATCACCAATATCTAATTAGTTAATTAATATATTTAATTAAATAAATTTAAAACTATTAATTTGACACGTTAAACCATCTATAACAATATATAAATATATAAAGATGATTTTTTTTCTTTTGTGTCCACATTTCATAATATCAATTATATCATTTACAATATAATTATTTCTTAAATTTTATAAAATTAATGATTATTTTTAATTATTTTTTATAAAACGGATTATTTTTTTTCTTTTTTTTATTTATCAATCATTATTCTCTCTATTCATTTCATTTTATTTTTAATAAATATATATTTATTTTATATATTAACTTAATAACATTACACTATTATCACCTATTAATATAATATCATTTATATTTAAAAAATACGTACACATGCACTTGTGTTTACGTGATAATCAATGATATAAATTTATAATTTATACACATGATAGTAATATAAGTTTATATCATTGAAATAAAGTAATATAAAATTACATTTTAACTTATTTTATTTTTATTTAAATTTTTTTTAGATATAAAATCATTTTGTCATAAGATAAAGTTATCAAATTTAATTTTTAAAACTTATTTCTTTTAAAGATAATGATATTTTGATATCAATCTTTTTTTTATACTATTATCCTTCACTATTATTTACTTTTTCTTTATTCTAAAAATATAAAAAATAATTTTTATTAAAGACTATTTTCCCAATAATATGTCATGGTGTCAAATATTTTTTTTTTCTTTCTTAAAAATTCATCAAGAAAATACAGTATCTTTACCAACTAGTGGAAGGGATAATGACGTGGCGGAAGGGTAAAGGTTGAATTTGGTGAGTGGGTCCGATCCATCCAACATTGCTTAATTTTGCATTGCATTGCATTGCTTCGGTTTGCATTGTCAAGTTTAAAAGCAAGTTAGAGCCACCAAATCCCATCCCACCCACACCATCAAACTTTTCAACACTCTTTTCAGGAATTAATTCTGCATTCTGGTTTTTTGGAGGGAGCACAGATATGCTGATCAACGTTAAGCAATCCACCATGGTGCGCCCGGCGGAGGAGACGCCGCCCAAGGCGCTGTGGAATTCCAACGTCGATTTGGTGGTGCCAAACTTCCACACGCCCAGCGTCTATTTCTACAGGCCAAACGGTGCCTCCAATTTCTTCGACACAACCGTTATGAAGGAGGCTCTCAGCAAGGCCCTCGTCCCTTTCTATCCTATGGCCGCCCGCCTCCGCCGCGACGACGACGGTCGCGTCGAGCTTTTCTGCGACGGTCAGGGAGTTCTCTTCGTCGAGGCTGACACCACCGCCGCCATCGACGACTTCGGCGACTTCTCACCCACCCTTGAGCTCCGGCAGCTCATCCCCGCCGTGGATTATTCTGCCGGGATCGAAACTTATCCGCTCTTAGTTCTTCAGGTCCGTTTTCTTTTCTCTGTTACTTCTTCATTCACACTTTACACGCTCCTTTCCCCACAGTTCTATTGTTTTCTTCTGATCCAAGCTTGACGTTGATATCAAGGTTTAGTTTATTCATGAGTTTTGCCTTTACCGGATACACACCTACACCTTCACCCACACCCATTTATATAAACAATAATACTCTCGTAACACTCATTTTTTTATCTACCTAAAATCATTTTTTTTTATTAAGATAGCATTTATTATTTTAAAAAACAGGATTACAAATTATTTTACCAAAATACTGTAGATTATTCTGAAATGCTTTCCAAGTAATTAATTATAGTTTGTTTCGAATATTTAAACCTGTTTGTTGAAAAATTACGTGACTTTGGAACGAATATATGTCTGTTACATATTAGACATATATATGATTAAAACTTATATGCCTCATTTTACATTACATCTACTACTTAATTAAATAAAACTAACTCTGGATTAAAAGACATACATGAATAATGTATGATTTAGGTTTGCATTGTCTTAAACACACCATTGATAAATCAAAATAAATATTTATTATTCGTTATATTTTAAAATAATTTTAGTATAAATAAATATATTAATTAATTTATGTACCATCTTTTAAATATATAAACAAAACAATGGTGGGATAATACATGCCGGAGAATACTGCCTAAATTGTAGAGACGAAAGCAGAAATATGGTATTATAAATAATCAATTGCATTAAAACTTGTCGCCAAAATGTATAGTCGTAAGTCCTAATATATTATGTACTTTAAATATTTATAAACTTGCAAGTACTTCCTGATATTAAAAATCGAAAAAAAAAAACTTTGAAAATGATGTTACTCGCTAAAGAGAAGTGGGAATCCACGTGAGAAGCATGGATTTGGTTGGGCCCGAGTTAACTATTTTACCTTTATGAAAAAATTAGTAGCATACGGTTAATCGATAGCGTTCCAACCACTCACCTGTAATTAGATACCGGGAATTATTACTCTCACACCAATTCTTTTTTACACATATTTTATTTTAATTGTTTTTTATAAATAAAAGTAATATTTTTTATTATTATAAAAGTGAACCTTTTTAATGATTAAAATATTCTTAAAAATGAATTTTCCGTGTAAGTAATATAAAAAAAATATTTACCTTAGATATTACTGGCAGCAATTCGATGTTCTAAAATTTGTGTAAAATATGATATAAAAAATATCCTTTTTATTTAGATTAAATTACATCGACTGACATCCCATGATGTTTTGAGATCACATACATAATTTTCATGTTTGTATGTTTTCAGCGTTTGCAATTTTGTATTATTTTTGAAACATCTGAGAAGATGAGAAAAATATTTACAGGTAACATATTTCAAATGTGGAGGGGTGTCATTAGGTGTTGGTATGCAACACCACGTAGCAGATGGGGCATCGGGTCTTCACTTCATCAATGCATGGTCCGATGTTGCTCGAGGCTTGGATATTTCCCTCCCTCCGTTCATCGACAGGACACTGCTCCGTGCCCGAGATCCACCTCGTCCTGTTTTTGATCACATCGAATACAAGCCTGCACCACCCATGAACACTCCCCTGCAACCCCAAAAACCAGGCTCTGATGCCGCCGCCACCGCCGTCTCCACTTTCAAATTGACCCGCCACCAACTCAACACCCTAAAGGCCAAGTCCAGAGAGGATGGAAACTCAATCAGCTATAGCTCTTACGAGATGCTGGCTGGTCATGTATGGAGAAGTGTGTGCAAGGCAAGAGCACTCCCTCATGACCAAGAAACAAAATTGTATATTGCAACTGATGGAAGGTCAAGGCTGCAACCCCCCCTTCCCCCTGGTTACTTTGGCAATGTCATCTTCACCACCACTCCTGTAGCAGTCGCCGGCGATCTCATGTCAAAACCAACATGGTATGCTGCCAGCAGAATCCACGATGCATTGATGCGAATGGACAACGAATATTTGAGATCAGCTCTTGATTATCTAGAGCTTCAGCCTGATCTAAAAGCTCTTGTTCGTGGATCACATACTTTTCGGTGTCCCAACCTTGGCATCACTAGCTGGGTAAGGCTTCCGATCCATGATGCTGACTTTGGTTGGGGAAGACCCATTTTCATGGGACCTGGTGGGATTGCCTACGAGGGGCTTTCTTTCATTATTCCCAGCTCAACAAATGATGGCAACATGTCTGTGGCAATCGCTCTTCCTCCTGACCGAATGAAAGTGTTTCAGGATTTGTTTTATGACTTTTGAACTCTCGCTTCAATTTGCCCCCATCGATTCTAAGGTGATGTTTTACTTCTTACTTCAATTTAAGTATTTTTGTTTTTTTTTTCATAAACTCTATGAATATATCCAGTTATACAATTTGATAATAGACTGCATTCGCAAAGCACGATAATCCGTAAATATGAATGAACTTGGAAACAAGGACACCTTCGTATTATCCATTTGATGTCACATGTATGTATCTGTCAAACATTTGTGTGTCAGTGCAATCCCATAATTGACTGACTGCATTTACCAATGCTATGTGTATTTTTCTCTATATTCTTATGGTGAATTTAAGTTCACTTTGAGTTGAGTAACATAAAATGAAGAAGGTCCTTGAATGTATTAGTTTAAGATGAGAGATGGAGGTGGTATCATTCTAATAAGTGGATTTGACTCAGAGGCATCAGCAACCCATGTATACTTTCAACTTTCAACATTTGAAATCCAAAATTTGCGGCGGATAAAGCACTTCAAATTAATCCATTTTATTAATGATTTGGCTGTGTAAGTTGTAATCGTGTGGTGGAAACATTTGACTGTTTAAGCATCCATTAAGACAAGATTACAAGTTCATAGAGATGTGCTGATAAAGGGATTAACGTACTATATCGAAACTAATCTGAGTGAATAATGAAGGTTATTTAATATAAAATGCAGAGTGACCATAGTCATTATTGTGTTTTCCGATATCATGGTATAGAGACTCAAACATTTGGCATATGTTAGAGGAAGTAGAAATTAAGAAAATAATGGTAGGTATGAAATGAGGCATGCACATAGAGTTGAGATGCAGGGTAATAAAGAAGATGCAGCAGAGCTGTGGGTTGGGCGGTGATTAACATCTTGTCCCCCAGTAGCTCCTTTTCCTTTCTGTGTTTTTGAGCCATGAGATACATCTATGTCCTTCCTTAGTGCTTTCGTTGCGATTCCATGCTTCTCTGCAGTTGCAAATACTAGTACTAATAAATATGTAGGAAAAAGATGCACAGTTTACTTACGGAAATAATAAATAATATGATGATGCTCTTGTTTGAAACATTAATCAACTCTCTCTTACCCACTTGATCCTGTGTTAGCACAATGTTGCTCTTGGAGGGGTTTGCGTTTGCAACTGTCTGTTCTGAACTGAAATTTCTGTCAAAATCTGAACTTGAAATGGCTTGAATACATGAAAGGAAGAGGAGAAACGTAAGAAATTTTGTCTCCATGGGTGAGCTTGTTAAAGGGATGGGGGAGTTGATGTTTTCTCTACACTTATATACTTCCTTTTCCTTCCATCAATGGAGAACGATCTAGATCTAGGGAATATGTTTTAACCAGTTTTAAAGAAACAACTTTTTCTGAATAAACATTGTACTCTATTATACGACATAATTGATTACTAATTTTATATGCATAAATGAATATTCATGGGTAGAAAATGTTAGATTTTTTCATACATGAACATGAACAGGCCGTCCTTAAAAATGATGTATGAGAAAAAGAAGGCTGCTAAATCTGAATCTTCTTCTTACACGCATATTTTAAGATAATGTGTGTATAGAAAATTTAAACCCTTTTTTTTTTTTAATAAATTAAGGTCTCAGTTATTTTGTTAAATAATTAGTAAATATTGTGTTATGTGATTGCTGGAAGGGGAAGCAGAGTGCTGCAGAGGTCTCTTCTACCTCTTTGCTTTGCATCAGATGCTTGCTGTGTTCAAAGTAGCATGTTGAGATAACATCTGGTGCACTTTTCTGAGTCATCCATGATATTAAAGTCAGTTTCTTTTGATAAGATTGTTGAAACAATGTGAGCATGTAAAAGTGCTCCCAACATTCTCAATTACATGTCAAAGCTTAGTAATATATTACACAGTTATTCTCCTTTTTCTCATCGCATGGTAATGTCAGATTGCTTCAATTCTGTTTTTGTATGCTATCTGCATATAGATCTTTTAAATGTAAACAAGTGAAGTCATTTGAAATAGTTTTAGTTTAAATGTAAACTTACTTATATATTATGACGAATAAAGGAGCATAAACAACCTGTTGTTAGTTTTCCACGACATTAGGAAAATAGTTATAATGATTTTTTAAATTCTACTTGTTCTTATTATGTTGTTTCTATTATTGTCATGAATAAAATAATTAGTTTTTTAAAAAATAATTAAGGATAAAACTGAAATAACGAAATGTGAACACAAAAGAGGATATCCTCTTTATATATTATTATATTGCTATATTTAATTTGGAGAAAAACATTATGTTTCAATTGTTTAAGAGAACCTTACGATTGTGGTATTATGCTGAAAAAACTTTTGGGTGTGACACTTTTTACGTACAAAGGGACTCTCCATTTGTTCTATATTAATTAATTATGAAAGTGTAAAATTTTCCTTCCTTTAAATTTTCTCCTTTTTTACGAGGTGTTTTAAAATTCAACACAATTGAAGAATAGTTCAGTTCGATTCGATTTGGTTTGATTTGGTTCGATTCGATTTGGTTCGGTTCGGTTTGGTTCAGTTCAGTCCGGTGCGATTCGGTTCGGTTCAGTCCGGTTCGGTTCGGTCTGGTTCGATTTGGTTAAGTTCAATAAAGAATATATAATGAATTTTTAAAGTAGTTGTTAATTATAAAATTAGAAAACTAAAATATGTACATAAGAGAAGTTTTTAAAACAACGGTTGAAGACAAAAGAGATTTTTAGACACAAAAGAATAACGAAATGTGGACACAAAAGAGAATATCCTCTTTGTATATTGTCATGGATAAAATAATTAGTTTTTAAAATAATAATTAAGGATAAAATTGGAATAACGAAATGTGAACACAAAAGAGGATATCCTCTTTATATACTTTTTATATATTGTTATATTGCTATATTTAACTTGGGGAAAAACATTATGTTGCAATTCTTTAAGAGGACCTTACGATTGTGGTGTTGGTGCTGAAAAAACTTCTATGTGTAACATTTTTTAAGCACATTACAAAGTGTGTAAATTTTTGCTCTATATTAATTAATTATGAAAGTGTAAAATTTTTCTTTAAATTTCGTCATTTTTTTCAATGTGTTAAAATTCAACACAATTGAAAAGTAGTTCAGTTCGATTTGATTTGATTTTGTTTGGTTCGGTTTGGTTCGGTTTGGTTCGGTCTGATTTGGTTCGGTTTGGTCCGGTCCAATTCGGTTTGGTCCGGTTCGATTTAGTCCATTCCAGTTCGGTTCAATTCGATCCGGTCTGGTTCGGTCTGGTTCGATTTTGTTCAGTTCAATAAATAATATATAATGAATTTTTAAAATAGTTGTTAATTATAAAATTAGAAAAATAAAATATATACATAAGAGAAGTTTTTAAAACAACGATTAAAGACAAAAGAGATTTTTAGACATAAAAGAATAATGAAATGTGGAGAAAAAAGATGATATCGTCTTTATATATTGTCATGGATAAAATAATTAGTTTTTAAAATAATAATTAAGGATAAAACTGGAATAGCGAAATGTGAACACAAAAGAGGATATCCTCTTTATATATTGTTATATTGCTATATTTAATTTGGGAAAAAACATTATGTTTCAATTCTTTAAGAGGACCTTAGGATTGTGGTGTTGGTGCTGAAAATTTTTTTGGGTGTAATATCTTTTACGCACGTTATAAAGCGACTCTTTTTTTGCTCTATATTAATTAATTATGAAAGTGTAAAATTTTTCTTTAAATTTTCTCATTTTTTTCGAGGTGTGTTAAAATTCAGAATAATTGAAAAGTAGTTCAGTTCGATTTGGTTCGGTTCGGTTTGGCTCGGTTTGGTTTGATTCGGTTCGGTTTGGTTCGGTCCGGTTTGATTCGATCTGGTCCGGTTTGGTTTGGTTTGGTTCGGTCTGATTTGGTTCGATTTGGTCTGGTCCAATTCGGTTTGGTCCGGTTCGATTTAGTCCATTCCAGTTCGGTTCAATTCGATCCGGTTTGGGTCGGTCTGGTTCGATTTTGTTCAGTTCAATAAAGAATACATAATGAATTTTTAAAGTAGTTGTTAATTATAAAATTAGAAAAATAAAATATGTACATAAGGAAAGTTTTTAAAACAACGATTAAAGACAAAAGAGATTTTTAGACACAAAAGAATAACAAAATGTGGACAAGAAAGAGGATATCCTCTTTATATATTGTTATGGATAAAATAATTAGTTTTTAAAATAATAATTAAGGATAAAAGTGGAAAAATATTATGTTTCAATTGTTTAAGAGGGACCTTACGATTGTGATGTTGGTGCTGAAAAAACTTTTGGGTGTGACAGTTTTTACGCACATTACAAAGCGACTCTCTATTTGCTCTATATTAATTAATTATGAAAGTGTAAAAGTTTCCTTTAAATTTTCTCCTTTTTTACGGGGTGTTTTAAAATTCAGCATAATTGAAGAGTAGTTCAGTTTAGTTCGGTTCGATTTGGTTTGATTTGATTAAGTTCGATTTGGTTCGGTTCGGTTCGATCCGATTTGGTTCAATCTGGTTCAATTTGGTTCAGTTCAATAAAGAATATATAATGAATTTTTAAAATAGTTGTTAATTATAAAATTAGAAAAATAAAATATATAAATAAAATAAATTTTTAAAAAAACGATTGAAGACAAAATAGATTTTTAGACACAAAAGAATAACGAAATGTGGATACAAAAGAGGATATCCTCTGTATATATTGTCATGGATAAAATAATTAGTTTTTAAAATAATAATTAAGAATAAAACTGGAATAACTAAATGTGAACACAAAAGAAAATATCTTCTTTATATATTGTTATATTGCTATATTTAATTTGGGGAAAGACACTATGTTTCAATTCTTTAAGGACCTTATGATTGTGGTGTTGATGCTGAAAAAGCTTTTGGGTGTGACGTTTTTTACGCACATTACAAAACGACTCTCCATTTGTTCTATATTAATTAATTATCAAAGTGTAAAACTTTCCTTTAAATTTTCTCATTTTTATCGATGTGTTTTAAAATTCAGCACAATTGAAAAGTAGTTCAGTTCGGTTTGTTTTGGTTTGATTTGGTTTGATTCGATTTGGTTTGGTTTGGTCTGGTCCGGTCTGGTTCGATTCGGTCTGGTCCGATTTGGTTCAGTTCAACTCGGTTCATTCAGTTCGGTTCGGTTCGGCTCAGTCCGATTTGTTTCGGTCTGGTTCGATTTTGTTCAATTCAATGTATAATGAATTTTTAAAATAGTTGTTAATTATAAAATTAGAAAAATAAAATATGTACATAAGAGAAATTTTTAAAACAACGGTTAAAAACAAAAGAAATTTTTAGACACAAAAGAATAACGAAATATGAACAAAAAAGATGATATCTTCTTTTTATATTGTCATGGATAAAATAATTAGTTTTTAAAATTTTGATTTAAAACTTAAACAAAATAAATAATTATTTTTTTTTTAAATTTGTTTAAAGGAAAATTAAAAAAGAAATATGTACACCGATTTTAAAATAATTGTTAAAGACAATTTTTCTTTTAAAATAAAGATTAAAGATAATTTTTTTATTAAATAATTAATTTTTAAGATAATAATTAAGAATAAAACTAAAATAACGAAATATAGATAAAAAAATGATATTTCTTTATATATTGTTATAAATAAAAATTTATTTTTTCTTTCGAAAACAAAAACATAAACCGGAGAGAAATTTATGTTTATTATTATGACTGGCATTCCAGACCATTTACTTACGTTGAGTTGCATTATTTCCGATTTCCGATTTCAAATGTTTTCTCTGGGGATTTTGAAACAATTATTAAATAAAAAATATTGAGAAAAATACATATTTTAATTACCTTTAATCTCAATTTCTAAATGATGAGAAAATAATGAAATTGAGATGGAAGTGAGACTAATGTAGTTGGTAACAACAAAAGTGGGTGACAAGTATATTTCTAAAACTTAATAATGATACAATCACATGTGAGACTATATAATTAAAGAGAATTTTGCGAAGCTTAAAGATGAACATCAAGTCACAAATAGCATAAAGGACCAGCAACAAGAAGAAGATAAAACTGAGGAAATCCATAGACATCATTAAAAAAATCTGTAACAAAACGACACGTTATATAATACAGATCACGAATGATAGATAGTACTACGTAGAAAGTTAGTTGAATGATTGAAGTTGGTTATATCATGGACATATATAAAGTATTGATTTTGCACTCTGTTCTTGAATCATGGTTTACCCATAAGTGTTACACTTAGGTTCATTAGGATAGTCTGAAATACAACACCAACGAGAAATGAGTCCAATTATATAAAGTATTAATATCACTCTTAACACAAAACCTTAAAACAATAAATTTATGGATCTTTATTTTTATACAGTGCTCTACGTTCTCATTTCTGGTCAATGTAGAATTTAGACTCACGCTTGGATTTCTAACAACTGTTACCATAATTTAGAAATTCAGAAATAAGATCTGCCATTGGGCTCAGCAGTCACCAGCTATTGTGGAAGATGAAATTCCTAGAGAAGAGGCAAAAGTTGCTGCTGTGTCCCCATTAAGGTATCTCTTGAGACGATCTAAGTCATCTGCTGCATCAAGCATGGTTGGTCTTGTCGAAGGTGACTCTTGTGTGCAGAGAAGTCCCAACTCGATTAACTCCGAAATAGCAACTTCCCACATCTTTCTAACCTCTTGGGATTCATCTCTTGAGGCTCTCACCAAAGCAGGATCTACCACTTTTTCCACCCTTCCATGAAAATGAACCTTCACCCATTTCTGCAGACTTAACCCACCAACAAACAACTCATCTATTGGTCTTCTTCTAGTCACCATCTCAAGAACTAGAATGCCAAAGCTATAGACATCTCCCTTGACAGATGAATTGGAACCAAATCCATATTCTGCATCAGAAATCATGGATGACTTATTATTTGAACTAGTGGAAAATATTATCAGAAATCATGGATGCTTAATTTTGCAAGATACACAGATTAATTAATTACCTGGTGCAATGTATCCAATAGATCCAAAAAGCAAATTTGCACTGGAGTTGCACATGTTATCAGTAGCCCCAACTCCAGCACTCATAAGCAGCCTTGCAACCCCAAAATCAGAGACAAGAGCTGTCATGTCATCATTGAGGAGACAATTGCTTGGTTTTAGATCACAGTGTATGACTCTGACAGGAGAATGATGATGCAAATAGGCCATCCCTTCAGCTATGTCACTGCAAATATTCACCCTCTGGACAATACTCAATTCTGATGATCCAGAAGAAGGATAGAGGCGACTCTCCAAGCTGCCATTGGCCATATAAGGTAGAACAAGAGCCTTAAAATCTGGTAGGCTACATGCTGTGATAATCCTTATAAGATTCCTGTGTCTAATTCTCTTCAGAACTTGGCATTCTCTGTTGAAGCTCTTGGTAGAGTTTCCAGATTGCAAATGCAGCACCTTTACTGCTATTGGTGTCCCATCCGCGAGAACACCTCTATAGACATGTCCATAACTACCTGATCCAACGAGTCTCTGATTGTCAAATCCTCCAGTGGCATCTGATAGTTCCTTGTACGTGATTCTTGGGAAGTTACTAATCAACTCTGCTCTACCTGCATTTTTGCTTGCCTCAGTCCTCTGAGAGCTGATGATTGCTTTAAGATGCTTGCATCCAATTACACAGCAAATTATTGACAACAAGGTTGATACCAAGATCACCAAAATCAATATAGTCAATAACAAACGACCATGAATCCATCTTCTCCTTTGAGAGCACAAAGATATGCCTTCAATCGTCCCACAGAGTTTTGGATTCCCTAAGAATGACAAGTTTGAAACTGAATTAAAGATACCACCAGATGGAATCTTTCCTTGCAGATTGTTAAATGATAAATTGAGAAAAGTGAGCGTTTCAATTTTACCAAGTTTTGCTGGTATCAATCCAGATAATTGATTTCGTGAAACATCAAAAGATTCAAGGTTCCTCAGATCACCCAGGGACTGAGGGATCTCCCCTTGAAGAAAGTTGTTTGAAAAGTTAATCATTGAAACAGCAATGCATCCTGATATCTGAGGGAAGATACTTCCAGTGAGGTAGTTCGACGAAAGATCTATCTCCTGAACCTTCTCTAATTTGCTGAGCTCAATTGGCAGGTCACCTTCAAGGTGGTTATGAGAAACATTTATGAAAATTCTGATCTCACGCAAGCCTGCCAATTTCAGTGGGATGCTTCCTGTTAATCTATTGTGGGATAAATCAAGCCTATACAGATTACTGCACCGTCCCAATGTGGGAGGTATTGTTCCTGAGAGAAGGTTATTGTTGAGAAACAATGAATTTAGTCTAACCAAATCTCCCAAACTGTCTGGAATCCTACCTGAGAATTGGTTATGTGACAGATCCAATAGACCCAGATTGAGACACTCGCCTATTGCTTCTGGAATTGGAATTTTGAAATGGTTGTGTGACAAGAAAAGTTGTTCCAACCTCGGCAATCTGAATATATCTGAAGATACAGTTCCATTCAGAAGATTGGATGTTAAATTTAGAATGAAAAGCCTTGAAAGGCTGGCTAAGCCACGAGGGATTGATCCAAAAATTTGGTTTTCCTGCAATAGCAGGGTTCTTAGGTTGTTGAGTTGGCTGGGGAGAGTATCGGTGAACCTTCCTCCAAGGCCCATCCCCGCCAATTCAAGCTCCTCTAGATTACTGTTGTTTCTGAGAGCAGTGAAAAATGGATCAAGATTGGTGTTGCTATCATGGCTTACCATGTTGTTGTATGATAAATGAAGGTAAAGGAGATAAGGCCAGTTGCTAACAAACTTAGCAGGTAATTCGCCAGATAGATAATTGTACTCCACATCTAAATGCTGAAGCGATAGATTGGTGAGCGAGAGTGGAAGCTGCCCAGTGAATTGATTATTGTATAAACTGATACTCCACAGGATTTTGCAGTTTCCAATCTCTTCCGGGATTTGACCACTCAACGAGTTGCTGGAGAAGTCCACAACATTTAGCAGAGTGCAGTTGGAAAAGAGAGATGAAGGAAGCGAACCTGATATGTTATTTTCCTTAATGACCAGAATGTTGAGCTTGGAAAGCATGGAAAAGGAGTCTGGTATTGAGCCATGCAAATTATTGCCCTCAATGATGATGCTGTGAATGCGTCTGAGGTTGGAAAATTCACGGGGAATAATACCAAATAGGTGACTTCGAACTATCTCAAGGTTGTGCAGTCCAGTGAGATTAGAAAGAACAGGTGAAAGGAGCCCCACAAGAGCTTTATCATATAGGATTAGTCGTATAACACGATTATGGGATCTGTCACATTCAACACCTGTGAAGTTGCACACAGGAACAGCTTCAACCCAGTTTGCAAGTGAGGAAAATGGGTCTGATACGATTGTTTTTCTGAATTCCAGAAGCGCAGCTTTATCAGTGAGTAAAGAATGAGAAGGGTGGAGGTGGTGGTGCAAGGAGTGACCAAATGTTACAAGTAAAAGGAGGAACAAGGTTTGTAAGAAAACCATGTTGATGATGTAAGAAAACCATAAAATCTGGTTTTTCTGGCAATAACAATGCAAGATTGGAGAGTTGAAGAATGCTCTGGCATAGTGGAAAACTTTGAAGAAATGCGATGATGATTTGAAGAAAAATCCATGATTGGAGATGAGTGGATTCTCAACTGAGTTAAGCGTCAATTGGTAATGGATGAAGATGGAGATGATCTCAACTCACATTTCCAACGCAGCGTGCAATCTTTGCTTCTGCTTTCAACAGTGGCGCACTCACACACACACCCCTCCAGTAGAAATTTTAAATTGCAAAAATGGCTGCGAAGCACCCAGAAATATTAAAAGAAAGAGCAGATTTTTTTTTTTTTTCCTTTTGTGCAAAGCAATGCGTTTGTCACAAACGTCACATAGCAACGTATGCAAACTAAGTTGACAATCTTAGGAAAATGTCTAAGCAATTGCTTGGTTTCACTGTGTTCAGTGGGATTCGTACAAGAACACAAAACCTCGATCGTAACGTGGTTGGATAGGTCAACTCAGTGTCGTGTAAGTTTTACGGACTCACTAAATTACCTATTTTTGCATTTGTTTTTCTTTAATTTAGTATTTAATAAATTATAAAATTTTAGTTTAAATTCTTATAAAAATGTTTATTCTTCCCTTGTCTTTAATATTATATACTATATCTTCTAGATCACATAAGATGAAAACAACACATCGATATCAAATTTTTCTTAAAACATTATTTACCATAACGAGACAACTTTACTTGGAACAAATATACGATTCTTCACTCACATCGTATTTTGTTCATCTCATTGGTCAACGACAATAATCATCAATTCTTATAATATTTATTGACATATATATTATTGTATCATTAAAGTAGTTATAACTTTTGGGTGTCATAATTTTTTTGTTTCTTTCTTTATATATAGTGACACTAAGTTTGTAATCGTGAATTTTTGAAAATATTTTTTATTTATTTTTCTATTCGTGCAATAAAATGTTTGTATAGGTGACTATATATTTTGTGTTAGTATTTTTATGTTATTTCTCTTTTATATTTTTATAATATATTGATTTTGACATGTTAAAAGCTCTTATAATATATTTAAAAATAAAAAAGAATAGTATATTTTAAAAACATAAAAAATATAATTTAAATTTTATATTATCAATCTTTGATATAAAAAATAGCAGAATTTTTGAAATAACGCTAAATTTTTTATTAGCTGTTCAATTAAAAAAAATGTTTAGATACAAAAGATTCTTTAACGTAATATTCTGACCTTAAGTCTAAGAAATATTATTATTAGGGTTAATCATTACATTAGAGGAGTCGATCATCACATTTGAGGGATCAATCACTACATTCGATACATTGTTATTTTAAAGTTTAAAATTCTATCAAAGTTTTATTCTAAAACTCTTAAATAATATAAGATCAAACCATGTAAGACTATGAAATCTATCAAAACATGAGTTACAAATTGTAGTACAGGAAATTTGCCGAATCCACATCCTAGTAGTATATTCTAAGGAGAGTCCATGCGTACGTGGTTCCTATGATGTTGGTGTTTGTTCATTAATTATGGCACACAACAACTGAACTATTGAATAAGAAAGGGTTTGTTTAAGAAACATTTTTATAACTATTCCCATTGTTTAGTTGGGTTAAAGGTTTTGGTTGCCTAATAGATGAGGTAAACAATACCATGTTTGTTTATCGCATAGATTTAGTATAACTTATAGTGTCATCGTCATTTATTACTTTGCTACCTGCTTCTTCTAATCCAAACGCAAAAGACCACAACCTTATGCGTGGGATGCCATTTTAATAACATGCATTACAACCCTTTCCTATACATACAATATGAGTGGGGCATCTTCAAATATTTTCTAAATTTTATTTCAATATAACATATATATATATATATATATATATATATATATATATATATATATATATATATATATATATATATATATATATATATTTAAGTAATGTAGCTCGTATAAAATCACTGGATTTAGACTTCACGAGATCATAAAATATTAAAAATCCTATATTTAAGTTATCTACCATAATATATTTTACTCTTTTAATAGTGATATAATTATTTTTATCAATATTGGTAATTTAAAAAAAAATGAAACTGAGTAAATAGAAATAAAAGAGAGAAGATTGACATGAAAAGACAATTAAGAAGATTAAAAATAAAATAATTTAATATAATTGAGACCAGATATTTTAGTTGGTTGAAGATGTGATAATGCATGTGTCAATGTACATTCAGATGAATATACTATTGTGAATGTCATATTGGAGAATGAAGTAAATTTGTATATTTTAATTTATAATGCATGAATGTATTACTTATTCTTTTAAGTGGAGAAGGACTAATTATAGAAATGGAATAAAAACGACATAAAAATTATACGAAAGAAAGTAAACATATCCTAAGCTATAAAACTCCTCCAAGTTAAAGGAAATTCAATAGGTTAATAAGAAATGTCTCGAGTATAAATTTTATAAATAGAAAAAATAATTAAAAAAGAAAGCTTTATTAAGTAATCAATAAAAATCTCCTTACAAAAATTGATAAATATTTTATCTATAATATGAAAATAAATTACAAATATTACATGTAATTAATAGCTTAAAAAGAAATCAAACTTAAATACCTAAATATTTGTATCAATTCATATTATACACTAAACAAATAACTTGCATCATAATAAATACTACATATACGTCACCCCTTTTAGACAAATTTTATATTACCAAACACGGTATAGACAAACCAGCAAACAACCTTGTACGCAACAATTCTTCAAGTTGTTCTTTAGATTTCATCTAATCCTTTGTAGTAAGGAGAATATACATATATAATATTAGAATAAAAAGAAGGGGTCAGTGAATACTTGGAATTTTTTTTATTTGGTTTTGTTGTAACCTATCTAGTATTATTTTTTTGGGGATGACACCTGTCCAGTATCTAATGCATGAAATAGTTAGATTTTTCAAATGATTAATTTGGTTCAAAATTGTTTCTCATGCATCTTTGGTATAATGTGACCCATGAACTACTTCCATATAATATGTTTGTGAATTGTCATGTTGTGAGTGTGGTGAGTGTATATATAAGGTATGTCAGAGAAATTTGAAGAAGCACATCAACTTAAGGTGAGAAAGATGAAGACTCTCCATCTTCTCATACTTTCTCTCTTTCTTTTCCAGGTGTTGCTGTTTCCTTCTACTCCTCCACATGCACATGCTGCACCTCTGGGTATTATTAATTACTTAACAATTGAGAAACTATAAACTGAAAATAACGTAACATGGTAAGAAAATTAAGGTGGAAGAGAAGTTTTTTATTATGTTATTCATGGTATATATTTTCAGGTGAATCAACTGTGAAAGTGATGAATTTGTGGCCACCGAGACATCCACGACGGCACCCACCGCCACCACCAACTCCCGGTTATTCTCCTGAACCGGGTCCAGGAAAAACTAAAGGATCTCCTCCGACACTTTCTTCCATTGTTGTAGCAGCTCCTATCAACCCTTCCAATCCTTCTTCTGCATCAGCATGATCAATATTTACATATCTGTGTGTGTGTGAATCAATGTTTTATTCTGTGTAAATCATAAATAAAGACTTAAGTCTTTGCTATAATTAATATTTGGTGCGGATAAACCTACTGCAGAGATTATGATCTGGGTTGTATGCTCAGTCTTCTAAATTATCTTTGTGTATATGTATTAAGTATAATTGCTTGGAACTTTCTTGAAGTTCATGAGTGTTCATTAATTAAGTTTATATTTCTCTCGTCATATCCTCACATGTCTAGAAACTTAGATTCTTAATGGACTTCATGATTTAACTCTTAACCTCAAATTAACAAAAAACCAAAAATGATTAATCCATATATTCCAATTAATATATATATATATATATATATATATATTTACACTTACCATTATTACAAAGTTTAATAAAAACAATTAATTTACTTAAATATTATATTTTAAGTATATTTTTAATCCTAAATTATGAGCAAGTTGACATAAAAAGAAGTGAATTTGATTCAAAAAATTACATAATCAAGTTAAAATAATTAATTAAAGAATTAAAAAGTTGAGAAAACTGACAAAATTAATAAATTATCTCTCATCTTTTTATATTCTTTTAAATGAACCCCTTTAGAATACCTTTTGTTTATTTATTTAAGAGATAAGTTTATTCTTGGTAATAAATATTATTTTGCAACGTTTACGTTTAAATTTATTTATTTTAAAGTTTGTGTGTGCTTTGAATTTTAAAAATCACTAAAATTTTAATTTTTTAATGTTGTAATATTATAATATTGTAAATATCTTAAAAATAATATTATTAATATTATTAGAATGATTTGATCAATATTTAATCATAAATTTGTTTTTAATTTAAAATAAATTTATTTATTAAATTCAAGTTATTATTTCTATAATGTATACTAATATAATTTTTTAGTATTGTAATATAATTTTTCTTATCATGATCATTACTATGTTGAATTTGTTCTATTATAGTAAAAAGATGGGAGTGCTAATATTAGTAATAGTTCAGATGAGACAATGGAGGAAGAAGTTTCGGTGTGAGGAATGAGAATTATTATGAAGTAGAGAGGAGGAAGAAACACGTGTGCAGATATTGGTAGACCCCACACCGAACCCTTTAAAATGTCTACCTCACTAGGGCGCCAAAACCCCCCAATTTCTCTTCTCTCACTCTCATCCCAACTTACCACCTTCACCGTAATTCCAGCACCCTCTTGGCTGGTATGTCTTTTCCCCAACCCTAACCCTAACATTCTATTCTTCTCTTCTCCATCTTTCGATCCTTCTCATGCTTTTATTCTCAACCCTTCACCACTTCCATTTCACCTTTTTTGTTTTTTTTTTTAATATATTTGTTCAAGATTTACGATTTTATCATTTTCGGAACTATATGTGCTCCGTTTTGATCCAATCGTTATTTTCTCACTTAGATTGACCTTTCTCATCATGCTCATTATCAATCAATTAGTGATTTTGAATTAGGGAGGAACGACTTTATACATGTATATATGGGGGATGGGAAGCTACACCTACCCGATATCAGCAGATTTTTCTTGCACTGATATTTTCTAGCTCAAGTATACATCTTTCAAGTTCTTTGTAGTGCTTAGTATCTCTGCTTGCTTCTTGCTGTTTTCCTTTTTATTTCAATATTGGGGAGAGCATGAATTGACATTTTCCTTGTGTATGCTGTGCTAATTTCAATAGTTTTGTTCATGATCAAAGGAATCCGAGATTTGTCTTTCCTTATTTTGTCAATAACTTAGCATGCTTTGTATAATCACTACTATCTATTATATGATTGTTATCCTCAACTTGTTTGAGTTTAATTAACTGGGTTTACTTGTTCTCTTTCTTACTTTCATGGTGGCAGAACTATCCTTACTAGACTATTGAAAGGACGAGAAAATGCCCTTTTCTTCTGCCTCCATGGCAGAACTCAGTGAAGAACTCAGATTCAGTTTAGTGAACACGGTGCCTGCTAACCATGATAGTAATCCTAGTGATCGTCAATGTAATGATACAACCACCCCTCTGCCCGTGGATTCACCATCTCCTTTTCCCCACTGGAATTTGAATGAAACATCTCAGTTTATTAGCAATGAACCAGCTGGAGGAACATCAATGATTGATTCCTCTCAGTTTAGAAGTTGTCAGAATTTTCAGAGGGACCACAATTACTCACACAGCGCAGAAGAACACAGTTCCTCTCAGTTTGGAAGTTATCAGAATCTCCAGAAGGACCATAATTACTCACACAGGGCAGAAGAGCATAATTTTGTTCCATGCAGACCAAATTCTTGTTACCCATGTCCAGAAGGATACACAGGTTGGCCATATCAATATGATAGGCATAACAATCTAACAATCCCTGCTAATTTGAGGAATGCTGCCTTCAATCTAAATAACTTTGAGAAGCCTGATAGTGGTGCGATGTATGTGACCCCAGGTTATCGTTTGACCAGCAGGCCACAAATGTTCACCCCTAGGGGAAGAACAATGAGTGGTAATATTGATCAGCATTCACTAGATACGAATTTGGGAATGACATTGTGTAGTTCAAATCAAGGTGGTGCAGAACCATTGCTTGCAATTGGAAAACGTGATGAAAGATTTATGACCATTAGTTCTGGAAGTAATATCAATGAGTTCACATCAGGAACTGAGATGCCAAATCTCAATTCGACTGGTCATTCTGAGAGGGCATTTCTTCCTCCAATCAGTACTTATCACAATCAACAGGGTAGCAGAGGCTCCTTAAATTCTGGTTTAGACACAAATGTTGCTTTTTCTGGTTTTCAGAATGAAAGACAAATCATATCTGATTTAGCTCCTGCAAGCAATCATGAAGCTCTTTTTGATTCTAGACCTGGTTTATGTCTTGGACCTTCATATGCTTTTCAAAGGCCAGCCTCCAATGATCAAAACATTTATTTAGGACAGGTCAGCAGGGATTTAGGTCTTGGAGGTGTGAAAGACATAAGTATGGAATTTACAGACATCGGTCGCAATGTTGGCCCTGAAAGATGCATGGATCTAAATTCATTGCCAATTGTTGCCAGTCAAACTGTGCCTTTTGAAAGTGGACAGAACAATGTGAATGGGCAGCTACTTCCCTCTTCAAGCAAAATGATAACTGATAAGTTGTCCACTGAGCTGTTACATAAAAATAATGATAAGTTCTCGTCACAGGTTTTCTCTACTCCTTCGTTAGCCATGGCCCCTAGAAGCACCAGAGGGCAGGATCTTACAAGTATGTGTTCTACTGCTTGATTCCTTATTTTCTGCTCATAAACTTTGTTATACCTCAATGAAATCTCCTTAAATTTGTCATCATTCTTAATAAGCATAAACCTATTTGATCATCTTTAGCAGTTTTTGTTAAAACATAATGGAATTTAGTCTTTTGCACCTTTGCTTTTATTAGTTCACATAAAATCCATTTCAAATGTAGCAGGTATTTTTTGTAACGGTCTTAAAGTGTTATTTTTTAAGCTACTTTCTCTTTCCTTTTCTTTTTTTTTTTTTTTTTTTTTCTTTTTTTTTTTAAAGTTTTGGGCTCTTGATCTTTCATGTTCCAGTAGACCACATTCTTCTTTTTATTATCTTGTTCCAGGTATTTCAATAGATAAATTATTTGAAACCGATTTGCAGTGAATAAACACTTCACCCAGATCTTTTGGATTTAGAATTGTTTTCTGTATCTATTGATATCTGAATTATCTTTTTATACTTGTGAAAGGACCAAATCTTTTACATAAATAAAAGTAAAATAAACAGGATTATTAACTTGTGAAAGGACCACATCTGCAATTTCTCAGGTGGTACCTCTTGCTGTTTCTTGCCTACTCGTTTCTTTGTTGTGCTTGAAATAATTCAAATGGATAGTTATGAAGTACCTCAAATTGAACAATCCTTTAAACACATTCTGCAACTTACATTTTCAAGTTATTAATTTAGTATTGTTCATTATTGTTGAAAGATCTTCATTTAACTGTATTACTTGCTTATTTAAGGAATAGCTTTCGGATTTTTACAGACCTTTTTACTTGGTTTAATCATGGTGCTTCTTTCCATGTAATGTGGCATAACCAAGTATCAACAAGAGCCCTGATCATTTGTAATGTAGGATTATTTCAAATGTTAGCATTTCATTTGATGCATATAGACAGACATTGCATGTCTGTAGATTTTAGAAAATTGCAGATGGAGTGAATGGTCTATTGCTATTTATTTATCAAGATTCATTTTGTAGGTGATCATGGCCAATCTCAGGCAGGTGGTTCTGTTCATCAATCAAACTCTCGTCTTCAACCACAATCTACTTCTGGTGATTACCTTCTTAAACGACATATCATTATATCCATTCACTATTTGGATATTTCTTTATTTTTATACAATGGAAGCAATAAACTAGCTTTTTCAGATCTAGGAATACAAACTGGAAGTGGAAATATGACTGCTCAAGTTTCAAGGTCATCTCTAAAGAGAGCTGCTTCCCAACCGCTGTCATCCACTGTCCAGAGTCAACACAGGAAGACAATGCCAACTCAGTTCGTACATCCATCAATTCCAACAAGGACCAGATTGGCTCCATCAGTCCCAATTACATCACGAGCAATTTCTCCCTTGGCCCAACCAGCCCAATCTATCACGCCCCAAGCTACTCAGTCTGTTGTTCCTCCATTGTTCCCAACAACTTGGACTAAATCTGCTCTACCACCGCCAAACAAAACCCGGGCAATTCCTCCTAGAATGCATGCAGCTCCTTTCCCCCCACCTAATTACAGGAGAGTCTCATCTTTCCATCATCCCTCATCCTATACATCACCTCGTACAAACGTATCTAATCAGCATCAACTGTTAGCTCAGGCTTTGGCTCGCAAGCGTTTTAAGGCTTCAATTATACCAGCTGTTCCTAGAATTGCTTCCAATCACATCAAATTTAAAGGTATCTCTTGGAGCTTCTTTATTTCTTCTTGCGTATTTAACAAATTCCTTGTGTCCTCCGTGATTTCTTTCATGTGTTTTTTCTTCACAGTATATTTAGGTTCATTTGCATTTAATAGGCATTGAAAATATGTTCATTATTCTGATGAGGAGAGCATGATTATTATATTTATTTTCGAGTGAGATAGCTCAATTAAAAAAATGCTTTTCACGAATTATTCCTATCGTAATTTCTTTCCCTAAAAAGAATCCCAGGAGAATCACTTTGCCTGTAGGGTTGCTTAAATTGAGTATATTCATAGAGGTATGGCCTGAATATCCTCCACCCACCCACACACACACAACCTTAATTCATGAGGCCTGATACTCATTCCTTGTTCCTTAAAGTCCATTATACTTTATTTGGTAATAACGTCAATCATAGATAGGCTGTCGTGGGCAAAATCTCTGCCTTTCCTTTAAAATCTGGTCTATCAATATATGAAGTGCTTCTACCTCCTTTGAAAAGCTCATCATTTATCTATGAATATCAATTTAACAGTGAAAGAATTAGCAAATTTGTGGAGATGGATTTTGTTGAGTATTATGTTCGTAGAATGTGCTAATGTGTTAACTTTCTTCTGGTTCAGATCAAACGCCAGAACCAATTGGTTATAAGTGCCTTTTGTGCAAGAGGGATCTCTCCTACGAACCAGAAGGGCCTATTTCCCTTCCACCTGCTTCGCCTTCTGTTGCTGTCCTATCATGTGGCCACACCTTTCATGAGTATTGTTTGGAGCGAATAACCCCTTGCGACCAATCCAAAGACCCTCCATGTATTCCTTGTGCCCTTGGCGAGTAGTGAATTTAGTCATACATTATTATCTCAAAAGGTTCAGTGGTAACTAGAAAGAAAACAGATTTTGTAGTAGGGAAAGGTATAGTAAGGTTATATTTATTTATGTATGAATATCATAGTCATGTCCCAGCATCTGTTCAGGTTATTAATTATATTTATATTTTAGATTGATGCAAATTATACGTAGTTACATAATTATCAGTAGACATTTGCGATTTTGAGTTTTTAAGCACAGTTGGTAAAGTACAAGCCAATGACATGGCAGTGTATTTTTTTTTGTTAATTTTATAGCATGGTGGTATTAGTAATTTTACTTGAATAATTTTAAAAAAAATTCAAATGATAAAAAAAATTATTATTGAAAAAGATATTCATTATGGAAAAATTATTTAAAAAATGACTTCATATATTTTTATTTAGAACTATGAAATTGTTTAATAAAAGATTGATTTCTATTTTAAAATTTGTATCTTGACCGGCTCATTTAGATTTGATTTTTAGAAATATCAAATTTATTTGCATTAATATATCATAGTAAATCAATTCAAATTGTACTAAAAAATTATTTTGAATATAAGTTTATATTTTAAAGCTTCATTTTTAAATAATTTTATTTAAAATTAAAAAATATATATAAAAAATTCACGTGGAACTCGGGGTTAGAGAACTTAGGTTTCAAACCACTTGTACTAATAACTTTTTTATATTGATTTTAAGATTTGAAGCAGGTTTAAAGTGAACCAATATATATATAAACAGAACAAACTAATCTCGTACAAATGTAGGAAACCTCAGTTTTCTTGAATGAAAATTAAAAATCGAAACCTTTGAAGCAGATACTTGTTCATAAGATGATCCAAAAGAAAATTCAAACATGTACATAACTTTACCAGCTACCAACAAAATACCCTCGAGTTTTGTATCTCATACATGTCAAGCTTATTGATCTGAGTGTGTGCCAGACTCAGGAATAGCATATAAAAATACATTTTTTTCACGTCCGTGAAGACACCAACAAAACTAGCACAGAACACTACTTGTTTTGTTTTCTCAATACGTGCACGTGAAACCTCAATAATTTGTCATGCAACACAAGTGGGGTCTCAAACCCTCAAAGCCAGAGGTTCTTCTTTTGTTCTCTTCTCAATGCAATCTCATTTACATCACTGTCACTGTTCCTCTTCATCTTCCCTTCTCTTGCATTGCATCACAATGGCGGAGTCAACATACCTCCTCCTCTTCCTTCTTTCTCTTTTCCTCATCATGCCAAATGGCGCTCACTCTTACGACAACAACACCTTTTACCTGCAAAAGTCGCAGAAAAAACACCAAAATCGTGCCCCGGGGTGCCTCCTTCCCCAATCAAGTGAGTTTTGTAGTAAAAACCAACCTACTACACCAACCCTACTTTCATATCTCTTTACTTTTATCAGAACTTTCTTTTTATTGTTAAGAATCTGAAATCCCCTGAAAGAAATTATTCATCTGTGTTTGTCCTTCAATGTCAAAGTCATTAAGCATAGATTAATAAAATCCTGTCCATGTTGTATATGTTACGTTTTCTAGACTGCATTACAATGTCTTGTGTTCTTTAAATTACAACCTTTTTGGTTCTCAACTCACAGATAAAACTCTTTATATAATCTGAATTCTCAGGGAGGGAAAAAGGTGCTATTATACTGGAAATGAAGGACAGGGGTGAGTGGTCAGGGGAAAAAGATAACTGGCATGAGAAACAGTTGGCGCTGGATGTTCTCCACGTTCGTTCAATTCAAAATCATATTAGAAAAACGACCTCTAGACATATTGAAGATTCCTCGGAAACCCAAGTTCCATTAATTTCTGGCGTAAAATTCCAGACTCTAAACTACATTGTGAGTGTGGGATTAGGAAGCCAGAACATGACCATGATAGTTGACACTGGAAGCGACTTAACATGGGTCCAATGCGAGCCTTGCCTGTCATGTTACAATCAGAAAGGACCTTTGTTCAAATCTTCTAATTCCACTTCCTTTCAATCAATTCTGTGTAATTCAACAACCTGCCAGTCTCTTCAATCGGGCACAGGAAATTCAGGAGCATGTGACAGTAATCCGTCAAGTTGTGACTATGTGGTTAACTATGGTGATGGATCATACACCAGAGGTGAACTGGGGTTTGAGAAGCTGAGTTTTGGAGGTATTTCAGTGAGTAATTTTGTGTTTGGTTGTGGAAGAAACAACAAAGGTCTATTTGGAGGAGCCTCAGGTATAATGGGGTTGGGAAGAAGTGAACTTTCAATGATCTCCCAAACAAATGCTACATTTGGAGGAGTTTTTTCTTACTGCTTACCTTCAATTCGAAATGGAGCTTCTGGGTCATTGGTTATGGGTAATCAGAGTGAAGTTTTCAAAAATGTTACTCCAATTGCCTACACTAGGATGGTTCCCAATCTACAGTTATCGACCTTTTACATACTGAATCTCACTGGCATAGATGTTGGAGGCGTGGCTCTGCAAAATTTAAGTTTTGGCAATGGTGGAGTGATACTTGATTCCGGGACAGTGATCTCAAGACTGGCTCCATCCGTGTACAATGCTGTGAAAGCAAAGTTCTTGGAAGAGTTTTCTGGTTTCCCTTCAGCACCAGGGTTTTCGATTTTGGATACCTGCTTTAATCTCACTGGGTATGAGGAGGTTAACATACCTACCATCAGCATGCATTTTGAGGGCAATGCTGAGCTGAATGTGGATGCAACTGGCATATTCTATCTGGTTAAAGAAGATGCTTCGAGGGTGTGTTTGGCACTTGCTAGTGTTTCAGATGAGTATGAAATGGGAATCATTGGAAACTATCAGCAGAGGAATCAAAGGGTCATTTACGATGCCAAACTCTCTAAGGTGGGATTTGCTGCAGAAGCTTGCAGCTTCACTTGAATGCATATATACTGTCATATACTGTAATTCTTCTTCATGCAACAACATCTTCCACTTACATGATGATATAAATTAATTTCCCTTTTTCAAGATAAGAGTCTCTCTCTCCATTGGATTGTAAATTGACTCCTGTTAAGCTTCTAAAATGTATGATGTTGTAGTTTGAGTTGGAATAATAGAGGGAACTGAGACTGCATAATTAGTATCAGTTCATGATGAACCTTGTTGCAGATAAGCTACTGCATTCACCAACTTCTGTCATTCTAATGCTTCGATAAAGGTTCAACTTCCTAAATCACCGTAATTAATATAAGTGAGAGAGTATTGATAAAAAAAGTTAGGTTAAATTATTCATTTGGTCCCAATTTTCGTATGTAAATTTGAATTTGGTCCCTCAATTTTTAAAAGTGTTAACTAGGTCCTTAATTTTGATAATTTGTTTCAATGAAGCCCCTTCCGTTAAAATGGCAGAAACGACGTTAAGAGCACAGTGACGTGGAGATGTAGATGGATCTGAACAATGAAGTGGCACATTAAATGTGGTACACATGGAAATTTGAATGCTGTAATAAATAAATAATTTCGAAAAAAAAAATGGTGTGCATTTAATATGTAATAAAACAGAATCAGCGTCGGCGTCTGTGTTAACCAGCATATTGGGGATTATTCTAGGGTTTGCATTCGTGGCTGAAATTGGAGGAAGGAAGGGTTGTGAAAATTAACGAAGTTGAGGTGGAACTGGTGGAGTATGATTCTTTAAGAGTGCTCAAAGCTGAAGAGGTTGAGATCTTGCAGTTCAAAAAAAACTATAATCAGATTGATGAATCTGGTAGGAACGAGGATATCGGTGAAAAAAACAAGGACTTGTTGGAGGATGAGGATGATTGGGAGGAAATAGAAAGAACTGATTTGGAGAGGAGTTTTGGTGCTGCTGTTGGATCCTGATTTCTTTAAATACACTTCTAATGATGATGAGTACACTTTGTTATATAACTGTGGTACGTCTAGTGTGAATATTGGAGGAGCAATAACATTTAATTGTCCCGTAGATGGTGGTCTTCCTGCATTTTTTGTGCTGAGTACTGAAGTGGTTAATTTAAATAGTTTGGGGATGCAAGAATAGCATCAATGTTTCTGGAACGTGGGATCAAACAAGAAATTCATCCACTCTTGTTTAGGCAGGTTGAGTTTCACACTCTGCGGCAAACCCTAGAATAATCCCCAATTTGCTGGCAAACCCTAGCATATTTTTTTTTTCGAAATTATTTATTTATTACAGCATTCAAATTTCTATGTGTACCACATTTAACGTGCCACTTCATTGTTCAGTTCCGTCTAACATCTCCATGTCACTGTGCTCTTAACACCGTTTCTGCCATTTTAACGGAAGGGGCTTCATTGAAACAAATTATCAAAATTAGAGATCTAGTTAACACTTTTAATAATTGAGGGACCAAATTCAAATTTACATACGAAAATTGGGACTAAATGAATAATTTAACCAAAAAGTATAAAGAAAACTATTAGTGTAAGGGTAGTTTCGAGAAAAGAACAATATAAATTTATAATAAATTTGTTAAATTACTTTTCACTATATGAAGAACGAAATATTTAGTTTTAGAAATTTAGATTTCATTAGTGGTATCTTTCTCCGAATATTAGGAAAAATATTATACATACTGGTAAATTTAATAATATCAATAAAATTCACTAAATTTTTATTAAGTTGAATTAATTGTCAACTTCCTAGGCGTGGAGGGAATAGAAAGATGTAAAGTGGAATTTTTTATATATCAAATTCGAGTTTTACATGTAAAAATAATTATTTGAAAGAAAAATTATTGATGGATATTTTGTGTTTATAATACAATCCAGAGAAATTATTAAATAAAAACGTAAGATTATTGTTATGCACAAATTGTTCAATGCGAGTTTAGTTGAAAGCTATCCCCGTCTTTGACTACTAACAATATAATACGATATGTCAGCTATATATATATATATATATATATATATATATATATTTGTTTTTTTTTTCTCTTCCTTTCTAAGAGATTAAGCAATTGATGGATAAACATTAAAAGCTCCCTTTTTCTTTTTGAGACACCTTCTATCCTCATACACCTTGATCCAGAAAATAAACTGCTTTATCTCAAAAACATCCTTATCCCACAACGAATTAACGATTGTATTTGGTATTTATTGCAGTTCCTCCTCATCCCATAATTCATGCCATATTTTTATATCAATACCATCCAACCAACTTTGTTTCTACCCATCATCTCAATCTTATCCTTCATTATTAATTCTTTGACTCTCACTCTTTTAACTTTTCCTCCCAATCCCTTCATATTACATCATTACCATTTTTACATTTTTATTTCATGAATCATAAGAAATTATTATTTAAAGTTTTGGTTTAAAAATATAATGAAAGAGAAAGATGGTATATTTGAATGGAGTTACTTTACAGCCTAAAGACGGCGACGTAATAAAAACAATGTTTTTGATTTGTGGCCGGCCCGTTATTATATTTTTGAAATTATTATTGTTATTATTAAATAACGATAAATGTGGTAATGATAATAAACATTCACTCACTGACTCACTCACTCACCCCTCAACTTCCAACTGTTTTTTATGGCAGCATCGCATCTTCCGTTCCGTTCCTTGAAAAAAGAGAGAAAGTTGTTTCACATTTGATGACAAAGTTGTTTCCTTCGTAAACCTCTTCGCGACCTTCAATGGCTGCCAAAACCTCACACAAAACCCTCAGCGTCGACGCTCCCATGCTCAAGAACAAGAAGAAGCGCCCACGCAAAACCCTTCCAAGAGACACTCCCTTGCCACGAACCTCTCCTTACAGGGGTGTTACCAGGTCAATTCATTCATCTCCTTCCTTCTTTAATTTTATCGATTCAAAGAAGATGAAAAATCAATGTACAATGTATTCATAGTTATCGATTCATTCATTCATAGGCATAGATGGACAGGTCGATATGAGGCTCATCTCTGGGATAAGACTTCATGGAATCAATCGCAGAACAAGAAAGGAAGACAAGGTTCTTCAAAATCTTTCTCCATTCCTATCTCTCTCTCTCTCTATATATATATATCAATTTCTTCTCTCATTCCTCGTTTTCATCTTCTCGGTTCACGGTGGATCCATGGCGGTCGAAATTGAACTTGCAACTGCAGTATATCTGGGTACGTATAATACATGATTTATACCACGGTGATGAAGTAGTGATTGGAAAAATGAATGAGTGCGTGATTTGTTTGTTACAGGGGCATACGACGATGAAGATGCTGCGGCACGTGCTTATGATTTGGCAGCATTGAAGTATTGGGGTTCGGAAACCGTCCTCAATTTCCCTGTAAATCTTTTCATCTTCCACTCAATAATAATCCTTCAGACCAACTTTCGTTGCTTCATTAATACTTATATTAATTATCATAGCATTCTACGTTTAGCTATCAAATTATGAAGAGCAGCTTAAGGAGATGGAGGATCAATCTAAAGAAGAGTATATCGGATCCTTAAGAAGGTTTTTCTTCTTTTTTTTTTTTCCCCTTAATACTAATTTGTGTTTACTCTTATGCCATGTGGTGTTTGTTCCACGATGAGTTAATCTTTAATTTGCAGAAAAAGTAGCGGTTTCTCTCGGGGAGTCTCAAAATTCAGAGGCGTGGCAAGGTATGAGTACACTCTAAGAAGATCCACTGCAAATTAATTTTGAATTTGCGTCTATCCTATTTGCAACTTAATTAACAAGAGATGTTTGATTTACTTGTTTTTAGAAAAGTAAAAGGATTTGGAGACACATTAAATTTTTGTGGGTCATGTTGTGTTGAATAAAAGAAGTTCTGGGTGCAATGAAGGACCCAATATTCTGCAACGCATTATCTGTAGGATAGGTCATTGGTGTGGATATGTGTAGCTTCTTTCATCCCTCTGTCGTTCTTTCCATCCACAAGTTCGGTTCTTAATAATGAACATTAATGGAGTAAGTTACTCGTTGAGGGTAATGGATCACACAGGGGCCATTTTGATTAAACATTCCTGTTTAAAAATATGTGTAACTTTCTGATGTTCTTTAGGATAATTAATCGTAGATATTAATGACATCAATAATTAAATAACAGTATTTAATTTAATTTTTTTCTGGGATAGGTTAGGTGAGTCTGTGTTTATTTTAAAGCAAAGCATTCAATATATTTAAGAAAAATAGAAAAGATGTGATGGAAATATTTAAATTATCTTGAATAAGTTGAAAATTAGTCTGAAATGTTGTGATCTTGTTGTCTCCAATGTATAGACACCACCACAATGGAAGATGGGAAGCACGAATTGGCAGAGTCTTCGGCAATAAATATCTATACCTTGGAACTTACGGTAATTTTCCTTGCATTTATACACTGTTATCATTAAGGTTCTCTTCCTTCTTTTAGGGTAAATTCAGTTGTTTAACAAGTTTAATTTTTCTTAGATTCTGTTCGCTAATCAAACAAACAGTGATAAAGAAATCGATAAACTAAAATATATTAATAATTACTATTTATTAATGCAAATCAAAATTCTAAACCACATGCATATATTTTATTAGAATTTCTTGCCTTATACCAGTTTGGCATTGCTAGTATTGTGCATAATAAATTGCTCCAAGTAAATGGTTTTTAGTTTTTCGTCACGAGTTGACAAAATTGGACTCTTTTAGTTTTTGCTTCGAATAAAATAAGACAAATGGTATTTTTGTAATTATAGTGTTCAATTTTTATAGAGAACGTATGCATGCATAGTACTCAACAACTAGTTTTTTTAAGATAAAATATTCTATCTCCATCCCAAAATAATTGTAATTTAATTTTTTTTTCACGTGAATAGAAAAAAAAAGTTTTATATTAAAATAATGATAATATTTATTAAACAAATTAAGAACAAAAATCAATACTATTTGATCGAAAATATTCTAAGGGATGATTCTGTTTATGAAAATGATTGAAATAATTAATAATAACAACGAGGTACGTACAAATACTAAAAGTTAAAAGATTATCTAAAATACAAAATCAATTCTAAAATACATTTACTTCTATAATTTGATACAAATTATTAATAATATTTTTATGCTGATAGTTTGTTTTATTTAATTTTAAATGAATGAAAGCACTACTTTTACTACTAAAAAATACATGTTTCTTGTCAATTTTATTTTAATGTTTTTTTAAAAAAATACTTACAAATTTTGTTATGAAAAATAATTTACACAAAATTACAAGTATTATATTTGTAAAATATTTTGTATAAAATAATTTTCATAAAAAATATTTAAAAATTTTATGATTTTTAGGATATAGTTATCTAAAAAAAATATTTTTTATTAAAACACTTAGAAAAAATAATAAAAAATTATAAATTCTTTTAACAAATTTATATAAGAAAAATTTCATAAAATATGAAATTTTTTTAAATTGTTACTAAATTATAAGTGTTTCAAATTATTACTAAATATTTTTTTAAACATTTTAATGATAATGTATTTTCCTAAACATGCATGGAACAAAGAAGACAATCTTAAATAAGGATACAAATGTACACATGAACAAATTATTTAAATCCATCTGACAGGGCTTTATCCAATTTGGGACCCAACAAGTCAAATCAACAATAGAATATAGTTAGTTAAGAAGTAGATCACCAAACTCAACTGCTCATTAAGGCTATTTAAATTTTTTTTTCGAACATTTTCAAGGGCTGCTAAGTACTACTTATAGAACAAACAAATAAATCACTAAATATTAACCGCAATAAATAAATAATTTTTAATTAAATAATCTGAATGTTTAATCTATACGTTTAATGTTTCATGAAATGCAGGTACAGAAGAAGAAGCAGCAGTGGCGTACGATATGGCGGCAATAGAATACCGTGGACTTAATGCTGTTACCAACTTTGACCTCAGTCGTTATATGAAATGCCTACGTCCAAAAGACCAATCTCAACCTCTAATTCAAGCCCAACATCACGGCCCAAGCCCAACCACACCATCTGGATCTGAATCTCAAAATGCCACCGCAGCATTGGGCCCTCCACCGCCGTCGCCGCCACCTTCTTCACCCTCCACCTCAAATCCTCCTCCTCCTGCTCCTCGCACATTCCCCGAAGATATTCAAACTTTCTTTGAAACTCAAGATTCAGCTGGAATCTACACAGACACTGAAGACATTATATTTGGCGACTTGACCTCCATTGCTTCACCAATTTTTCATTGTGATCTTAATGCTTAATTATTAATTTCAATAACGATTTCCATTGGTTCCTTTGCTTACATAAAATTGAACATATATTCATTCTTTAACTTAAAACTCTCACCTTCCTCCTCCTTCCTATTTTTTATCCCTTTCTTCTTCTGTCCATTCTTATTAATTATGGTTAAACTAAATTAAGATTTTCAAATTCTATTATGTCTAAGTAAGGTGCCCCTTTTTCTTCTTCTTGTACAAACCACCTTCCATATTGTTGAAAAAATGAATTACAAAGACATTATAAATAATGTAATTCTTTCTTTTTTTGTCACAGAACAATATTTATTACTATTAAAAGACTTTCGTTATTAAATAAGCTTCACAGAGCATGTTAATAGATCCATACGAAATTAGTTCAACTTAACCATTGATTTTGAACTCATGCAACTGCTTGGTTTGGATCATACGTGAAACAAAGTTAGCCAAGTTCAGACACAGAGAAGAGAACAAACATCAGAGACAAAATGGATTTTCGGCATTAGATTAGATAAATCATAAATGCTTCAGAGAGACAAGGTTAGGCATGTTCAGAACACTTGAAAGTGGGACTATAACGATTTATAAATTGGAATCTTTTGTTTGAAGATTTGGTGACTTGGTATCTTTGTCTTCCGAGTTGAGTTGAATCTTGGAGACACCAATTACAACAAATCCGGCAAAATCTTCAATTTCCTTGGGAAAACGACACCATCTGACACTGTCTATATTAACTAGTTGTGTTTTGTTTGCCTAGGTGTTCAGAGATTGAACCAAGTTTGGTAACAGAAATTCCCCATTACACTGTGCAACAGAGCTTTGCATCCATGGAAGCTAAACACATGCAAAACGCCTGGTAACCTGTCAAAGGGTACCTGCAGAGGAAAATGCAATTGCTGTCAAAACCAATTCCAAAAATTTGGTTATTATAACAAAATGTTTTTGAGCTATGTATTGCTTTAGTGATACCTGTAGTCCATGACGAATTTTGATTTTCCTGCCCTCCCCAGCTGCAGTATCGTCTGATTCCCATTCTCCTGATCGCAGTGAAGACAAGTGAGATAGCTAAAGCAGACAAGACAACCATGGTGGACTAAAAATGTGCAACATACATATGCAGTACAAAAGTGATTTAGGGACAAAACACACTATGCCCAGCATTTAGTTTTAATTATATGATTCACCACAAACAGAAGGTCCAAATATTCTTAACATACCTCTAAAGTTAGCTGGAAATTTTTAACCGATCTTTGGATTTTGAGTCCTGCTTTTCCTTTATCTCTGAAGTCAAGCTCGTATTGCTTTGAAATCTGAAAACCCATTGAAAAATTTAAGCAAATCCAGATGCATGTGCCTGATTGTAGATACAGAGAAACTCCTACCTTGTTGTAATGTGGAGCCTTTGAGAACAGTTGATGGACTTTGTCCACCTTTCCCTCCCAATTCATTGGCAATCCCTTTATATGTTGTACCTGTACCAAAATAACCCCATCTTTACAAAAATTGGAACTTGAATATTCAAACCTAATTTAACTGTAAATAATAGGATTTAGATGTGAATCCAAGATGGAACATTCATAGTTAACCTGGTTTGTGTTCTTCAGTGGCATGCATTGATGCTTGGGTACATACGCTCTCATGCTTCTGTGACTTCCTGTACACGTTGTTATGGTGGGTATATAGCTGCATGAACATCAAATGTTGAACTTAGCCAGAGGATAATGAGAGTTGGTGGGAGCACAGAGAAAGATGAGAAAGATTCTGACTTACGTCACAACAGCAAGAGGTGGCTTTGGTTGTTTACCACGGGAATTATGACGATACCCCTAACATTCAAACAGAAGATGATGGTTGAAGTTAACACAAATTCTGCAAACATAGACGGATAAATTAAAAGAAGAAAAAAATGGAACCTGATCCCAGATGTAGTATTTTGAGCCGATGAGGTTAGCTGTTACTGTGCCAAGAAAAGTATCATCAGAATGGGAGAGTAATCCTTTTACATTCTGAGCCACGGCGAAGTAAGACTTCCCATTCCGCCGTTTGTGGTGGGCCACGGCCAGCTTCCTGTTCTGCCGCCCCTGGCCTTCCTATATAATACAACGTTGATGATGGTGTTGCCCAAGTGAGAAGCAGGAACTAAAAAATGCAATGCAATGACCATACAGAACAATATACTAATTCATTAACCTAAAGAAATGATTATAAGCAGAAGAGTTGAATTGAGTTGAATTACATTGGTATAAAGAGAGAAGAAAGTGCCCCCTGATAGTCCAGGTGGCGTTGGCTCCTTCAGAATAAAACATGTGCACCTTCCAACATCTAAGGGCAAGGGTCTACAGATCAAGGACCTGGACATTGTTGAAACCAGTTAAGTAAGGTGAAGAAGATGAAGTGGAAAATGAAAAGAAAAGAAGAGAGAGAGAGACTTGTTGGGCAGTGTGGACCAGGATGAAGCAGGAGCGGACTCGGAATCAGAGTAGTCCCAAATGTTGAGGGAGGATTGAAAGTGGTTCATCTGCATGCAGAATTCAAGCGAGGTGGGCTTCAAGATTCTGTCAGTGGAGAGAGACCTGAAAGGCTTGGGCTTGTTGACATTGACATTGAAATCTTGGTTTTCTTTGTCGGGGTGTTCATCTTCAAATTCAAACTGAGATTTTCTGACACAGTCGGTGCTGGAGCTTCGGCAGTGGCTGGGCTGGTTCAGAGGATTGAAGTAGAGAGAACTGTAAGTGCGTGTGGTTGAGACCGACAACGCATTCGTCTTCTTCATCGCTCACTGGAATTGTTGTTGGACAGATTAATTTAGGAAACAAGCAAAACAACCATGGCAATCTTCGAACACAACACTGGGACTATGTAACAGGTACGCATGATGATGAATTGGGTAAAGACTAGATTTTTATTGCAATTTACTCTCTGCCCGTGGGTCCCTCCGCCATGTTTGAATTTCAAAAAATCAAGCTTTGGGCAACGCACTACTACTCTTTCTTTCCCCATTTTTTATTTTCCTAGCCCACTCACCATCTAACGGTTACTATTCTCCTATTCAAACTTTCATAATTTTCTTTTCTGTATGTGCAGAACAACTAAAAAACAAATTCAAACTCCCACCCATTCTTGTGTGTGAGCGTGGCTCCAAAAATAAAATGTTCAAACACTTCGCAAAAAAGAGTATTTTGTTTTAGGTTAATTTATAATTTTGTTTTTTTTTTAATTTTAAATTTAGGATTCTTGATTTTATAAATTCTTCATTTCCTTTTGTTTTTATTTTACATAATATATTGTCTAATTGAACTGTATGATTAAATTTTCTTATATGTTATCATTAAAATTTATTTAATTAAATAAACTATAAAAAAATGTATATCGTAAACATTTGATCAAAAATTATATTTTTTTAACTAAAGATAATTTATTTAATGATTTTTTATTTTAAAATATATAGTGATTCAATTTTTGGAATTTCCGACAAGAATAATTAAATGTAAAATTTATACCAATTGAAGACTACTAATTTTTATATCTAATTTATTGAAATTTGTACTAATTCTTTGTTAGATTCCTTTAACTGGCTGGCTAAAACAACTTATAAGCAGGTATAAATTGTATTCAAAAGTAGACAAAAAAACTAAGTCCAAGGTTACAAGTAAAAGTGATCTGAAAAGGATGCAATAAATGTAAATGTGTTGTATCAAAACTAAAATTCCCTAGTCGAAAAGTCAGAGCCTTTTGTTCTTCAATGTAAAATGGTCCTGATGATTAAGTAATTATATAATGATACAACATATTTAAGAGAACCATCTTTTACCTATTAAAATAACCTCATAATGATCTAGGGTTTTCTGATGCCAACCTTATTCTATCAATAAAGTCATCAACAGACATAGTCCCAAGCTCCCCACCAAACCTAGATCTAACTGTGACCGTTTCTGTTTCAACTTCCTTTGAGCCCACAACAGCCATCAAAGGAATTTTCTGCTTCTCTGCATTTCTTATGAGTTTAGGTAGGCGCTCTCCATGGCAAACTTCAACTCTTATGCCATACATTTTCAGTTTGTTGGCTACACCTTTGCTATACTCAAGCTGCATGAGAAGATATAATATAGAAAAACATTCCCCATTAATTCACTTATCATTGATAGCCCCATAAACACACTTCAGTATCTATAAACGACAGTGAAAATAGTTGTAAATTAACTAACAAATGCGTCTCATTTTAAATCTGATGGGAACAAAATATTGATAGGAGAGAAATACTAGACTCTAGAAAAACTCAAACAGCACAATCCATACATACACACATCGACAACTGACTTGCAATAAACAAAAAACAATTACAAAGAAAATGCAAAAAAGAATTGTTTTGTATCTTAAAATAGTACATAGTAATTTAGGAACCTATTTTTGTAGTTCTCCCATCAATAACACACTTCTCTAACTAGTACTTTAAAGCCCTTTGATCAGTCTTTATTTACTTCTTGTTAGATGTAAGTGTTTAAGTCCATCTCTTTGTATTTTCCTATTCATAAATACATAACTTTATGTGCCAATTGTCTTCCTACAAATTCGATCTCTACCTCAAATTGTAATTTAAAATTAGGCATCACTAACTATGGTAATTTCTTCCTTACTACCATAACCTTGTTTGGATGAAACATTTCAATAATACTAAAAAATTGAAATGCATTGTATTTGATTGCTCTTCTTGAATAGGTCTGCTGGACGTTTAGAAAAAATGCCGTAAATTACAATGACACCCCCTACTTTTTTCACCATTACAATGGCCTCCCTTATCAGGGTGTAACTTATTAGGGTGTAACTGTAATGTTTTAAAAAAATTAAAGTGGTCAATGTAGCTCGAGAAAGCCTTAGGAGGTCTTAGTACATAAATTACTTAAATTTTACTTGATCTACTACATAGAAAATAAAGAATTATTTTATTGATAACAATCACACAAACTGCACTCTCATCACCTCTATTTGTAACAACCAAACTCTCTAAAATAAGGAAACAAAAATAGGCTGAAATGAATAGGAAAATACTCAATATTCTTCTCTTAATTATTATGCACATATCGAAGATATTTTTGTCCTAATAATCTTCTATTTACAAAACTCACTCTCAAGTTGGTAAATCAATATCGATAATTCCCAACCTGTCTACAAAATCCTGAAATCTAAGAAAGCTTCTAAATGAAAATGTATTAAAAGATAAAGAAGATACATGCTAATAATGCATATAATGTATATACTCCAATAAAATATGATCAGTATGTAGAATCAACCAAAGATTTCTTAGTAATCAAACTTTGTGTTACCTGGGCATCAGTAACAGGTAAAACTCGAGCTTGTATTGGAGAAAGCCATAATGGAAAATCACCGGCATAATGCTCAATGAGAACACCAAAGAATCTTTCCAATGATCCAAGCACTGCTCTATGGATCATGATAGGCCTCCTTTTCTCAGTATTTGAGTCAACATATGTGATGTCAAAACGCTGTGGTAGGTTGAAATCAACCTGTTTCAAGTTAAAATGAATTTTAAGTCAAGCCAAGAGGGAAATAGTTCCCTGCAAATTGATCCATTCGAGACAAGGTAACCAATATTCAAGCAATAAACCAAAGAGCCATAAGTTTGCAACCCTTGATGAGTTGAGATATTTAAGGGAAAGGATATAACCCATGCAAGTATGTGAATAGTTTATTGTATACCTGCAACTTCCCCACCTCATGGAAAATTCTTTGGGTTTAAAAGCATGGAAAATGCAGAGACCAAATGTACCTAGTTTAAATGGGCGGGGAAGTACAGAATATTCCTGACCAAATGGTTACATAAACTCTAACATATGGCCCCATTTGGATAGACAACTAATTTTGATAACTAAGTAAATAATTATGGTATAACTATAATTGCAACAGTAATCACCAAAACTGTTTCTAGCTTTTATTATAACAGCTTATTTTCATACGCCAGAACCCAAAAATAGTTTATATGGGTTTTCTAAGCTTTCATAAGCTCATCAAGAACTAGTAAATAAAAACTGAAAATAAGACTTCCCAAAACAGGAAATGTCATCTATTTAAGACAAAATCTCCTAAAACCTTAAGCTATTAGGCAAAGGCAACTATGATACGATCCTATTCTTCAAGTTCTTCTTGTATGGAATTTAAGGATAGTTCTCTATCAAACTATGTTCCTTTTATAGTGAAAAATTTATGAAGTCAAGAATTGCCTGTATGGTTGAGCACTGCCACTTCCGACCAAGAGCATCCTCAATCTTGATATCAATCTTTGGCCCGTAAAAGGCGCCTCCTCCATCATCAATTTGATAACTCCAACCTTTATCATCCAAAGCATCTTCCAAAGCAGTGGTAGCTTTCTCCCATATATCATCATCTCCCACAGCCTTTTCAGGCCTTGTAGATAAATTTACTTCATACTTGTCAAAACCAAACTGCAACAATATTTCTTCAGTAAGATCTAGGACTCCCCTGATCTCATCTTTAATCTGGTCATCTAAGCAAAATATATGTGCGTCATCCTGTAGAAAAGGAAATTGAAGTCAAACAAAATCCAATATATCAACATGCAATGTGCGAAAAACAAATTAGAAATCGAAGGTAACAATTTCTTGAATATTTCAGAGGAAAATAAAAAAGGGTGGCCTAGTCCTTTGCCCAATTGTCACTCTTCAGGACAGTTCAAATGTGTGCAACCACACCAATGAACCAAGGCTGACAGTCTACAATGTAGATGTTGACGTCAAGAACAAATTTTATGCAGAACTGGATCAAAATAATTTTAGTAGTTAACATGACAATAACAAACCTGTGTGAAACCTCTGACACGGAAAAGGCCATGTAAACTTCCAGACAGTTCATATCTATAAACAGTTCCCAATTCTGCCACCCTAATAGGAAAATCACGATAGGAATGAAGTTTGCTTTTGTACACCAAAATATGATAAGGACAATTCATAGGTCGGAGCTGATAAAGCTCATCTTCAATGTCCATCTGATCATACATATTCTCTTTGTAGAAGTCTAAATGACCACTGATCTTCCAAAGATCAGCTTTTGCCACATGTGGTGTGTACAGCAGATCATAGCCACACTTCAAGTGAATTTTTTTCCAGAAATCTTCAATTATGTGTCTGACAATAGCTCCCTTCGGGTGCCAGAAAACTAAACCTCCACCAGCATCATCCTGCACGAATATAGTAAAGTAAGTGAAATAGGAATAATAAAAGGAAACCTGAACACAGCAGCACCATTTCTTGTACCTGTATAGAAAACAAATCAAGATCTTGCCCTATGCGCCTGTGATCTCGACGCTTAGCTTCCTCTTTGAAATTAAGGTAAGCTTTTAACTGCTCTTCATTCTCCCATGCAGTACCATATATCCTTTGAAGCATTGGTTTTCTTTCATCTCCTCTCCAGTATGCTCCAGCAATAGACTCAAGTTCAACTGCTTTCTTATTGATATTTCCAGTAGAATCAACATGAGGTCCAGCACAAAGGTCCCACCATTCGTTGCCTATAAGAGAAAAAGAGTATATGATGAAACAGAAAATAGGCAGATGATACACCCGAGGCAAAAACTTCTTTTTTAATGCAATATGAAACCTGCAGCACTCTGAGCACATCCTTGCCTCGTCATTGTTATTCTACTTTACACTTCCATCTTCACAGTTGCAATATCAAACACATTACACTGTCCATTTTCATTCTGCTGAAGCATGTTAATTGATCATGTTAAAGATGCAGAAGAAGTTCAGTGCTCTATATACTTAGGCTAAGTGTTCATGTAGTTTTGAGAAAGCTAAATAATATAACTCTCTTATTGATTAAGGGTAAACAGAAATATTACACTATTACCAACTTTATGCAAATAACAACATGAAACATATTCTTGACATATTAAAATATGGGTATTTCATAAAATGCAGTGGCAGGATCAAGCAGAGAATCAAAGTATTGTGTTATGGCTCAAACTACTAGTGACACCAGTGTGGGTGATGATGAGATTGGTAATGGCTACAGGAGTAATAAGTCTACACAAATTTTGTTGTACACATAATGAGACAGGTTCTCACTTCATATCCATCTCAGCAAGGACATAATTCTACCTGCTATAATAAATAAATAAGGAGTTGATTCTATATAATAAAAAATATCTAGATTATATATGTACAAGAGGATATTTCTCCCACCTGCAACAACACACTAATATATGACCAAGATAATACTAATACTTTCTCTCTTGTGACCAAAATGACATATATTCGACTTCTCTTTTCCATTGTAGTTACTCTCCACTGAACTTTGTTTCAAGTTGACATCAAAAATACATTTCTGCATGGTCATCTAAATTATCTACATGGAGCAACCTCCTAGATTTGTTGATTAGGGGGTGTCATTTAATGTGTATTACGCAGGTCCTAATATGGCATCAAGCAATCACGCCATGCATGGTTTGGGTATTTTCAAACTATCACCAACCAATTTGGAATGGTACGAAGTCATGTTGATCATTCTCTCTAAGGATGCATCTATCTCATTATACATGTGTACAACATTGTTATCACAGGTAGTGATAAGGAGGACATTGTACAACTAAAACAATGTATTGCTATAAAGTTATAAATAAAAGATTTTGGATACCGAAGGTATTTCCTAGGTATAGAAGTGATACAATCCAAGGATGGTTTGGACATATCTCAGATAATATGCTCTCAACATATTGGAAGATGCAGGGATGATAAATGCTAAGCCTATGGACACACTAATGGATCCAAGTGTCAAACTTGTACTTAACCACGGGGAATCATGTTTTGATCCTGGAAGATACAAAAGGTTAGTTAGTAAGCTAAAGTACCTCAATATGACTAGTTATGACATTGCCATTGTAGTGAACATAGTAAGTCAAAAACATATATTATTTATTGTATCGATTCTTTTTTCTCAATATGAATAAACCATTTGTGTTTAATCAAAAACATACAGTTTCAACTCAATGTTTCTCTCTTCCTTAGAGTTTAACACTACCGGCCATATGTGATGTATGGATCTTTTAGCATATTCTTTTCAATAAGGGTAGATTACATCACACACACAAAGTCTACTTATAATGAAGTTATCCTGTCCGTCCACACACCAATTCTTATCTATGTTTTCACTCGAATGTGTAGCATCAACATGCATAGAGGGAATCGAAAAAACAGAAAAGAGCAAGAACAGTACCAATATGATATATGGTGATGGTATCGTCCTTAATGCTTTCCAAAATCTCCAACTTGTACGGTTCATTCAATGCCGATATTCTTCTATGAGCTTCGTCTCTTGAGACTTCTTCTCTCAGAAGAGGTAAATTTCTTCCAATAATCCGATCCTACATATGACAAACATTTGCGTTCCCCTTCAGCAGTTCTGTGCAGAGTTGCAAAGCATGAAAAGAAAAATGCAAGAATTCAAAACATAAAGATTTAATGGACTGACTCTGCCTACCATTTCTTTCTTGATTCTCTTCAAATCTTTATCGGTCAAAGGCTCCATATCGAAGTCGTAATAAAACCCATTTTCTATCCAAGGCCCAATCGTCACTTTTGCATCAGGGTATAGCTTTTGAACAGCCATTGCCATCACATGCGCAGACTGTAAAGGAAAGTTAACAACCAACATATCATCTCCATGATAGTAGGAGCACAACTATAACTATAATTTAAAAAATTCTAGATATTCCTCTGATATTATTTTGTTATAATAAGTTTGTTGCATATGAAATTGTCTATATAGGCTGCAGCTTGTTGAATAATAACTTAAAAATATATACAAAAAAGACCCGGTAACCACAGAATTGGCTTTCCAATTACCGTGTGGCGGATTCTGAGAAGCCTCTCGGATGATTCGTTAGAAGGCAGAAGAAGCTGATTGGGGTTAGGGTTGGGATTGGGGTTGACCGAAACCGTAGGGTCAGTGGCGACGGCGAGTGTGGTTCTGGTGGCGATTGATGGGCATTTTAGCTTTGTGGTGGAAGAAAGAAAGGAAGCAAAGTGAAAACCAAAACGACATCGTGCTCTGAGGGGAGCGATAGAAGATGGTGAATACGTTGTTGCTACCGCTAAGCTACCCATTTTCAGTGAACTGAAGAGCAGAGGAAACGATGATGAAACTACCTCGCGTAGCGTCACCTCCTCATACTTAATCCAAATTCTGTCCACAGAATAATTTTGGGAACTGATAGGCTCACAAAAATAACTAAATTTAATATTTTATACCGGTCTCCGTAGTTTTTTTCTTCAAATTTATTTATTTAAATAAACTAAAAATAAAAGATGAATATAATAAACATTTAATCAAAAATATAATTTTTTTAACAACTAAAATTACAACAAGTACGATCAGAATTACAAACAAAAATTAAAAGAACTAAAATCGAAAGTTAGATACACCATTTTATAGATTTGACAACAATTATATGTTAATATCTCAAAAACCACATCGTTGTGTAACTTTAGGCGACGTGTTAGAACATGATAGTCATAGACAACCGTATTAATACGTAAATGATTTTATTGCGGGTAGTTTAAACTATATATTTAATATTCTTAGTTGATGTACTTAGTGTGTTTGGTTGCAATTCATATCGATGTGTATAATTGATTTTTCAACGCAAAATCGTGTATATTTGATTTTAAAATTAATTAAAAACTAAAAAAATTCACTTCTTATAAGAAGTAAGTCATATTAGCTTCTGCGACATGAAATCGATTTATCGTATAATGGATTTTGTAAAATAATTAAATATTCTTTTAATGACAATTACATAATTCTTTAATATTAACTTTAATTTATATATAAGAAGAGTTAGTTAGAATTGTTATTAGAGAAGAAGACATTTTAGGAAGGAAGCATTGTAACAACTTTTAATGTATAACACTGTTTTTCAAATAAAAAGTAAATAAATATAGATATATTGAAAACAAATTATTGATGATTTTGTGAGTTTCCACACGGTAACATTGAAAATATTATACCATGGTCTTCATCAATCTAATTGCTTCAAATAAGTCTTATCCATAACACACAAACTGGCACATTTTATTGGATTGTTGTCCATTATTCATAGTATCAACAAGCGTCCAGAAACAAAACATAAAAGTACGTTATTTTATGAATAAAAAAGAGAGGAGATAGCTCCATTATTTATACTTCTTTGCATCTTCACTGCAATATTTTGTTGGCAACGGGAAAGTTTGGAGCTATGTCAACCGGTACCTGTTTAGATCATAAAAACAACAATAATAATAATAATTAATGGTTTTATTTTTCATTAACATGTAAAATAAATTGTGCCCATTTCATTAAGGTTTAATTAGTCGGATGGTACCCATTTAGATGTGTTAGTTTGATATTCACTCTTAAAAATATGTTAATAGAGTTCCAACTTTTGAATAATCAAATTCCTTTCAAATAAAAATTATTAAAGTCGTTAACTTAATTAATGACTTTTATCACCAAATTTTAATATAAATATCAATACTTGATTTTGTAAGTCATTTTAAATACCAATACTGTTTATGATGTTAATAATTTGTTGCTGAAACAGACCTCATTAAGTTATTTTTTCAAAAGTTTAAATTCAATTAACACATTTTTACAAGCGGGTATCAAATGTAAACAAAATTGGATACCTCCGACTAATTAAATCTATTATTAATTACCTGAACCTTCTCCAACTTTTGAAGAGCAAGTTTGAGTGGCTCTGAAATCACACCATACTTCTGAAGAAGCGAACCAGCAGCTGCCTTATCACCTTTCGCTTGTATGCTCAGTATTTCCCTACTTAAGCTTTCAACTGCGCTTTCGGTCTTCAACAAAATACATAATTCATTATTATTTTATCACTCAAAAATAGTATACCTACTTTATTTATTAGATATATACCTTGGAAAAGTCAACAGAAATTGTGTCTTCAGAGTGTGGGATAAATGCTCCTTTCTCATATAACCAGTTGAATTGCAATGCTTGTCCTTTTCTAAATATATATATGCATGAAATTAATGGAATTAATTATTAAAAAAAAAATTAGTTGATGCATTTTGCATATAATTTACTTACCCATGAGCTTCCTCTAAACCAAAACGAACTGATCGAAAGCACCCAGCCAGAAAAGAAACGTACATGGACTTCAATAAACTTTCAGAAAGCAAACCCTAATCACCATAAAGTATCAATACACACCACATTAATAACTCTATATATCAACCTTTCTGTAATATCTTTTTCTTTTTCTGTCAAAACAGTAACTAACCTTTGAGATTAGGAACCTCAATGCCCAGAGACCAACTATATCAGCTTTTGCTTCTTCCATAGCTGAATGATATTCTTGCAATTCCTATATGGAGACATAAGATATTCTCATTTTGTTTCGAGTGCATCAATTGTTTCGTGATTAGGTAAATGAACCGAGTCACAATCGAATAAATGGTAACATTTGAGTTTGTATTACACTCTTAAATAAAGAGAGTTGTATCCTAACTAACAGCAATAATTTTTTGTCTAGTGGTAAGCGTTTGATGTTTACACATTTATGCAGAAAAAAAAAATGAAAATGAAGTTAATTCTCAACACCAACTCACCAATCGCACAGTACTCTTCTGACCATCTGGGAGTGTTATAGAATGAGGTCCAATCCCGTGGACGCATTCATGGCAAATTGTATGTGTAAAATATGAGTCAAAATCTACAAATTCTTGTAGCTCCTTTGCCACGCAGTGTTCAGCTATGGGTTGAAGAATATGCTCGAACCTGTTCTCAATTTTCATGTGTTTGCCAACTTTAATTACTGCTCATTCAGAAAAATTGCATGAACGTGAATAGATTAGAAATTTTACTTTGCCTCTGAAATATTCTTAAGCATCACCATTGCTGTTCCTCGATCTTTTACTATACGTTCATCGTTTGGTAGATTGAAGGCAACAATTTGTGGTCCCTTCACATCCTGAAACAAAAGTTATCTTAATGTGGTGCAAGTATAATAATCCAGGTGAAAAACATGCATAAAATAATAATTCTATGATCATAAAACTCAGAATATTCAAAATTTGAACATTGAAAATCCTTACCCCTGCATTATAGATGAGTTGAATAACACGAATAGGTGCTGCATTCACTTCTTTGGATTTGTAGACATTGTCAAGAGGAAGATTTTGCTCCAAAAGCTTCAATATCAAGTTGAATTAAGATTTTTAGTAACGCAAAGTTTAGAATACACACACCATCTGTATTAAATTAAAATTAAAATTAATAACATTTATCGAAAAACACCTGCAGATTATCGCCAAAGAGTTTCAGCTGATTCGTAGCTTTATCATCCCTGATTCCAACAAATGCTTCAAAGGAAGCCTAAAGAAAATCAATGACGTTAAGCAAAACCATCAATTCCTTATTTTGTTGGATAATACTAAGTGTGTGGGTGGGTTTGGTGGAAACATATAAAAAAAAAATCAAATTTAAGGGAAGTTAAAAATTGTTAAAAATCACTCATAGATTAAATATATACTTAAATAAAAACACTCGTTCACCCTGTAAAATATTATAAAACTTTGGGGGAGTAAAACAAAAAAGACTCAGTATAGTAACAATTAATGTGTGAAGTACGAGCAATCATTATTCAAACGTGTAAAGTCTCGTGTTGAGAATAATGACCTTATATCCGAAAAGTTTATCCCCGTACGTTTCATATGGACCAATAGTGACCTCCAATTTAGAGTCCTGCACAAAAAATATAAAGGTGAAAGATCCTTGTATGATTCAAAATTTCTCAGAAAACTAAAAGAAAAATTATCAAGAATAATAATGTAGTGTACTAGATTTAAAGAAACCGTATACATGGGACAGAGAAGTAATTAACGAGGATTTCAGAGATCATCGTGAACATTTTTAGAACATTAGTACGGAATGTTCTTTTTACCATATTACACTAATTAAAAATGTTGATGATATTAGAAATGAATTATAACCTTAAGCTTAAGTAAACCATAAGTAGCATTAACAATTAACAAGTGATTTAGATCACTAATGAATGTGACTAACCAAATCCATCCAAGCCATATCTGACTCATAATAATCATTTGAAAGGAAAGCATCAGCCTTGCTATGAAGCAGCTTCTTCAGACTGCAAATGAAAAAAAAAATTAACAAAAATATTTATAATTAAGCCATGTTTAGCATTGAGTTTGGTGATAATGGGGATTAGAAGAGGGATGAATAAGATGTATGAGAATTTGAATTCTCTGTTAAGTTTTTTGGTGTTGTTTTTCTATTGTGTCTTCATAATACACTGATTATCACTAATTTTGATGTTTTCAAACATATTGAAGGATAATTAAAAGGTCAACACAATGTATTTTTAATGTTTGACAGAAAACAGCACAAAAAAACTAATAGAGACCTTGGTGATTGGGTAATGTCGCCAGCTTTATGCAATAAAGCAGCAGCTTTGGTGAGAAGAGGCTTATATTCTTCTGAGTAAGGCACAACATATAGATCATCATCATAACTTTCTTTCTTTTCGGAGTCGTAGGTATCAGAATCTAAAACAAGTTCACTGTGTCTTTTAATAACACTAAAAAACCCTGTTGCCTCCTTTTGTTCTTCCTTCTCTAGATTCTCCTTCCATGTCTCAAACTCCTAAACAACAAATAAACATTATTATATATGTCTCATATTCACAGATTGTATCATTTAATTCTGACATCATTTGCTTTGCATGTACCGTTTTGTCCATATCCGGAGGGTAGAAATTCGAACCACGAGGTTTTGGCTCAGGAAATGCTGCTCTGTATTCTAGACCTTTCCATCCTTTAACAGGTTTAGTTGCTGCAGAAACTAACCTTATTGCTGAATCTGCAGTCGTTAAAAATGCAGTTTCTTCATCAAGACTAGACCTGTCAACAACCAATTCATCCATTAAATTCTACTCCAATGAACTCAATCAACAACTTCATGCTCTTCATGATGAAGTCTTTAAGGGTTTCTTACCACGGGCTCTTGTTAATCAAATAATAGGACCATTTCAGCTTATCCAACTCTGATTCATCAGCATGTTCCTTCAACCAATCTCTAAGAGATGGATTACTGTACCAAGACTGGTTGAAACTAAATTTAGTCAAATTTCAATAATACCATATCAATAATAATTATTAAATCAACAAGCACAAGGTATATGAACAATGATCATTGCACACACAACCATATCCGTGTCATAAATTAGAACCTGCAAGTAAAAAATTTCATCGATAACAGCTGCAGCCTTGACCACAAAAACAAGAGCTTCCTTATCTGAATCGGTAAGCCCCGTTAACTGGCAAAATAAAAACAAAAGTCATGTTATGTTATGTTATGTCATGATCTCGACTATAACTAAAAATGAAACCAAAACAAGTTTTAATATTAAGACAATTAACCTCTGCATTAAGGGAAATAGGAGCGTAACGACTTAGTTGCTTTTGCAAAGTTGAACTGCGAGCTCCGGTATTCTCTTTGTACCTTCAAATATAAAATATTACACAGAATGAATTATTTGTAAAGAACATTTTGTTCCCCTTGGATCGACAGGAAACAAATACTAGATAGACAAGGTCCAAGAATTGAAAGAACAAAGTTATGTTTTTCGAGGTTGATAAAAGTTTGTGCTTACCTCTTTTCAATTATATCAAAGAGTTGAGCATGTCGTCCAGAATCTTGGTTGGCTAGAAGGCCTTTATACTCATCATAAGAGAGATATTTTACAGCAGACACTTGCTTTTCCTGGCAAAACAAGAAACGTTCCCTCACATATGCATAAAAAGTCTTCCAAAGACTAACGAGAAGAAGATGAGTATTAGGTTATTTAAAGAGAAACAATGTGTGACAAAACAAATTAGACATGCTCACATGAAGAGTGAAGGCCTCCAGAGGTATTGGATCAATAGTTGTAACAAGATAAACGTCAATGGATTCCTTCTTGGTCTGTTTTTCATCATCACTGTAAGTTTTTCAAATTTAAAGTTATTTCCAAATTGTGAACAGATGACTGAATTAAGGAAGTGTGTTGAAATTTGATGTACTCACCCGTCCTCTGTGAGAACATATATCAACTCAAATGCATCCTTGGGAAGGGTTACACCCAGCTGTTTCTTTAGCTCCTTTCTGAAAGTTCAATATGTTACTAATTTGAAGTCTGAATCAAAAAGTTTTACATTGTTTAACACTAAAAATAAAGACCCATATGACTTAGATTTTGTATGTCTTGTATATACGTAATACAAATATCATGCATATAGAATTATAATCTCTTGATGACGATCATAACCTATATGAAAAAATATAATCCGAACATTTATTTACCGAGCAGTTATAAGAGATGAATGAGAAGGAGGAATGGGAGCAGAAGCAGTGATATCCCAGAAGCCAGGTCGATTGTGAGTTTGGTGGATAAGCAATTGTTGTGTGGTCTCAGCGAAAATCCAGACATGAACAGCACGATGAACATCATCGTTGCCACTGTCACAATTAACATTATAGTTAAAACTCGAAAATAAATTCTGTGGAATGGAGAAGTTGCTTAATCTTAGATTTTTACCACACCTCTTACTCACAACGTCAACTTCAACCTTGCCTCCACCCATTCTATACCTGATACACAATATTTTTCAGTTCATATTTTTAATTATTGATAATAAAAACGTATTAAATAGTTGTATACTTTACTCAATAACGGATAACTAAAATACTTGTATACAGTACTCAATAATATTCATTAAAGATATTTATTTAATATTTATCACATATTTTAATTATAAATATCCGTAAATATAGTTTTTTTTTTAATCGTATACACATGAGAATGATTTCAGGTGAAACTGATAATTATCGATTATTACATTATGAAAATGTGATACTAAACAATTGACTTCAAAATTCGGTTAAGTGATTATTTACTTTATTTTAAGATTATTATTATTAACTAATATACAAGTTTATTTAATTAAACTAAGAATGTTTGATCGACTAATTTATTGTACTATCTTACAAATTGTAATATATTTTTTAACTACCTTTATATCTTATTATTCTGAGTTTATAACTTTTTATATTCTTTTAAAATTTTAATACAATTTCATATTTTTCTGTCTTTCTTTCTTTCTTTCCTCTCAACATTAGAGTTAAAATATTTTTCACTTTCTTGCCAAAAAATATCTCTCACGTTGTCTTCTTGAACTAAAACTTAATAATATCAAATTACAATTATCTAAAACGATATTTTGAGGAAAAAAAAATCTATAAATATGTCATTTTACATTTCTCTACTAGTTTAGGAATTTCTTTTACTAAGTTTAACTAAATAAAATATGACCAACTTATTACATCCCATTTCCAATAGTAACTTATCATGTTTGAGCTGGTTATTTATTACAAATAATCAGGAATTTCTGATCTCTCGCAAAATCTTCGATGAGGAAATAAAAAAGTGAAGAAAATGGTTAAATAAGTAAGGGTATTTCTCATTATTTCATCACAAATTTGGTAGCAGATTCCCCACTCAGACTCTTGCTATAATTACTCCTCCTTGCTCACACAAACAACAATAATATTAAAATGTTATTACATATAAGAAAAGCATCAACGACGAAGTTATGAAAGTGAAAGAAGAGATAAAGATGATAAAAGAGTTGAGAGATAGAGTAACCTGAAACCTGAGTTGAGTATTATAAAAAGGAAAAGACAGAGAGCATGAGAAAAGAGAAGTGGAGAGTGAGGGTTTTATAATGGCTGAGAATGAATGAAGTTACATTATTCATTCATGAGTTGGCAATAATTGCAATAATGGAAGGAGCGTTTCAATGATATGTAGTACTGCCATGTCTTTTTCTCTGCATGCGCAGATATCATTCACTCTTGTTCTATCTGCAAGATACATCTTTTTCACTGAGTTGGCACCGATATGAATCGCACTCACCTTCTTAACTTATATTTTTATCCTTATTATGTTAATGGAATATACAGTTTCAATCCTTCGATATATACCACCCAAATCAGAATTAGCAGAAAGAACAGTTTCAATCCTTCGATATATACCACCCAAATCAGAATTAGCAGAAAGAAGATAATCGAAGATTATGAATTCAAGTAATTTTAAGTCTCACATTGATTAAAAATAAAAAAAAAATAGAATATTATATAAAAATAAAGAATCATAAATTCATTCATTTTTATTACAGTACGAGAAGAGAAATGGAGATGATGGAACACTTCATTCAAACACAAAATTCATCGTACTACAACTTCTGTTAAAACGCATACGTACAAACAATTCAAATCTTCACTACATACTAAAACTTTTCTTGCTTTCGTAAATTCCAACAACAACAGGACCATATATTACTAAATTTTCCAATATGAAAGTTATATTTGTAAAACTAAGTTGTCCACTATCAAAAGACATTTTCTTTTATATATATATAGTAAAAGTTTATTCTAAGATTTTTTTTATCTGTGTACTTAAACGAAACAAGATAAGTGTAATATCCTTTCATCTGTTCACCCTGAATATATAATCAGAAGTCGTTTTACCTTAAATGAATTAAAACGTTTAAACATATAGATATTATCCTTTTAAAAATTAATGTTTTTATTAGAATTAAAGTAAATTAAGTGTCGATATTGTAAGAGTTGTGTACTGCTAGTTAATTACACGTTTTTAAATTATAATTATATATTCTTATGTACGATAAAAAAATCATAATAGTTGTTATAAAAAGTATAATTTTTATGATAACTGTTTTAAAAATTTAAATTTTTATGATGGTTATTCTGAAAATTAGACTTTAAATAATTTTAAATTAATTATTAATATGGAAATCTTAATATCTGTAATGCATGAAATATTTTTTATTTGAAACGAAAAGATAATTTGACCACCTCCTTCATAAAAAAAAATGGCAGGTTAATACATAATCTATTTCACTTTTTAACTTTGTAAATCATGATAAATTTTAGATTAAATTTAAAATAAATATATTTATGTATTTATTTTCAAAATAGTGATAGATTAGAAATTGTTTTGGTAGTGGAACATGGTACTCACATGGACAATGATACGTTTTGCACAAAACAGGCCCACTACAATCAAGCCATATCATTTCGGATCTCATTTTTTTTTCTTTTGTAATTATTTTATATTAAAAAATCATAATTCTTAAATATATACAAATTATCAAAAATAGAGTTAATAAATTATAAGATTAATTTTAAGGTAAGAAGTTCCACTATTCTTTCCAATAAATTATTTTAAATAAACTATAAAAAATTAAAAGTTATAGATTAAGTCGATATTAGTCAGATTTATTTTTTGACATGATGTTAACCACTTTTTTTCAGTGTAGTTTGGTGTTATTTTTAAATCAACATTAAACAAGACTTTTTATGTTAACATTAATAAGACTATTTTTTTTTATGTCATCTTGAATATTTATTTATCGAACCTTTTGTCAATCAATATAATAAAAGTATTTTAATTGGTGTTGTTAAAGGTTGATATTCGGATGACACTAACGTGATTTATTTTCTTTAATAAGTTAGAGTTATTTATGAATGGTTTCTTATAATAATTTTATCAGTCAAGATAAAATTGGGCACTATATCTTGGCTAATTCAAAAGGTTAAAAAAGGAAAAAAATCTCATTCGTTGTTATAGGAAGAAATTTTAGAGTGGAGAAAAGAAGAGAAGAAAAATCAAATAATAAAAAAAAATACTAAAAATAATAAGTAGAATGATGGGGTTTCACAAATTTTTGGTGTACTGAATCTAATAATAAAAAATGAACCTCGTTCTTGAAACCCTCATGCTTAACAAATTTGATTCGAGGGTTCACAAACTTATCTCACGCTTTAAATAAGTATGCTTTTTAGAAAAATCTCATTTTTTATTTTAAAGATGTGAATCTTGATGTTAGAAACCATGAAATATTTCTGTTACAGATGCGATTGAGCAAGATGATAGCTTGGTAAATTAAAACTTACAAATGAAAAAAAAAAAGTATTTTTTAGGAAATTATGAACCCTATATTTTTAATTCAGAAGAAAAGGGCAAATGTGGACAATGCTGTTACTTTACTTCAGTTGACTCCAATGGAACTAGGTTAGAAGCATGCAGCAAGTGAATTGAAAAGAGAAGGGAAGAAAAATGGAGGGGGTGTGGTGTGGAATGGAATCTCCAGATTGCAGTTGGGAGCCCTGAAATGAAGGTGAGAGAAGAAGCAGTGAAGTGGAATCTCCCAAGTCGAAAGTAATCATAACAAGGTAATGACGTTGTTTCTTCTGTAGTGTAGTTGATTGTGGTAAAGAATAATGGTGTAGGGTAAAGGGTTGTGGTGTTTAGGGTTTGTGTTGGCATTGGATTTGGATGGATAAAGTTTGTCTGAACAGTGATGCGGTAGGAGATGAAGAAGGCGAGAGCAATGTCCATGTCCATGTCCCTGTTGCTCCTGCGGTTGGAATGGAATTTGAGAGTTACGAGGATGTCTATTACTTCTATAATTGGTACGCTAAGGAACAGGGATTTGGGATTAGGGTCACAAATACCTGGTACCGCAAGACTAAGGAACGTTACAGAGCAAAACTTAGCTGCAGCAGCGCAGGCTTCAAGAAAAGAACGGAGGCTAATCGCCCCAGACCCGAAACCAGAACTGGTTGTCCTGCTATGATCAAGTTCAGGTTGATGGATTCCACAAGATGGAGAATTATTGAAGTTGAGCTTGACCACAATCACTTGATTAACCCCACCAGTGGCAAGTTTTACAAGTCCCATAAGCAAGTTGCTCTTGGCACCAAAAGAACCTTCCACTTAGATGCTACTGCTGCTCAACAGGTTCACAAAATCAGGATGTTTCGAACTCTCATAATCGATGCTGAAGATGATGCTGATGAAGGGAAATCTCCAAATCCAAAGGGCCTCTACTCCAACAATCAGTTGAAGCTGAAGAAAGGAGATGCCGAAGCAATTTTGAACTTTTTCAGTCACCAGCAATTGGCAGATCCAGACTTCTTCTACGTGGTTGATGTCAATGAGAGGGGGTGTTTCAGGAACTTGTTCTGGGCTGATGCAAAATCCAGGGTTGCATACAGTTATTTCAGTGATGTTGTAGCAATTGACACTACATGTTTGAACGGTGCATATGAAGTTCCTCTGGTTATGTTCCTTGGGAAAAACCATCACAAACAATCCATCTTGTTTGGCTGTGGATTGCTTGCTTGTGAATCTGTTGAATCATACACTTGGCTGTTCAGGGCGTGGCTTACTTGTATCTTAGGACGCCCCCCACAAGTTATCATCACCAACCAATGTGGAATCTTGCAAACTGTGGTTGCTGATGTCTTTCCAAGATCTACACATTGCCTTTGCTTGTTTGATATCATGCAAAAAGTTCCAGAAAAACTGGGAACCTGCGTACACTATGAAGCAATCAATGCAGCTTTGAGTAGAGCAGTATATTCCTCTCTAAGGGCTGAGGAATTTGAAGCAACTTGGGAGGATATGATGAAAAGCAGCGAAATTAGAGGCAATAAATGGCTGCAATCTTTGTATGAGGAACGGAAACGGTGGGCTCCAGTTTATCTGAAGGAAATCTTCTTGGCAGGAATATTTTCAGTTCAACAAAGCGATGCTGTATCATTTTTCTTTCATGGGTACCTCGATGAACAGACTTCTTTGAAAGAATTTATTGAAAAATATGATCAGACTTTACAGACAAAGCGACAACTTGAAGCTTTGGCAGATTTGGATTCAAAATCTTGTAGCTTTGCACCAAAGTCGAGGTCTTACTTTGAATTGCAGGTTTCAAAGTTATATACCAGTGAAATACTAAGAATGTTTGAAAGGGAAGTGGAAGGAATGTTTTCATGCTTTAACTCGAGACAGATAAATGTTGATGGACCGGTGATGACGTACATTGTGGAAGAACAAGTTGAAGTTGACGGAAATCACAGAGGTGCAAGAGATTATGAGGTGTGTTATAATGAAGCAGAAATGGAGGTGTTTTGCATCTGTGGCCTGTTCAATATCAGAGGTTACTTGTGCAGGCATGCTTTGTTTATTTTAAGCCAAAATGGGATAAAAGAGATCCCAGCTCAGTACATTGTTTCACGGTGGAGAAAAGATGTGAAACGGAGCAATGTGTACGATCACAACTGTGGTGGAATTGATATAAGTAATCCAGTTCATAGGTATGATCATTTATACAGACAGATTGTGAAGGTTGTAGAGGAAGGTAAGAAATCTCACGATCATTACAGGACTGCACTACAAGCAATGGAAAATATATTGAGGAAGCTTCATATTGTAACCGTTGAGGATCCCGACAAAATAATGTACAAGCATTGATGTCTCAATAACTTGGGCATCGCCATTGTATATTTGCGACTTTACATTGTAATCATCTCACGCCAATATTTAGTTCCTCGGACTTAACCATTATCAGAATTCATAGGAATAAATTTTGGGTATGAACTCCTAAACAAGCTAAGGGGATATTTGATTTGTTGGGATGGAGCAATATGATGAGATGCAACAAGGTATTTGATATGGAATTCATTTTTGCATTTTTTTTCCAAGATATATTAGGTTTAAATTTATGTTGAGTATAAAAATTAAGAAAAAAAAACAATCTTTCACATCTAATATTTTCAAGAATTCTGTTAGTTTTTCATTAGAACTTTGTAGCGAGGGATGAGAATTTAAGATTCCACTAAAGGAAATAATTCTTTTAACAACATTTCATCTACTTAAGCAACTGGATTCATTAAACCTTCGAACTATTAAGAGCATTCAAAGTAGCACCAGCCTCTTCACGGATATAGTACTTCGTATTTGCAGCTCTGACTTTCTCGAACATTCAATAAATCATAAATGGATAATCAAAATTATATATTAAAAAGATGATATTTTGACATTCATGTAACCACTTAATATTCTGTTCTAAAAATAATGGAGTAATTAAAAAAATTGTAAATGTGTTAAAAATAAAGGAAGAGTAAGTAGTAAAATAGTTGTATAAATTTGTTAAGTTCTCACGATATCACTGTCATTGCAGTTCTATATACTATTAACGACACGTGTCAACAAATAAGGAACGACAGTACTTGAACAAAATATCGTGATGCTCACAATGATCACCGTTCAGGACGGGATCAAATGCATAGTCGAGTTCTTTTTCCCTACTCAAATATAAAGCAAGGTATGGAATCTGCTGCACTGCGACAAATAAACCAACTCACAATTTGAGCTTTTTGCTATTTCATCAAGGAAGATGACTAGAAAAACACAGTTGTATAAACTAACCAATCTAAAATCAAGAGTAATTGTCCATAGTGCCAGTCAAATACGTCAAACCATATCTAAAACTCTACCCGCGTAAAATTTCCAAGACATAGTAAAGGGGAAAAAAATGCAACAGCTCCCATCCTCCAAAAAGGCCGAAACAAAACTACAAATTGATGTAGGTCAGTGAATTAATTCTCAAAATCTCCAGCATTTTCTAATAAGTAGTTTGCTGCCAATTGCTCGTCACGGTCACATGCTAAAAATGCCTCTATGACCAAGGCTCTATCAAATCCCATTGCTTCAAGCTATATATGTATCATAAGTAAAACCAATCAGCAATGGTGAAGCTAATGGTCAAGTCGGTGGAAATTAAAAGAGAAAATATCAGACTTAAATATTTATTTAAGACATACCCTTCCAATTGCCTCCTGCTCAGCTGGCGTCACATTGATTGCATGAGGCATGTCTTGCTCAGGTTGATCAAATATATCACTAGTAAAAGAAAGGGGGTTTACAATTGTAAATAAAATTTTTTAGAGAATACATATTATCAAGCTCATCAGTCAAAAGGTTACTTTCATGTTACCAATTGAAATAGCAAAATATGAAACAGAGATTACCAAGCATCGATGTTAGTAAAACACAGCAAAAATAAAATTGTCAAGCATATACCATATATGGCGAGCAGTACACTCACCCTTCTGAACCCTCAATAGGTTCGTTAATCAACTGGAGAAACTCAGCATGATGCTCTTGAATTACTCTTAAGAGACCAGGATTCTGCTTTCCAAGCTCCTGAAGTACAGGCTGCAATAGAAGTATTCAAAAGACATTAAAAACTGACTACTTCATCAGCAATTTGGTGATTGAGAATATAGTTAAATTAGATACCTGCAGAATTTGCGGATTGGATTGCACCATTGATCGCAATGCTTGAAACTGAAAATGCAAACAAAGACACAGTTACTAATACAGTTAAAGCTTGAAACAAGATAAGAATAGCAAACCAAATGCAATACTAAATTGTTAATTGTTCTACATGCATACATTTCCAAATAGCCCCCATCATATAAACCACAGTATTAACAGACAAGAGGACCAACGACAACTAACTTTGTTATATGTCACCGCATTTTTCATACAAGCTAAGAATATGACGAAATGAAAAAACAAAAACATCATAAAATTTATTGTTTACTTTCAGAAAGTTCTTTATACTTCATTTTTTCTTAATAAAGTGAAATTTAAGTCTATCACAACCTTATAAAACCGATTTTCAAGATGAGGTTTGCAACCACTCACCCACATTGACTAAAAATAGATCAAATCATAATATATAAGTGAATGTATCAAATCATAATTTCAAGCTAGTGATATAAGGCTGAGTTAGACTTAAATTACACTTTCTTAAAAGTATTCATGGTATTATAATCTCAACTTTTTAGTGAAAAAGTTCAAGATACTAGAACTATTTCCTGCAACAGGATATGCAGAACAAAAATGTTTACTAGCATTAAGAGCATAGCAATTTACAGAACCAAAACCCACCTGGGGATTGTTTCTTAGAAAGTCAAGTGACCCAACTCCGGCTCCAACACCAGAAATTGCCTCCTGAAAAAAAGTACATCTACTTAAAATAAAGCTCAAAAAAACTAACAGCATAAAATGTATAGACTAGGTTTACCTGTGGAAACATGTTCAAGGGAGACGAGTTAGGGACACCAGGAACAGTTCCCGCAGTGACCCCACCTGTTTCAGTTGTCTGACTATTTGGGTAAGGAGCAGCTGGCACAGCAATTTCTGCTGCTTCAGGAATTCCCTGTAAACAAAACAAATAAGTAAATGCAAAAGCTACGAAAATAAAATCTATGCAGTTAGTTCTATAATGAGCACTTTATGCATACAGAATACAGGTAGTCCACAGCACGCTCTGGGTTATTGTAAGCTGCTCGTAGAGCACGACTAACTGTATCTCTGTCCCAACTGCCACCACCCATGTCCATAATTTGCTGAATAGTCTGCTCAAGATTACTACCAGCAACTAAATTTGAAGCAGCCTGGCCATAAGTATCCGTAGTCACACTGCAAAAATGATACCAAATGGTTTTTCAGAAGACTTGATTACAGGAAATCAGAAATTGGCAGACAGCTCAATTTGTTAATTGAAAAAGAGGGTGACGTTATAGTAATTTAGGACATGCAAGCACACTCATGCAATCCTGAAAGTATACAATGTGGTGATGACGAGCACAGCAGATCGGAAGAATCATTGATCAAAGCGGGGTCACGCGGTTGCTCATGAAATCAAAGGATTGTGCACCGCAAATCCGTTTGAGCAAGTCAGGGTTTGAGTTGAAACAGCTACTTGCTTGCTAAAAAACCCAAATAGACAAAAAAAATCCAACTCAAGGATGGCCCGTTTCCCCAGGGATCCATTTGTAAATTAGAACAAAACCAAAAACCTCTAAACAACACCATCACCATCAACAACACTCTCGGTCACCATTGGCTATCACAACACTAAACTATTGTCACCTATGCCAGCTTCACCGTTGATGGCCATCACAACACTCAAGGCCATTGCTTCACCATCTGAGTCTCACAATAATGTCATCGGTGCTGCTTCGACTTTGTTTTGTTCTGTAATTTTTTTTAGTATTTTCATCTGTTTTGCTGCCAATTTGGGGAGTGTTATGTTCTGTTAAAAAATTTGAAGAAAAATGGCATCAGCTGAAGATGGTTCACATCACGTAACTAGAAGAGGAAGTGGTATTGGAGCAAGGATTGATCTTGCAAGGTCGTTCAATTATGAATTCATAAGTTATTATGAGTAATTTATAAGTTATTATAAATATAGTTTTTCATAGACTTGTAACTATTTAAGAGTTGAGTTGTGATCTTTGAGTCACAATTTTTTTTATTTTCCTTCTGATCCTCAAGTTTGACAGCATTGATCACAAGGCTATGATTTGCCATTCTAGAATAAAATTTCTTGAGCCCAAAGTTTTGGTTGCCTATAGGAAAAAGGGTTGTTCAAGTTGCTTGTGGAACACGTAGCCTTCATTCATCTGGAATGCTAACTGAATGCAACAGGCTGAAAGAACTAACTGAATGCAACAGGCTGAATGAAATCTGGACATAAGCTTGATCCTTCTAAGGACAATAACTTGTGTACGGGTAAAAACAGATTAATTAGATTGGGCCAAACCGAAAAGGAATTGTGCTGGTCCAAGTTCCCGCCTTTTCATGGCTGCAAAGGAAACAATAACTAACCAGTCTGGGAAAACCTATAAGTTATCAGGCTAGTCCCTAATTTAATTTCATCCTGATTTAGCATATGACAGGAACTTCTGGACAGTGGAAAAAAATTAACTAGATCTGGCCAGATTTGGCCTCAGACAGAAATTAATTTGAATAGTAGCCAAAGTAATCAGGTGGGCTATAACAGCATCAGACCAAATTCATATTACAAAAAAATCATTTTACCTTAAATTTATTAATAAAAACGAAAAGGATCCCTCATTAATAGCCTTCTTTAGATGGAAACCTCTTAAAAGGAACATCAGGGCATAAAGAATAGAAACTTCATCAGAATTTATAAGCAGTATATTCAGGCAACTGTAGAGATAAAAGTCATACTTTGTAGTTGTGACATCTGTTGCAGGAGCATTATTGTTAGCAGATCTGCAAAACCAATTGTTAGGCAAAAATTTCAGCTGGTACAAAAACAACCACATAAAAAGCTATTTCAAATAAACTCACTGGGTTTGTACTAGAGACGAGGAATTTGGTGTTGATACAGTTATAGGTGGGTTGCTAGCAGGCTGTCACATATGTCCAATCACCAGCTCATACAGGGGAAAAAGAAATAAAAGCCAAATGCCAAAAAAAAAATGAGCAAGGAACATGCCTGACTTGATGAAGTTCCAGCAGATCCCAAGGTTTTACTCTGCAATTGAAGAAACATGGAAAAACTATGTTCACAGAAGTAAAAAGGAATCACAAACAAAACATACCAAAGCATAATAAATAGCTTATCAAACTATTGAAAGGACAAAAATGAACACAGAATTAGGTTTATCAAACATAATAAATGGCCTACTTCAAACATATGACAACATCTAATGCTTTCACCCATTTTCAACAAGAATGTCATAACACATAACTTCCATTCCATCACAATCTAGAAAGGTGAAAAATCTAAACTATTTATGCTTAAAATTTCATTATATTAGACTTTTAAAAGTTTTATTAACAAAATAGTCTATCAAAGTTTAACTTAAATTAAATTGATTCTTTAAAAACTTCAAATGACATTATATTCACAATTATGGTGGCCTAACTACTGAAAAACTAATATAATTATTAGATCGTTCAAGGACTGTTTTTGTATAAAAGATCATAGTGCTGCATATTATTTAGAAACAAATAGTTTAAAAATTATCTCAACTTTTATTTCTCTAACAAAGGCAAGAATATATTTATTAATATCTTTAACTAAAAAAACGCACCAATATGAGAATCCGTGTATGAGACTGTTCATAAATGACAGCAAATATAACAAAATAATCTGAGAGAAGCACATTAGTAAAACCAGCTGCAATGGCATGATTGCATGGTATAGTAGTGCTCAATTTGACAATCTGGAGGAATATTTTTCCCCAAAAGGTGTACTAGATTTATAACTCAGAGGAATACCCTACCCTAAAAGAGTACCAGGTCTTTTGGCTTATCACTGTACATCAAAATGCCTAGTTGGGTTTCTGTTTAGCCATTTTAGTTCTATATGCCAACATGCTAGGCTACCGTGACAATTTACCTTGCTGGTTTGCCACAAGTTTCACTTCAAAAACTAAAGGCGATCTTTTACACTGGTAGAAAAAATATTTCAAAATTGAAAAGCATGATTGCATTACACCATGTCATCATAAACATCATTTGGCATTGTCGATGGATACCCAACCTAGGACCTAACTCAATCAACCTAGCATTTTATTCACACCTAACAACCGAATCTATTCAGCTATGCTAGGCACCCTCAAACCTCACAGTCCCTACCCCAATTAAAATGGTCATTCAAGATACACTGACTTATCCCAACCAGCAATACTTTAACTACATTGTTTGTAGAGTGATTATAATCACCTCACATCCTATAAAGTCAGGACAAACACCTTACACCACCCAGGTAATCATCATCTCCGTCTAACTAACCCCTAAGTCATCATGCTAACTTTGGAATATTGGAGTGCCATGGCAAGCACACAAACCCTTCCCACGCTCCTCCACCTACTATATAACCGTAGAGGAAGAAGGATTTCAACACAACAACCATTTGAAGCATGTCCAGAGTCATTCTCATCACATCATTGCAGTTTAGAACACAGCTCACAACAAGTTCTTATTGATTTTTATTTTTCTAAAAAAGATAACAACATTATTTTAACACAATTTGTCCTTAAGGAAATATACCTTACTAAGCATTACAACAAGAAAGCCATCTTCAGAGACCTTATTGTCTGCTAATGTAGTTTCATCTTTCAAAACCTTACCATTGTGAATCAGCAATTGCTGTCCACATGGGTAATTATCTTTGCCTTGTACATCTTCAATATTTTTCTTCACAGCCATAATCTGAGGGGGAATAAATAGAAGGGCAATGTCAGCTAACAAAGAACAAAATTTGAATGACCCTTCATGCAATATTAGCAGATTGATATAATAAATCATTGTAGTCGTATTTTAGATAGGAAAAACACCAGAGATGTAATGGTTCGGGAAGATAGAATACAAGAGGATAAATAGGGTGGGAAACAGTGAAAGTATACGAGAAATTGGAATGAGAGATATTACTAACAGTATCTGAGGGCTGAACCCTGATTTCGAAATGGCTGCCTTTCAAAGTCTTGACGGTGAGCTTCATGCCTCCTCGCCGGTCGTTTGTCAACACCGCCGATTCCAATCCAATTCACCTCCGCCCCGCCAAACCCTAGAGTTTACCTTCACACCTTCTCACTCTCACAAACCCACGCTTTTTTCTTTTCCTTTTCAACTTTATTTTTTCTTTTACGCCTTAGATACTAATACCACTCATTTATTTTATTTCTATGATTCACTGATTGGGAAAATTCAAGTAAAAAATAAAAAATTCAACTCCTTCTTTTATTTTTTTAAAACCCCTCTTTCTTTCTTTAGCGTGTTAATTTTACTTTTTGAAATACTTATACTTCTTTTATTTTATGATTTCATTTCATTTTATTTTTTTACTGATTAATGAATATTATTAGATTTACCTTGATTAAATATATTGATTTTTAAATAAAAATAATAATAAAATCGGTAGGAGTTAAGTCCTACACAGAATCAAAAAAGGGTTATATTATATGGTTTATCCTAAAATTAAAAACAACACTAAAAGGATACTCACTCCAAGTTGAAAGATGAAAAATATAAAAAATTAAATCTTATAAATGAGATAAAAGGAAGAGTATATATATATATATATATATATATATATATATATATATAGTTTAGCTCTTTTATATATATAGACTCTTATTTTATTTCTTTAATAACAAAGTGATTCTAATTTATTTTCTTACGTTCTGTTATTTTGTTAAGATAAAAAAAATTGAAATTTGGTTTTAGGAACAAGCTGGTCAAACTGTTGTGTAAAGAAATTTGGTTAATTATAAAAGAATTAGTTTAATTAATGAAAAATAAGAATTGATAGTTTTAGAAATAATGCATGAGCGTGGAGAAGAATGGATGAATATAGAGAAAGATGCATGGTGGAGGTTGAAGAGAAAGAAAAAGAAGGAATGAGCTAAATATAGGGATAGTAGTAAGAGTGAAACGTGAAAGTGGGCAAGGAATGTGAAGAGAGAGTTGCTGAAAAAGAGGGGGAACAGATCAGAGTACTTGAGATGCGGATCTCAAGTGAGGAAGAGGTAGAAGGGTGAGAGAGTGTATATAAAAGATGCGACCATGTTTTGGGTGGTTGGAGACTGTGATGTAAATGTATGCATTGAGGAAGAAGAAGACGACGATGATGATGATGAAGATGAAGAACATGAGTAATGCACGTTGTTCTTACTGGACAATGCTGATTCTCTCCCTTGCAATGCTGGAGCCCTGCACTGTGGCGGCTTTCGACATAACCAAACTCTTGTCGGAATATCCCGCCTATTCCTCCTTCTCCGGCTACCTCACCAAAACGCAGCTGGCCGACGCAATAAACGCCAGGCAGAGCGTGACGGTGTTCGCGGTGGATAACACCGCCATGGCTCCTCTCTCCGGGAAACCAATCCACCACATAAAAACCATATTGAGCCACCACGTGGCGCTGGCCAACCTGGATCTCCACCAGAATGAAACCATCAACGCCACCACGCTGTCGCAGGATGAGGGAGTGCTCCTCAAGATCAACAAGGGCGACGTCACCCTGGTGTCCACCGCCAAGCCAAACGGCGCGGCCAGAGCCAAACTCATAAAACCCCTTCTGGCTGAATGTAATATTTCGGTGGTGCAGGTAAACAGCCTCATGATGACCACCAACCGCCGCATGATGACCACCAATCCAGAGACTATAATCCCAGTCAAGTCACCGGTGCCGGTGATATCACCCGTACCAGTGTACACCCCAGTTCCCGTCAAGTCACCCGTTCCGGTCATATCACCCGTCCCAGTAATATCGCTTGTTCCAACACCTACTCCTGTGCTAACACCAATTTCCCCCGATATTATATCACCCGTCCCTGTAATCTCCCCCGTTCCGGTGAAGACCCCCGTCCCGGTCATAACACCCGTCCCTGTAATCTCACCGGTTCCGGTCATCTCCCCCGTCCCGGTTATTTCACCAGTCCCAATAATCACTCCGGTTCTCGTTAACCCCCCGGGAGTCTCTCCCGCCAATCTGATCAAACCCCCGGCGCCAGTGGGGCCACCGGAAACTTCACCGGTTCCGGCAGCATCGCCTGTGAGAGAGCCAGTGCCTGTCCCAGTCCCGGTGCCGGTAATGGCACCAGCAGCTGGTGACGAGGATGGCAGTCCCGGTTCTGCGGGTCCAGATGACGGCAGTTTCGGTCCAGATGATGGGAGTGACATTACTGCCGATGATAAAGAAAAGTCAGGGGTTGCTCTGTTTGGCGTGAATTGGTCTTTAGCTATTTTGCTTGCTTTCTCCGCTTCACTGTTTATGAATTATGAGTATTGATGGATTATTAGTATGAACCTTCCAGCAGTAGATATAGGATTAGGACAAGAGCAATTAATTCATTCCTTTGTTTACCATCTTTCTATTATTATTCCTGTAATGTTTCTTTTCTATTTTACATGCATGCATTGCAGAATAATACTTTGATTCCTTCTTTGTTGCTTATTCTTTTCTTCTTCTTCTTCTTTTTAACTGTTACCGCGCTTTACTTCTGGTTTTTTGGATCTTCTACATTTTTATAACATGTTCCTGGTACAACATTTTGGGTAAATGGATGGAACTAAAAGCCTTCGTTTTACCATAAGCCTCAGAGTGTGTCGTGTCAATGTTAGTTTGCCTCCTGTTTGATACAAGAGCTTGTATAAAGCTTAAAAAAGTAACTCATGACCTTCTTAATTGGATGCTTTTTCAACTTATTTTCATAAACTGTCTATTCACGCATACATTTTCTATTGAATACACATTTGAACGTGCCACTTATATGATTTGAAAATTTGAAAGAACTTATTTGTAGACTAGCTTATCTATCATAACCAGGTTGTCCATTTCAATATAGCTTATCATAACCAAGTCTCATCTTAAATGTACCCAAGTCTCTATGACATTGATACGCATTTCTCCTCCTCAGGTGCTAGCAGTTCTTATTTACCAATGAAAATATTACCTTCAGCCTAAAATTTTAAAGTGCCAGGTTGATAGGTTTTCTATTCTATTCAACTTTTACTTTTAAGCATATGATTTATGTTCAAGAAGTGATCTAGTTTTGGCATTCTCATGAATCATTCAACCGAAGACTATGCTTTAGGACGGTTAGTAGTTAAAACTTAAAACCAATCAGTTTCAATCTAAACTGAGATGAAGGTGATGAAAAGCCAAATTATATATATCTTCATTGTAGCTTAAATACTATTTGGGGTAGCATATTATAACTGGAACAATATATGTGCAGTTATGTCAACATTACATTAATTTCACCAATTAGCAAGCTGAGGACGTTCTTGGAAATAGAAAGAAATTGACATATATCATATTACGATGTACCTGCATGTGTCTTCTGTTAAAGATCGTTGTGGTCTGAAAGTAGATAATCTTTAAAAGATTACAACACCACAACGCTCTCGCTTTTGACTCAGGATTTAACATTCGGATTTCTCTTTTACTAGTAGGCATACAGAGAAAACTTGAGACTATTAGCTTAAACACTCTGCTGCTTGTTACTAACAATGAAGACAGTTAAGTGAAATTGCTTGCTTTGGCGTTAGAGAAACCCGGGTGTGACTTTTGACAAACTATTGGCATATTTACATACTACTGTCATACGGAGTACAGTTTGAGCTGTAAAAGAGAAACCTCAAATGATTTTGTTGTCACAGTGACATGTACTTGGATTTAGCGGCCAAGAAACATGCCTCCGCCATGCTGGCAAACGGTGGCCCTGCAATACATCAGTGGAGGTTTTATTTGTAAACTTAAAACCCGTGTCTAGTTTTCAACTTTCAAGTGTGATTTGCAGATTCCGATGAAACTTCACTGTGGTTGGACCATACAAAGATCCTCCAGAATGGCAATTGCTTACGCTTATGCTGGTTTTCTGTAACATCACTTTCGGTTCTTTGTAGCATTTCCCACATCACTTGTACATCTTCATATCCACATGTCTGTACATCATCCTGAAGCTTCAGCAGTCCTGCTCCTGCAGCAAATTACAGATTATTCATGTTAATGCAACCGATGATAAAAAAAGAGAGTCTCAATTGCGTCTATGAGATGCGTGTATGAATTGATAACCACTAAGGATGCTTTGGGGAATCCATTTACTTTGGTTTATACAAAAGTATCACCGACTAAATCTCTATGATGTAACAAGCAACAAATATTGGTTGTGTGACTGAAGTTTTGGTGCGGAACAGAGGAGACTTTTATTGGGCCACTGGGCACTATAAAGTAGGGATCAATCAATATCAATAATACAAAAAAAACTTTGACTATGTTATTTGGTGCCACCGGTAAAGTTTTTGGGGGCATAAAGTTGCACTGAAAAAGATGTGGATCCTACCCTTGGGTGATGAAAGGATTAGTTAGCTACTGCTGCAAACAGCTCTAGTAAGTAAATGTAATGAATTATAAAATAGAAATAAATTGCATGTGATGTAGAAAGGTATAATCATGAATAAGATAAAATGGAAATTCGCATGGTTTTGTCTTGAAGTGTCATGGGTGGGTGGGTGGATCGAAATTAAGTAAAAACCAAGAAACAAGAAATTCGAAGTGTGATGATGTAAGAGAGGAAAAGAAGAAGAACCGTTTTTGCGAGTCTTGAGACGAGCGGAGAGAGCAAGCCAGACACGTCTGACTGGAAAAATCATGTTGCGCCAGATATCCATGAGTTTGTTGGGATTTGGTGTTTTGTGGATGATTCTTCTCTTTCTCTTTCTCTTTCTGTTCTTTCTTCTTCTCTGCCGAAGTGGCACCGCTATTATTCTTCTTAACCAGGCCAGACCTATCTACTGTTATCATATCATGTTTCTCTTCTTCTTCTTCTTCTTCTTCTTCTTCTTCGAATTCGAACACAGAGACAGAGACAGCGACCGCACCGAGGAACAAGAAAGCCTAATGATGTTGGCTATTGCCTCGCCTCACCCCTTCCGCGTTTCTGTCTTATAAAACTCACACCACCGACACGTGATCTTTTATTATTCTCTTGTCACTCTTTTTTTCTTTTCTTTATTCACGCACCACCAACTAATATTATTCATCACCCTTCCATTAACTCACACTCACAATACAAAACTACTCCTCCTCCTGCTTCTCACATCTCCACGTCACCCGATATTTCTTTTCTTTTATTAATTAATTAAAACTAAAAACCATGTCAGTTTCTCTTTCTCATCATAATACTACAATAACTTTACTAAATTATAACTAAACGAATAGTTTATTCTTTTCAATTTTTATATTTAATTTTAATATTTTTGATAAAAATTTAATTAATAATATGATTTTTTTATTTTAAATTAACATTTAATTTTTTTCTTATTCAATTTAGTTTTTATACTATTCAAATAAAAATAATATAGTCGTTTGATATTGTAATTCCAACTGATAACAAATTTAATTAAATAAACTTTGATATTATATTAAAATATACATTTTAAGTCTAATTTGAATTAAGTTTAAAGTTCTTTTTTAATATTTAATGACATAATTTGACTATATTTATTTTTTTCGGATACAATTACAAAGATTAAAGATTTTTTATTTTTTGACTACGTTGTTATAGATGAATACTTGACCTTAGTGGTAACTTTTAGATTTTTTCTTATAATTTGTGAAAAATTTCTTTAAAAAAAGAGACACTCTTTATGTAAGAAAAAATAAAATTCTTAGGAGAAGGAGTTATTTTATCATTTGACACAAATATTGCATGTAGGAACGAGGATCTCGATATTTTAAGTAAAGAAAAATGTTTCAGAATCCAAATTTATTTATTTATTTATTTCTGAAGTAACGGAAAATAAATGTATTTAGTATTTTTCTCATCATTAACAAATAATAAAGAAAGGTAGAAAATTCATTTTAGAAACAGTTGTGTACATTATTTATTGGCGTTACTTCAAATTGCATATAATAATTTGGCGCTGTGATTATTCAAATCAGCACACTGTAACTGCATAATATTTTAAGAAAAAAACACTGGTAATACCATAAATAATAACTCAATAATATTACTATCTAATGATATGTGTGACCTTATATAACAAAATTTAACACATTATTTTCAATTGTTTTTCCTTGTCTACAAGTTTTAGATCTTAAGAATCAAAATCAAAATAACTTATATATACTTATATACCCTATTAGCACACAAGTCCTTGTATCGGTTAATAATAATTTATATACATCATTTTTAATTAGGTGAGACATTTTTCTAATGACACAAACTTAAAAGATATAATATCTCAAATGTAAATTTATTATATAATTATTAAAAAAAACTAATTTGTCAATCAATAAAAACAAGGGTTAAATATATTTTTGTCCCTCAAATTTCAGTAAAATTTGGAATTAATTTTTCTTCAAAATTTTTGACCAATTTAGTCATTCATCTTTAAAAATATGTAAATTTAGTCATTTTAACCAAATTTTGTTAAGGTTGATACATTTGAAATGTGAGATAAACTTAACAAAATCTGGTTAAAAGAAATAAATTCACGATAAAAAATTAAATTAATCAAAAATTTTAAAAAACGACTGATTTAAAGTTTCATCGAAAAAAAATATATTTAACCTAAAAATAATGATTTTCCCTCATTTATTTTGTTTAAAATTTGTCTAAATGCAGAATATTGGGCACCATTCAATGATTTCCCTAAATTATTAGAAATTGAGAAAAAGGTAATTCAACAAGAGCGGCACCTATTCCCTGACACTCTTTGTCCTTTTATTCATCAATATTTTAAGTTGTCACTGCCAAAATAAAAACAAACACGTGCTTCATATTGTGTTGTCCTCTTTCATTCTATAAACAAACAACATCCTTATTATTAACACTGTTTCTAATGTTTATCCACGTATTCGACTCAGATTTTACTTTTTTTATTTATTCATATAAGTCCTTAGTTTCGAAAAGCATAAAAAATAATTTTTGATTATTAAAATGGATAAAACAATAAAAAGAAAAAGTAATTTTGAGTTAATTGAGTGTAAGATGAAATATTTAAAAGAAAAAAAGGTTGGTGTCGGTGAAGTTTGGTGGAGGGTTGATTTTGATTATGCAGCAGAAATTGAATATAAGAATAGTGGTTGGTTGGTTCTGTCAGTAAGTACTTTCTATTACTCTATTTTAGGAACAACAAACTTTTTGCTCTTCTCAATCAATGCAACCAACCACTGTTACTCTCTGGAACCAAAATATCGGTTTTAAATCTTTTTTTATTATCTCATCAAAATTCACAAACTCACCCTCAAAGATTACAAGTTTTAATGGTTGGTCCAATTTAGAAGCATTAGGTTATGTTATGTGTGTTGAGTTTGTGAGGTTGAAGTGTGTGGAGAGGGTAACAAGTGAAGAACCATGATGTTTCATCTAATTTTTTTTTTCTAAGTATTCTTGCAATAACCTTTCATTCCTCTGGATCATCTCTCATAATTATCATGTCATCAACATAGATTATAAGAATTGTTATCTTTCCTTTATTTGAAAACAATATATGATGTCAATTATTCGGTAAATATCTAAAAATAAACATTGATTGAATGAATTTATAACAATGCTCATATTGATTATTTTAGCTCGTATAATAACCTTTTCAACTTACATACAATCTTATTTTATATCAAGCATTAGGTAAAACGAATAATATTTTTCTTTTTGGATATCAAACCCCATATTTTTACCTTTTTATTTTTGAACATAAACCCTTTCTTATACACTGATATTATTTCTTGGAGGTCCAAAAATTAACAGGAAAAAAAATCCTAAACTCTAATACGAAATAAAAAAATAAAATTCAATCTATAATTTGTATTCATATATTTTTGTATATAAATATTTTATTATAATTATATAAATTTAACTAATTAAATACTTTGATCTCAACCACAAATTGTGCATTTCTTTTCTTGCACACAACCTTATTTTTAGCACTCATAGTAGGAAAAGTAATTTCGAATAATATCTAAACGATATCTCTCATGTAATTTCAGATAGTTCACCAAATTTTATACAAGTGATGATTGGTATATATTCAGGAATAATTGTAGCTAATGTCATATGTATTTTTTGTAAATAATTTTTTTTATCACCACTTATATAAGATATAAGATGGCAGTCTATTTTTAGAAATATTTTGATCATTAAAAAAAAGAAATTAGAGGGTAAAATAATGAAAGTAAAGTAAATGTAAACATATATTAGGTTCTCTTGTGTAAAACCATTGAATAATAAAAAAAGAGACAAACACCTTTTCTGAACGTACAAGTTAGTAATAATATCTCTTTTACAAGTTTTTGAGCTGTAAAACCAGTATTTTTATTGAATTTAACTTTTAGGCATTATCTGCGGAAATTTTTACTCTTCCGACCAAAAAGATGTTATTATTGATATTTTTACGAAAGTAGCAATAAAAGTCAACAATTTTATTCACAGTACATATTATGGTGAGAGGTTGAAATTGAAGGTTCATTGGCGATGTTTGTGCTCTTTTTAATGATTAAAGTTCATAAAGTTGGTGAAATGATGATGATTAATGTTGTTTGCCTTCTTTAACCTATCTTTGCATCCCCTATATAGCAAAGTTGGTGAAGACAAATTCATTTCTTCACCCCCCTTCTCACTTTCTTTATATATTGTATAATGTTCTTAAGGCATTTAAACTGCTTGAATTAACAAACATTTAGATCATTAAAATTGACAAATATTAGGTTAAAAATAATTGGCATATAAGTTGTTGCAGTTGATGACATTGAGACATGATGGGTGATGGGAAATTAATTGGGTGAAGTCTGAGTTAGGTCACCAGATGCATATGCTTTTGCGCACTGAGATAATTCTGATGCTGAATAAGGGCACTGTGGATAAATTATAGAACAAAAGAACAGAAGCACATTGATGAGAGTGGAAAAGGCGATGATTCTGGCGAAGATGGCAACTTGGAACCAATTCAAATATTGTTTTTTGGCTCAGCGATTCCACCCAATTTTGTTGCCTTGGATGGATGTACAATGGAAAAGCAGGATCAATGAGGGCCACATCATGTTGTCATCTTCTGCTGTGGCACCCACAATCAATTTGTGCTTAAGTCAAACACACATCACTCTTCTTTAATCTCAGATCCTATTATATATAAATCTGACATTCGTTTATTCTTCTTTATCACACACACACATGCACTTTCTTTCTTTTAGCCAAAACCAATCACAAAAGATAAGAGCTAACATTAGTGCTTGCCCTTCTTGTTTTAGAATTCTAATACCTACATTCCACTTCACACCACTAACCACGGAAGAAATTTTAGTGTTTTGCAACTTGTAAAGGGTGGTAAAATTAGTGATTCTTTTGGATGCTTTTTATCCAACCCAAAGTTAGCATCACCAAAAAGTTGTTAACTTTCCAAAATAACCGAGCATTGGATTCCGATAAAGAGTGGACTATCTGGATTGTTCTGAGATAAAATGTAACCTTCACATGTCATCACCACACACAATACTTAACATGGAAGGATTGTTTTAGATAAGAGAGGACCATAAGGAATCAAGGACACGTTGGGAATGATCCTCTGTTTAATATACTTTCGAGTGATTGATTACCTTTTCTACATGGGGCAAGTGTTCAAAATCAAGACTCTATTAACCACCACAAACAGAGGAAATGGCATCCTCTGTTTCAACAGTTTATAATTATTATTTTCAACTACTGGTCTTGTGTCGAAAGAGCACCATGTTTGGTCTCATAAATTTCTCTCCAAAGTTAGATTTCAAAACAGAAATGGTCAAGAATCTTTGGCATACATCTCAATATAAAATTCAAAGTACCACATAGATACATTAGATAGTATCCACACAGAAGACCTACTGGAGTAACACAGTGGCCCAGTTATCCCTTTTAAAAATAAAAATAGAAAAAAATTAATCACTAAAAGCTCAAAATCCAAATCATCTAGAGATTTGCATATATTCTCATTCTGAGGTGGCCGAGCAAGTGCTTTTGTGCCCACGCACGAACGCAGTGATATTCTTGGTGGGGTGGGGTTGTTGATTTATGTTGTGTTCCTTGACCTTTGAAACGCTTAATTTATGTGGAGGCAAAACTTACATTGGCCATGGTCAAACCCTGCTTCAAAATACAAAAATGATTCTTGCCTTGAAATGTCTCTAGTGCCTGGAACAGGATGTGATTACAGTCTGAGGTGCTTGGTTATGTGACATAAAGCTGACAAAAAAGTTTGATGCTTCTGTTAATATCATTGCGTCATTTAAAGTAATCACATAATTAACATTAACTCCCAGGTAGCTAAAATGTTTTACTACTATGCATTTTGTAAAGACAAGTTTATGTTGTGGACAGTTAAAAAACATTGTGTATAAATTCGGAGATTGCCTGAAGAACTTTTACTGCACATCTGGAATACGGCAGAAGATAAAACCTCTAAATAGTGCAGAGTGAAGATAAAAACAAGAAATCATTAATTATCTGTGCAAACAGCAGTATATTCAAGACTATAAATGAATCAGTCAGTAGGGTTATTGATGGTCTTTTGTGGTTTGTTTCCCATACTAATTATTGGATTTGAATACTATAATATAAAGCAGAAGCAGGTTAAATTAAAAGAATAATTACATCACCTTTGAACAAGCGGTTCAGCAATGTAAGATCAAACATTGCACTGTTTTGGTATGGAGATGAAATTTCATGTATTTCCTTATCTTAAAATTGGGTTACATCATGATAAATATAATGGTTATTAAAACTAGGGAATGGCTAAAGAGAAGTACACTGTTCCAAAGTGAACCGTGTCCATGATAGCAATTTACTATGATAAGATTCCAAACTGGCCCAATCATAATTCACGAGGACTTGCACCTCGGGAACATTCTTTATATTAGTCATCTATGTTCTTCATGTATTCCTTTGAAAGTTTAGTTTCCATTATCAACTGTTGTTCTTTGATTAGAGAATAACCCGCTTCTAGTAAAGCATCCACCGTTTGCTATCCAACCAAATACAGAAGCAGAGTCAACTTCATTTGAAATCTTTTCACAAAACCAAATGAAGATGTTTATAGGAAGATAAGAAATGAAAGAATCAAGGCAAGACAGTCAAACAGGTCAATTTGAATAATTTGAATTTCCTGAAGAATTCAATTCAATAAAAAAATACTACATTTATTATCTTCCATCTACTTGGTAGGAAACTACAAACAGAGAATATGCTTCCATAATAAAATCAATTATTGTTCATAATAATTATCTACCTTTGGATAAAATAATATTTCATTTAATGCTGGAGTAAATCAGTCAAGTCAATTTGAATCTAGAATAGATAATTCACTACATCATTTCATATTCTCCAACAACCGTCAACTGCTAAAGGAGCTCTAGAGCAATATTTCATCACGACTAATTTGATCTACAGTCAATCTGGTCAGTTATTGTACCATTACTGGATACAGAATAAATGCAGAAACAGAAAAACGATCGATGAATTTACCTCTGGAGGAATAAATACAGGAAGGCTTGGGTCCTTTCTTCTTTTGAGAAGTTTGCTTCCGAAATTTTCAACACCTCCAATATCATCAATCCACTAAAATCCACCACGTATTGTGTTATTATAAACCAGATTTCATGAAAAAATTAATTAAATTTGGATACTAATCTTGCATTCCAGCTCTATGATCTCATGTATAAAGGCGTTTGTCAATTATCATCGTTGAAACTTGAAACATCAGCAATACAAGCATTGGTATTTAATTATTACTATTTTCTGTAGATAGCTGTATTAGTCATACTCCTGTACCGTGGAAACATATTCCCTTAGTTAGATAAATAATATTAAGATGTAAGGTGATAGAAACATATATATTAAGATGTAAGGGTTCTCCCTCTAGATAAGAGCCTTTCTCTTTACATGACATTTGATAAGAGCCTTTCTGACCACATGGTGGGGAGTTCAATCCTTGAACCTTGGGAGAACAATATAGAAGTTATCCATTGCAGTTTGAGAGGCTAAAGGCCTTTAAACTCCACACAAACAGTGTGGGAGTTACGTTTCATTTCTAGCAATCGTATCCTAACAGAATTTCAACAGATTGTTCATCCCAAGTTGCAATAGGATTTTAAGTACATAATTATTTTGTTATTAAGGAGTTTTCCATGAAGAAACATGATGCCTCACAAAATCTCTCTGATAAATGGGTGAAATAATTTCTATAGTGCAAAATAACTACATACAAGAGTCACATAAACAGAGAATCCTTTTTTTCTTCTTCTCTTCTTTTATATATATATATATATATATATATATATATATATATATATATATATATATATATATATATATATATATATATAGATAGATAGATATTATTTGTACTACCTAAACCTACTGTAAGTATTTGACTAATAAAAGTAAATAAAAATTATAGTTTTGCCTTATCGAAAAGGAAAATTGTATAGCAATAATTAAGATCTAAATGTAAACTTACCTTTAAAATAGATGTGTCATAAGTACGTGATCTTAGAGCTCCATAAAAGTCCAATGCTGACAACAACAAAAGAATGAAAAATAAACAAACCCTGATATCTCAGACATGATGCATTCAAAATTCTATCATTGGTAAAAAGATGGTAAGTACAAGTTACTTAAAATCAGCCGCAGATAATAACCACAAACATGTAATTAAATAGGATTTTATATGGAGAAGCATGAAACTGAAACCATATCATACGAACCCAAGAAAAATAATTAGGCAACCGTGACTCTTTCTTTTCTGTTCACGAAATAAAGAACATGTTCTTTATAGCCACACACTAACAAAATAACTGCTCATGACAACTTTTTTGGACCTACTGTAATGTAGTGGTAGAAACCTCTAAGATGCGGATCAATTACCTTGATTAGGGAAAGTGTTCACAACCCTTTCAACTTCAACCCTAGATATACCATCTTTCTCATACATTCTGTGAACGATATTCAGGATATCTTCGAGGTTTGGTTGCCTGTTCCACATTTACAGACAGCATTTTAATTTTAAGGAAGAGTGGAATGGTTACCTGCCTCCATCAAAAGAGATATTTCCAACTCATTACATAAGCAATGTGATATATGATGTAATCATTCCAAAATATAACTTTATCAAAAAACATCTATCATGAAAATTCCACCTGCAACACTAATGTAAATCTTATACTAAAACCTTGTATTATGCACCTTCAGAAACTTCCTCAAAACGGTAAGTATAACAATCCTAGAATAAGATGGATTGCAGTTTACCAGTAAAACTTATCCATCCTTCCATCACGAATCAGCGGAGCATAAATAGTGGAAAAATCATTCCCTGTTACAATGATTGGAATTCTGTTTGTGATATCTGAATCTCGCCAATCTTGGCCAACACTTACTCTTGTAGGATTGTCTGACAGATTCATAAGAGTCCCGACAACAATTTGATTGTTGACCGTCATTTGAGTATTCCCTGTGTGAAAGTAGCAACATTGCATTCAGTAAATAGTTGATCAAATACCAGCCACACTAGAAGATGCAGGACACACATACACAGTGTAGTGAACAAAAAAGGGGACATGACACAAAATTACACAGTATTTATGTTATTCCATTCTAAATCTGATATAGGCTTACCAAATCTACCAAGTCCAGCATCAATATCATTGATCATCAAACAGCTCATTTTCCCCTGTATCAAGAAAGCACAACTCCACAATTTCAGAAGATTAAACAATTACAATAACATTGTCCAACTAAAAACATAGAAATTAAAGTTAGACGTAACACTAATATGAACAATCTTATTATTTTAACCAAATTTGTCAGCCTATGCCACACTTGGTATAGACATTGTTCAAATAACATCAGACTGTATCATCAGACCAAGGAATTACAGTAACATTATTATAAGCATAAATATTCAAGCCAGAGCTAAAATAGTCTTTTTTACTTAGAAACATTCATGTTATAGTTTGTGCACACCATAGGAGGTTGACCTTTCCCTTCTTCGTCAATTAGATCCCTTAGATGGTAAATATGAATAAGAAATTAGGCACCGTTTGTTTGCCTAACCATAAGAAAATGAACACTTGCATCCAATGAAAAGCACAAGTTCCAATGCAATTTGGAGAATGCATAAAAAAAGGTTGGAAGAAAATACAATACAAGCGGATGAATATGAAGTTAACAATCTTTAGGTGATGAATGTCATAATTCTCTAATAGAATAATCTGAAGCACAAATATTACGTTGTTCAGAATACGTCATATATACTAGCATTCTTTTCTGCCTACAGCACAAGGAGGGTAAGCTCTGGTACGTTTGGTTTGGGCATATTAGCGCTTAGTTTTAAACATGTTCTAGGTTATCATTAATCAATCTTTTTTTAATTTCTCTCTCATCAAAGAAATAATAACTCAATGCAACATTTTCATAATACCTTAAAGGAAGAGAAAATTGCAGTGTACAACCTCCATAAAATAGAGAATAATATATTTTCCAATGCCAAAGTCATGTAATTAATCACATAAAGTAACATGTTAACTTAAAAAACAAGACATACTGAAAACTTTAAAACTCCTAACTTGATTCTGGACAACTTGAGATGCTGTTCTGTAACGCTCGCGAATTAATTTTCCTGGCTCTCCTGTAAATGAAAAGTTGGTAGGATGGGGTGACTAGACCAGTTAAACATATACGTACGTAAACATACGGTATTCAAAATTAAATAAACTGCACGAGCATTCATTATTAACCAAATTTAGAAATAAGGGGTAAGAACTAATGCAATGAAAACAATTTCAAATAATCCCACCAATCATTGTTGAGTATCAGATGGAAGAACTAGTTTGCATCAGTTAAATGGACATTGTTTTGTTCATTTTTTCAATGACATGGCAAAGTTGTCTATTTTTTAAGTATTAAAGCAATCGACTTACCAGCTCTCTCTGATTCCAGTTCGCCAGCAGACATAATTACGGGTTCAACTCCCATGGCCTGAAATATAAGTTCTGTTTGAAATGATTTCCCCTGTCCTTTTCCTCCCCAAATACCTGGAGGAAATTAAAAGTAAAGATTAAATTTTAAAATAGAACGCGCAAAACATTTCTAATTGCATATAAGCCTAGCCATAGGCTTCACTTTTCAGAAAGATTAAATTTAAAATTATAATTGTGCAGTAATATTAGACTGAAAATGGGCAGGGCAGGTTTTCAGAGAGAGCATCAATCTCACAATCACATTCGAGACAGAGACAAATACAGTTATTAACTACATACAGTAACAGCAGGAACTTAACGAAAAGTAGTTATTTTTACTTTGTTTTGGGTTCTGGACAGACTACAGAACATTCATTTGCAATTGGTATATACCTAGAATTAGAGGAACTTTAGTGTTGAGGATATGAGCTAGGTAGTTCTTGACAATGTGACAAACTGCATTCACAGAAAAAGATAAGTTACTGTAATGTGCAAAATATGTCAGCAACATTTTAAAATTTGAACACAGAGAATTATATATTAAAAAAAGGAGGGATGGATGGACCACATGTAAATTTTGTGATTCTAAAAGAAATTGCGGGGAAGATTGAATAGTTTCGATAAGCGCGCGCGAAATAAGTAAATGGGTTTAATTGAATAAGATAAGGAAGCAGGAGTATTGACAGAGTGACAGTCTCTGATGATGAGATGAGCTATAATAAACAACCATTTCGACCAAGCTCTCTTACTGCACCAAAATGAGTTATTAGCACAGTTTCTTCAGAAGGGTCCATTTTGAGAGTGCTTACCGACTTTGTCCTGTGAAAGAAGGAAGAGAAATGACAAAGGGTGCCGGAAGAATTGCGAGAAAGTGGAATAAATAAAGAGTAAGAAATCACCATGAAGAGAGGAGCGATGTAATAATCGCCGTGAAGGTATTCAAAGGACCTCGTAACTTTTTGACGATAGTCAAAGACAATGTCCGCTGCACAACAAAAAGAAAGAAGAGAAAAATGCGGTGTTTGGAACTGTTACTGAAAAAACGCTGTGCGTAAAAAGAGAGTAATAACAATAACATTAGACTGACAATCTTTGCCGAGAAAATTGCCGGCGAAAAGGGAATCGATGACGCCGGCACGCTGGCCGACGGCGATGTTCATGTTATCAGCCTCTTTGCCAAGTCTGTACAGATAGTCTCTTCCCTCTGCGTCCTTCGCCTCCCACGACGACTGCTCTGACAATCGCTTCTTCTTCTTCTTCTTCTCCTCCTTCTCCTTCTCCTCACCCACATCACTGCATCGAACACGCAATTGAGCTCTGTATGCATGTTGATACTGTAGCACCCTTGAGTTTGGATTTGAATTTAAATTTGAATTTGATTTTGGAATTGGAAGCCACAGTGATGAATGTGATAACCACCTCGCCATCTCGATATGACAATTCCCCGCCACTCAATCGTATTTCCCTCTCTTATACTACCATATCGCTTTTCTAACATATTATAAATAAATAAATTAATTAATTAATTATTATCATTATCAATTCAATTAATTTTTTAAAATTTGCCTAAATTTGGAGCAAGTAATTTAAATAGCGATTAATTTGAAAATGTAAAAATTGCAGTAATATTTGTTGCAGCAGAACAGATACATTTGATTGAGTACACTATAGTCCAGTGTGGTAGGGAACTCCGGTGGAGGGAATCCAAGAGTCAGCGTCTAAGAGATAGGAGGCGGTGAAAGGGGCTAGTTGGGCCGGGTGGCTAAGGACGGTGACGCCGGCCCAGTTAACTCTGTCGTCGGTGTTAGAGCCCGGCCCAAAATTCTGAAACTCGATGTAGGTGACTTTGTCGGTGGGCTGGTGGGGCATGGGCTCCCAACCTTTTGGATCGACGATGGAGTCAATGTAAGAGTGGAGAATGGCGACGGTGGAATAGGGTCTCAGGGGACGCCCGAGGCTCGCATGCACCTCTCTCTTTCTGCTCTCATCCTCCGGCGACATTCTGAATTCGCATCTCTGGAAACTGAACCCGCTCTTCTCATTCGGATCCTCTCGCGACTGCGCCGTGAACGTCACGTACTCTCTGTACCGCGCGTACACCATGCAGTCCTGGAACACCGCCGCCGCGCTGCCGTAGATGAAGTCCACCGTGCCGTAGATATCGCAGTTTTTGTAGAAGTGGCGGCCGGAAACCGCCCACAGAGTGTCCTGGAGTCCTTGGATGGAGCATTGGAAGAATACGCTCTTGTCTGCCTCGTTCCGAACCGCCACTGCACCGCTCGCGTTTAGCCCTGCCCAGTTCGCAAATCCCATCTTCGCCGCCATGAACCCATCTCCACGAATGTCTGCAAACCAAACCAATCCATCAATGCAAGAAAAACAAAAACAGAAACCAGAAGTGTTAAAAGCTACAGATAGACATTACAGTACCTATGGTGGAACCACTTTGGTAGCTTACTATTTTGGTGTGGTGAGGTCCGTCTCCGAGGAGCCTAATATTAGTCTTATGCGAAGGAATGAAGAGGTATTCTTGATAAGTGCCTGCTCGAACGTGAATGGTGTAAGGTTTGTCACTCATGTCAGGAGCTTCAATAATGGCTTCACTCACCGTTCTGTAATCTCCACTCCCATCCTTCGACACGATGACACTGCTACTTCCACTCTGCACCCGCCACATTGAAACTGAAAGAAATATCAGCAACACTGCGCTTTTTCTTGACTCCATTATCAAAGCATGCAATGATTTTCTTCCTTTCTGTGTCTATGTATATATACACAACTGGTTCGGTAGAATCCACGTTGACTTCTCTACACTCCATGCATGCTAGTTGTATCTGCTTCAATAAATAAATAAAAGGAAAACAAAACTAATATATAACTAACCTGAACTTCCACGGGGCACCCAAAAGAAGAAGAATTTGGAGGTTCCCAGTTCAACCATCTTAGACGTAAGAGAGAGGGTGTTAATTTTAAAATTGATCTTGCATGAAAATTATTCAACAGTAATATCCTAACGCAACTGAAAACCAGGTATAAAACACCAAATGACAGAGCAAAATTTTCCTTTTTGGTGCCGGGAATCCAATGAATTTATGTGAAAACTATATGGCATGAAGTTTGTGGTGATTAAAATAATATTTGCATCCCGATTTATCTTTTAGAACACTGACCGGGTAGGTTAACCAAAAATATGGATTCGGTAGGAGCAGTTGGCCATCCCTCAGGTAATAAATAATGCCTTATTTCTTTGGTTCAGAATTTTTTTTTGAGAGTAAAGCTATCTTTTATTATGGGATATACTTTTAAATCATTTAATCTCTTGTAATTAAGTTAATCTGTGATTTATAGAATATGTTTATAATTTGTGCTAAAAAACTACAAATATATTCCAACTCGTTCTCTTCTGGATAACAAGTACGAACTTTTGGTGATTGTTTTGATTATAATTGGTATTTATAAGCTATAGACATCTCAATTATTTGTTACTGGACGAGTGATTTCAATAATTTAAAAAAATTAAAATATATAATGTAATTGTATTATTTATGATTAAGTTTTTTTTAATTTTTTAAATAATTAGTTTAGTTGATTTTTAAATAAATAGTTTGAATAAAGTAATTAGAAAATTTTAAATTTCAAATGTTTTGTTTTGTGAAAACAATTTAATTTTCATTTTAAATAAAATTCAACTCTGTCTTTAAATTTAACTAATTTTGTTCATTTTTGAATTTGGTAAGACTTATTTTAATTTTTAGTTAAGTTGCCCTTTGGTTTTACTCTATCTTTGATTTGATCGAGTTCGACTCGACCATTAGTTTGTTTTTACATTTGGCTCGACTGAGTTCGACTCAACATTTGACTTAAATCGATTCGTCTTGATCTTTTGTTCGGAACGACTCAATTTTTTGTGCTAACTAAATAACAATTTCACAACTTGAAAATTTTAATTTTTTTTTTCCTGAATATCAAATTCTACTATTTACAAAACTCATGATTTTTTGAAGATAAAAAATTTGTAAAAGGATATAATAATTAAAATGGTTATGATCATGGAATGTAATAATTTTATTTTTGTAATTAAATGATTGAGATTTAAACGATGATGGAGTTGAATTAAAGGAAGTATTAAAGATGATGGAGAAGCAAGGAATGAATACAGGATTTAAATTGACACACCGAAAAATAGATAAGATTAGATAACATTGGATCCTATGCTTCTGAACTGGATTAAGAGACGTGAGTTACGATTGAATATTAGCATTAATGAACGTTGTTAAGTTAGAGAGTGTAAAGTGAAGAAGGTGAATGAATGAGAGAAGAAAAGAAGATGATGAATTGATAAATGGCGTGGGAAGGGTGAGAGCGGTAGGTGAAGGAGAAGAGAGGAGAGGTGAAGTGGGGTAGGTACAAAAACTACAAAAAAGTCTTTAAGAGTAAGAAAAACAACCTTTCATTGGTCCCATTCTCTTCTCCTCTGTTTCTGTCTCACCAACCCCAACCCCTCTCCTCCATTAGATCATCCTCTCTTTTCTTTTTCCATCTCTGCCCTTCACCAACCACCACCACCGTTACTCATCATCCTTTATCATTATTGCATTACAAATACACAAACCATCACCAACACAGGGAACCTGTGACTTCATCTTATCATAGACAAACATAAATTTTGTGACTTGTTTTTTCCTAGGAATGGCCACTGAAACAGAACAGGGGAAGGACTTCATTTTCAGGTCCAAGCTTCCTGATATATACATCCCCAAACACCTTCCCCTCCACTCTTACTGCTTCCAAAATCTGCAGGACCACGCCTCACGCCCCTGCTTGATCAATGCCCCCACCGGAAAACTCTACACCTACTCCGACGTCGACGCCACCGCCCGAAAAGTCGCCGCCGGCCTCGACAGATTCGGCGTGCGACAGGGCGAGGTCATCATGATCCTTCTCCCCAACTGCCCCGAATTTGTCTTCGCGTTTCTCGGCGCGTCTTATCGCGGCGCCGTGGCCACTGCGGCCAACCCGTTCTTCACTCCGGCGGAGATAGCGAAGCAAGCCAAGGCGTCCAAGGCCAAGGTGCTCATCACGCAGGCCTCTTACTACGAAAAGGTGAGGGAGCTGGAGGAGGTGAGGTTGGTGTTCGTGGACTCGTGTCCGGCAGCGGAGGCGGACGGCGGTCACGTCCATTTCTCGGAGTTGTGTGAGGGCGGCGGCGTGATGGATGAGGTGGAGATAAAAGCGGATGACGTGGTGGCATTGCCGTATTCGTCGGGCACAACGGGGCTTCCGAAAGGTGTAATGCTCACGCACAAGGGACTCGTGACGAGCATTGCTCAGCAGGTCGACGGCGAGAATCCGAACCTCTACTACCACTTCGACGACATTATCCTCTGCGTGCTTCCCCTGTTTCACATATACTCCTTAAACTCTGTTCTCCTCTGTGGCTTGCGTTCCAAGGCCGCGATTCTCCTCATGCCGAAGTTCGACATCAACGCCCTCCTCGCCCTCATTCACAAACACAGAATCACCGTTGCCCCCGTCGTGCCACCCATCGTTCTCGCCGTTGCCAAGTCACCGGATCTCGCCAACTACGACCTCTCTTCCATCAGGCTCTTCAAGTCCGGCGGAGCCCCTCTCGGAAAAGAGCTGGAAGACACTGTGAGGACCAAATTCCCCAACGCCAGACTCGGGCAGGGTTACGGTATGACCGAGGCAGGCCCTGTGCTCACAATGTCCTTAGCTTTTGCTAAAGAACCCATGCACGTGAAAGCAGGTGCATGCGGAACCGTTGTGAGAAACGCAGAGATGAAGATCGTGGATCCTGAAACCTCCCAATCCCTACCTCGAAACCAGTCCGGTGAAATCTGCATAAGAGGCGACCAGATCATGAAAGGTACCTACTAACCTACTCTCATTATTTCTAGTTTGAAAAAGGTGGGGGGGACATTGATTAAGGTTGTTGAGGTGACGTGTGTTACAAGAAAATGGTGAATTAATGGTTGAATGAATGAATCAGGTTATCTGAACGACAAAGAGGCTACAGAGAGAACGATCGACAAAGATGGTTGGTTGCACACAGGTGACATCGGTTACATCGACGATGACGATGAGTTATTCATCGTCGATAGGTTAAAGGAACTCATCAAATACAAAGGCTTTCAGGTGGCTCCGGCTGAACTCGAAGCCCTTCTTCTCACTCATCCTAACATCTCTGACGCCGCCGTCGTTCCGTAACTCTCTCATCTCATCTTAATCTCTTCTAAACTCGAACCACTTATGTATTATCTTCTAATTAATCATAAATTTCAGAATGAAGGATGAAGCGGCGGGAGAAGTACCTGTGGCATTTGTGGTGAGATCAGATTCTTCCATCGACACAACTCAGGATGAAATCAAGAACTTCATTTCCAAACAGGTACCTCTTTTCTTCATCGATTCACATTTAGTTACGCTGCAATAGCTTTACTAAAAATGATCTTTTTACAGGTGGTGTTTTACAAGAGAATAAACACAGTATTCTTCGTTGATGCAATTCCCAAGTCACCGTCAGGCAAAATCTTGCGTAAGGATCTACGAGCACAGCTAGCAGCACCAGCACCAGCAGTTTTATCAAAATGATGTAACATCAATGAATTCTACGATACGATGTTCTCCTTATTATACTTTACAATGTTCCCAACAACCTTCAACAACACACAAGCAACAGCGATTATTGAGAGCCTTCACCCCTGTCTTACGTGTTTTCTTGTACCCTCGTTTGTAACAGCAGTGTATAACTTACGAGTGTGATTTTTTTTAAACAGATATCTTCTGTGTAAATTTCCTTCCTTCAACCATTTTCACCCTTTACAATACCAAAATAGTTTTTAAACAATATTATTTCAGTTTCAAATTTTGAAGTTGTGAACTTTACATAAACTCAAACTCGACCATATGATAGGCTTATCAATGATGTCCCATTATCAATATCAACCAAAACAAATGTTTTAATCCATATAGGGTGTAGTTTTTACTACTGCAAAAGTATTTTTATTCTCTTCAAAATGTAATTGGGTTTTCAAAATAGAAGAAACTTGAATTCACTATTTATTTTAATATAATAATGATGTAAAACCAATTTATATACCCAAGAAATGAAACAATAATTTGTAAACAAGGAAATCTTAAATTTTCGGAAAAACACGTGTAAATATTTCTAGGAATGTTTTTGATTAATTAATATATTTTTTAAATATTTGCAGTAAACATAAATGAACTCAGCACACGATAACTGAGGAGTTATAGGTAAAGATAAAGGATCTAGTAAGATACAAGGAGTAAGCATTTAATATTATAGGCTCGTAATATTGTTTAAATACATGAGATTTTTTTGAGTTTTATCTTGTCGAGTCTTAGAATAATATTGAATAATGAAGATGTGTATGAAGATAGACGGTCTCATAAAATAACGAATTAAAATGGAATATGATTTTAGGTTTGATTAATTTTAGTTTGTTTAAAAAATTAATAAATATATAAAAATAAATAAATATTAAACATGTATAGTTTGAAATTTTAGTGACCAGTAAAATTAATTTCAAATTTGGATATAATAATTTGACATATAAATATATTTATATCACAATTATTTTTACTTGAATGACCTTTTTGACTGAAAATCCATTTTAACAACTCAAGAGTAACCCAATTCATATTGGGTGCATCACTGTTACACGACAATCCATTAGGTATTGGACTGAACATCATCAACTACCACCGCCAAGCTAGCATTTCAAAAGTCAATAGAATGGTAATGAAAATTCAGAAATCCTTTTCAGTGAAGGAATCGGATGAACCACTTTCACCGCTGAATTAATCATACGAAGCTGCGTCCAGTTTTCATCATCCGTCTTTTCCTTCCATGCCTCCATTCATTTGCTGCTTTCTATGATTGTATTTCGTATGAACTTATTTTGTTGGAAGGAAACAAGCACATTGTACCTTATTTGAAATAAAATATGAAGAGTTCAGTCACATTCCAAATTTCCAATACCCAATTCTAAAAAACTGAAGAAAAATTATGAACCGTCAATAATCTCAAAAGGACACTGCAACAAAAAAAAAAATGAAAGATGACAGTGATTTGTTACTTTCAACGTGATTCATTGGAGATATGAAAGCCCACAGGCTACAAGATTTTATGGTGAATGAATTAAAACTATGAAAATAATACAGGTAACATACTTTCAAAATTCAATATATAATACAAGGATGAAAATTTCCAGTACAACAAATTGCTCGTGGTCACTTCGGGGGTTTCCAGGTCATGTTGAAAGCAGGTCGAAGGTTTTCTTGAACCCTTCCGAAATCCATGCTTCCTACGTTTTTGGTACAGAAAGTGGAACATTGACAACTACCACACCTACTCTAAATATTTAGTCACCTGTACCAGATTCCACAAACAGAGCATTAGAACAGGCCCAAAACATATATGTCAAATAAACAGCCAAACATAATCCTAACTAAGGTTCACTTTTTTATTAGTAAATAGCCTGATGTAGAACTACCAATCATGGCTGCACAAATTGAACATGATTAGATATAGAGTCAAAATTGATTGATGTGAAACTCCAAAAAATGGACATCCTAATACCATATCCAGAGGATATAAACTGTATTAAATATACGTGAGGCCCCTATTTTTTACTTCTACCAAGATCTTAAAGATTAAGAACAATGCAACGTATATTCTGCAAAGATAAATTCATTAAATGGATCTGATAAACAAACTGCAATTGACAACATGATGTGTCATGTGACTAAATATACGGTTCAGTGTCATTAGGTATTAGGCAATAATGAATAACCATACCAGAGAATAAAAATATTATATACTAATCCGGATTTTACTTAAATTCGTCAGTAAGTAACCCAGTTCAGGAGAAATGTGGAACTGCAAATCCACTTTTGGTATAACATGTTCTAACTAGAGAGATGACACCTTCTGAATCTGGAAGGGTCCGAGTTCTAATATCCAGAAGTTCATATCGTGTAACAAAGAAATATACGTATCTTGAGAAAGGGAAGAGACAGGTAGGCAAATACATAAAGTTAAGCAAGCTTGTTGTGCGAAACTAAGCAGTATACTCAAGTAACTCACCACTTTTATTATTGTCAACATGTACGAAAAAGCTGGCAGCAACTATAAGATAGCACAGCACAAGCATCAAGCCTTTAAAATAATTTGAGGTTCCTTCCTGCAAGTAAACAAATTAAAATGGTTTTCAAACACATTAAAAATAGTGATGATAATAACATTCCATACAATGGAATGAAAAACTGATGCCTGACATGGGATTCCAATGAAAAAACACTACCAATACAATTTATAGGTAAGAAATCAATACCTGCATCATAAATGCAACTACCAACACGGTGATAAAAAGCGTGGCAGTCTCAAAGAGTTGAAAATTCAAGTCCATTTCTTTTCCCATGCACCATCCAACAACCACACAGAAGGGGATCTGCAATTTTCAAGAAAACGAAGAATCATTAACTTTAGCAATGGTCTACTAATTTTAAAAACATTATAAACTCAAGCCCATTTCTTTTAACAGGATAGTTTATTCACGAAAAGACACACTAAATGTAAACTCCAAATAACCATTTAATAACAGTTCAAGGCCATACCACAAACATAGATATCTGTGTAGACGATCCTATGGCAACTCCAATAGTAATATCCTGAGGAGAGATTGAATCCATTAGCAGATCAACAATATTTATAGAATGAAGAGTAGGCTTTGAAAGCCACTTACAAGCTTGTCCTTTACGGCAAACATGATGGCACTGGCATGTTCTGCAGCATTGCCAACAATTGGAAGCAAGATGACAGAAATAAAAGCCACTGACATATTTAATGACTCAGATGCACCCTGTAAGAGGCCAGAAACACAATAAGTTTATGAATCAACTTATGACACAGTTTACAGACAATAAGAATATTAGCGTTTCTGTCTGTCAACAAGGACAGGAAAAACAGATATTTAATGACTCAGATGGCACTGGCATGTTCTGCAGCATTGCCAACAATTGGAAGCAAGATGACAGAAATAAAAGCCACTGACATATTTAATGACTCAGATGCACCCTGTAAGAGGCCAGAAACACAATAAGTTTATGAATCAACTTATGACACAGTTTACAGACAATAAGAATATTAGCGTTTCTGTCTGTCAACAAGGACAGGAAAAACAGATATTTTGTAACAGGTCCAGATAATTAGATTAGTACAAATAAGGTTATAAGGCCAGTATTGAATATCACCATTATTTAAAATCTTATTAATAGATTGCAATATATCTCTTTTTACTTCTACCAAAAATTCAGTGCAGAATCGAAGGTTGTTATCCCTTGTGACTTGACCTGATCACATCACTGTTTCTACTGCATAGTTCCAAAAATAAGTAATTCCTTTTTTGTTGAATCTAATTAGTATTAAGCCATTGCTTTTACTCCCGTAACTTCCTAAGTTGTTATATTAAATAGGAATAGTACTTAACTATGTTAAGAGCTGTTGAGATGGGCTCGTTCCTAACATGACCTAAATACTATTAGTATAAATAAGAGTTTTATAATTTGATCTTTGGCTTTGACCGGGGTACTATAAGGGACCATGTTTTTTTTATTAATCATACATTATACAATTATAATACTATAAGATCCTCTGTAATATTTTAAAAAAATAATAAATAAGGACCTTTTTAAGTAGAAACTAGCTATCAACTATCCTGCTACAACCTTTTTAAGGGCGGCCAGTTCATGCCGCTATTCAGTACTAGTGATTGCAAGAGTCTAAGACCATAAAACACTCCATTTTGTTTTTTAGCTTTCACTAATTACTTGCATTCCACCACCAAGAACCATTAGCTATTGGTTCAAAGTCTTTTTGGTTCACCCATGATTGGTTTGGAATTTTTTTCTAATTTTATTAGACATCTTTTTCAGAAGAAATTATACCTTTATTATAAATTACCTTCCTTCAATATTTTTTCTTAAAGGTTGTATGTTTATCACCCTTGAGCTGTCACCTAGTGATTCTTGGATTAGTAACTTAGTTATCTATTTATGGCTCTATAAATGAACATCAAATTAGTTTTCTATTTATGGCTTTATAAATGAACATCAAAGATCAAAACCTTATATTGCTAAGTAAGACTCTTTTTTGGAATCATCTTGCAAGTTCTAGAGCACCTTTCCAAAAGAAATCAACAGATAAAATGAAAGAATAATTAAAAAAATTATAAAGGCTCAAACTAAAAGTTCTAAGAGAATAGAGTCTTTGGTAGTACAATCATAGTAATTAATGATCAAGAAGTTTCGAAATGATATAGCTATACCTGTATGGCATCTACGAGGTATCCAGACAATATTGACACCCATGCTGTCAAAATAGCAAGCCAGGTTATTGCCTCCCATTGAGTTAATTCAAGTTCTTCTTCCTCATCAGAATTTTCACCATTATCTCCTTCCTACATTATAAAAGTAAGAAGATTATGTGTAAAATGCACTGTTAAATGATATAGAAAAAAGCATTCAATAGGAACCAACTTACTCAAGTAAATCCTCTCTATTTCGAAATATATATATATATATATATATATATATATATATATAGTGATTTAATATTCTGATCAACTTTAGAAAATATAAAACCATTTTAAACCCCGCCAGAGGAGTGAAAACACAAAAGAAAATAAAACTTTTTCCTTTTCTAATACATGCAAAAATACTGCACCCAGACTGACATCTATCAAAATGTGAAGCCACGTTCATGGTAAAGTAGCAGATTATGGACAGGGGAGTCATTCCCCATCTTCTTATACTAATAAGATTTTCATAATATTCTCAAATACACTTTAAAGTTGTCTATTTCTTAATTATTAACTATGAAGCACAAAGTAGGGACTCTTACATGGACATCAACACTTCACACCACTAGAGTCTAAAATATAGGACACCAGACACCAGGAAACACATGCACAAAGAGAGACTCCAATAAAATAATATAGTATTAGATCAAAATTGATGGTATTTTCACTTTTTTAAACCAACCTTGGTTGTTTTTTTCTATGATAAAAATCCTAAAAAAAGGGAAGAGACAATATTTTTATTATTTTATATTATATTCGAAGTTGACTTGTCTAAAAGTTAAAAAAATGAATATTCTTGAAAAGCATTAGGTTTGGCAATCCGGTGTTGGCTCAAGTGTTGTTGTGTAGACTTACAAGTGTCAAAGCCGATAAAAAATTAATTTTAATTGGAAAAATACCTAGAAGTGTTTCGTGTCTGCAATGTGACACTTTGAACAAGAGAGACATTCCTGCTTTATAGACTATTAATGATTCTAAGTTGTTGAAAGAACATAGAGCATAACACTAATATCAGGTAAACTATAATTGAAGTTGTTTGTGATTGTTATTATTATTATTATAGAAAATTTTACATTAATATTTTACTTTAAATTTTATCTTTTGATAGCATTAGCTTTTTATGAATGATTTTAAACATTAATAACACTTTCCTCGTGTTAAGCATTTTATTAATTAATCCTTTTCAAACTATTAACTATTTTGCCTTTATCAAACTAATTTTTTGTATAACCTTCGTATACTTGTTAATAACAAGGAAACTTATATAATGTGACTTAAATCTATAAATATGTCTTGCACGTGGACTTTTCAAGCAATTTTTCTTATGAATTATGTGATTTTTTTTCTACACGGAATTTCAGCAAACTTTGCTAAGATTTTGCAGAAAAATATTATTTCGTTAAATTTATTGAAAACTTCGTAAAACTTTTTTGCGTATTCATACAAATTTTATTATCTATAAAATACATAAATTCAGTAGCAAAAAAAAAAAAGAATAGAAGTCTTAAAAAACAAACTTGGGAAGTGTTAATAATAAATTAAAATACGTTCCAATATCATGAAAAAAAATTGATTAAGAAAGTAGTTAATATTTGAATAGTATAATGAAATACTAAAAATCACTCATAAGGAGTGATATTATCATGACACTTTCATTCAATTTAAACATTATAATATTTATTATTTGACCCTTCCAACGTCTTTAGAATTTATTATACAAGCTCTACCACTGCATATGCAATTGTAAAGGAAGTTCTGTCACCATTTAGATTTAATTACATAGTCTGTTTTGATGAAACAAAATAATGGTTGAAGCTGTGTTTCCCATTGTCTTTGGGAGTCTACCAAAATTTGACTGAGGAGCTAAACCTCACACCATGCCAATGTAGTCATCTCTTCTTTATTTTTCATGGAAATATTTTCCACTCACTCTTTTGGTAAAATGCTTAACTAAATAAAACATTTTAATCTAACAGTTGAAACAAAACACGTTTCTTTCTAATTGTGTATATATCCTTCATCCACCAAGGGTCTATTGGCGAAATGGTGACCGGTAAATGTGTAACACTAGTTAACACAGGAAAACGACAATGACAGGATGATTAAGTAAATGACCATAATTGTGACTACTAACAGGTGGCAAATACATATTTATCTCCTTAAATAGTCGAAAACTTAAAATATCTAATTGCCACTATAAAGCGTATTTTCCAATGAGAAAGAAAATGATAACAAAACATAGACGGGCTTCGCCCCAATCACATCACATGGTGCATGTCATGGTAATTATACATCATAAACATGAGAGAAAAAGCAACAAAAGAACTAACCTCATTAACTGGAGTATAAACATTCTGCTGACTTCTAAGTTGAAAGAAAAGGTAGCTTGCATATGCCACCAGCATTATGCAGCTGCTAAATCTTGATAGAGACAAAACTGACTTCCCTTCATGAACTTCTGTGTGAGTAAAGTAAAGCACAGCAGGAAACAGAATTCCCATTACAGCCATCAAGAGTAACCCAGAATTGACAACGGCAGCTGCCTGTTGCAAAGGCAAACTACAGTGTGAAGTCTGTGACGGAAGGAGGACAAAAACGCAAAGAGACAATTACATGCACTAATTTTCACCAAGATCATGAAATGTACCTTATCAAAAACCTGTACTTTTTTGTAATGGACAATGCCACCGGTAAAGAAAGCACAGCCAAGAACTAGAAGCATATTTGACAGGATAGAACCAAGTAAAGATTGTTGCACAACCCTTATCATATTGCTTTTCAATGCGTAAATGGATATAATCATTTCAGTTGCATTGCCAAATGTGGCATTAAGCAGACCCCCAACTGCGCATACCAACAGAAGTCAAGTCAGTTCAATTGACCCGTATTCCATGTACTTCGATACAAGGCGTACACGCATACAAGGAATAAGTACAATAAATAGAGGATGCGTTACTATGCGTTTTATGTCATCAATAAATCACAAATTATTGAACATGGTGATATATACAACACTAGTTACTATAAAAGGTAGAACTATACCTGTTGGTCCCGTGTAGAAGGCAAGCTGCCTGGATCAAGGAATAGGAAATTGAGCGTGTTAGCGATAGATTAAAGAGGAGATTAGATTAGCATAGATTTGAGTAGCGCGTAAGACTTACTCAGTGGCATAGCCGAGACGTTCGGCCAAAGGAGTGATACCCAATAACGTGAAGAAGAAGACCCATCCATGGTGTCCGGTGAGATAATGCAGTAGAATGGCGAAAGGACCAAATGGAAGCAAGATGTTGATCTTGGCCTTAATTAAGACGAAATATATACTCCTGCTGATGCGTCTGATGTTGAAGGCGGAGGAGGTTCGTAAATCGACGACGGTGGTCTCGAAATTGAAGGGGCGGACTTTGGTGGCGGATGTGGAAGAGGCGAAGGGAGTGTGGTCGTCGTCGTCGTGGTGAAGGATGTCGAAAGGATCTCGCTCTATCTTCTCCTCCGGCGAAGCCATCTGCGAAGCACGGAAGAGGAGAGCACAGATCGAGGAAGATAAGAAATGATGACAGAGCTTAGGTACAGAGCTTAGGGTAAAATCTAGGGATGTGATGATGATGAGTGAGGAAGAAGAAGCAGAAGAAGACCGAACTCAGAAATGAGAACGACGATGTGATAGCACACCATTCAATTCAATTCAAATCAAATCAAATCATTTCCTGACGGCGTTCGATGGCCGGCAACTACGCTGTGCCTGGCAAGTCAGCAGTCACACCTCCGAACCTTCTGCGAAATCTCCTCTTTCTCTCTCTCTCTCTAAATCTCTCTCTCATAGTTCAAATTAAAATTATTTCCATTTATATATTTCAAAGCCTAATCTCAATGTCTTTCTTTTTTTTCCTCTGCCTCCACGTGTCCTTCATCCTTAAATTAAATAAATAAATATGGAAACAAGAACCATACTTTCTCAAATACCATCTTTATTCGCTTTCAATTCACTCCTTACCGTTTTCAAATACCCATAAATATATATATAAATAAACTATATTTCAAGTAATGTGAAGTTTCTATCATCAACCTAATTGATCTGAAAAAAGTTAACTTTTGTCCTTTTGAATGTAGGTTACTGTGTACATTTGTTGAGGGATGAAATTTACTATATGTCCACAGTAATCATATTTTAACTAATTATTATATTTTGTTTTTCTCGTTATATATTTAAATATTAATTTAATGTTTTACTGCCTACGTTTAATAAAGTTGGTTCATTTGAATTTTCTTATAGCGTGGTGGAATTATAAACAGGATTTAATTTTCAAAACAGTGAGTTGGGTAAAGAGATGTGTTTTACAAGCATCGTAGAAAAAAATGTATAATCTAAAGAATGTAGTTGTTTAGAAAATGGTGTAAAATATCAATACATGGTTTATTTATACAAGTACTTCTGACTTTTCATACAAGTTTTTTTCTTTTTCCTTGGACCATCTTTATTTAAGATGTAATCAGATAGTGGATAATATAATTATCTCAAGAATTTAAACTTTCTGATTTGATACGTTTATGAAAAATTGGTCACCTCTATTAACCGGGTAAAGAGAAATTAAATCAAACGAGATATCAGACATTCGAACTTTGTCCATGGAAGTTAATATTACCACATTGTATCTTGAATCAAACAGCAATTCTTACGGTAAAAAGATAGTGTCCGTAATTCAGTACGATAAAAATATAATGTAACTTCCTATAACGTTTAATACTTTTTATTACGATGTTAATTTCCTTATATAATGGCTTTGATTTTGGAACGTTATAGAATTTTAAAGAAACACATTCCCAAATAATCATGCTAGCAGTTCAAGAGATGAATTCGAGAGCCAATAAGATGAAATCTTAATTGAATCCCTTTTCCAAATTCACATATCTCGTGTATTATCAAAACGTCAACTCGTGAACTGCACAAAAAAGCTGCAAATGAAGCAGAAGCAACAAAAAAAGAGTTTTGACAGTTTTCTTACACTTTTCTCATCCGTCAAAGCCTTCCCGGCCACCACCTTGGCGGAGTAAAAACCATCCCACAAGCTTTGGCTACTTCTAATACTTCTAATAAATTGAGATCTTCAAAATTTTTCTCCTTTTCAGTTTTTATCTTTAACAAAGCTGTATACACATCATCAGAGCATGGCGGTTTCTCCAATCCGTCAAAGCCTTCCGGCCACCAATTTGGCCGAGGAAAAACCATCTCAGAAGCCTGGGTTACTTCCAACAAAGTAAAATCTTCAAGATCTTTCTCCTCTTCTTGTGTGAACTCTAAGAGACCTCTAAACGAATCAACAACTTCAGGAGTGCATGGTTCTTTCTCAGAACCCATGTCGCCTTCCGAAAATTTTGATGTTTTCACCGAGCTTTCACCGACGACGTTCGTTCCCTGCGACGGCTGAACTCCTGAAAACCCTAAGTTCAACCCCTCGCTCAAATAGATGAACCCTTGCGTAGCAGCGTCAACATCGACGGCATGATTAACGGTGCAAGGATGGTCGCATTCGGTGGCGGCCGTCGGCTGGTCGCAGAAGGAGGGTGGCGAGGTGTTCTCCGGTGGAGTGTGGAAAACGTCCAGGGGAACAACGGGGGAGTCAACGGAGGTTGAGGGAGAGTGGTGACCGCGTGCTCTGACACAAAGATCGCGCAGGTATTCTTCCTGCGAAGCTGAGATACGAGAATGATCGAAAATAAATTTGTAAGGATCCTCACCTTGGTCGTGAGTGTTGGAATCCGACATGGTTACGTCCGGCATGGTTACAGGTTCCGCCATAGCCACAAGCTCCTTATCGGCGGCGCAGAAAAAGAAAGGGTTATGATGCCTTCGATTCACGTCACAACAAAGAATGGAAGTTGAAGCGCCTAAATCACTTATTTATAACCTTTGCCTTGCCTACAGCAGAGACTGTTTAAATTAAATATAGCCTTGCATTAAAGTGGCAAGTCTCCATATCAAGACAAGAAATCTCCATATCAAAAGACTAGAAATCTAATTAAAAATTGGATTTGAGCCCACTTAAAAAAAAAAAGAAAACTCTAATTTTGTTTCATTTTACTTTATCATACTTACTACTCTTAGTTATATCAAATAATTCTAAATCAATAAATATTACTCTTTATCACCATTGTAAAGAAAAATGTACTAAATATTCATAATTTAAATTTCTTCTTAATTTTTTATAAAATAGAACTAAATTATATACTCAAAATTATTAAGATTCAACATTCTCTCCAGTTAACCATCATAATAATTTGAATAGAATAGTGAGTGAGAGTAATTACAAGATTTTGAATTTTTTAAATAAAATAATATTTATATCTGTAATATAACAAGTGGTGGTTTATGATAACAAAAAATAAAAAAACTATAAAATAAATAATTTTATTATGAATAATTTTTTATTATAAAATAAATTATATTAATAAATTTATATTTAATAACAAAATGTCTACGTAATAACAATAATAAAGAAAATCCTTAATGGGCATAGATTATAACTATATTTGATTAGAATTTTATGTTCATTCTTGTAACTACTGAAGAAAGAGTCCCTACATAAGAGCCCTTCGCTTCCAATGTCCAAAGCAAGTGCTCCCAAGGGCACCAATGAAGACAATCAATGAGGTAGAATGAGTTATATATAGCAAAAAGGACATCTTCGAAAAACGGAGGTGCAGGATGAAAAGTATACGAACGCAGAAAGTAAAAGCCTAATCTATATACAACAACCCATAAGTTTCCTTGTTCTTTACAGGCACCTTCTTCCTGCAAATCTATAAGTTTCTTTCTGTACTCATTAAAAAATATTTCATTTATCTTTTTCTTAATTATATAATTTGAAAACTAAAATAACTTTCAGATTATCCAATCCAATTTTTATTTTAAAGAAAATGTGATCTTTTAGATTGTACAATTCAAGTCGGACTACATAATCTAAGCAAAATAGAAATATTTTTTATATGGAGATGTTATGGAGGTGCAGGAAGAAACTACCTTTTCATTGGTTAGATACGGACTAATTCATAGGAAGCGTAACAGGCCATAATATTTTGGGTTGGAACCTTCTAAACACAATGAAGTTAACAGCTACAAAATGAAACATAATATTTAGCCGCTACTTCTGATTTTACTAATTCCTTTTTATTTTAACTCTTTCAGACAAAATGAAATTTATGTTTTTTTTCTTCTAATTTCTCACGAAAACTTCATTGACCATGCTAAAATGTTGTGATTACAACCAAAATACTTGCAAATTGTAAAGTTTGGTTCGGTTAGGTACCAATGTAAGGCCCACGGGTGGTCACTGATGGGCCATATGAATATCTCCATTCTCCACAACATAAGCATCTGTCCAGCTCAACCCCGTTTTCTAGAGTACAAAATTTGCAAGACCAAATTTTGAACTTGGAAACACCTTTCTGCATCTCTGTTCCACAGGCTTCGCATATCAATGCTAATGGCTGCAATACACCAGATCACCACCACAAATAATTCTACTCAGTGCATGCAAGAGCAGTTTGCCAATCACATTTAAAATTGTCAATAGCATTATTATTAATAACACAAAAGACCTCATCCGACAAAAATTTTAGTCCCTGCGCAGTGAGTTAACATAACCAACAAACACTAGATCAATGTGTTTTTGGGAAGGTTGGGGGTGCTACAAAGCATAGAAACTCCTCTATAACGCTCACTACATCACTATGGTAAAATAACCTATAATTTCCATGAATCAAGTTTGGCCTCCAGCAAGAAAACTTGAAAAATTGAAGAGCTTATGAAATTAGAGTCAAGGCACTATTGAATGATCCTTTTCATTCTGCTAGGCATGCTGACGTTGGATGGGAGGGCAGAGATTGGAAATTTTCAAGTTAATAAGATTATTGTTTTCGTGATGGAATACAGTAATGAGATAGAACATTGTACATACATAATTTAATATTAAATGAAATCAAAACGAGAACTACTTTATACAATCTATCAAATTCATTATGATAGAAGCATAACAAATTGTACCTTATTTAACAAAGTGCAAGTGTTGCACTGCCATTTTGCTCCCTCAAATTTTTCCTTGGTTGTTGCAGATTGAATAGCTGAAGTTTGAATAGATCTTGAAGAGGCTTCACTAGAACTTGTATTCTCCCTCATTTGAGGCTCACTCCTTTGAGATTTTGACCCACACCACTTGTCATCGTGCAGTCTTCTTTCAGCAGCCATGGCAGCAGCTTGTATTGGACTCAGAGAAGACTTGATATTTTTATCACCACCTAAATACTGAGGTCCAGAAGGCAGCAAAGCTCTATGACGTGCCCTGCTTTCAGCAGCTACCAATGCAGTCTGGCGAAGTGATGACAAAGGTGGTTGCTGGGAGGACCCACCCAGACGTCTCCCATAAAGGTCAAATCCGTTCCCAGTGCTATTAATCCCTTTGACCATCAGTTCTTCACATTCCTACAGTAGAATAGGGTTTGAACTAAAAATATTAATTATCTATGACCAGTGACAGTAAGGATGTGCGTATATATACAAAGATAGCAAGTCAGCAGAAACAATATATTCATGAACTATTATCAGCACATAATTTGAAAATAAGGATTCCACTTTTTATTTAGGCAATGTAATCTGATGAGTCTTCTTTTAAATTTCATCAATATATGAAATATTCAGTTAGGTAAACTACGTAAAGAAATGGGTGCATATCTACCAGGATAACTGTGAACCACGAGTTTATGCTAAATTTTAGAACTAAGGGTAACAATAGTCTCACAGTTCCCAAATTCTTTTGCTGAATGTGTATGTAAGTGTGCCTCCACTGAAAACACACTAAATTTTGTATCTGGAAAACCACACATGCATTAGCAGTATAGTGTACCACACATGGTGATACCATTACAAAGCGAATGTGAAACAGTCAAAGTCTAAGGAACTAGAACAATGCATTCATAGTTAAGTATAGACAACACTACAAATATAAATTGATAGAGAGCAACAAATCATTACCCTTCTGATTTCATCCAAAAGGTTATAAAACTGAGCATTATGGGGACCATGTTCATTATGGCAAAGCTCGTGCAACATGGTATCGAGAATCTGCTCATATGGGAAGAAATCCCACTCGCAGTTTGGCCTCCGAAGTCTTATCTTTATTTCTGCACCTGGTCCTATATTTAACCCTAAAAGTGATGGATTGGCAGGGCTGCACATCAAGGTTTTAGACGACTAATACTAACACAAGTACATAGCATTTAAAAAAGTAAAATGAAGGGATTTCAATGATCAAGTACCAGAATTCAGAAAGAACATTGACTTTCCATCTTCTTTTTCGCATAATCGGTTGAACCTGCTTTGCTACCTTTTCGAGAATCTTCCTTGCGTCATCTTCTCCGATTCTTTTTAGAGGCTTGATTTCCCAGACTTTGTTAAGATCATTAAGATCCATGCTAGCATAAGAAAAAGGCTCCTAAGCTTGCCTCTGTAACAAATTTGAAGCGATGGATGATACTCTCCATTTACATAATCCGAAAACACAAGAATTAGAAGATCTTTGTTAACCTAAAAGTCAGAGAAGTTGGCAGACCCAGCTTGTTTCAAGGTTGAAAAGCATAATGAAAACCAAATCACCCCTTTTTAATAGTATTGATGAAACGGTTATGCAATCTAATATATATACTTAAACTACCAAATATTTGAGTCAAAAATAGTAGCGTATAGAATAAGCAAAAATCTAACTAGATGCATCGAAGCGGTTGTCATATAGTCACATGCTGGAGAATGTTTAAAGAAAAAAAAATGCCCTCTTCATCTAATCTGCTTTCCCAGATGACTCTGGTATGAGTTTGTTTGCTCCAGAAAAAAAAAAAAAAAAAAGAGAAATTGACTTAAAAACTAACCAACTTAGCGTGCACGGAAAATTTCACAATTGAATCCACTAACAAGATCAAAATTGAAAGCATTTCTATTCACACAAAATTAGAAAGTAGATATGAAAGAGAAGAATTCCCAGAAACTGACCTCAATAACGCGTTACTTTGTATTTTGGCAACAATAAGAAAGAAGAAAATGAGCGTGGAGTTTGCTTCTTAAGCTTTGGTTGGTCCAAATTCTTACACTCTTTGGATCTTTCTTACTCTTGCCCTATGTATGTGGGATTGGAGGGAGTGGAAAGGACGAAAACGCAATTATCCACGCAATTATCCGCAAGTATTCAACGCTGATTCCCGGTGTGTGTCACAAACAAACAACACAACCAAAAATAAATATCTTACCTCTTTTAAATTTATTTTATAAATTCCAATACATAATTCATTAAAATTTGAATTTAAAAATTTAAAATCCACTAATGCCAACAATCCAAAAGATACTAATTTTGGTTCTGTTACAGAGAGGGTTATTAGGTTCAGACTTTAACGAGTTGGCTAAATTCATCACCTTTTAGTTTGTCCTTATTGTCATTTTAGTATTATATCTCAATTGTATAAATAAAAGAAAATGCCTTCCATTTGATATCCACTATTAATATGATTAATATAAGATCATTTTTTAAATAATATTAAATTGGTTCAATTTTGTTTGTATTTTAATCCATCAAACTTAGGTATTCTTTTATTTATATTTAAATTCCGACAACACACCTCACAATACTATACACAAACACTACAATATTGATATTAAATATAGTTGAAGTCGCTGAGGATTTAGCCTTTTAATTTGTATATAAAAAATGTTATCTATATATTACTAGCTAACTAATGTATTTCTTAATAGTTATTTTGATTGCTTAAATGCATACTTATTTTATAATTATATCATTTATTTCCTCTATCGAAAAGTCTTATCTTTAATACCACATACTTTTTAATTGATTAGTCATATTTGAATTGTTGAGATTGCGAATTAATTTTGGAATGATTATTCGAATTTAGATTCATATCATATTAAATCAATACTTTTTTTTTTTAATTTCTATGTTAATTTTGAACAAATGAAATAAATATATTAATTCCTAGAAACAATGTACGAATAGTTTTGATAATTATTTTTATAATAAACTATAATTTGAATAAAAAAGTATCATATAAAAAAAATCAAATTTAAAATATATTACAGATGTATAAATTGTAAAATTTTACTTTACATTTAGGTGAAATAATCACAAAATTACAATGAACTACTTAAATTCAATCGTTATTAATATTTCTTTACTAAAATATTACTCTTTTAGCTAATCTAACTCGATCTTACGGCCAAATTTATTTCGGATAGGTTGAGTAAATTTAATTTAATCTCTTTACTACCACCATAAATTCTTCAATGCTATCTTCCAAAAAAACAAAATTTATTATTATTATTATTATTATTAAAACACTTTCTTAACCTATCATAGCTCATATATTATATCCAATGTTATTATTTTATATTTATCTAATTACATTAAGAAAGAATAAATACATTACATTCCATAAACACAGTTTTCAAAGCCAAAAGTTAGTTGAAAATTGACAAAGAAAGACCATACAAAATTCAACTTCCCAGATACCAATGTGAAAGCTCGAAGACAACACAGACACCATTTATTTGTTTCCGACAGACAACAATGAATGACCATTGGTTTTGTCCTCGCATTTTCAACCATGGGTCAGAGCCCAGAAGAGTTGATTTCCCATTGCAGCGGTTGTGGTGCTTCCCCAAGGTGAGGCCTTTGCGCTTCTCCACCTCCACCGCTCAGCAATGCATTCCACCATCTTCACAAGGTGCCTTCTTTTCTTCTCTTTCCTCTTTCATGCTGTCTCTGCACTCACCTCCGATGGCCTCACCCTGTTATCTCTCACGACCCACTGGAACTCCGTGCCTCCTTCCATAAACACCACGTGGCTTGCCTCTGATTCCACTCCATGCGCCTCTTGGGTAGGAGTTCAATGCCACCATACCCACCATGTCATCTACCTTAACCTCACAGGTTATGGGATTTCTGGTAAGTTAGGTCCTGAAATTGGAAACATTTCTCGCCTAAACTACTTAGACCTTACAAATAACAACCTCAGTGGCCCAATACCTCACTCCTTCAAAAACTTGCACAGCCTCCAGTTTCTCAGCCTTGCCAATAATCAGCTATCTGGTGAAATTCCACATTCCTTGTCTCAAATACCTGTTCTGGATACTATTGATCTATCAAATAACCTTTTAAGCGGTTCCATTCCCACCAGTATTGGGAACATGTCTGAGCTTTTGCTGTTGTATCTTCAGAGTAACCAGTTGTCTGGGACAATTCCTTCATCCATTGGGAATTGCAGTAAATTGCAAGAATTGTGTCTGAACACGAATCAGTTGGAGGGTGTACTGCCTCAGAGTCTAGATAATCTCGATCATCTGGAATATTTTGATGTCTCCGATAATAGACTTACGGGTACAATTTCTTTGGGTTCAACTAATTGTAAAAATTTAGTAGTTTTGGTTCTCTCAGACAATGACTTTAGTGGTGGCCTTCCCTCAAGCCTGGGGAACTGTAGTAGTTTATCGGAATTTTTTGCTGTGAACTGCAATTTGGTGGGGAATATTCCACCCTCCTTTGGGCTACTGACCAAGCTTTCTATTCTATGCCTTCCGGTGAACCATTTATCTGGAAAAATACCTCCAGAAATTGGGAACTGCAAGTCTCTGACAGATTTAGAGCTGTATTCCAATCGGCTTGAGGGTAACATTCCAAGTGAATTGGGAAAACTAAGAAAACTGGTGGATTTGCAATTGTTTTCAAATCAATTGACTGGTGAAATTCCACTCAGCATCTGGAAGATTAAAGGTCTTCAGTCTCTGCATCTGTATAATAATAGTCTTTCTGGAGAATTGCCATTGGAGATTGCAGAGCTCAAGCAGCTGAAAAACATCTCTTTGTTTAGCAACCAGTTTTCCGGTGTCATACCTCAAAGCTTGGGAATTAACAGCAGTTTAGTTCTGTTGGACTTCACAAGTAATAAATTCACTGGCAACATCCCACCAAATCTGTGTTTTGGCAAGAAGTTAAAGATCCTGAATTTGGGCATTAATCAACTTCAAGGTAGCGTACCTCCTGATGTTGGGAGCTGTACAACACTTACAAGATTAATCCTCAAACAGAATAATTTTACTGGGCCTCTTCCTCATTTTAAGAGCTGTCAAAATCTCGTTTATATGGAAATTGGCAACAACAAAATTCATGGAGCAATTCCATCAAGTTTGGGAAACTGCACACGTATCACTGACTTAATTCTGTCCATGAACAAATTTACAGGGGCAATACCATCAGAGCTAGGGAACCTAGTGAATCTTCGGACTTTGAATCTCGCTCACAATAACTTAGAAGGTCCTTTGCCCTCTCAGCTATCAAAGTGCACCAGAATGGACAGGTTTGATGTCGGATTCAATTTCCTAAATGGTTCATTGCCATCAAGTCTGCAGAGCTGGACAGAGCTAACCACATTAATTTTGAGCGAGAATCGCTTTAGTGGGGGCCTCCCGTCTTTCTTGTCGGAATTCAAAATGATTTCTGAGCTACAACTTGGTGGCAATGTGTTCGGAGGCAAAATTCCCGTATCAGTTGGAGCAATGCAGAAATTGATCTATGGTTTGAATCTAAGTTCAAATAGGTTGACTGGTGAAATTCCTGTGGAGATTAGAAACCTGAAAATGTTGCGAACACTGGATCTGTCTCAGAACAATTTGACAGGAGGCATAGAAGTTCTTGGTGACCTCATCTCCTTAGTGGAACTCAATATTTCATACAATTCTTTTCGTGGTATTGTACCAAAGACGCTGATGAAGTTTCTTAATTCTTCCTTGTCATCGTTCCGGGGCAATCCTGGCCTCTGCATCAGATGTTCAGCGTCAGATTGCTTGGCTTTCTCGGAAAGAAGCTCTCTAAAATCATGCGATGACAAATCTACTAAACACAAAGGCTTGAGTAAAATTCAAATTGTGAAGATGTTTCTTGGATTGTCCATATTTCTTGGTTTGGGGTTGCTGGCATTAGTTTGTGTTGTTGTTTTTGAGAGAATAGCTAAGCAGGAAAACAATATCTCTTCTGAACAGGGTTCTTCATACCTTCTTAACAAAGTCATGGAGGCCACAGCGAACCTAAATGATCGATATATTATTGGTAGAGGAGCTCATGGAATTGTTTATAAAGCTCTGATAGGTCCAGACAAAGCTTTTGCGGTGAAAAAGATAGGATTGGCTGCGAGCCAAGGTAAGAACTCGAGCATGGTCAGAGAGATTCAGACCCTTGGGAAAATCAGGCATCGAAATCTAGTCAAATTGGAAGACTTTTGGTTGAGAAAAGATTGTGGTATAATTTTGTACAGCTACATGGAAAAGGGAAGTCTCCATGATGTTTTGCATGAAAGGACACCACCACCAACCTTAAAGTGGAGTGTTCGGTATAAGATAGCTGTTGGAATTGCTCATGGATTAGCTTATCTCCACTATGACTGTGACCCTCCCATTGTGCACCGAGACATCAAGCCCAGCAATATTCTTTTAGACTCTGACATGGAGCCTCACATTGCTGACTTTGGTATTGCCAAACTTCTGGAACAGTCTTCTCCTGCTTCAAATACTTCCATTGTTGTGCCGGGTACTATTGGTTATATTGCTCCAGGTAAGTCTTGTACATTATTATTGGTTTGATGTGTGTTTCCATAACAAAATCAGAGATTTAATAAATCTTCTTATGCATCAAGTAACATGTTTCATTGGCTTGTTTGTGACATGACAGAGAATGCTTATGCAACAACAAGTAGTAGGGAGTGTGATGTGTACAGTTACGGAGTTGTTTTGCTTGAGCTGATAACAAGAAAGAAAGCAGCCACAGATCCTTCCTACATGGAGGGTGGTGTTTTGGTGGATTGGGTTAAATCTGTGTGGAGGGAAACAGCAGAAATTCATCAAATTGCTGATTCTATCCTTTCAGGGGAATTTGCAGATACCCATATAATGGAAAACGTTACCAAAGTGCTTATGGTTGGTTTGAGATGTACTGAGAAGGATCCACACAAGAGACCCACAATGAGAGATGTTATTAATCAATTGTCAGATTCCAATCCACGAACAAGAAGCACAAAGGGGTAGCTACCGTGATAGCAGTTCTGCAGCATGCATTTTACTCCTTGTCTCACCAATCCAATGCAAAATTAGCTTATATTTAGTAGTGACAGCAATAGTAGCAGTGTTGTACTTGATTTACGTTTGTATCTTTGAGGCTAAATAGGTTATGGTGTGTGTGGTATGTTATGTTCCTAACCTTGGTGCTGTAAGTGTAGTTTGTTTGGATTGTTCGTCCAAATAATGTCATATATGAGGTGAATTAAACTAGAAAAGGGCTATTTAGTGAAAGAAAAAATGAGTACTTTTGATACTTGTGATGGATTAAAATGTATTTTGCTTTACGCTATCCACCAGATCAAAGAGGTTTGCACAGACAAGCAACATCAATTACTGCTCTGCCAAACCATCATCATTTGATCTCACTGCTTTACCTTCCTGCACCCTCCATTATCTTCGCTGATAATCATTACACACAATTTACTTATTTTAATATTACCATCTATTAATTAGAAGTTGTTTGACACCATTTAAATTTATATTGTATATTCATAATAAATCATGAATTTATCAAAATTTAATTTTTTAATCTTTTACTAATAGTTGACATCATTTAATTTTATTCCTCTAAACTCATGAATCACTGGTTTTAGAACAGATAAAGTAGACTTCACTCTAATTAAATAAATAGCTGAAAAATATAATTAAAATAACTTTCTATTTTAAATTAGTGAGATTTTAATGGCACTCTAACTCATTACATGCATGTATATGTATATATCGGTGGGAAAGTGGGTTTGGTCAGTCCGTCAAAATGGAGAGTGTCAGGTTTTTATGATCCAGTTTGTATAACTTGTTAAAAGATATAGATATATAATATTATTATAATTTAAATTATTAATATTTATAAATTAAATTTTAATTATTATTTATAATTGATTAATTTAAAAAGTATACGAATTATTTTAATTTATACAATTAAAAATATTAATTAATAAACAAAAAATTTCAAAAATATTTATATAATTAAATATATTTTAAATATTTATTTATAAATATATAAAAACAAATATATTGGACTGACGCATTTTACCATCACTTATATATATTACAACTACGTCTTAATGTCTACCTTTTTAAAAGCTATGTATCTCATATTTATTTAGTATGAAAAATTAACTTTATTATTTTTAAGTGTTTATTTGTTTCTCGTTCTTCACATTATGATTGTGCATGCCGAAAATATTGAATAAATATCTCATAGTCAATATCAAAAAGTTGTTTCAGAAATACATATATAATTGAATACATATAAAAATAGTTTAGAAAAATCAATGAGTCTACTGTGTTCATTAGAGGTCAATACCTAAAACTTTCAAAGAAAGAAATATTACAGATACTTAAAAAAATAATCAAAATCAAAATCCTGGTGGAGGTAATTGCCTACACAACATTCTAACACAAATCTATCACAATAAAACAGCAATTAAGCATTATATTAGGACATCTCATCTAATCCCATCTCTTCACTCCTTATTTCACCTTCACTCTAAGTCGATACATTTATGAGATTATAACTATATAAGTATTTTTTTTATTCAAAAATTTAATTAACGGATGCAATGTACTTTTCTCAATGAACTTTAAAATTTGATATAATAATTTAATTTCATTACATTACATCCTTTTTCATCAACACATATAAAGAACCCTGGATGTGATGATAAAAAACAATTTGATTCTTTGCTTTCCGTCATGCATATTTATATTTGTAAAAGAAAAAAGTATTTATTTGATCACTACCATGGTTGTTTGTAGGTTGTATTTATTCTCAATAACTCAGTGCACACACTGTTTACACAAAAAACAACATCCTTTATGATTTTTTTTTTCAGCATTCAGCAGACTCACTTTCTTACCTACCAATATGAAAATAACAAATACCAAATACCTCTTCAGTAATCTGTGTTCTAATACTAACATCACATCTCAGAAAGGTTAAGACTTTAGATTGGACAAGTTGAGATGTCTCTGACTTTAGACTGAAGAAGTTGTGATGTCCAACATCTTTTGAACCAAGACATCTAACCACACCAGATCAACTATTTTGTGAAATAAAAATAATTGTATCATATGTAAATTGTTATCTTGAATGTATTTATAGTAAACTTATACTTTTAAATTTTATATTCAATTGATTAGGTCTACTTAAAAATAAATATTGGCCGATCTATAATAAAAGAGAAATAAATTACAAATAAATATGCAGTTTGAACCACCTGTCTTAATGCAAATGTAACTTACAACATCCACTATATAATTTTTTTTATATGTTAGTTAAAATATCTTCTGTTAAAAATATCCTTGCCTCTTACAAAATTTATTTAAATATAAAGTTATTGTTCTCTTAACATACATCTGTAAATATTTATACGTGTAAATATATGAAATATAGGTATTAACATATATCTTTATAAAATGAAAAAAAAATGAGTAAAATAACTGAGATTTATTTTTTGAAATTATATGCAATAATGTATTTAATTAGTTAGTTTATATGCATAGATTTTAAAAATACGGTCTAAAGCAGAATTGAAGGGTCAACAAAAGTTGTGCAGTGGTTGAAAAAATTAAGAAAAACATTATTTGAACGAAAAAAGAGAGGAAGGGTAAGGAGGATGTTGGAGAAGATTTGATTTTTGCAGCGGAAGTGTCGGTGGTGTAAAAAGTAGAGAGCTTTGTTAATAAATAATAATTAGAAAGAGGAAGTTTGGTACAAGGCATTAGCATATTTGTACTTGTTGAGTGAGTTTTCTTATCTTAACCTTGCAATTTCATCTCATCCCATATCAGAGTCTCAAGGTTCCTTTTTGTTTTCAGAGGGTTTATTAAAAAGGTGAGGGACTGAAGCAGAAGAGAGAAGAAAGAAGACATGGGAGTGGATTTGAGACAAGTGGTTGCAGCAGTTCTCACCCTCACAATGTTTGTCATGCTTGGAAATATGATCAAAAGAGACCATTTTGATTCACTTCAAGTAAACCCTTCTTCTCTCCATCTTTCTTTTCCTTCTTCATTTCCATTTCCATTTCCATTTCCACAATTCACACACATCACAACACCCACATAACATAACCCTTCTATTTCTTTCACATACATTGTTCATAGATCCCCTGTTCACATTCACAAACTTGAGCCATGAGAGAAGACCCCAGTTGTTTTATACATAATTTTCAGTCAAGTACTCACAGGAATGCTTTATAATTCAACCATGTCTTCTACATTGTTCATTCATTCTCTTCAATTCCACCACAGAAACCTATGTTGTACAATGATTGTCAAACTATTAACTATTTAGACCACATTTCAATATCTAAACTTCCTCTTGGTGATCAATTAATCTTCTCTAATGATAGAATTTGGGAAGAAAGTATGAACTCTGGCCAAATAAGTTAATTAGCTAAGTAAACAAATCCCAGAGTCTCTGATCTCTATTTCTCTACCTTTTCTCAGCAACCCAGTTCCTAATACGGTTCCGTGTATTTCCTAGAGCTGGCTAATTTCGACTTTTACTCTTCTCACTTTCAAAGACCCTGATTTCATATTTTTCACTTGTAAGGAAAAGCTACCCGGAGGATCGGAGGATTCCAACTTTGAGACTGTTAAGTTTGATGCTACTCATGTGAGAAAGAATATAGGACTTTGGAAGGGAGACGTGGATGACCTAAAACCGTGTTGGGTTAAGCCATCTGCTGGTAAGGTTTTGTTTTAAGACTTACAAAAGTTTTGAGGAACTTATATCATACAAATGCTATCAAATAGTAAATATTTGATACCTGTGTTGTCATGTGGCAGATGATGTGGAGCAGACTGAAGGATTTGTTACTTTTGCATTAACCAATGGCCCCGAATACCATATTTCTCAGGTAACTTATTCAATCATTATGCTTAACTTATTGAGAAGTTAAGCATAATGGTCATCCCTCTCCTACAAAAATAAATGGTGCCATTATTACGTGAAGTTTTACCATGTTTTGCCACATTGATGTTATCATTAGCATTTGCATTCATAAATTGGTGGATTGCGATGCATGTGATTCTTTTATTTACCTGTGCTTTCAATCTAGAACTTATCCTTGAAGTCAAGTATTGTGATGAACACTTTCTAAAAGTGATGCAGATCTGCTTTGCCTCTTCTTTTCCCCCTTCCTGATTGTTGATGCTAGTAGCTGGAATTTATCTTAGATGTACTCAAATCATCAATAAAATATCGTGATTGTTGATTTCTTTATTCTCTAACACTATAGTGATGGTTATCAGATAGCAGATGCAGTGATTGTTGCTAGAAGTCTGGGGGCAACGCTTGTGATACCTGACATCAGAGGAAGCCAACCTGGTGACAGGAGGTTAGTGCTGAATTTTATTTATTCTATAAAAGATTATACAGATGAGAGCATTTATTTTAATCCGGTGTCCATATTTTAACCTCTGCTTTGCTTATTCTATAAAGGGTTCCCTTCTTCCTCGGTAATTTTAAAATATTAATTTCAAATGAGTTCATGATGTTGGATCCTGTGTTTGATATTATCATTTTTTTTGTTATCATATCAACAAATATGCGTAAGCTGTTGATTTAAACAACACGCTGAAAATGAACTAGGCTTATTTCTCAATTGCCTAATAAATTTTCTTTTCCTACCTTTTTGTTTGTAAATAGTTAGGGTCTAAATCTTATCAGAAACCAACCTTGTTCTTTTTCTTTAAAACTTGGGCTTGAGTGTAGGTAGATGGTTTCTGTTTGTGAATAGTACACTCCATTAAACAAGGGCCAATTTGAGCATAATTAATTGTAGATGTCATTGATGAATAGCTCTTTAAACTAAAATTTCTATTCAGTCTAATTTACTTTTGATTGTAAATTGTAATGGTGTAGAGTAGATGTTCCTAACTAATGTAATTGAAATGTCAGGAATTTTGAGGACATTTATGATGTTGATGTGTTCACAAAAAGCCTGGAAGGGGTGGTAAGAGTGGTAAAGGATCTTCCTGGTCGTGTATCAACACGGAATATTGCTGCCGTGAAAGTACCTAATCGTGTTACGGAAGATTACATAGCTGAACATGTGGAGCCAATATACAGAACAAAGGGAAGCGTAAGACTTGCAACTTACTTCCCTTCAATAAACATGAGAAAGGCAGGGAAAAAAGGCGACACTGATTCTGTTGCATGCTTAGCAATGTTTGGAAGTTTAGAGTTGCAGCCAGAAATGCATGAAGTGGTTGACTCCATTGTTGAAAGACTAAGAACTTTAAGCCGAAATTCAGACGGCCAATTCATAGCTGTGGACTTAAGGGTTGAGATGTTGGATAAGAAAGGGTGCCAAAATAGTGATAACGATGGGGAGAAAAGCTGCTACAATGCACAAGAAATCGCAGTGTTTTTGAGGCAGATTGGTTTTGACAAGGATACCACAGTTTATGTCACTGAATCAAGGTGGGATAGCAGCCTTGATTCTCTCAAGGATTTGTTCCCCAAGACGTATACAAAGGTGAGATAAG
>Ga0214542_1000041_pt1 | contig 154841 bp, 81 predicted proteins | sample CNSS1metaG_FD_160096 | JGI IMG/M metagenome (GOLD analysis project Ga0214542, IMG submission 160096) | Root nodule microbial communities from cowpea collected in UCLA plant growth center, Los Angeles, California, USA - CNSS1 | ecosystem: Host-associated > Plants > Roots > Nodule | place: USA... | reverse complement strand
ACACACACACACACACACACAACACACACACACACACACACACACACACTCACTCACTCACTCACTCACTCACTCACTCACTCACTCACTCACTCACTCACTCACTCCCAAAAGGCACTAGTATCATTTAATGTTCATAAAATTTCACAATTCACATGTGTATCAAATCAATATAAATTATTATTATGAACACTTTTTATATTAAATTGAGTTTATTCCAAATTTATTGGATGCCTTAATAGCATGAAAAGTTATAGAATTTATTTAACTTTAATATATTTAATTCTATTAATTACATTTTTCCTATATGTACATGTAATTGGAACATTTCTGTATATTTAATACGTTGTTGATAGATAATCTGCTTTAACATTAGTTTAAATGTTACTTTTTAATAAATATTGAACATAAGAGTCATTGTTTTTAATAACATGAGATTGACATAAACTGAATAGATTAAACGTGATGTACCTTTAACAACAAAGAAATAAAGATCAGTGCGCAAACTTGTGGAGGAAATGTTCATAAATAGAAACAATGGTTATTTATTAGTGCTTTAAAAATATTGTTGCAGAATAAAATATACATTACAAGCTCGACCCTTGTTGCACGTAAACAAATATTGACGAGAATTACACAAAATCAAGTACGATGCAATTAATATTGGACAAGATAATATTTGTTCATTTTCCTGTTATAAGAAGTTTTCCTTTTTATCGTTTTAACTTTCAAGTGTTTTCTATTTCAAAGATAGATACATAATTAATTTGGTGCTTAAATATTTGAAACATCTTAAAAATAATGAAACATTATTTTATAATTTTTAAATTTGTAAAAAATTTTATACTATGGACTAATTTTAGCAATAAAAAATAATTAGTCATTATAGTGACCAATTTAAATACCTATTTATAAATTAAAAATTATTGGTAACCAAAATAGTTTCAAAAAATTATAACTGGTATCTAAATTTGTAACTAAAATAATTTTTATTATAAATTGATTTTTAACATTAGTTACCAAGATCTTCACTACCAAATGATTTAGTTTCTAATTAAAAAATTAGTTTTTAAATTAGTCTTTAAACATATTATTAGTATTATTAATCATATTTTACTATAGTTGAAAGGAGAGATTCACTAAAAATTAGTTAGTTGAATTCCTTAAAAAATTATCAAAAATATCAATGATTTCATACAATAACATATTACCTCGTTAAAATCAAACATTCAAGACTTAACAAATAAAAGTTTTTATTTGATATATTAAAATTCCAATAACACACTCTTTAATACTACTAAATCAAAGAGGGGTGTTTAAATAAAATGTGAAAGTCATCAAATTTCATGATTTTTTTAATATATTTCAAGATGAAAAAGAGTGTGCAGAAGTGAATGAATTAAAAATTACATTTCCTCACTACTTAATATATTACATTCGATAACATTTACAAAATGTTAAAACCTAAAAAATGTTACCATTTGGAAAGGTAACATTTATACACATATTGTCTATAGTACATGTTACCAAAATGGTAAGTATTTACAACTCTGCAAATCTTTTCCTACAAGGTAAATATTTTGTTATTAAATTTACATGTGGATTATATTTTTTTTTCTACATTATTACTATTATACTTCTACAGAAAAAGTGTCTATTTCGTGGCTTAAGAATTCTTATGATAAGATAATTAAATAAAGAAACAACTTCTTTCTTTCTTTATTTGCAAACAATATTGGTTATATTTGTGATGTTTTGTAATTAAGTGTGGCCTTGCTGATGCATTATAAAATGTAGTGAAAATTTGATGGAAAAGTTTGATCATGATATAGGCATGGGAATGAAATTAAAGTATATAGCAGCTAGTTATACATGACATTTAGCAAACTTTTATAAAGTATTGACACAAGCATGCGATTCATATTAGCAAATATACACAAAACGAGATTTACTAAACTCGCCCTCACAATATCTTCAAGAATGCATAGAGCACCTTCCTAGTTTGCGATCGATTTGCCCTAATGCGAAATAAAAACCAATAGACCAGATTTATTAATAATAAAGAGATATATTAAAACTAAAAGGAAGAGATATGAGAGAAACTTGAGAAGAAGAAGCATTAGGATTTTTGAAACTAAAAGAGATGTATAGGAAGAATATTTTTGAACACAAAATGATATTACCTAAAGATGGCAATGGCGGCAAGATGACTTAATGACGACAGAAGAATCGCACTTCGCACAGTTTGAAGAAAGAAGGAAAACGTTGAGACAGAGTAGGATCCAAGAGTTTGAAGAAAAGAAGGGATGTTGGAGAGTTTGAGGAACAAAGTAGACCCTAAACGCTTTAACATTTGAGGAACCTCACACCTTGCAATGTTTTAACGTTTGTTTAACTAACCAAAGATGTTGATTTTAATTTATTTTAAATAAATTATAATATTACTTTAAATTTATTTTTAAATAAATTAAAATATTACTTTAAATTTATTTTTAAATAATTTAAAATATTACTTTAAAATTGATTTGGAACGATGTAGACTTTAAATATATGATAACAATGTTAAAAGTTTGTTGTTAATTTAAATTTATTTTTAAATAAAGATTTAATTACTCGGATGGTACTCACCTTGGTAGCAATATGTCAATTTGGTACTCGCGGAAAAAAAAGTGTTAATTGCGTCCCACTACAATGACATATATAGGTACTAAATTGAAATTAATACAATGACATTTGTCACACGTGACATCATCTTGCCACGTGGCACTGATATTACCACGTGTCACAACAAAGACTTGACACGTGGCAACCAAAAATAAATTTGCAAAAAAAAATTAAAAAAATTAAAAAATAATTAAAAAACCCAAAGAGTGACATGTGGCATGTCATTAACTGCGTTAATTTTTTTTTCTAAAAGAGACCTGATTGAGACACTTTTTCAAAAGTGAGGATGCAATTGACACTTTTTTCCGCAGGTATCAAATTGACACACTAGTATTAAAGTGGGTACCACTCGAGTAATTAAACCTTAAATAAATTATAATATTACTTTAAATTTATTTTTAAATAAATTAAAATATTACTTTAAAAGATTAAAGATTAAATTAATATTAACTATTTCAATGTTATAATAAAATTAATTAATTTTAAATTTATTGTTATCATTTTAAAATTTTACAATTAAGGTAAAAAAATGAAAACTTAATTACTTATGGTAACATTTATTTGAAGATATTACAATATCATTAGTGACAATATTTATGATAACATATTTAATTACTTATGGTAACATTTGTTTAAAAATTATCACTATAGTTATTCATAAGGTAACATTTACAATAAATGTTGCTAAAATTATAAATTGTAACATTTATAAATGTTATTAAAGTTATATATGCTAATAAATGTTACTTGAGAAGTGTTACTAAAACCACTAAAAGGAGTAGTACCTAACATTAAAACAAAATCCCATATTATATAGGAATTAATAAAGTATAATTTATCTTAATTTTCCCACAAAAGCATAAATAGACAGAAACTCTGAGCATCACGCGCTAAAGATGATACGCTATATAAGAACGTTTTGATTCATATATTTTCTAAGAAAGAAACCAATGAACCTCAAAGGCATTTTTTTTTCCTCCTTTGTGGCAATGAAACACCACTCCTTGTTATTTCTTGTTTTGATATTTCTGACATACTCACGCCCCTTCTCTGCAACACAATCTTGGACAACAATTCCAAGGATGAGTCCAATTCCCGAATGGGAAGCATCACTACACGATGACCCAGTTGCAGTTGATGCAGAACAAGTCAAATCATTTTTCTTCAAACAAACTTTGGATCACTTCAACTATAAGCCAGAAAGCTACACAACATTCCCACAAAGATACCTCATTAATTTCAAGTACTGGGGTGGTGCCAATTCTAGTGCCCCCATTTTTGCATACCTTGGTGCTGAAGCACCCATAGATAACTCTCCTAACACCATAGGATTTTTAATTGATAACGCTGCTTCCTTCAATGCCCTCTTGGTATACATAGAGGTATTTGTTTATAGATAACTCTTTCTTTTTGACTTTTTTCTTGATTTTTTGGGTGTAAAGATTTAATCTTGAATTGGATTCTTACAGCACCGGTACTATGGGAAATCAGTGCCATTTGGATCCAGGGAAGAAGCATTGAAGAATGCAAGCACTATTGGGTATTTCAACTCAGCTCAAGCCTTAGCAGATTATGCAGCAGTGCTCAAGCATATCAAGAACACCTTACATGCCCAAAATTCTCCGGTGATTGTAATTGGAGGATCATATGGTGGAAGTTAGTTATCAGCATTCCTTCATGGTGTTTCAAATTTGTACCTTGGTTTATGATCATTAGTTGAGTTTAACTTTCATGCACTGTACAAAGTTTTGCAGAGTCAACTAATCAGAAATGATTACTGATCATTTATGCAGTGCTTGCTTCATGGTTTAGGCTGAAATATCCCCACCTGACCGTTGGTGCTTTGGCCTCATCAGCACCAATCCTATACTTTGATAACATCACGCCACAAAATGGTTACTACTCTGTTGTCACAAGGGATTATCGAGTAATTCACCGTCATTTGATACTTTTGTCTTCATATTTGTTTTACTTTTCATGCTTATTTTGATGAAGAAATGACATGCAGGAAGCTAGTGAGACATGTTACAAAACTATACTGCAATCTTGGAGTGAAATTCACAGAGTAGCTTCTCAACCAAATGGTTTAGTCACTCTCAGCAAGAGATTCAACACTTGCCAGTATGAACACTATCTTCTCTCTTCTTTTTGTTTCTAAGAAACATGACGGGTCTTTGGAAGAGATTCGTCATATACAGATTATATAAACGTGATCCGAGTTCAATCTACATAAAAAAATGATATCACTTTTGATACAAAATTTTAGAACAATATCTTAAAACAATAATATCACGGATCTACGGATTTTTTTCTTATATGATGTTCAACTTTCTTATTTTTATCTAATGATAGATTTAGAATCACACTTGAATTTTCAACCTAACAAGTAGCAAGTTACTGATCTTCATGTTCACGTTCTTTATTAAGGGATGAAATTGAACTAAAACTCATTCAAATGCAATAGTATGGTGTTAAGCTTTATATTTGATTACTGAGTGAGTGTCACATTTTGCAGTTTATTAAACCAAACTGATGAATTGATAAACTACTTAAGGTTGATGTATGGTTATGGTGCTCAATATAATCAACCTCCAAAATATCCAGTGAATGTGATTTGTGGTGGCATTGATGGAGCTTCTCTTGGGAGTGATATCCTAAGTAAGATATATGCAGGTGTTGTGGCTCTCAAGGGAAACACCACATGCACAGTTAATGCCCCAACTAATGTATCTGAGACAACTGTGGGATGGAGATGGCAGGTAATTATGAATTAATTGCATTTACAAGTTTAAGCTTTTAGCATTTTCCTTAATTTGCTTATACTTAGGTGACACAATTTGGTGAAAGCATTAATTTTTTTTCAATTAAATTTGTTATCTCATTGTGATGGACGTGACATTCCAACAGAAACACAATAAATGACATGGATTAAGAAAAGTGAGAAAAGAAAAATGAAATATGGTTGAAGTTTGTTAGTTAGTTGTCCACTTCTTACCTTACTTCTTTTTGTTTTAAATCATTGTTGATTATGTCTAATGAGACATTCTAATATTTTTTTGTGTAGAAATAAAGTGTATAAAAAATTTCTTAAATAGCCAACATGGTATGAAAATTTGTTCTTCCCATGGTTAATTATTGTTTTATAGGTGATTTGGGCATATCATTATAAAGGTGTAGGGTAGATATTTAATGATTTAGGTTTGCATTGATTTTCCAATCAAGACTAGTCACTAGTCGGTCATAAAGGTACCCCATGCTCAATAATTGTTTCAGAAAGCAAAAAATAGGAAAATTAAGACAAAGGTATACAAGAATTTGAATGTGTGTTTGGATTATAAATTTTAACCATTTTAAGAAAATTAAAATATATTATATTTAAATTACTTATAATTACATTCTCTTATTTTTTTAAATAGTTTGTTTGGATGAAGTGATTGAAATATTTTGAAATTAAATTTTTTTGTTTGTATAAAGAAATTTATTTTTTTTAAGAAAAAAATTCTATTTTAAAAATATTTTGATAACTCAATCCTGTCCTTCACTCCGAGCCTTTGGCCTTCGTCTTAACTCGACTTGACCTTTGATATGGGTTGGTTTAGTCCAAGCTAACTTAGTTTAACCTTCGAGCTGACTTACTCGTATCGACTTTCAGTATGGCCGACTTGTTGTGACCTTTGGTTCAACAAAATTGACTCGACCTTCAGTTTATGTCAAATCAACTTGCCTTCGCCTGCGCCAAATCGACTCAACTTTCGATGTGTGCTGACTCGATTTAACTTATGATCCGATTGACCTTTGACTTGGACCAACCCGACTTATTTTTCGACTCAGGCCAAATCATCACAAACTTCAACCTAGGCCAAATTGATTCAACTTTTTATCCTTGGGAAACTCGATTGACTCTTCAACCAGAACCAACTCAAGGTTGACTCAATCGAGCCTTCAGCTCGGGTTGACTCGGTTGAACATTCAACCTGAGTCAACTTGGTTGAACCTTCGTAAATGGAGTGGAAAGGAACGAGGAATTTCAAATTCTTATACTTTTGAGGGTATATAAAATTCTATTATTTTAGTTATTTGAAATACCTTCTTAAAATTCTCTAATTTCAATTTCTTTTTAAATTCATCATCCAAACAAATCATTTTAGTATAAATAATTTAAAAAAAAAATGAAATGTTCTCTTCAATTTTCTCGTTCAAACATAACATAAAGAAATTTAGAGAGATATAAGTTATATTTAAACATAAAATTGTTAAATTATTTTATTTGAGTTTAAATGCTAATGTGGTGTGTACATTAATTCAGACATGCAGTGAAATGGTAATACCCATCGGCATAGGAAATGATACAATGTTTGAACCTAATCCTTTCAACATAAAGAGGTATGTTGAAGGTTGCAAGAAAATCTTTGGTGTTTCACCTCGTCCTCATTGGGTTACAACATACTATGGTGGCCATGTAATTACTCTTTTCTTTATTTTAATTTTGTTTTTATTTTAAAATATTAATTGATTATGAATGTTGTTTTTCTTCCTTCTAAACTAATTCATTGAACCAAATTATAAATAAACTATATTTTATTAGAAATTTGTCTTCAATTGTGTTCACAATACTCGATATATGTTGTAACTTTCACAAGAAATTTTGTCTTTAATTGTATTCACATTTGGAAACTCTAATTTATTGTTGCTAATGCAGAATATTACATTGGTACTTGGAAGATTTGGAAGCAACATTATTTTCTCCAATGGGTTAAAAGACCCATATAGTATTGGAGGGTAAGTAACCTAAAATATAAAACATGGCCACGTTAATTTTTTGTCGTACTTTATATGTTTTCATCTTTAGTTATAAATTTATCATTTGATTTCAATCGATTTTTTTAGCTTTAAAAACTTATGCAGAAATAAAGAAGAATATAATAAAAATTCAAAATTTCTAGTACAATTTGCGTAGATCAGAAAAAATGGAAAAAATATTTCATAATTTTCTTAAAACATGTATTTTGACATCTCATCTAAATTGACATTTATCATCACATGTAAATATTATCATAAAAGAAAAAACAAATATGGAACTCAACTAAACCATGTACAAAATTTACTAAACAAACTTCTTTCAAAAAAGTAACTTATTCTTTATATTTACAATGTCAATAAATGGAAATACAAATAAACTTCAAATATCTTTATGTTTTGACACTTCTTGAAATAAAGCATAATTTTTTTTTTCTTAAACTATTATATTTTTTCTTAAATAATGTATAAAAAAAAATAGACTATGACGGAGTGAATGGAAGATTATCCATGAGAAGATAAAACATGATCTTAAAATAAAAAGTACATAAGAAGCCCTTAAGTAATAGAATCATAATAAGTATCACTGAATATTGAAAAAATAAAATAAAATCGAATTGGTCCCAATATATTAGTGAAATGAGAATACTAGAAATAAACTATAGAATGTTCTTTTTGACACACTTCCTGTATTATTTGTTGAACTATTGAAAATAAGAAAATTTGGCTGATACTGATTTTTTAACTCTTTATTTTATAGTTTGTAATAAAGTTCAATCAAGAAAAGCATAATCTAGAAAAAAGCGCGTTTGTTAACACTTCTAAATTTAACTAATTGATATTCACTATTTCGAGATCATTTATATAGTTTTATTGTTTTACAAATTACGTAGCAAAAGGCAACAACATTTTAGGACCTAAATTGGTGCCTATTTGAATTTGTTTTAATTAATAAAAAAAAAAACAAAACAATTTCTTGTATCTGCGTACTATTTTAATAATAGCTATGTATGAATCATGTACATTTTTCAGGGTTCTAGAAAACATATCAGACAACATTGTTGCCGTTCATACAGTTAATGGTATGTTAGCTTGGTAATCTCTCTATAACTATATTTTACTAAATTGTCCATTTTTTTTATAATATATGTAGCTTTCTGATTATTTTATAACCACATTTTTCTAATTGTATACCTTTTCTAAATTATATGTCACATTCAATGTGATACCTCTAAGCACAATTATAATGCACTAATGTACAAAAACATTTTCTTGGATTTCACTAGCATTAGCGCTATCTTCCAAGAATGTTTCATATGCGATTAAACCAAAGACAAAACTTAAACCATTCCCAGTTTTCAATTATAAACTAGCAATTTTAAAGTGATAGTTAATTTATCTTAGAATTATGACTTATAAAATAAACTTTTGATGGGATAACAGACTTGAAAATTTTGAAAAGGGATTGATTTTATCGTTGAACTTTTTATTAGGTACCTGTTTTAAATAAAAAAAAAAATTCTTGATAATGGCTAATAACTAATTTAGTAGTTTATATTTATGATAAATATTTGAATTTAAACAAATGATTATTATAGTAATATTAACATGGATGATTTGACTTTTTATAATTAAATATAAAGTTATACAACTAATTCTAACATGATTTTTTCTTAAATATATATTAGATTTGTCACCTATTCTATTATTTCTTATACCATATTTTAGGAGAACCTAATTTTTTTAACCGTTTTCTATGAAAAATAAAACAAAATAAAATGATAACATCCGTGATGAATATTAATTATTTTTTTAGGATCTCATTGCCTGGATCTTTTGCGGGCAAATGACAGTGATCCAGAATGGTTGGTAAAACAACGAAAGAAAGAGATAAAGATAATGAAAAGGTGGATATCTCAATACTATGCTGATCTTCATGCACTCAAAGACAACACCAAATGATGCCAATTACTTATCATGTTCTTCCTATATCCTATTACTTTTCTTAATTTATTTTTTTAATACAATAAATATTTTTTTTTTTGAAATCAATCACCAATCCTATTACGGAAACTTTTGATGGAGTGATGAAATTTCATGTACTGCAGGAAGCTTTAGCCCCAAATGATTGGGGAAAATACAAGTTGGCAATAAAAAAAAAATTGAAATGCTATATATGATATCAACCACGATTACTTTCAGTACTCACCAATCCATTTTAATTTTTAATCTTTAGTTGTTTAGTTTGGAAAATTATTACTTGCCATGGTTAAAATTTATGACCTCAAACATATATGCAAACCTCATTTATTAAGTATATATTTAAATATATTTTTAGTTCCTAAATTTAGACACAAAATTATAATTAATTCTTTTTAAATTGTGACATATTTTAGTCCTTAAATTTAAAAATGAATGAATATAGTCTTTTTATAATTAATAAAGTCAACTTTTTTTCTTTGAGTTAAACAATATTTTATGTTAATATTTGTGTTTGAACGTGTTAAACATGGTCAACAGTTCAAATGATAGTCTGATATTTCGTTTAATACGTCAAAAATATTTCACATAATTATTTTTGAAGGATTATATATATTTATTTTTAAAATTTGAGGACCAAACTATATTGAGACATCAAGAAACTTCAATTTTATATTCAAGTTAAGTGATTAAAAACAAGTTTAATCCTTAATTCAAAGCTTAATTAAATTTGAATGAGTTGAGAAAATAATATGTGTACTACCATATTAAAATTTTATAATGCTGTTTAATAATCGATATGAATTAAGTATCTATTGTATTATTTTTTTTACACATATTTTTATCTACTGTACACATTTTTTTTTATATTGATAACGGATAAACTTTAAATTCTTAAAAATTGCATCTAAATTAAGAAATATTTAGTTTAAGTGAATTTAGACTAAAATATTGTTTTTTTTAATAAATCAAAGAGCAAATTCATGAAATTTAATATAGAGAAACGTAATGCATGAAATGTAAATAAATTTTTTTTATCACCAAAAAGATATTAAATTAAATTAAGTATTTAGGATATTCTGACCCATTTACAAAAAGGAATCAAAGTACCTCACACCAATATGTCATTTATTACCGTCACCTCTTTTATCTCTTTCTTATTTCTTTCCATCTAAGTCTTGAGTGGAAATATTTAAAATTTGTATCCTCATGCTCAATCCATTTAACCCTTGTCTTTTAATTTTAAAATTGAATTTTCCTTTTAAGAAACCACATTTAGTCCACTTAAAAGCTTCATTCTCTCTATCCTCAATGCTTTATCTATGTTACTCAGATCATCCAACTTATCCAAATCCTCTATTTTCCTAATGATTTGTTGTTTTCTAGTTTTGATGAACCCAAAAACATCTTTATTTCATATCTTTAGATCAAATTTTAGCTTTTTAAATTTTTCTTTCAACACTATCATGGGGTTTCCTGTTCCATTGCATGAATTCCAAGATTTTCTTACCACCTTAAATCTGTGGTCAGAATTCCAATCTAATGTTCTAAAAGGCATGAGTCCCTAATCTATTGATGTAGATTTGAGGGTCAAAGCACAATGGTCAGACACTTGTATGCCTTTAACATATTGTTTACTTACTATGTGGCCATTCTTGTAGCCATTCCATAGACACCAAAACTCTATCTATTCTACTTTTTGTTGTACCATTAGTTCTATACGAGGTGTATTTTCCTCCAACTATTGTTACATCTAGTAACTATGCTTTTTCAATGGAATCATTAAATCCCTTTATTTCCCTTTTTTGGTCTCACCCTTTAAGTTTAAACCCTTTCTCTCACATGGTTTCCTAATTGTATAAAATCACCTATCAAATCTTCTTACAAGTTTCCCTTGCTTTTATTGTGTATCTTTAATGGGTTATAATATTAAATCAATCCCACTAATTGATAATTAGTTATGGCACTCTATGGCATTTGACAAGTTCAATGTTGACCAGTTTAGATGATGAATCCTCTATAGCATAACATGAAAAATTCAAGTAATGTAAGGAAAATCACTTTCTAAAGTCTAGATGTTTCAAGTAAACATGACAAGCTCAAGTAAAAGAAGTGAAATTTAACTTTTAGATAGTTATATGCTAAAGCAAAGTTTGATTTTGTGCATGATTTCATTGATTTGAAGGAAGGTATATTAATATTCATATAAAGAAAACAAAGTTTCTTAGTGCGTGTTTGGTTTTGCATCAAATTGATGTAGAATTGATTAGAATTGATTTTCTAACGCAGAATCAGTACGTTTTTGGTTTCCAAAATCAAGTAAAGGGTAAAAAATTCACGTTAAATGAGAAATAACTAATTTTTGCTTCTGCGTTGGAGAATAGATTAAGCCGGAATCAATTCTCCAATGCTGAACCAAACACACCCTTAGTAAGCATACTCACAAGCATCTGCAGCCATAACTGGTCCCATCCTTCCTATAGGTATGGTCCACCAACTCATGTGTGTGGTTTGGTAAGACCTTTCATTTGTTGCTTTAATAATTTTTTTTGAAAGGGAGCTAGTAGGGATTATCAAAATAAAAGTAACATTTTTCAGTCACAGAAAATTCTTGACCTTGTAAAAATTCACTACCATCTACATCCCAAAGTACTAATCCATTTAAAGCAGTGATTACACATGAATGTTTCACATTTTTTATATGTTTGAATAGTTCCTTATTTTTACAATAATACTATCTAACGTAAGAAGCAAATGTAAATTTATCAATATTGTATAATCATGTTTTCTTTCAAAAAAAGTGATCAAAAGGTTGTTATTTGAGTTTTGTGTGTACAAAAAAGCCCGCATTAAAACATTTAACTATTGAACTATTTATCCATTTTGTCAAAAGGCACTCTAGAAAAAAATGCTTAGATTAAAATTCATAAAATTCTTTGATTTTCTTTAACTCAAGAACATTTCGTTTCCCACAAACCTTTTAACCTTAGCTTCCTTTGGTTATCATTTCATTCAATTCAAACCGCCTATTTTTCACTCGGTCGAAATAAAACTACTAGTTATCTACTTCTTTTATACTCTATCCCTCATACATTACACAAGTCAAAATACAGTTTTGACATCTTGTCTAAAAACTCTCTTTCTCTTGAAACTTTTTCTTTGTCTCTCATTACAACACTTGCTTAGGATCCAATATGATATTCCAGGTATACCTTTCTTTGTACATATCAGAAAAACAAAACATTAAGCATGGCTGCCACTTTAAAATCTTAACTCTTAGTCTTCTAAGGCTTGAACGAATGGCCCAACTATTCTAAGAACCAGAAATAAGGTATTCATACTCAAATCATTTTTCATTTACCCCTTTATCAAAATGAGTTGTAAAAGCTTGTAGTACATGTGAAATATAAACTATTATCAAAATGATGACAACAACTTAACCACTATATTATCATAATTAATGAACATTTTACCACGAGTCCTACTACCAAGCATAAGATCTAAAACATTTTTAAAAAGAGCATAAAGTTTAAACCATGGTCTAGTTAAAACATCAAAAGTACAATACAAACTTCAAAGTATCTTTAAGGTTGGCTTTAATGATGAGGAATAATGGTCACTAAAACTTTGTTGTTGTTGAAATAATAAAATTAAAAGAATAATTAATTATTTCTATGAATATATTGAAGTTTTATAGCTAATCATGGGATATAATAAGAAAAACTCACAATAACATCAAGAAGTTCAAGAGGTATTGACATTGATGAATTTTGTAGGAGTTGAACAAGTAGTGCAACCATTGTTTTCATGTTTCCGTTCTTTGTCTCTATTTGACTTTTCAACTCTTGAACTTCAATTTTAATTTCTTGAACACAATTAGTAGAAGTAGAAATGTCACCAAATTGTAGGTTGAATGATCCAAAAATTTGGGATGGACAAATTCCACCTCCCACACCTTGTACTCAACCTGAATTTTCTTTTCCAAACACTTGACCAAGAGAATCGTTGGGTGAGATTTCCAAAAAGTAGTTTCCTACTTCTCTATCTTAACAATCTTCTCCTATGTAATTTAAGTTACAAAATGAAGCAAACATACAAAACAATAATTACTTATACAAAAAATTTGAGCATCTTCATTTATATATGTCTCATCGACTCTCATATGAGTATGAATATTACTCACTGGTTGGCGACTTCCATCATATATTGAAAACCGTTCATATTTCCAATTATTAGGCATACCTAATTTACATAAAAAATACTAGACTTGACATATTTTTAAATACTTACAATCTTTGCTCTTTTTTTAGATCCACCAGTGTGATTAATCTTGAGTTTGGGTCTATTTTTAGCATTTTTTTTTTGCACATTTGCTGTAAGTACACACACACACACACAAATGAACTCTATAATCATGGGATACCAAATTATAAATATTGAGTAAGAAAAATACCTTTATTTTTTTTCTTGCAATCTATAATCTATGAAAGTTGCCCACTCAATTTTTGGAATTACAATAATAGGTTCTTTACATTTTCATCCTGACTCTTTTTATCATCATAGTAAGTATGATAAGACCCTTATCTCTAGAGTTTTTCTTAGCTAATTGCATTGTTTTGGGTAGGTTTAAGATGCTAATTAGGAGTTATTAGCTTAGAATTAGTTTAGTTAGGTTTTTAGGCTAATTTTACACAAGTAGCTTAATTAGATGTTTTTAGAGCATTTTTAGTGTAATCCTTAGAAGTACGGTTAGTTTGGTCTAGTTTAGCATACAAGATGGGTTCATAAATAAGATAATAGAATATTAGTTTGGTCTAGTTTAGATACATAGGCTTAGAAGTAGAGTTGGTTATCTAGTTGTGGTCTGGTTTAAAAGCTTTTAAGAAGAGTTTTGTGCGACTAATATCCATTTTTAGATTTTTGAGTTTAATGCAGAGAAAAGGACCAAAGATAGCATTCAAATGTTCATAAAAAGCCATGGTAGAATTTGAATCAACCAAAATTGAGTGAAAAATTGTAGAGTTACTTTTTGCTAGAAGAGTTGACCAAAGTTGACTCAGAGTTGACTTTTTGATTTTCAACTCCAAATGACATGTCAATTGTATGGAATGTTTTGAAAGGGCTGAAATGTGGTCAAGTGTTGCATTGGAATTCATATTTTAGTTCTTGCTTGTTTAGTTGATTAATGTAACTTTAGTTTGTAGTTTAGCCATGGTTACTAATCCTAATCTATAACGGAACGAAATTATCAGTGTAGACAAAATAATAGTAAAAGAGTTAGAAAAACAAAACCACAGTGTATATAGATAGACATCAACAATATATGACTACAACTTGCTTACAAACCTATAAAAACAAAATTAAACCAAAACAGATGAAAAAGACAATGTTAGTACATTATAGTAAGTAACACAACATTAATAAAAGAGAAAATTAGTAGAAGGGAACACATAGTAAAAATTTTCATGTTTGTAAAAACTGAACTTCAAATATGATTAAATAACACAAAAATAGTGCAAAATCAAAATAATTAGAACAATAATTTGGTTAATGAAAAATTAACTACACAGATTATTGTAACGAAACAAAATTCTTAATGTAGAGAAAAGAATGGTAGAAGAGCTAGAAAAACAAAAGCACAATGTATATAAATAGGCATCAATAATATGTGATTATAACTTGCTGAGAAACCTATAGAAACATAATTAAACCAAAACAGATGAAAAAGACAATGTTAGTACACTATTGTAAGTAACACAATGTTAATAAAAGAGAAAAGTAGTAGAAGGGAACACATAGCAAAATTGTTTATGTTTGTAATAACTGAACTTAAAATCTAATTAAATAACACAAAATAGTCCAAAATCAAAATAACTGGAACAATAATACGATTAATGAAAAATTAATAACACAAAGCAATATAACGAAATGAAATTATCAATGTAGATAAAAGGAAAGTAGAAGAGCTAACAAAACAAAACCATAGTGTATATATGTAGGCATCAACAATCTTTGACTACAATTTGGTGACAAACCTATAGAAACATAATTACACCAAAACAAATAAAGAATGCAATATAAGTACACTATATAGTAAGTAAAAAGATAGCTATGATTTTCTTGTTGTATTATTTTACCAAACATATTTAATCAGTGAGTTTCATAGTATGTTTAGTGAAAGAAGGAAAGAACATAACATTTTGGTAATGATAATTAATGACTTAATTATGTTTTGAGTTCCTAATAAATTTTTGCATTTTCAATTAAGTTTTTAATAAATTTTTGTAGTTTATTGAATCTTCGATATTTTAAATCTTTTCAATTAAGTCCCTACAATTAAATGTTTATGTTAATTTTATGATGTGACAATTATCTAGCACTATCACCCTCGTTAAATGTCATCACATATTGCCATAAAATATTTTGTTACCAGTGATCACAAGATCTTTCCCAAATATTTATCGTATTTAACGAAAATTAATTTTCACTTTAATTAAAATTATTTTAAAAGAAAAAAATATAAAATATAAAAATATTAACTATATAAATATAAAATTATGAAATATAAAATTATAAAAAATTAAAATTAAAAAAATACAATTTTTTAATTTCACTATTTCATAATTTTGTATTTTAATAATTTCACAATTTTCATAATTTCATAATTTCATAATTTTATAATTTAGTAATTTTAGTTTTATAATTATATAATTTTATAATTTTATAATTTCGTAATTATGAAATTATATATTTTTATAATTTTGTAATTTGTTAACTATTGTAATTTTATATTTTTTAGTTTTTAATTTTATAATTTTATAGTTTTTAATTTTTTATATTTTTATTTTTATTTTAATAATTTGTAATCTTAATTAAATTTAAAAATAATTTTCATTAAACATAGTAACTATTTAAAAAATCTCGTTACCACAATTTCTTGTAACAAAATATTATATGATGACATTTAAGAAGGGTGATAGTGGATGATAATTGTCACATCATAAAGTTAACAATAACATTTAATTCTAGAGACTTAACTCAATAGACGACAAAAAAAATATTAGGAACTCAATTAAAAGTTTCCAAATTTATCAAAGACTCAAAACATAATTAAACCATAATTAATTGTGTGCATTTAGGAAAGTATAGTTATTAATAATGGTGGTAGTGGATATGTAATTAGGTGTCTAGTTTAGAAAGATGGTATATTTTTAGGTTAAGGAGGAAGGAGGTGGGGAAGTTAGAATGTGGTATAAAAGAAAGATGGTAGAATTGTGTTGGAAGTAGTGAAGACAACTAATTGAGTCAGGCACGAATAGTGCCTACCCGTTAGGGGTGAGCAAAATTACTCGACCTATCCGAAATCATGAAACCCGAGGGAGAAAATATGAATTCAGTTTGATGAATTTGGGTTCGGGTTGAATGGATAAAAATATTCGGGTAAATACGAATATAAACGATCGGGTACGAGTATCGAATTAAACATCCATGGATACCCAACTCGACCCAGAATCATTAATTCTAAAGTCTCAAACCCTAATTTGCTAATTTTATGTTGTCGTTTCTCAATCATCTACATCTACAATATGGTTGAAAACCAAAGCAAGGAACTTCCAAATCCCTCTGGTCCCGAGAAACACCATACATCACAATTGGTTTCCCATCTTTCCTATCATCCTTTCTTTCATCTCAACTTGCAAGTACCTCCCCTAACTTTGAAAAATAATTTTGCCAAAATGATTTTTCTTTTGAAGGGGTGCCATAGAAGGCAGACGAAGCTTGCGGCATGTGAGGCGAGTGCGCGCGATGGATCAATCTACTCTGACGTGCTTCAATTTGCTTCCACATGGTTCGATCAACTCCGATATGTTTCCATCTAGTTTGATCTGCAACAATACAGTTTTGTACCTGGCTAGGTCTGGCAGGTCGACAAATCACCAAGGCTAATCACCAGGATCAATAAATTAAGAAAGAAAGTTACTGCCTCCTTAAGGATGAGGTTATAACTATGGTCTCTGTAACATCCCGACCGGATATTACAGATTTAATAAAAAAAATATTACATCAGCATCATTTATGTAAAAAATCATTCATTAATAATGCCTCAGTTCCCCAAAACACGGGAAAAATAAAAACTTCATTAAAACCACCAATAAGTCCATACATACAAAAGTGTGAGTTTAGTCAAGTAGGCCATGGGCCTTTACATCATATGTTAAAATAGAGTGACAAAAACATGAACATAAAAATCCCCATAAACAGTCCCTCTCCGCAGCTAAGCCTCACAAGCTCCACCTGCATCATCACCTGCTCACGTGTACCGCGTACACGATCATCGCCAAACACAAGTAGATAGGGTGAGCTAACAGTTAAAACATATAAAATATATATCACATATGCATATACATGTTAACCAGTACAAATAGTATAACAACAACACAATTCTTCTTTATACTGCTTGGCCACAACCATATCAAGTATCTTTTCTCTTTCCACAGAATCTTACTCTATTTCCATCACATGGCCACCACCATGTGCACTGATGCACTTAATGGAAGTCACGTTACCTTCCCTCCATATGGCCACCACCATGTATATTAAGTACATCAGGGACCTCATTCCATTTCTTTCACATGGCTACAACCATGTTAACAGTCTTCTACATCTCCTATTAGGTATCTCGAAGCGCCTTACTGCCACACCTATCGGCCACAACCGATAGAGCACGTGCGGAAACCATGCTACGGATCACACACCGTAACGCCAGGTGAAGTTCCCAAATACGAACATAGTCCGCAATGTCCCAGGACTACCAAACTCGTCAATGACTCATTGAGGAGGGCAATCCATCTGGACCCATCCGTACTGGCCACAACCAGCACACTCCACCGGCACACTCGCCAACTCGAGCCACAACTCAAGGTTCCTCGTGTTCATCCGCTATCCCGAGCCACCACTCAAGGAAGTCATTCCGGGCCACAACCCATAGAATGCCACGTGGTTATCCCTATCCTGAGCCACAACTCAAAGATATGTTCCGGGCCACGACCCATGAAACTCTAGCAAGCTCGCCATCGAGATATCTTAGAAACATTGTAGATCCCCCATCATCACTCAAACTCGAATCAATCCAATATTGCAACCATTTTGCTTCTGAACTTATCATCCATTCACCTTTGGGCTTAAACATCCATCTCTCGCCTAAGCATTCCAGTTCATCTCGCTCAGGCTAGGTTACCTCGCCTAAGCGAGCATCATACATGAAACCAACCACGAACCCTCGCTTAAGCGAGTCACACTCGCCTAGGCGAGATCACGTTTCGCCCAAGACTCTCCTCCCTCGATTGAGCTGTGTGGTAAACCTCCATTAGAACGCTATTCGAATTCTCGCTTAGGCGAGAGGCTCTCGCTTGAGCGAGACACATCTTCGCCTAAACAACAAACCCCGCCTGCGCGAGATGTACAACCAACACACTCGAGGCACGCACGGATTCTCGCCTGGGCGAGTCACCATCACCTAAGCGAGATGGTCTATCGCCCAAGACCAATTCATCTCGCCTGAGCGAACTGCTCGAGCAGAGAGAGATTTATGAGTTCCTGCACGTCTCGCCTAGGCGAGCCTGACTCGCCTGAGCGAGAATTGCAGGTTTTGGCACTGATTCACGCATGCACCCACTTTTCCAGAGACCCAAAATACGACTCACACTTACCAATTCATTAAACTTATGCACCTATTTGGACTCGAAATTATGCCCCAACAACACAACTTTGCACCATTGTAATACATACAGTTCATAACCCCAAACTACACGTCCATTTTAGGCCAACATTCAATATAACAGTACCCAAACCCAAACCCTTAATTCCCTCAGATGCAAAACGACAATTCAGAACCCAATTCATCACAGATCATGCAAAACAACATCATAAGCATAGAAATTCGGCTTAGCTCCCCTAACCTGAAATTTCTCCGCTTAAAGCTTGAAATTGAGGGATTCCTTTTATCACCACAGACTGACCGTACCAGCTTTCTAAACCCTATTCTCTTCTCAAAAGTTGCCTTTTATAGTCTTAATACTTGATTATTTCTCAGCCCTTTAGCTACCTCTTTTTTGGTTGGTCTTTACCACCCTTTCCTATTCAGCCCACAATTCATCTTTTAACAAAAAGAGTTAAATTTTGACTCACCCAGGTTCGATCCCATGACCTTCCCAATGCCAAATCAAATCTAAACCACCAGGCCAACTTATGTTTCTTACTAACACACACAACTCAAGCATTATCTCATACAAAAACGTGGCCCAACATATTATTAAAACAATAAAAACAAATAACACACAATTGGCATACTTAGGACTCGAACCCAAGTCCTCTCACACAACTAAAGTACTCTCAACCACATGAGCTAGCACTTTTCCACGTCATACTTAACATAATTTAATGTCATAAATGCACTAGCCTCCCACATTTATTAATTAATTATTTATTTAATTAATTAAATTCCGCGGATCTTACAGTCTCCATAAGGACGAGGTTATAATTAGGGTCTCCTTAAGGACGAGGTTATAACTAGGGTCTCCATGAGGACGAGGTTATAACTAGGGTCTTCTTAAGGACGAGGTTAGAACTAGTGTTTACACAAGGACGAGGACGAAGGATCAGGTTACAGCAAGGAGGTCATCATTAGGCCGACCCTTTGTAAGAAGCTGATATGAAGAGATAATGTTCACGGATATATGCTGAGGATATTAGATTAAGATAAAATTGCTTATTTAAGTTAAGAAGGATATGTTAAGAGGATATATTAAGAGTATATTTTAGTTATTATTTGAGGGGATCTTATAGTTATTATTTAGAGGAATATTTAGCTGTTATTTTATCTTTAGAGGATGATACGAAATATCTGATGATAAAGATATACGATATTTATAACCTATTTTTTTCTTATCAATAAGAATGTTGCTCCCATGGTCAAGGGACATAATTATTTGGGCTTAAGTGAGTCATTAACTAAGGTTAGAATACTTCTTTCTTTTTTGTCTTTGGTCTAGGGTTCTTTCACAGTCCTTGACCGGAACAATTGGCGCCCACTGTGGGGTACAATAAACTCGATCCTGACTCCACTACATTTGAAAAGAAAAGTAAAGGGGAAAAAACCTAAAGCAGAGACGATGAATAGGAACGCTAATAGAAACGTGACCCGAGAGGGTCCCACACGGAAGCAGATCATGCGGAAGAGCATCATGGAGTTATGGAAACAAAATAAGGAAATCAAGCCAAAAGTATAGGAAGATTAGATGCACATGGAAAGAGAAATTGAGGAGGCACGTAAGAAAGTAAAGGTCGACCTTCAACTACTCCGGGAAGAAGCACTAGAAGAAAGAAAGAGGCTTCCGACAGAAGTCGAGGACACTCATCAGCGGCTAGAAGAGGCACTTCAACACAGGAACAACTGAAGAAGGCAAACGAGGAGATGCAACACCAGATAGAGGCCATCCGTGTCGAATTCCCATGATCTAGTCGGCCAACAACCGACGTCATTGAAACTTATCCTCTGTCCAATGAAATTATGAATGAATTGATTCCTCAGAATTTTGTGATCCCAAAGATTACACCTTTCTCAGGAAATTCGGACCTAGAATAGCATTTGAAATCCTTCTAGGCGAGGATGCTGATATCCGGGGGAATCCATGCGGTGCGTGTAACATCCCAATTTTAGCAGCTTGAAACTAATAAAAATAGGGAGTTTCATCATAGTTTCAAAACAAATAATCTAGTGTACACAATATATTAATACAGTCTTACAAAAGATATGACTGTAAAATATATCAATTATACACTTAAACTAAACTAGTAAACTCTATACTTTTACCACTGCTAAACCTCCCACTGGAAACCTCCTCATCAATGAGAAAAATGATGGTTTTTCATCCTCCAAAAGCGCCTTTGACACTGCAACCACATCTGCTCCCCCCGAATAGGTGATCATCACAAAAGGAAAACATACAACACGAGATAGACACACAAAAAACAAGGGTAAGCTAATTTGATTAAAGGAATCATACAGTTCAATTATAAACAGAAATCATGCAATCTTTATCATTTTCACTAGAATCACATAGTCCACCACAAAGACAATAGAGATATATTACTCTAGACTCGATATCCGGATTATGTAAGCGACATTGGATCTCTGGATGGCTTGCACCTGTGAAGGTTCCCAAACTTTGCAGAGTTTGGACACAAGGGATTATCACCCAACCACTCACAAGGTAAGTCCCCTTTGCGTCTAAGACTTGATCAAGTTCAAAGACTAGGACCTCCTACTACTCCTCACGACATAATCCATTATGCTCTATCTGAGCGTGAATGATTATTGGAGTTTCAGGATACCAACCCATACAGAGTCCTCACATCCTTACACACACTAACATACTCTTTTGAATTTCCCTTGAAATTCTAATTGAACCACTTCTTCTCATATTCAAACTTCATGCCATTTCACCACACATATTACCAGTCATAACAATTCATGCATATCATAACTAAGTTCACATTTTAACATTTAAACATAGCTTCGTCCATTAGAAACAAGAAAATAACACTCAACTGCAGAGGTTCTCGCCCAAGCTGGAAGGTCTCGCTCAGGCGAAAGAGTTCTCTCGCTTAGACGAGTCATTCTCGCCTGAGCGAGGCTCAAAATAGAGAACAACCCAAACTTTGGGCAAATTCTCGCTCAGGCTATGTTGTCTCGCTTAGACGAGAGTGACTCTCGCTCAAGCGAGACTGGCTTGCCTAGGCGAGATATCGCGCAGAGACAGGGGATGAGTGTTTGGTGTTTTCGCTCAAGCGAGAGTTGCTCGCTTAGGCGAAAATACCACATTCCCAATTTGTTCTCACATACAACAGTCCAAAAATCTAGCACAATCCAATCATACACTCAATTACACAGTTCAAGCACTCATACAACACTCAATCATGCAATTCAAAGTCATCAGAATGATTTATATACGAAATTCAAGCAAAACAGTTAGCTTCCCTTACCTGTTATCCTGTTTAGACAACTTTACAAACGTCAACGCCTTAAAAACGTCAACACCTCTAACTCTATAGGATGATCTATCTACACATAGAATCATCACAAGAAGGATCATGACATACCGTTATGATCACTGATCAGCAAAGACTCATACTGATGATTAAAAGGTCGCATGCAAGTGAAAGAAGGCTCGCATGCAACAGAAAACAGAAAAAGACTAAAAAAGAAAGCGGAAACTCAACTTACACGAACAGAGAAACTGATCGATCCAATTTGAAGAGCTCTCCGAGAGGATCAATCATATGGTTTCGGTTCTTCAATCAGACAACCAGAGAGGCAGAACCTCTAGAGAGAAGTCAGAGAACTCTAGAAAAGTGGTTTCTAGAGAGATGATGTGTTTTAAAATAATGAAACTCGTTTATAACAATTCTATTTATACTAAAATCTTTTAATATTAAAATAAAGTCTCATTATTTTTAAACCACTATCACTTTTTAAAACGCCATTTTCTAGGGTCTTACCGTGCGCTGTAAGATGTTTGTCGGCATGTTGACAAAAATAACTTTGGAATGGTTCAGCACCCTTCCAAACGCCATAATCAAATCGTTTGGGGAATTCTCGCACGCCTTTCTAAAGAGATTCTTGGCTAACAGAGCAAAACCCTTGGAGATGGCAAACATGTTCGACATAAGGCAAAATATATAAGAGTGTTTAAAACATTTTCTTAATCGCTTCAGCAATGTGAGTATGAAGATGTAGATCCCAATGATGGTTTACTGGTAAAAGCGTTCGTAAAAGGGCTTCGTGCTAGCTTCTTTAGTGAATCTATATACCGGCTATCACCTAAGACTTTAAAGGAAATTAGACAAAGTGCTGCAGTAGAAATAGAAACCAAGAAGGCTATGCGACACAAGAGGGCTGGAGATAAGAGATTAATGGCTAATGCAAGGAATGACAAGGAGATAAAACCATTCAGGCGAGAGAGGACACCTCCACAAAGCAGGCAAGAACAAAAATTTATTCCCTATGTGGCACAAAAAGGGGAGAGGTTCACGGGGGAGCGCATAGGATACCTAGCTTTGGTATTGCTCAGTCAGAAATAATGGAGGATGCAAAGATGTCCAAACATTTGCGTCGTCCTTGCATCACTGATCGAGTGCTCAAATTTAGACTGAATGCCTAGTATAAATTCCATCAAGCTTCGGGTCATGATACTGACGGTTGTTATACTATGGCTAACCAATTGTCAGCATTATTAGCTAAGGGATTAATGAAGAAATATATGGGAGACAACAAAGAAGGAGGGAAAATAGAGATGCCCAAAGCAATTGAGCATCACGAGGTACACATTTTGGGAGATTTTAATACAATTGCAAAAGGTTTTGCAGGAGGAGGTCGAACGTGTTCATCTAGGAAAAGATAACAAGAAGCGTCATGATAACAATAAAAATAGAATAACAGCCTACGAAGGTCCCAAACATCACTTTCTCCAATGAGGACTTAAAGGGAGTGGTGCCCTACGAAGATGACCCAATAGTTTTGTTAGTTATTATGATGGGTCGAAATGTCCATACAATATTAATAGATCAAGGTAGTTCAGAGAACGTCATGTTTTGGAACACCTTTATAGGATTACAAATTCTGCTTGATCACTTGCAGTCTTTCGACGGAGTACTTGTAGGGTTTTCGGGAGATCAAGTGGAAGTTAGGGGTTATGTTGACTTACGAACAACCTTCAGGGACCAAGAAGCCGCCAAGACCACAGTGATCAGGTATATAGTTGTAAACGCCCTGTCTTCTTAAAATTTACTTTTGGGAAGACCTTCTATCAACAAACTAGGAGCTATGATATCGACTGTTCACTTAAAAATGAAATTTCCTACTAACGATGGGAGAATAACTACGATGTCCATTAATCAAGAAATGGCTCGAAAGTGTTACGAAGATAGTCGAAAAACCAGACGACAGATTACGTATTATGTGGCTGCATCCAAGACATCCATCGATACTGAGTTGGATCCCAGACTGGTACACTCGGAAAAAAGACCTCAACCCGTGGGAGAGGTAAAAGAAGTAATAATAGGAGGAAAGAAATTCAAAGTGGGAGGAAACCTAAGCTCAACTATGGAAGCACAAATCATACAAGTATTTCAGGCCAACCTTTCTTCGTTTGCTTGGACCACAACAAACATGGTAGGAATCAACCCCGATTTCTTGTGTCATAAGCTCAATGTAAACCCGGCAGTCAAGGCGAAAGTCCAAGGGTGCAGACGATTGGGAGGAGAATAAGCTCAGGCTGCTGCCGAAGAAGTACAGAAGCTTTTGAAAGCAGCACATATTAGGGAAATTCAGTATCCCACTTGGCTAGCTAATGTAGTAATGGTCAAGAATTCTAATGGCAAATGGAGGATATGTGTCGATTTAACTGACTTAAACAACGCATGTCCCAAAGACCCATATCTTTTGCCTAGTATAGATGCATTGGTGGATAGTGCCTCAGGTTGTGCCCTGTTGAGTTTTCTTGATGCCTACTCTAGATACTATCAAATAAAAATGCATCCGTAGGACGAATATAGGACAACCTTTATGGGGGGGAACTTCAAATTATTGTTACAAAGTAATGCCATTTGGGTTAAAAAATGCATGGGCCATTTATCAAAGGTTGATGGATCGGATATTAGCCCTCATGATGGTGCGCAATGTGTAAGCATATGTTAACGACATGGTGGTAACTTCAACTGAGGAGTTACGACATCATGATCATTTGGCAAAGTTATTCACCATAATAAACAAATATCATCTCAAATTAAATCATAAGAAATGTGTCTTTATGGTCAAGGCAGGGAAGTTTCTGGGTTTCTTACTTACTAAGAAAGGCGTAGAAGCTAATCCAGATAAATGTGAGGCTATTATAAATATGTGAAGCCCGAGCAACGTCAAGGACGTGCAGCAGTTAACAGAAAGAATGGCGGCTCTATCCAGATTTCTGGCAAAAGGTGGAGACATAGGATCGCCATATTTTCAGTGCTTATGAAAGAATGAGAAATTCCAATGGACCAGTCAATGTGAACAAGCTTTTCAGCAATTGAAGGAATATTTGAGCAAACCCTTGGTATTGTGTAGACCTGAAAGGAACAGTGTTTTAGCATTATACATTTCAGCTTCCGAGTAGGCGGTCAATTCGGTCTTGGTATATGGGAAATAGGGGAAGAACAAAAACCTGTGTATTTTGTAAGCAAGGTACTTCATGGAGCAGAGATACGATACCTAATGTTGGAGAAGTTAGTGTTAGCAGTGGTGGTGACGACTCGACGGTTGAGACATTATTTTCAAAACCATAGGATAAAAGGTAATGACGGATTTACCCATTAAGCAGATATTACAAAAGCTAGATATATTAGGCAGGTTGGTGAAGTGGGTCGTAGAGCTATCAGAATATAATATACGATACGAGCCTAGGGCCCAATTAAAGCTCAATTTTTGTCAAATTGTTTAGTAGAACTTAACGACCTAGTTAAAGTTAAGCGAGATGAGAGACCACAATAGATTTTTTTGTTGATAGGGCTTCCAATTTGAAAGGAAGTGGAGTTGGGGTAGTGTTGGAAGGACCAGAAGGAGTTTTGATTGAGCAATCGTTGAGGTTCGCGTTCAAGGCTAGCAATAATCAAGTAGAATACAAGGCTTTGATAGCTGGGATGCTATTAGCAACAGAAATGGAGGCCATAAGATTACTAGTTAAAAGTGACTCGACAATGGTGGCTGGATAGGTGAAGGGAGAGTTCCAAGTGCGGGACTCGCAACTGGCTAAGTATTTGGAAACTGTCCAAGTGATTTCCAAGAACTTTGTTGTTTTCGAATTTATACACGTCTCAAGAGAGCAAAATTGTCGAGCAGATCTATTATCAAAATTGGCTAGTTGTACAAAGCCAAGGCAACATAAATCCATAATTAGGGAAACATTGGTGTCTCCTCCGGTGGATGTTGGAGAAAGGCATCATGTCATGGAAATACATATGCAAGGGGAAAGGACTTGGATGGCTCCAATAAATAAATATATTGCTGATGGACAGTTACCCGGAGACATCAGGGAGGCAAGTCAAATTAAGAAAAGTTTGAGTAGATACATATTGATTGATGGCAACTTGTTTCATTGTGGGTTTTCTCATCCGTTGTTGATTTGTGTGGAGAAGGAAGAAGTAACGCGAATCATGATTGGCCTCTATGAAGGAATATGTGGAAGCCATATTAGAGGTAGGGTGTTATGTTGTAGATTATAAGAGCTAGGTTTTTTTTTGCCGACCATGAAGAATGATTGTGTAGAGTACATCAGAAAGTGTGAATAGTGTCAGAGGTATGCAGATTGGACTAAAGCATCGCCATAAGTTTTACATTCAATCAATGCACCTTGGTCTTTTCACACATTGGGGATAGATATATTGGGCCCATTTCCACGAGCAGTTAGGCAGTGGAATACTTTACAAAATGGATCGAAGTAGAGCCTGTGGCTGTGATTACTGGGAACAAAGTTAAAGAGTTTATTTGGAAGAATATAATATGTAGATTTGGAGTTCCCCGGCGTATTATCTCTGACAATGGAACCTAATTTATATGTTCGCAAGTGAGGCAATTGTGTGATGCATTGGGAACTAGACAGATTTTTTCTTCTGTGGAGCATCCTCAAACGAATTGCCAGGTCGAGGCTGCTAATAAAGTTATACTTAGGGGAGTGAAACGAAGATTGATGGCCACAAAAGGAGATTGGCCAAATGAAATACATCGAGTATTGTGGGCATATCATACTACGCCTCAATCAACTACTCATGAAACCCCTTTTAGTTTGGTATACGGTACAAACGCAATGATACCAATAGAGATTGCAAAAAGTATAGGAAGGGTGAGGTCATTTGATGCTACACACTCAGACGAAGGGCTTTGAGCAAATCTGGATACTATAGAGGAAATACGGGAATTGGCTCGGATTTCGGGAGAAGCTGTCAAAAGAAGGATGGAAAGGAAATATAAATCCAAAGTAATACTGAGGAGTTTTCAAGTGAAAGATTTGGTGTTAAGAAAAGTACAACTAATTCAGATGCATAACAAGTTGGCGCCTAAATGGACAAGACCTTATCGCGTTAAGGAAGTAGTAGGGGGTGGAGCATACAAGCTAGAAATGCTGGACGACAAGGAGATACCGTTAACTTGGAATGCGTCAAATCTGCGTTTTTATTTATGTTAAAGGAATGTACTTTTTTAATAATTATTTAGTTTATGTTTTGCAAAGACAGGTTCCAATTATTTTTATTCCAAATCGTTGTTTAATTTGAATAAATCCAAGAGGGAATTTATGTTTAAATAATGAGCCTTAGTGCTCCATGCCAAGCCGAGTTGTTTGGTGATGAGCCTTAGTGCTCCATGCCAAGCCGAGTTGCTTAATGATGAGCCTTAGTGCTCCATGCCAAGCCGAGTTGTTTGGTGATGAGCCTTAATGCTCCATGCCAAGCCGAGTTGCTTAATGATGAGCCTTAGTGCTCCATGCCAAGTCAAGTTGCTTGATGATGAGCCTTAGTGCTACATGCTAAGCCGAATTGCTTGATGATGTGCCTTAATGCTCCATGCCAAGTCAAATTGCATAATGATGAGCCTTAGTGCTCCATGCTAAGCCAAGTAGCTTGATGATGAGCCTTAGTGCTCCATGCCAAGCCGAGTTGCTTGATGATGAGTCTTAGTGCTCCATGCCAAACCGAGTTGCTTGATGATGAGTCTTACTTCTCCATGCCAAGCTGAGTTGCTTGATGATAAGCATAAACGCTAGATGTATAAACCACATGTTTACTGATTAAGTATTACAGATTTGCAGGTATTAAGGGCTCGGTCCATGACCGAGGAAGTTATTGATTAAGTACTTTGATTGATTTGAAGGAATTGAGAGCTCTCGATCCATGATTGGATGTTTTGCAGTTTTAATTTGTAAGTATTGATGGCTCAGTTTAAAACCGACTAATTTATTGACTAAGTACTTTGATTGATTTAAAGGAACTAAGAACTCGATTCATGATTGGATGTTTTGCAGTTTTAATTTGTAAGTATTGATGGCTCGGTTTAAAATCGACTAATTTATTGATTAAGTACTTTGATTGATTTGAAGGAACTGAGAGCTCGATTCATGATTGGATGTTTTGCAGTTTTAATTTGTAAGTATTGATGGCTCGGTTTAAAATCGACTAATTTATTGATTAAGTACTTTGATTGATTTGAAGGAACTGAGAGCTCGGTTCATGATTGGATGTTTTGTAGTTTTAATTTGTAAGTATTGATGGCTTGGTTTAAAACCAACTAATTTATTGGTTAAGTAATTAGATTGATTTGAAGGAACTGAAAGCTCGGTTCATGGTTAAATATTTTGCAATTTTAATTTGTAAGTATTGATAGCTTGGTTTAAAACTGACTAATTTATTAATTAAGTACTTATATTGATTTAAAAGAACTAAGAGCTCAGTTCATGAGTAGGTGTTTTACAAGTATTGAAAAGCTTAGTTTAAAACCGAGTAATTAGTGATTGAGTTTTACATATATGCAGGCATTAAAGGCTCGGTCAAAGACAAAGTACTTTATTGATTAAATATTAAGGTTGATTTTTTGGTGTTTTGGTGTTAGTGTAAACATTACAGGGAAGAAGAGTTTGGCGTGCAAGATGCAAGTGGAAGCTTTGATGACGATCAATGAATTCCTAGGAGAAACATGTAGAGATAAGATTATCATCATACGCATGAACATTAGAAAGAAGAACAAGTAGCAGTAAGAAAAATGAGTAATTGGATGGCGAGCGATTAATAAAAGCATGGTGATATCATAGAGTATAAAGGGATGTTCAGAGTACAGACCAAATAAATATAGCGAAGCAGAAAAAAGAAGAAAATATAATATGTTAAAAATGGATCAGTCTTCGGTTTCAACAAGCTGGCCATCAATGATAGACTTGGAAACATCCACTTGTGACAGGTCATCATCAAGCAGAGGATGCAAACTTGGTCGAGGGCTAGATGGAAACCCATGTTAAGTGATAAACCGATTTGGTCCTTGAGGAGTTCTAAGTTATTAAGCAACTATTTCTCTTTGTCAAGCCAGGTTTTCTTTTCATTCTCCAGCTCCTTCACTTGAGTGGTCATCGTTAGCAATTGGTCGTCTTTTTCTTTAATTTGGTAATAAAAGCCCTCAATTCAACAACCTTGGTATTAAGACGACCAACCTCATCTTGAGAAGATTCCAATTATTTCTCCTTCAGCACCAATTCTTTAGTTTTTTGTTCCTCTTGAGGGGAAAGGTTGTTGAATTAGTTCATCAAAATAAGGGCGGACGCCTCAGCCCTATGAAGACCTTCAAAGCGGCCCTCTTGAAGAGTTTTGAAGTGTCAGGTTTGTAAGGAAGTAGCATCATGACGCAGAAGGTCGTGCTTTCGGCTATGGTTGGAGTGAGGAAAAGTAGGACTCCAAAAGCTTAGTAATGTATCATCTACTACTTGTTGTTGAAGGAGAAGAGTTTGAAGTTGGGAAGTGGAATGCTGAGAGGTAGCCTCGATCACTTGCTTGCCTAAAGAAGGTTTAAATTTCCTTGTTAAAGGCTCAGGATCATGCTCGGACAAGTCTTCTTGGACCTCGATGGCAGGAGGAAGTGAGGAGCCAGCTCCAACAATTGAAGTCTTTTGATTTTTCAATTGGCGAGCTCGTTTTAGTACATCTTCCTGTGACATTGCCACCAGACTTTCTACGAAAATAAAAGTTAAAGGGTTAGAAGAGGCAGAAGTGAAAAATCACAAGGAGATAGAGGAGGGTAAGTACCAATGTGGAATTTTAGATCTACCACTCAAAATTCCAGCTCTAAGAGTTTTGTGTATCGAAAATAATATCCAACTTTTCCAACATCAAGCAGTCTCTTTTCTCAGAGGGGTCCATATCTCCTAATTGCCGAGGACTTCGTAAGTTGGGAGATTGACACCAGTATAGGGGAAAGCCCTTCAGGAGGGAGGGATTGTGCTCGGGAGCTACTATCTTAATAAAAACTCCTTTAAAACCCTTATAAGAAGAGTTGAATAGGGTCAATAGGCCTCGGTCACTGACCCCATTTAGGGAAGCCCATATCTGTTTAGGAGAAGTTTGTAATTCGAAGAAATAAAGGAAAATATTGACCGAGGGAGTAATACCGAAGTGAGTGCAAAGTACCTGGAAAGCTCGAATGAAAGCCCAACTGTTGGGGTGCAATTGACAAGGAGGAACATTAAGGATTGTAAGGAGTTCTTTCTCGAAGGTGTTAAAGGGAAGCCCTAAACCTACCTTTTCGAACAAAGTGATATACATATAGGTAAACTTTTGAGGAGGCAGGGGATACAAAGAACCATCTTTGCATATAGGTTTGTCGTTATCACAGATGGCTACCACTACATCAGTTTCGTTGCTCTTACATAAGGTTTGATGACGTCTAAATGCCCAGGGATACAAAGAATCATAATGGGTCATTTGGCAGAATAAGAAGGCTAACGCAAGTAGGGCACAACAAAGAAGGGACCCTTTTGACAGTATAACCAGAGGTCTAAGAATGGCAATAACAAACGACAAACAGTGGAATACAATAGCAGCAATAAAAATAGGAAATCAATATTGCCAACTTTTGAGTTCCTCGTCTCGAGAAGAGGTAGCTCAGAAGTTGGAGAGCTATGTACCAAGCTAGGTTTGGCAGGTCGACAAATCACCGAGGCTAATCACCAGGATCAATAAATTAAGAAATGAAGTTACTATCTCCTTAAGGATGAGATTATAACTATGGTCTCCATGAGGACGAGGTTATAATTAGGGTCTCCTTAAGGACAAGGTTATAACTAGGGTCTCCATGTGGACGAGGTTATAACTAAAGTCTCCTTAAGGACGAGGTTACAACTAGTGTTTGCACAAGGGCAAGGACGAGGGATCAGGTTACAACAAAGAGGTCGTCGTTAGGACGACCCCTTATAAGAAACCGAGATTGAAGAGATAATGTTCGCAGATATATGCTAAGGATATTAGATTAGGATAAAATTGCTAATTTAAGTTAAGAAGGATATGTTAAGAGGATATATTAAGAGTATATTTTAATTATTATTTGAGGGGATCTTATAGTTATTATTTAGAGGAATATTTAGCTGTTATTTTATCTTTAGGGGATGATACACAGTATCTAATGATAAAGATATACGATATTTATAACCTATTTTTTTCTTATAAATAAGAATGTTGCTCCCATGGTCAAGGGACATAATTATTTTGGCCTAAGTGAGTCATTAACTAAGGTTAGAATACTTCTTTCTTTTTTATCTTTAGTCTAGGGTTCTCTCACAGTCCTTGACCGAAATAGCTTCCATCTGGTTCGATCTGCCACGATATGCTTCATCTGGTTCGATATGTCGCAATATGCTTCCATCTGGTTTGATCTTTCCCAATCTGGTCTGATCTTCGCCGATCTGGTCCAATCTTCACCGATCTAGTTCGATCTTCGTTGATATGGTCTGATCTGCTCCGTAGGTGGCAGCACGGTGGCATTTACTTCGTTTGTGCAGTAACGTGGTGATAGAGAAAACCCAAAATGGTGGAGAAGTTGGAGAAACAGGGCTGGAAATCATTTCTTCCTTTCAATCTCACATTTTTTTCATTTATTTGGGTAACTCGCTATCCATTCGCTTCTAACCGATCCGAATAAACCCGAACCCGCTTAAACCAAGAAGCAAAAATGGTCGGATATGAGTTCCAAATATTAAATTCAAATTAGGTTGGATCGGTCTCCTTAAACCCAAATTCGACCCAAATCAGCTGTTGCTCAGGCCTACTACCTGCAACAAAAAATAAAACTCATTATTTTTCATATATTTGTTTAAAAAATATTCTAGATTTTTCAAAACTCATAGGTATATAAACATACTTACATATATTTAGAAAAATATACTTTATAAATTTTTATAATAAAGCCTCTACTGCAAGGGAAAATATACAAAAAACTAAGAAAGTTATGAATATTTTCATTAAATCAAGAAAGTATAGAATACATAATTATTGTTAGATGATATAATATTTTGTTTACTAGTTGGGCTCAGCCCATTATGTATTTTTGGCCTTGGCCCATTATCATTATAAATAAATTATCCTTTGTGTAGGGTTCACACAAGGGATATTGATTCAAAAACCTCTTTTTCATCTTATTTTACAATTATATAGACAAGAAAAACATATTCTAGAAGATATGACTATTACACAATCAATACAAAATAAAAAGGCACACAAAGAATAAAGAAAACTATAGGGTATATACACTAACACATACTCATTTTATCACCATATCCAATTTTTAGGTATTATTGATACTCATATGTGAGTCAATATAAATATTTTTCATAAAAATCACCATGGATTTGAATATTCGGATTTATTTCTCATGATATAATCTACACTACAGCTAAGCAAAGCATGTGAATTACTAAAGCGGCAATGGTCATGCAATATTGAACATACGTCGAGGGATGCAAATTCACGCTTATATCTTTGCTCTCTGGTCTAAGAGATACGCACCTTGGACAAAACTTGGAGTGTCCCTTTAGATTTGGTGTCAAAAGGCAAGTTTGTTCACCAAACTAGTGTTTGAAACACCTCTGATTGAAAATCTTTTTTCAGAAATACAAAACTGCTGGAAAACAAAGAAACTTTTAAATTTGCAGTAACCTGACAACTAGTAGAAAAAGAGAGAATACGAAAGAAACACCTAATCCAACCTCTCTTTCAAGCTAGGACTCGTTTTGAGGTTATTCTTATACTTTTCGATCAGTTGTCTGTACACCAATCTCAACCAAAAAGAATATATCTTTGCCGAAAAAACCTCTCCCTCCCCAAACCTAAATAAGAAACGATTTCTTTTGATTTAACTTGATGAGCAGAAACCAGATCAACAAATCTCAATTAAATTAATTTGATTCAATTTGACCGTTAAAAAATATCTAATAGGATATAATCTGAATAATATTTTCGCTACATACGCAGTGGACAGAGTGCAGTGATGACAGCGAGTGTTGATTGCAAGAGTTGGGTTGAGGTGACCAAAGGTAAACAAAAATGTGATATCAACACTGTCAGTGAATGAAAAAGAAACAACAATATATGTTGGAATAGTTCTAAAACATTTTATAAATAGAATAGAACACCCCCTTTTACCCTAATCACAATGCCAACCACGTACTAAGCCCGAAAATCAATATGCTCACGTTATATACTAAAAGTAACATCAAATCGAAACACTTCAGTAACGAACAAGGTTAACTGTACAAGGCAACAGGTCTCAACACCACCCTTTTGTCCAGAATTAATCTGCCACTGTAAAGGGTATTATGGTAAATAAATAAATAATGACGAATTACTTCACTTTTTTTCCGGACCAGTTCATTCACCAAAACATCTACAGCCTCCATTCATTAATTACAGGCTGCTACAATCATTTGCCTTCACGGTTCGCTGATATCTCAGGGTAGTTGCCAGCAGCAAAGTTCACTTTTACTTCAGTTTCAACTAAAATCCTAAACTGTTGCAGCAGTTTTCTTCGCATGCTTCTCATCTTCAACATCCTGAAGGTTTATATCATAATAAATCAAAATCATCTTATCAAGAAAACCATTTCCAGCAATGCCGTGAGAGGACAATTATGCAATTATAATCTTACATCTTTTTTTTTATTTATTTAAACTATTACATGAGTGTGTGCACTTGGTGCCTAGTTTCCTGCATTTTTTTTTTATTTCAATGGTTCTTCTATTTACTAATAAGCAAAATAATTTTCAAAGGAAATATTCCAAATTAAATTATTCTTATTTGGTAATTTATTTTGACAGACATGGAGAATGTTCAGTTTGCGTCGAAACAATATTAAAGAGGCTAGAGTATATTAAATGAAAAATAAAAAACATAAACCAAAGGAGATCCAGGTAAAAACACTTACAGAATTGCCAATCTTGTCAAAATCATCATCAAAACTGCCCTCACCATCATCTGAAAGATGGAAATGATAATCATTATGAACGTAGACAGAATGGCAAGTTCATAGAAGATCATGACATAATTCTTAGTTAATCACATCACCCGAAAATTTTCAAAATGATAATCGACAGTGGAATGGTTCATGCTTTTGCACATTAGCACATATAAGTTCAAACCAAATGTGCAAAATTAAGACCCTGATCCGGGATGCAAATTTTAAAATGTTCCACTGGAGTGAATGCTTTGTGTGACAAAATCTGAAATGAACAAACTGAGTAATATACCTGGACCTTCATCACTGTCTTCAAGATCTCCAAGAAGAAATGTATCCAAGTCTTGCTCATTAGAGGGTGATTTAGAAGACCTACTCTTCACATTCTTCCCTGTTGTTTCTGCCTTTCCAGTTCCTTCAGTAACAGGAGTTTGTTCCACCTTAGTTTCCTCATTCTTCTCTGCTGATGCTCTAAGCTGAACCTCCTCCATATATTGCTTCTCATACCTGACATTATAATTATTGAATGGGGCTTACTAAAAGTATTAGAATATCATCACTTTTTGGTTTTTAAAGCTTTACTTTTGAATTCATCTTATTCTCTACAACAGTGATTTATCTGCTACATCCACTGTTCTTCCACGAACACAATAGAAGCATTCCGAGCCAAGCTTCCTCATACATGAATAAACATGGAAGTCTATATTTACTGCAACTCCAACATTAGAAGGGGCTAAAAGCTCGGTTTCAATTAACTTCATGGAGCCAGGAGTCAATAGTTGCAAAACTATGAACTAAATTCCATGAAAACAAGTAAAACGCTAGAATTTATATTTAAAACATCTACGCGTAAGGGGAAAAATAACACAACACTGTTCCAAATACCACTATTTGACATGGGTGGAATGCAATGCCGCTATAGCAGCATTATTGCATGTAATTCACTAGTCTGATCTTACACGTTTAGCATTTAAAATCCTCAGGAATTGATATTAAAATTCTTGGGAATAGCTTAAATCGATTTTATGTCTTAGCATATTGTTCTTATTATTACATTATTCTTGAAATTTCCTTCCTGTGTAAAACATTATTCTTTTATTAAATGTCCAAACTATTTCAAATTCACTCTGCTTCTTTCTTTTTATCATTTAGAAAAGAAGTTTGAGATTATGAAAAAACTATGGGAGAAATAAACAGAGCAAGAAATGAGAGAGAGAGGGAGAGAGAGAGAGAGAGAGAGAGAGAGAGAGTTGAAATAGTGTTTTAGGCTTTCAGGCTCTGGAGGAGATATGAAACTCATGAATGAATGCAGTGGAAGCTATAGGTGAATATTGCAGCAATTGCTGAACCATGTGAAGGTAATGGTGAACAAAAGAGATGGCTATTTTGCATTTTATGCATGATATTGCCCCGGTCTTGAAAAGAAATGGCGAACCCCATTATGGGAATGAAAAAGGACCAAAGCACGGGAATGCCACTATTTCTTGAACTAATTGATTTCAAGGGATATTAAAAAAAAAGGGAACTTGAACAAATCATGGAACTATTTCATTCTCACCTTCAGATTGAAAAGGATATCACTCTTTATTCCAAGGGTTTCTCACAGATTTACTAATCCGAATGCATATCCGCTTTAACTCAATATCCTGTTATTTAAGATATTATGGGCATGCTCCATGATATCCCTCTAATTAGTAACTACTTTAGATTCTCTTTATTATATGTTAACAATTTATTACCATTTGTATCTGTGCAATATAAATTACTCAACTTGTATCTATAAACTTCCATATGATAGCCATCCTACAATAAAAATTTTGTGGCTGCTCTATATGAGTCCGGTTCCTCTACTGAGTTTTTTTGTATTGTCCTTTGCTGAGCATTAAAAATACACTATTTTGATACTTTAAAAATAATTTTAAAATATTTTAAAATTTTAAAATTAATGGTCATCAGTGTATTTTGAAAACACAATAGAGAAATGATAGAGAAAAACTAGTAGAGAATCCAAACTCGCTCTGTGTGCTATATAAGATTACAGTGTTGGATGGTAATCATCATAATTAACTTGCTCACTCCCCAAATACACTCATCTTATTTTTCCCACACTTTTTCCTTGAGTAATAATACTACCTTTACAAATTTAGTATCATCACAAAAAGAAGCCTTGATCTAGTTAGCTCTATAACCTATATACATTATGATCTTTATCATTTGGAACACACATGAGCAACCAGATTTGAAACCCAACATGATACTTTTCTTCGTAGACAAATCTGTACATCTATTTCAACATACAGGGAATCCAGACACAAGCCAGCATTACCATTTGCCTTATTGAAACCATCTTATAACTTTTATAATATTATATATCTAGAATCCATATTTTGAAGAAGAATACATATAATCACAATATCCATTTACATATAAAATAAGAGTTAGTACAACATCTGAATCATAATTACAAGTTGTTCCACTACATTGTTTTGCTTTCCTTTTATTTATATTATTTTAATATTGTTTTATAACAAAAAATTTAAAATATAAAGTACATAATAACACAAACCAACAGAAAATATTTTCCTATGATGAGTAGTGTATTATCTATTTTTATTTTTGTTAACTCCTATATTTTTATAAATATTTATTCTTTGAGGACAAATGAAACTCAGAGTGAAGGTAAACGAAGTTACTTCCCAAAAATAGAACATTTTTCCCATCCCCATTGACAAATCTAACATAGTGTGTGAATTATTAATGTTACTTACGGAGCCACATGAGTGTTGACAAGTGTGAAATATATCCTCCAAAAGTGTCTTTCTTTCATGGTGCGTGGGCATAGTTCATATCTCAATCTTGAAATTTCCTGCAATATTGTAATTAAAATACATAAACATTAATAAAGTAGCAAGTTTGTGATACCTAACATGTTCAAACACATATTTTTCAGTCCTTGCATTATAATAGCATGACTGGTTGATGGTAACTGATAACACATTATTGGAAATAAAGAGGTAGGTGATTCTTTTAATGAATTAGCTTGATCACAACCAAATATTACAGAAGTAAAGCTCAATTAATCATCAAATGGAACATGGAAAAGGACACAATCGACAATTTTTATAATCACAATAATTCTGTATGAATAAATAAACAAAATATGTATCATAATCATAACTTTATATTAAAAAAAAGTCAAAATACTTTATAATATGTATATGACTCAAGCTAAAGATTTGAATCAAGATAATCGTGAGTTTGAATTATATTTGAGCTATAAAAGAGGTTCATATCTACCAGTTGAGTTTAATCAATTCTTATCATGTTGTGCCAAACCACGTTTGTCTTGCCTCATTTTTTATCCCTAACACTACTAAAAGATCAATAAATAAAGGCTCAATTAACAATTTAGTTCCTACAGTTGTACATATTTTCGGTCTCAGTCCCTACCCCACACATAAAAGCTCTACATTTTAGTCCCTATTTAAACATATCTTTTGGTGTCCTTACACTTGAAAAAACTGTATTGCCATCCCTGTACCTAGGAACTCAATAGTTTAGTCCATACACAAGATTCCTTCTTATGCTTGCTGTCAATTGTCAAATTACTTTGTTAACTTTAGTGTTCCTCTTCCACTAGCAAAAAACTAAAACTAATGAAGCAAATCTGCTATAAAAGTTTTGGCAGTTTTGTTAAATCGCCAAATAAGATTGTGGTTGTTAAATTGCCAAAAATAAACCAAGATGTATCTGACACACTGTTGTGAAAGGCTATTTTTTGTCATACATACATTGGATATATTGAAATTCAATTGCAGTCAGATATGGATACAATGGAAGATTTTCTCAGGCTTTGAACTTTTATGGACAATTTATGAGATTGAATATATAATAGGATATAATGAGTTTAACTTTATCAATGTTTTGATTGTTTCTGTAATAAAGAGAGGAAGAAGACAGGGGAAGAGAAAGAAAGTGGAAGATAAGCATAAGAGGAAATAAAAACAACAAACAGGGGGTAAGGCTTCATTGCTGAAAATTACCTTTGACAGTGGTTTCACAGAGGAACCAACTTCATTTTCAAAATTCTGTTGATGAAACAACCACCATTTTTTTGGGGCAGTTTCATACGTAGGGACCAGGACAAAAAGTGTGTACAAGTATAGAAATTAAATGGTTTGTTAAACCACAAAGAAATAATAAAAAACATGATGTAAAGGTAATCACAAAAATGACCAGGGTAATACATTCAATCATTTACCTCTCAAACATGCATCCTTATTTTTTCCTGGAAAAGAAAGCTTAGACTGCAAGACTCACACTTACACCAGCCTTTAGCACCTTTCTAAAGTAAACATGTGAATAGGAATGCATTATAAAGAAATCACAAAGACACACTACTATTTAAAAAAAATTACATTTTCGCTTGCCTTTGCCACATTACCCAAACAAACATCTGAAATTAGATGCTCTACAAAGCAATCACATTAACACGCTATTATTAAAAGAGGAGCTTTCTATCTTGCCCCTCTGTCTATCTTTTTAGTTCAAAAGGATTTAGCCAACAAACATGAATGAAGACAATAGATACACTGCTCATGTTATCCCTAAACTCCTAAGATTCGTTAAGTTTTATGATAACTGCCTTCCAAGTCATATCGTAAGCGATTTCTGATTGATTCATCGTATGACTCACATTGGTAGTTCATTATCTATGAAACTCAACAAACGTGCACTAAAACAAAAAGCACACAATGCAATTTCCCCACATAAGGGATCAAATATAAAAAGAAAAATATAAAATTGAAAAAAATAAAAAGTGAATTTACCTTAACAGTAGTTAAAACGAGAGTGGCATGCTTCTCCTGAAACTCATTGAGATCCTTCCGAACATTGGATCCCACAGTGGCCACATCAGAGACCTCAGTTTCATCTACATTTTCAACCTCACTCACTCAATCCGTTCAAAAACGTTAAAGAAAAAAATAGATATCCGCAAATTGGTTTCTAAAATTACCGGAACTGAGAGGAAAGTTCTGGAAGGTGGTGGAAGTGAGGCCCCTGACAAAGGATCTCAGGTCGTCGGAAACGCCGAACTTCTCGAGGTCCTCCGGCGTCGGGGCGGTCGGTGAGGAGGAAGCGGTGGTGGCGGCGGAGGCAATGGCGGCGAATTGCGGAGGGATAGCGATGGTGTCGGAGAAAGACTTGATCTGGTCGGCCTGGCGGAGGGCGGCAGATTTAAGGATGTCGGCCTTCTTAGAGGCTTCGGCGGCGAGTTCTTTGGATTTCTTGGCGGTTTCGGAGACGAGATCGGCGATCCGGGAAGAGGAAGGGGTGAGAGTTTGAGACTTTTTCGCAGCTTCTTCGGCGAAGGTCTTGGCGCGCTTCCACAGGTCCTCCATTGGTCTCTCGGTGAAGAGAGAAAGAAATTGAAGAAGAAGAAAAACGGAGACCGTGGGAGAAGAAGATTGGTGGATCTGTTTGACGGGGATACGACAACGTATGGTATGAGGCAGAGGAGTGAACTGCATGGATCTTTTATTCGTTTACTTTTTTGGTATTTATTCACTCGTTTACTTTCTAAACCCATATACATTGAAATTTAAATTTATATATACCGTCTAAACGTATTTTAATACAAAGATTATGGACTCTAATTGTGCAAACTTTAGGAAAATACTAAATGAAAATAATAAAATAAACTTCTATGTAATCTAAAATTAGTTGTTATTTAAGTTAATAATTTTCTTGCGAAACCACTATCAATATTGTTTACAAATTTTTTACGGATAAATTAATTTTTATTTATATAGAATTTTATTTATTTATTTTTTCATCTATACCTAAATATATTTATAATAAAGTTTGATACTTTTATAATTATAACTAAAATATAATAATATAAACACATATTTATTATTAAGATTATATATATTTTTATCCCTTAACTTTCAGAAAAATAATTGAATTTAGTCTCTTTTCAAATATTTGACCAATTTAATTTCCATATTTAGAAATGTGTAGATTTAGTTCTTTTTATCAACTTTTCTTTGAGTTTATTTGACATTTAAAAGTTGTTTCTCAGATAACATTGAAGCAAAGATGTGTCGGACGATATAAACAACTTAAATACTATCATGAAACGTATTAGAAATGCCAACTAAACTTAAAAAAATTAGTTAAAAGGAATAAATTCACGCATTTCTAAAATATGGAGACTAAATTGGACCAAAATTTTAAAGAGTGACTATTTCTGATTTACACTTAAGTTGAGACTGTTGGAAATATTTCTAATATAATTTAAAAAATAAAAAATAAAAATAAAATAAAAACTTACTATTACTCATGTTTTTATAGACCTTTAATTTATGGGTTAATGTTTTTTATGGCTAACCACTATATTCTTATTAGAATTTACTCCTTTGTCTCCTTTTTTTACCTATAAATACCACATAGGTGCATGGGGAGAGACACAACAACAACAAAGAGACAACAAACACTAGAGTTTTCTCAAAAGTGTTCTTCTTTTCTTCTCTATATTATCTTTAAGACATTGGTGTTCATAAGGTTTGGAGATCTTTCGCTGCACTCGATCGATCTGACGGGTTGTTGTATCTTGGGAGAGAAACGCATATGATATATGATTTGAAATACATATGATTGTGTAATTGTTATTATAATTGTTGATCTCTGATTAATATTCATTGTTTTATATATATATATATATATATATATATATATATATATATATATGTGTGTGTGTGTGTGTCTCAATATTATTATTGATTTAATAATTATTATTAGTAATCATTTTATATCATTCTTAGAGAGAAAAACTAGTATCTTGTTATTTCTATTTTTGATTACTCATTTGTACTCATTTCTAAAATTAAAAATAATATAGAGCTGAAGACTGAAAACACATTTTATAAACTAATGTGTTTCTTATGGTTATAATTAAATCAGTTTCAACTAAGCCTAAAATCTTATGTGTATTATTATTTCTATTTCTATTGGTAACAATAAATGAAATTATGAATAAATAAAATTTTGGCTCATTGAATAATTGTTTGTGCTGTTATATTAATTTATGCTTTAATATTGTTTATTCTTACCATTGATAAAGATGTTATATATCATGTATATATTTTAAGTGTTTTGTATGAAAATAATTATAAAATAATTTGTCGTACTAAAATTACTATTGTGTTATGGAAAACACTTGAAAAAAAAAACTATGCATTTGCAAAGAAAAAAAAAGAGTTTAGCTTGATGTTTATATGAAAAAAAAAATGACTGATAATAAATTATCATATTTATGAATTCAAAATTATTGTTTATGACATGAAATTAAAATGAATTATTTTAATTGATATCATGTTTAAGATCATGTAAATGCTGATAAAAAAAGAAATCTCCATATGATAAATTGAAGGGATGGTCAAGTAAAAACTAAATTTATCTTCCAGAATTTTTTTTTTTAAGAAAGGAAAAGTTTTTCATGTTTCTGAATTTAGAAAGTTTCTTGTACTCAATAAGGTTATAAAGTGTTGTGATCAACAAGGTTATGAAGTGATTCTTGAATGCAATAAGATTATTAATTCAAGACATGTGTTTTGGTTGGTAAATGATATACTTTTGATGGCTTGTTTGAGTTAAGTGTTTTTATCTTGTAATAAAATATTTAGTGTTTTTTCTTTGGTTATTACATATGTTGAAAGTATTGATATATGACATGCTATTATTATAATTGTTGAGAAATTTTGGTTAGAGACCATTCAAATTACAAAATGTTTAGGTGCAAAATTAATTAAATAGAGAAGTTATGATACATGTATGTATAAATGAGTGTTTTTGTGTGAAACTCATTGTATTATTCATTAAGTAAGATCTTCATATAGTGTATGGTGTTAATATAATTGTGCCGTGAAAGAAAGAAAGAAAGAAAGAAATGCTTTTATTTGATATAATAAAGGTATAATAAATATTATGCTTCAAGTTCTAGGTTGTCTTTGCCTATAAAATCATATAGGGTGAAACTTTATATTCAGCTTACCATATTTTGAACACAAAAGTTGTGATAAACTTTTTATGAGTTATGAAAGAAAAAAGAACCACATTTAAAATATTTCAAAGTGTGGGGGTGTCTTGTAAAGGTTAATATACCTTTAATGAGAAAAAAAATATTTGGTTATTTGGACCGAAAAATATCTAGAGATGTTTCCTTCAAATGATAAATTGACTAAATTTGTTTGTGATACCTCCAGTACTATTTTGCCATCTAGTGTAATGTTATTTGTGTTTCTTCTAGTTATAGCAATATGTCCAATTTCTTGAGATGATTGAAGAATAATGTAAATTGGATATTGATTCTGGTGGCACTATATCAACTATTGGTTATGATTATGTTTTAACCTTCGATGAAGGGTCCTATCATGAAAATATGTTAAAAAGTTGTTGTCATGATCAACTATGCAAGCATAAATTATTCCCTTTTCCAATGCATCCTGACAATTAAATTGTTATATTTAAAGTTTTTAAGTAAAAATGTCAATGAAATTGACATATGAGAATGAGAGACAAATATATTAGAACTTAATTACTCATGATATTATCTCTCTTGACTTTGCCAAGTTAGAAAGAAATATTGCATATCTGCTTAGCAAAAGGTTGATGCATCAACAACAAGTATTTGAGTCGTCGAGGGGAATGACATTATAGCCCATAAATTAGTTGCAACAATGGACACCCATCTCCACATGAATGGCGATCCCATGGAATGAAGTTCAATGGGTAACAACGAAGTTGTTGTTGACTAAAGTACACTAAATAATTTGATTAAATTTTATGTCTCATTCCTATGGCGAGGTGTTCTATAAATTGTGGCAATAATTAGGTTGAGGTATGTGCATTATTCTGCTTATTTTATAAAATACCTCTTAATAAACCCAATGACAATTATTGTAGGGGTGTGAGTCACAAACCACCCTTTGAGGGTTTACCTAGTGAGTGTGATGGTGGGGCCGCCATTATGAGACATGGACAAGTCTCTAAGTGACCCTCATCAAACAAGATATATGCACAAGGCCGTAACATGCACCCACTCATTAGAACCTATAATGAACACCGATATTGTATGTGTTATTTACTAAAACCCGGTCACAGGGGATGTAGCTCAAGACAATCAAGTCTCTGCATTTTCTGGGGTGGAAGTTTATAAGCACTAGGTGTAAGGGTCAGACCTGGAAGGTTCCTTATGTTGAACTACAATATTTTGTTTTAAAAGATAATATATTTTGTTTTATTTTAATTTTTAAATTATGCGGGGGATTTTTGGAAATATTTTAATATAATTTAAAAAAAAAACTTACTATTACTCATGTTTTTATAAACCTTTAATTTATGGGTTAATGTTCTTTATGGCTAATGGCTATATCCTTATTAGAATTTACTCATTTGTCTCCCTTTTCTACCTATAAATACCACATAGGTGCATGGGGAGAGACACAACAACAAAGAGACAACAAACACTAGAGTTTTCTCAAAAGTGTTCTTCTTTTCTTCTTTATATTATCTTTAACACATTGGTGTTCATAAGGTTTGGAGATCTTTCGCTGCACTCGATCGATCTGACGGGTTATTGTATATTGGGAGAGAAATGCATATGATTTGAAATACATATGATTGTGTAATTGTTTAGCCCTGTGCAGTAGGGGCATTTTCTCTCTAAGGATAGCACTATGCGTCTCAACCTAAGATATTTCTACTTCTTTCCTCATTTACCTTTTATCTCTTATTATTGTTATAATTGTTGATCTCTGATTAATATTCATTGTTTTATATGTATGTCTCAGTATTATTACTGATTTAATAATTATTATTATATCATTTTATATTTTAATTATTAACAATATTATTTGAGTAATCATTTTATAACAGAGACTTAAAGTTGAGAGACCAAATACTTATAATTTATTTACTGAATTGAATAGACATAAGTTATATATATATATATATATATATATATATATATATATATATTATTGAATCTAGTGGTTAATTGTGCATATATTTAAGTTTTTTTTCTTTTATAGTATGAATTTGAGTTGAAAGAATTGTGCACAACAAGATTTGGCTGATATGGGCATCCGTTTTGAGTTCCATCCACAATCAATTGGAAGACGCATCTACTTGTCTTCAGCCTGTCACACTCTTCCTAAAATATTCCTAAAAAATAACAACAAATTTTTTGTTAGTGTTTAAGTAGTGTGAAAGGTCCACAAGGTTACTCTTTGATAAGTCCCTTATTTAGATTAAAGAGCATTTTAGGTTAGTTTTATAAATCTAGCTTAATTTGAGATTTTCATTGTATTGTCACTACTATAATAAAAATTAATACACAATCTAATATAACTGTAACTCCAAAAGAAATAACTATAACTACAATAGAAATTACACATTGGATATTCTTATATTTCAAGATGTTCCAAAGAACAAATAAGCAACTCCTCACATATAATTATTCTTTGACCCTTAGAAAAGGGTTTCACTAATTAAATAATTAGATTATTAGTATCATGTTTCCTGGTATGTAACAAAGTTGAATATATTCTTTTAAAAAATAAATCTATTTATTTATTTTTCATCAATATATCTATATTTTTAAGTTTAAGATTAATAAATAATTTATCATAATCAAATAAAAAATTCAAAGATGCAAATACTAAAAGAAAAATTTATGATATTTAAGTTACAATAAAAAATCGGTTATGAAAAACACATTACATTAATTTTTGTGTATTCACAAAAAAGGGAATATACAAAGGCTCGTGAGATTAAAAAGATAATGTTAACTATTAAACTGATATTTCACTATGAATTTTTGTCTAACTTACTTTTTTTCTTCATAAACAACAAGGACAATATGTGAAAGTGAAAGATGAGTACAATATGTTATAAACTCAAAAAACAATGAGAAAAAAATTAAAAGATATCTTAATAAATATTTTTATTCTTTATTATACTTTATTCTATATTTTATTATTTATTAACATTAAATGTTGTATTATAAAATAAATAAAAAGATATCTTATTTAATTTCTATCAATTTCTAATATATACACTACATATAATTTATAAATTTTTAAAAACTTTAAAAATTTGAAATATATAAATATATTAATTTAAAAATTTTGAAAGGGGAGGGGGAGGGGGTCATGGCCCCCTCTAATCCCTTCAAACATCTGCCATTGATTTTAGGAGTACAATTTTTGAACAATTTTAGTTTTAGTTTTAGGTTATAATTTTTAGACCAATTGGAATAGTCAATATTTAAGCATTCAATTTTACTTTTTAGTTTGAATTTAGCTTTGTTAGAATTAAGCATAATTGACTAAAATAAGTTACTATAGGTTAGTTCTGCATGACTACTCTTTAAGATAGTTTAGTTTCCATTTAGTTATGCATTTAGTTTCCATAAGCTACTATAGGTTAGAACAACCCTAAGGACCCTCACTTTTCTCATCCAATTCTTTTTCTCCTACTATGCTCACGTTTTCCACTCTACTCACATCTCCGCCTTCGTACCGTTCACCAGCCACCGTCACTGATTAACACCGGCATAAATGCATGGTTCAAGCCGCCTCGTTTTGACCAGGAAGCCACCCCGCTTTGCTCAAGCCTTCGCACTTGTCATCGTTAGCTCATCTTAGTGCTCACAACCTCAAGCCTCTTCAGAACCCTTAGCTTCTCTAGCACCTAGTTGTGCGACTTTTGCGTACTCTCAAACGGTTGAGACATCTGCTGGAACTAGGAAACAAAGGCATTCTTTTTCCTCTGCGGACAATGACCATGGTATTTGATGTGACCCCACCAAGCCCAATTGCACCTTCAATCTCAAGCCCAAGCCCATTAAAAGACCCATTAACAAGAAGTATGATGAAGAAGATTCAAATGGGCCTTCCAATAGATGGACACAAATCTAATGGGGCTTGTCACATTACTTTCATGGGCCAAAGAAATCAACAAGACTTAAAGAAGTGCATCAAAGCCCAGTAGAATAGATTTTAAATTAGGCCAATGTTTGGGTTTTGCTTTCAATAATGGTGTAAGACATAAAAATAGGTGTTACATGTACAAATGGGCTTGGCCCACTAAGAGTCTCCCTTAGGCCATGACTTCCTCATGGATCATGCATCCCATGGAGCCAAGTCCACCCATCACCCATGTGCCTCCTTCATCCAAGGGTTAAGAGAGTGTCTTCTTTTCCAAATCTTCATCCAAAGGCTAGGAAGATGCCTCCTTCTCCAAGCCACCATCCAACGGTGATGATTAAAGCTTCTCCTCCAAGCTTGATCTAATGGCCAAAAATTAGTCTAGCTTTTAGGCTCACATATAAAAGTCAAAAGTAGACCATTTGTACATATTTACTCTTGAATTTTGCAATAGAAGCATAGTGTTGAGAGTACTCCACCCTATTGCATTTGAGAGTCTCCTTTGCTAGAGGATTGAATCATCTTCTCTAGCCACCTTCCCCTAGCTTTCTCTTAAGCTAAACCTTCAAACACCTTAGTCTGAACCAATGCTTAGCAAGAGCCTTAAACACTTGCTTCCACTCCCTTCTATGGATCACGTCTACTTCATGGAGCTTTCATCCATTCCGCACCAAGAGTTCCACCATTTTGGTATCTAAAGCCACTCAAGCCATTTTTCATCATTTGTGTTGGTTTGAGTAAGGTTTCCTTCAATATCTTGTGTTTTTCTTTTCATTTTCGTATTGTTCATCTTTTTTTTTTGTTTCTTCATGTTTCCTTCCTTTTCTACCGATTGTCATTGAGGCTACATGAATCTTGTTGATTCATATTCTAGTACTCCTTGCTTCAATGGTAAATATGTGTTTTTAGGTTCCATTTTTTTGTTCCAGCACTTGTTCTTTGATTCCTTGGTATTTTTTATCATTTTAATCGGTGCATCTTTTAATTATCAGTTCATCATCTTGCGTTTTGTCTTAAGTCAAGTTTAAGAATTTTGTTTCATCTTCATTTTCGTTCTTATTGTTAAATTCTGCACTTGCTTGATGAGAACCAAGTCTTACATCACACATTTGAGCTATGAATTTCAAGTGATGCTTGTGGATGTGTAAGGCAAAGATCTCACTGTTTTCTTCCATTTCACCGATTGGATTATGCTTTAGAGTGTCCTAGATGTTCATCTTGATCTATGCTTGAGTTTAGATCATAATCAAGCTCCAAATCGAATTGATTTGTCCATTGAACATCTTCCACTTTCAATATGCTTTTGCTTTAGTTTTCAATTTTTTTCCACTGTACACCTTCCATTTGAGAAGTGTCACGAGTGACTTAGTGCACCAAATTTTAATCTGATTGTTGCTTTGAAAAACTAAGTCATAGACGAAAATTCTCCAATACGAATCATTCAATTATGTTGAGAATTGAATTTTAGACAAATTTTCGAAGTAGAAGCAACTTTCTGCGTTTTTCAGTGCAAATTTGCTGCTGTTTTCACTTGTGTTTGGACGCACACTTTTCTTGTTTGATTTAATTGGAACATTTCATAGCACCGAATCACTTTCTGATTTTTGCCTAATTTTCTTGTTGATGTGTGTATTCCATATTTCCATCAATTTCTTTCATTTGGAGTGAATTAGTTCCCTCAAATTGGCACAAATGCAATGAATACCATAAGCATCTTATGAGCACTGCAGTTTCTGTTTTTCTATTTTCTACTCTATTCTAATACCTTTTTAGGTTCCTTTTGTTGTGCTTCCTTTCATTTCAAGCCTTAATTTCTTGCTTGTCTATTATTCCATATTCATTTCAGTCTTGTTTTATTACTACTCTCTTTGGTTTAGCATTTCTAATTTGCTTTTCTTGTTTTCATCTTTGTGTATTGCCATACAAGTGTTAAGTCTCAAGCATTTTGGTTTTGGGTTTGAGTGTGCTTTGAATTCTAGCTTAATTGCTTAGCTAATGGTAGCATCTTAGGTGGTGGATGTGAAATAATGCTTTAGCATTGTGCTTTCATTTGCAAATTACTTCTCACCCTACACATATATGCAAGATTTGAGCCAATTTTCTTAAAGAGTGTTGAGTGCTAACCATTTGGATTTGGCAAAGTTTTCTTTGTTTTTTTTGTTGTTGTTTTGTGCAGTTTCTTATTGTTGTTTGGCTATTTGGTGCTGCAATTTTCTTATCTACAAAGTGTCCAAGGGTGTTCAAATTGGTGTGTGCACATAAGCCATCAACTAAGGCTTTCTTTACTAGTGGTCAAAGGAGCTCATTGAACCATCATTTTGAAGACTTTTGATTGGTCATTGTGGCTTGTAATTGTTGCATCTTAATAGTTTCCATCTTTCTCTACAATTTGGTCACTTCTTTTGGTATATTTGGAGCTTCCTTAGTGCCTAATTTTTTTACCCAAAGTTCACTAATATCATAGTGCTCTCGGGTTGCTCCTAAAAGTGTCAAATTTTGTGTTCCAAATTTGGTTGCTTATGACTTGTAATTCTTGGCCTACTTAGGTGTTTTGGGGAGCCAAAGGTGTTCAATCTCATCTCCTAAGTAGAACCTTTTTCACACCAATAGTGCAACGTTTTAGTAAGTGAGTGTGTTGAAAGTTCTAAGTGCTTTCTCACCTTGCTTTTAGGACGCATAGTTTAGATTCATGTTTTCACGTTGTATAGTGGCTTGATTTGTGAGACCAAAGTCTCTAAAATTTTGCCAATTAAGGGTCCGTTTTAATGTTCCTCTTTTTGTTAATCTTTGTGTTTGTTTGCTTGCTTTTTGTGATCTTTCTCTCAAGTGATTCTATGTACTTATTACTTGAACATTTGTGTGAACTTTGAGTACTTTTGCAAGTGTAACCTTGGCAAGGATTAGCCTTGGTACTTAAGAAGTTTGTGAGACTCACCTCGCTTACTTGGAGGTACACTTGTGCTAGTCCTCTTATTTCACCCTTTTATCCAAGTTCTTAAGTTTATTCAATTATCATGAGTACATATTCTACATATAGTCCTAGGTTGCATAGGCATAGTAGTAATGAGTTGCATCATACCATTCATAGTGACATTCCCTTCTTTGGGGAGGATATAGGACCAATATCATTTAGAGATTGGATGTGGGATACAGAGAAGTTGGTGCAACCTTTGTTTTGTAAATATAGTCAATATGACATTTTTAGGCATGGTATTTCTAGATTTGTAGGACGTGCATGTGAGTGGTGGCATCAAAGGCAATCTAGAGTGGAAAAGGGAAGGGAATCCTGCATTAATACTTTTTATAAGTTGAAAGCATGCATGTGGAAAAAGTTTATTCCCTCTTCATTTAGGATAACTCGGGAGCAATAGTCTAGGATAGAAAACTTCATTAACATAGGTGATGCAAATTAGTAAAAATTCAAATACTCTCAAAATAGGTGGAATTTGAAATTCTTCTCACTCAACCTCACATTCTAGACTCTTTGGTAGGCCCAATGACACAAACGGGGCCGACGATTCAGACGGGTCCGACGACCCAAATGGGCTCGACGATCCAGACGGGTCTGACGACCCAGATAGGCCCGATGACCCAGACTGGCACGACGACTCGGACGGGGCAGACTATCCGGACAAGACCAATGATCTGACGGGTTCGACGACCTAAACGGGCCCGACGATCCAGATGGGCCCGACAACCTGGATGAGCGTGACGACCCGGATGAGCCCTACGACACAGACTGCCCGACGACCCGAACAGGCCTTTCAAAACCTTCGGGCCTGACGACCCGAACGTGCCCGACAACCTGGACAGGTTCGACGACTTGGACGGGTCCGACAACCCGGACGAACCCTTCCAAATCGTCAAGCCCGACGATCCAGACGGGCTCTACGATCCAGACGGGCCCGACGAAATGGACGGTCCCAACGACACAGACGGGCCCGACGACATGAACAGGTCAAACTATCCGGACGAGCCCGACGACCCAGACGAGCCCAACAGTTTGGAAGGCTCGTCCGAGTCGTCGGACCCGTCCAGGTTGTCAGCCTGTCTAGGTCGTCGGGCCCATCTGGGTAGTCGGACCCGTCCGTGTCGTCGGGCCCTTCTTGATCGTCGGGTTTCCAAATTTATCATGAACTCAAAACATAATTAAGCCTAAAATATATATTGTTAAATTAAATTTTATCTCACAATAAATTCAATTTTTTTTTCCAAACAAGAAATTGAAATGTGAGGTATTTTAATTTCCTTATCCAAACAAATTATTTAAAAAATGAATGGAATTTAATTGCAAGCAATTCAAATGCAAATCATTTCAATTTTTAAGTATTGTTGAAATGCTCCATCCAAACACAAGGCTAAGGTATTTTTTTCTTCATTTTATTATACCCTTAATTATACATTTATTTCATTCAATAGTCTCTCAAATTATTTTTAAGACACACATTTGTTAGTTTTTTAATATTTTTATTTATTGTTTATTTTCTATTTTCATCATGTAGAATATTAGTTTGATATATTTTATATAATTATTTTTTATTTTTTAACTCATTATCAATCATACTATAATTTTGTCATTATAATTGTATAAATAAATTTTATTTACTACAATATAAAAATTTAGTGTAATTGTCATGATTCTTTTTATCACCATCCAACATATATTGAAGTTCAAAAGATCCAAGATGTATGTAAAAATTTTATTATCATTAGTATAATATTTTTTCTTTTCGTCATTTTGATCAAGTGATGTATTATAACTATTATTAGTGTATAAATAAGAGATTCATTATAATTTAAAAAATTGAAGTAAACAAACATTTAAAATATATTTTAATTTGAATATTTTCTTTTCTTTTATATTTGTTAAAAAATATTTTTAAATTTTATCATGAAATTTAATAAATGTTTTGGTTCTCATGAAATTTTATTTGGTATTTTAATTTAAAATGTATATAATTATAATTTCTTTCAAAATATTTGATATCGAGGAAACAACAATTCTCTTAATATTGAATATTTAATAATATTATGTTTCTTTTACTGTAATTTTTTATTATTTTATAAAAATTAATTCAAATTAATATTGAAGTAACAAGAAAACGAGTACGAATATGAGTATGAGATTATGTTCGTTACCCGGTGGGGTGGGATGAAAATGAAATAAAAGTTTGATACCCGTTAGGTTTGTATATGGGGATCGAGATGAATTTTTTCTATAAAAATAAATATGGAATAGCGAAACTCGTCTAGATCCCGTACCATTCTTAAATATATATTATAGATTATTATTATTATTATTATTATTATTATTATTATTATTATTATTATTATTATTATTATTTGGTATTCTTCTTCCTTGAAGAGCAGAAGGCACTCTTTAACTATCTTCTCCCTCTACTAATCAACACCTACCTCACTAACACAGATCCATTGACCACCCACCATACGAACACCACAAACCCCAAAAAACGGTAGCAAAATCTGCACGTGGAATTATACATAACAATTTAGGCAATTCAGTAAAAATATCCACCATATATATGCAGTGTTTTCCCTCATTCTTCCACACCAAAAATACTCTCTCCCATCCATCGATCAAATCAGCTCTCACAAATACATACAAATCCGTGGAAAGAAACAAGAGATTCCCTCGCCACCCGCCATTCTCTCTGCTACATAAGTATATCCGCAGAAGTGAACACCAACCTTACGCGACTCTACAGATCCAACTCTAACACAAATAATTTATTTACTAAAAAATCAGTGACGATTTAAAGTTAGTTAAGCCGAACCTATTCTTGTAATCAACATTAGGATAACCAACATTATATTTTTCATAATATAAAATTAAATTTGAAAATAATTTTATATTTTTTAAAAAAGTTAACTCTTTCTGTCGCTTGATAATTAGCCTAATCAGCTCAAATAACATTGCATCTAACACCATTATTTGGATATTAATTTAATGTTTTCTTGTTGTAAATATCCATGACTTCGATTCTGGTTTCACTAAAAAAACTGAATTATCCACATATAATTATATAGAAAAAGTGCTACTATGTAAATACTTATTACCTATGAGATTATCCACTAATTTTAATAATATTAATAAAAAAATAAAACTGGACCATAATAAAGTTATCTACGAAAATAAAGACCATGAGAAAAAATTCATAGATAAAATAAACATAAAACAAATTAAATTTAAAACAAAAAGCCTTAATATTCTTCTCCCAAAATCTATCTAACGTTCCAACTTTAGTAAAAATTCTCTTCAAACCCGTTGCCTCCAAGTATCTTGAAACATTAATGCATTGAATTCAATAGAAACTTGATCAAATCTCTAAAGTAGTGTGAATAATGTAACAAAAAGAACGTGTCCGGTTAATAGTTAAGTTTTAGTCAAAGGTCAACATTTCCCAATATTGTCATAATAAAAGCAAACCCAATAAATAAGCAAATTATCTTCATTTGTTCTCCACACTCGGTTTTTTATTCTTACTTTACACTCTATTCCTTTACCTCAAAAGAATAAATTACAACATTTGTCCCATTTAATATTGATTCACGATTTTGATTCTTTCGTTTACTATTTTTTTCGCGATTTTCGTTTTAAGATTTTAACCTTTTTGTCCAATTCTTAATTTTACGCATTTTTTTTAATACTTTGATTGATGAAATTATTTTTTAATAAGTAACTATGTGTAGTTTATATCCCAATTAAATGAAATTAAAAAAAAAAAACTATCAAGAATTTAAAAAATGAATATTACAATCTAATCTTTATCATGGTATGTCTTAATTTTAACTTCTGTTTTTTCGTTTATCCAATCTATACACATAAGGAAGTAATTTGAGAAAGAAAAGGTTATTAGCAAATTGTGGGTTCCACAGGATGTCAATGCCGTGTCTAAATCATCATGATAAATAGCATACTTCAATGTCTGGTTAAAAACATTTGTTTTCGATAATCAATCACGTTATGTTGGGTTCCACCGAATATACAAATCAAAATTTGACTTTCCAAGACCAAGTTTTACGAAATGTTGGCAATGCCAATCCCCTTTGACTACTAACACCAAGAAAAGAAAAACAAAACACATTGAGAATAATAATTAATTTCGAGTAATAGTATTTGTTAATTAGTTAGGTGAAGTCCTAGTTTTCATACAAGTTTTAGGGTTTTGCTCCCCAAGAAGGCAAAAGTGAAGACACAAAACACACTTCACATGTTCTTAATTACATACTCCATATAAAATTTAGACTAACACTTAAATATTCAACCCACATAATAAAATTGTAACCTAATATAAGTACAAGTTTAAAGAGCAAACAACTAGAGTGAAAATTGGTTATGATTTTGTTGATATCTTCTCTCCACCATGGTTATGGAGCAACCGGCAATTTCTTGTTGTGTATGGGACGTCGTCTTCTCACTCGGGTATAATCCATGGTAAAGTATTGTGAAGGGTCATCAACCTCCATCCATTCTTGTCTTGTCCCCTTGTTGCCAAGCACCATGTTTTGCTTTCTATGGTATTGTTTCTCTGCAAAAGTTGCATGATTTCATAAACATGTTTAGCTGCTGAATCTTGTGTTTCCAATTAAATTAATGCATATAGTGCATAAGTTCATTCAAATCAAACATAAATTATATAATACAAGTCCTTTTTTGATTTCATATAGAATATTGTTTATGCTCAATTATAAAACAGGGAATATTGATATGGTGGGTTTCATTTCATTTCATCAAATATATCTTGATTTATTAAAAAGATATATTTTAATTAAGGAAGGTGAAATTTTTTATTTTGAAAACATGGATTATTGATTGTGAAAACAGAATGATTAGTACTGTCAGAAGCCTTAAATGCACACAATGTAAGTAATTCTCTTGGTTCATGCTTTACTCAAACAGTGACAATACTAAAATTTGTAATAGACAGAAATTGCTGCTATTTCTATCTACGCTGATAAGAAAAGTGAATATAGTAATGAAGTTTAAGTGAAGATATGTACCCGATAATATGTGGCTAGAGCTTTTCTTTATTGCTTAAAATGGAAAGTTTAGAACATGAACCATAAGCAAAATATGCTCATCAAGGTACATGCATATATATTCATGTCAAACAATGAATACTGATAAGATAATGCAAAGTGATAATTGAGTTAGAGAGGAATGAGATCTTTCAGTAGTAGTAGATGAAAAATGGAAGTGTGATACCACACATTAATTAAAGAGAAAAGGTGAATACGTTAAACAATAAAGTCCACAAATGCAACTATTTTCTCTACTTTTCATTTTTCACTTCTTTGTTTACCCCTAACATGATGGAATTAACCTCACTTGATTTTGTACATGAACCTTATAAAGTAAAATAGACTCTAGACAGCGGCTAACCTAGTTTTCATGAAAAGATTCCGAGATATATGCGAGAGATTGCATGAACAAGCTAGGATTTATTAACAAGTTCTTTAAATTCATGCAATCCAATGAGTTATTTTGAACAATGATTAGCAACACTTTTTGTTGATCTTTACCTGCAGCAAAGGAATCATCCTGCTTGTGTGGTCCAAGATCTCTGGCTTTTTCATCTTCTTTAACCTAAGTTTTGGAAAATTATAAAGAACAAAGAACATAAATATTGATGAAAACAACTTAAAAGAACTAAAACGAAGCTTTTTAAGATTCCTGCAGTACTTTCTCAGTGAATCTTAGCTTTCTGGGAACCGCTGGTAGAGAAAGCTGCAGGTTTGCATCGACTTCTCCCGTATCTTCATCTGAAAAGAATTCATTGAATTTTAAATTTAACTTAATTTTACAAAATAATTGAGATTTACACTTATTTATATATTATAAATTAGTTTTATTTTTATTTTATTAAGTTATTATATACTATAAACTGGTATTATCTTTACTGGATACAATTAAAATCTTTACTCGATACAATTAAATAAATGATGATAAAAGAACTTGGAAACCGATTCATAACAAGTTAATGTAGAAGATAAAAATTTAAGAGGAAAGAGAGAAGATTGTTCCCACCTTGAAGCTGGAGTGAAGAAGGTTGCAAGTGAATTTGGGAAGAACAAGTTGGTGTTGGTAGAAGATAAGAGAAGGAAAAGGTAAGAAGAGTGATGATGATTAGCATCTCCATTTCTTTTCTTGAGATGATGCAGAGAGGTACTTTCTTGAGCAGGTGGGTTTTGGTTTATATACAAACCCAAGAAGGAAACAGAAAAGGGCATAAGAGAGAGAAAGAAAGCAAACACAAAGCACAAAATGCAGAGTTCCGAAACAAGCATGGGAAAATCTTAAATATTCATTACTTAGTTACTTTTTACTTTTTAAGGAGGCATCACGCAATTCAGGTTGTTGTTGATTCACCTAATGTTGTAGGGCCCTTGGTTTCTTATACTTTCGATAATAATTTGCTGTATCTCAGTGCATCGCTCCCTCAACCACACAAGCCTATAATAATCTTTCTAGACTCAAAATCAGTTCCATCTTTTCTTACTTGTATCATAAAGAAAGAACAGTTATTTGACATGTTGATGATTTCGTCATCAGAGTTTGATATGATGTTTCTATTAGAGGAATTAAAGATATTCTGAACAATTTATTGATGAGACAAGGCAGTTGCATTTCGATGATGTCAGTGATAGGGATGATAAGTTTTTCTGCATTAGGCAAATTTTATCCCTTTTGGTGCATAAGAGGCTATGGAAACTTTCTCTTTTTAGTCCTTACGAATAATAACTTGTGGTTTGAATTCTTGACTCCAATGTAGTTATATGCATTTTCAATGACCACATTCACCTAATAATGTTTGGATCGAGGATTTAATGGAGTAGTTTATTTATTTTTATTTAGTAGAGGAATTTCAAAACAAATTAAAATCTTAAGAATTTTATTAAGGTAAGGATTGTTTAAAATTAAATTTTAAATTTTTTATATTCTTAAATTCATATTTTTCACTTAGTTTGATTTTAGTTTTAGATATTATATTGACTTGATTAATATCAATACATTGTTGTATTTTTATGGGTTAACTATGTTTTACGTCCTCAAATTATTGAACGTTTTTTGTTTTGGTCCCTCCTTCAAACTTTAATCTATTTCGGTCCCTCATTTTCAGAAACTCGTGGAATTGGTTCCCATTTTAGGACGCCGTTAGTTTTTTTTTTGAGTTGGCAAATGGAATTCCATGTCACCCATTATTTTAAGGGTCAATTAAGCTACAATGAAACGTGACAAAATGAAAGTTAATTACTTTATTTTACTCAAAAGCTTCAAAGAGAGGATTTGAACCCTAACATTACGATTCGAGGATTGGAACGAGATTGGAACAATGCTAAGGTGCTAAAGAGTGTGACTGAAGAGGAAGATTGGTTCGTGTTGGGGAAACTGAGGCAACAACATTCGTCTGGAGTCAGTGATGAAGTAGTAGCAAAGGTTTCAATTTTACGCAGAGGAAGATTGGTTCGAAAATGTCGCAAGTTGTGCCTTGTCTTCAGAAATAGCATCAAAAGTATGTGGGTGTGGGGAAAGATTGTTGCTCCTAAAGGCAACTACTTTGAAGAACAATGGCAGATTGTTTTGGAGATGTAGAAATTAAGCTGTAAGTATAACAAATTCCATCACTTTTGCTTGAGTTTGATCTACAGTAATGGTTTAATTTTTTTTTCTTTTGCAGTCCAATTCACACTGTAACTATTTTAAGTGGGTTAATGAAGAGGAATCTGAATTCGAAGGTAAAGAATATGAAATTGAAGCTAACAACGTAAAAATAGTAGAAGAAAGATGAAGTTTGCTTGGATAGGGAGAAAGTTATTCTGGAATTGACAAAGAAAAATGAGAAGTTGAAGAGGAAATTGCAAAAAGAGAGAAGATTAGGGAAATTTTTGCAATTTTTATTTCTTATGTCGTGGCCGTTTACAGTTGTATTTGTGGTTATGTTCTTGTTGAAGGTGAATTGTAATTAGGTTAGCTATGTAGTTGTGAGCTGTGGCAGTGAAGGTTTTTATGTTTTAGGGGTTGTTTTAGATAGGTAATGTATTCGTGGAAATTTGCTATTAATGAATGAATTGGTGTTCCATTTCACTTGGTTGAATTGGTGTTCCATTACCTTGTGCTATTATCAATCTGTTGGCCATGTTTTTAACTAGTTAGGTATGTAGTTGTGAGATGTGGCAATGAAGGTTTTTATGTTTCAGGGGTTGTTTTAGATAGGTAATGTATTCGTGGGAATTTGCTATTAATGAATGAATTGGTGTTCCATTTCACTTGGTTGAATTGGTGTTCCATTACCCTTGTGCTATTATCAATCTGTTGGCCATGTTTTTAACTGTGCGCATGCCATATTTTTTTTCCTTTTGGTAGCTTTATTGACATATTGGTTTGTTTTAAATCTGGCTTATGTGAAGATTGCCATAATCCGGCTTATGTGAAGATTGCTATAAATCTTAGTAAGACATAAATAAGTTAATTCTTTACTAACTTCAAAATTTTGACGGTTTGAACCAAACAAATAATTAAGATGAAGTAATTATATAAAGTGGACCTTGAAACCATATGAATTAAACAACTGCTAAGTCATTACAAAAACTTCATGGTTGCAATGTTTTAGTAGTGGTCCATGGTCAAAATGTGGTCCCTGCATCAAAAGTGGTGCCTACAACAAAAGGTGGTCCACCACATGCCTACCCACCGCTATAGTGTTTCATTAGTGGATGACAATAATGCATACATGTACACAAAAATAACAACGTTTTCACTTAATCCAACAAACTAACTACAAAGTTACAATGAATCAAATCACGTGGGCTGTCCAGTGGGTGCAGTGCTACTTGCTTGGGACCCTATAACTTGTGGAGTTGTGTTTCTTCTTATTGTTGTTGCTTGTTGGTTGCTGGTGCCAACCAAGGATGAGGATCTCTCCCTCCTACGAGGCCTCTGCCTTCTTGATTATGCAGAATTGCTACATCCAGCTTCAGTTGCTGCTGGTATAGGGGTGTTCCTCTGTGTGTTACTCTGTGAAATGGGTATTCAAATTATTTTGAATATTGTATACCAAAATAAAGATAGAAAACTGATTAAATGTTACCCTCCTGGTTGTTTTGGTTGTGTTTCTCTTTCTGTAGGTCCTGATATTATGCCCAAACTGATTACATATTGTACACTTCATGACAATATTTTTCTTAGTTAACTTTGAATGACTAACATGTTCATCTGCTTCCCTCCTACGTAGTTTCTTGGGTCGTCCTGGTGGTGTTTTGTAGATAGGTGGTAGCAGCTATGGGAAATCACTTTTAGGCCACATTTGTTGTCCATTTATGGGGGTTATTTCAGGTCCATAACAAGTCAGATATGCATTTTTCTTGTAATAGGGATGAACATAATCTTCAGGATTTTCTATCTTGTAGTCAATTGCAGCCACTGCATGCCTACATGGAATGCCCACCAAATCCCAGAAATAACAACTACAACTATGTTCAGTTAGGTCGACAACAAATTTTTCCATGGTGAACCCTTGAGTCACTTCAAACTTTGCCCCCCTGCCTAGACTGGAATCCAATTTGCACTTTTTTCAATTTCCTTATCTAGTCTTTTTTTAGGTTTAGGCATCACATTTGCAGTATATAAACTGCATTTGTGTCTTAGGGATGGAAACCTACCCATGATCGCTCCATCATAGTTATGATAGGTTTATCTCTAGCAATCAAAATTTAACTATTGAAGGACTCATATAAATTATTCATCAACACATCACACCTAGGATACATACTAAATTCATGTTTACACCAAGATTTCCTAGGTATTTGAAGTAACCAGTTATAAGCATCATGATTAATTTTCTTCAACTCACCCATTTTTTCCCATGCTTGATAGAAGGTAGCCTTTGCAGCCCCCATCATAAGGTCCCGGATGACAACTCCTCCACCAAATTTATTTTTATAATAAAGGTGTCTCAAACAGAACCTATGTTCCACTCCTTCCAATATCTCATCGAAAATTGTCATTAGTCCCTGCAAACAATACAATAATACTGTTATCATTTCAATTAAGATGTATGAAACAACAAAATTAAAACTGCTTATGATTGGGTTTACCTTCTATTGATCCGAAATGAAAACCCAACGATTAGATTGGATGTCCCCAATATCTTCCAGTAATAATGATAGAAACCATCTCTAGGTTTCTTTGCATTCATTTTCAACCACTGCAAAGGCTAATGGAAAGTACTGATCATTTGGGTCTCTACCAACTACAACCAGTAATTGACCACCATAGGTTGTCTTTAAATGACAACCATCTACACCAATGAAAGGTCTACATCCAGCTAAGAACCCCTGCTTGCAGCAATCTAAACACATGTAAAAAGACCCAAATCTTGGTTGCAAAGTGGGAGTGGGTTGGTTAATTTTGATCTTAAAGGTTCCAGCCTTTACTCTTAATAACTCAGCCACATAATCATAAAGCAGAGCATATTGTTGTTGACCATCTCCCACCATGTAGTCCATTGCAATCTCCTTTGCTCTGGCAGCTCTCCAAGGTGTTACCCCAACACTATAATTCTTTCTAACTTCATCAATTATTTGGTTTACAGTCATGTTCCCCACATCTAAAAATTTGTCTAACAAAACCTGTGCAATCCAATCTTTATTTGCATTCTTGTTGAACATAACCCTCCCACATCTATGGCTACGACCAACCTTGCTCACCATTATTAGAAAGCCACACTTCTTTTTACAAACAGCCCTTACTCTTTTGTCATCATTCTTCACAAATTTAATTTCCTTCCCATTCAATACATTATGCTCCATAAGGGCATGCTTGAAATCCTTCAAGGAACAGAATTCCATCCCTAATCTGAATTTGAAGCTCTTGTTCATATCTTCAGCATTATACTTCACAAATTTTGGCACTTTATCACTAACACCTTCATCAGTATCAACATTAGAGCACAGTTGCTTGCTATCATATTCTTCATTGATTTCATGTTGTCCAACGCAGTCATTAGTCACAAATGACCCTTCACCAACATTTCTCTTTTTCCTAACTGAATTGGACTTTGCTTTCAATCTATTCCACCTCTCAAATACCTACTGAAAATTTCTAAGTGGCACATCATGTGCAACACTGTCATTATCCATGCCAAACCCATCATCATCATCAACAACCCTTTCTTCTTCACTCTCATCAAGTCTATCTCGAACCTCTTCTTCCCTACCATCTTCTTCCCTCACCTCTTCTCCCCTAACATCTTCTTCCACAACCTCTTTTTCCCTAACCTCTTCTTCCCCCATTACAACTTCATCAGCAACCACTTAGTCGACAGCCACTTCCTCGACAACCTCTTATTGTAGAACCTGTTCTTGTCCCGCCTCTTCGCCCACTCCTTCAATACACTTAATTATTTCTGGCATAGGAAGATGCTCCACGTACACTTCAACTTCTTCTTCATTATCATCGACATACTTAGCTAGGTTCAATGCTTCCCTATCATCACTCAGTAGCCTTAGATTGTTGTATAGGATTTCGGATGAACCCTTCCACCAAAGTCTAACTTCACCACCATACTTGAATTTTGACTATTCCTAATGCTTCGAAATATGACCGACGATCATGATCAATGCATTTAACAACATGTATTTCTCCACCAACATACTTCACTCCCCTCTTCTTTTCAAACCTTCCCATATGATACAAAACGAGATCAAAACCCATCTCGAACCCTACATTGCAAAGCAACAGAAAAATCACTTCGATGCAAACCTAATGGAACTACACAGAGGAAAGTAAAAATGAAACCAAAAAATAACCACTTTCCTTCGTCGAAGAACTTCACGACAAGAACCTCCCAATTTGTCTTCGAGCTGGAAACCAAAACCCCCAATTTTTCTTTCAAAATCAAAACCCTATTCCAATTCGCAATCCCACTTTAAAGCTCCTCTTCGAAAATAATAGTCGCACTCTCACTATCATGCAAGGCAACCTGGGGAAGGGTCTATTCGAATTATTTTCTACGTTTTCTAATTAACAAAACCAAAGCTTCACACTCCAGTTTAATTTTCGTCTTCCACGTTTGCACTGTAGCTGAAATCTCTCTTAAAGATAACGTGTGACGTGGAACTCTGTCTGCCAGCTAAAAAAAAAAACTAACGGCATGCTAAAATGAGGACCAATTCCACAAGTTTCAGAAGATAGGGAACTAAAATAGATTAAAGTTTGAAAGACGGACGAAAACCAAAAGCGCTCAATAATTAAGGACGTAAAACATAGTTAACCCTATTTTTATTAATGTCAACTTAAGTTTTTTTTTTTTATTATTGATTTCGATAGGAGTTATTTTTTGTAGTTTATGTTCTTATATTATATTTTTTTTTTAAACCACTTGTATTTCTTACTTGATATTGGTTAGAATTTTCTCGTCAATGTTAAGGAGATTATTTCCTTGCAAATGTGAATTAACCTTTCTTTTTCATAACGTCATTGTTGTTATTGTTTTATTTTCGAAGTATGTAATGACTTTTCTCATCAATAGAGATGTTATTTTTTTTAATAGTTAGTTTTATTTTAAAATGTTGATAAGCTTTCAACAATAATTAATTAAAATTGTATTTTATCGGTATCAACTACAAAAGATTTTCAGCGGACATTGATAAAAAAGTTGGAAAAAAAAATCCAACAATCAACATTGTAAAAATTGTCTGTGTTAATGTCGGTTTAAATAATTGTACTAAACATCCAAAAGCAATATCTATTGAGGTATAGCAGCGTACACACAGCGCGGGTTTTTAAATATACGTGATATTTTATTAATAGATGATGATAATATAATGTTATTAAGTTAATATATAAAATAAAATTATATTTATTAAAAATAAATTAAAATACACAAGAAAAAATGAGAGAATAATTATTGATAAATAGAAAAAAAAATTATAAAAATAACGGTCAATTTTCAAAAATTTAATTAATAATTATATTTTAAAGCGCAAAATTGGTATTTTGAAATATGGACACAAAAGAGGGAATTCTCTTATATATTATTATAGATTAAGAACAAGTTTTATAAATATCAGTTAATTTTTTTTTTACGAACTTGATTGAAAAATAACATCAACCAAGATCGAGATTTTAATATTTTTAAATTTTTAACAGTTATTTAATATTTAAATATTTTTTTGTATTTGATGGTAATTAAAATATTTTATCCAAATACAAAAATATTATATTTGAATTTCCTCTTTTCTAAAAAAAATATTTTAAAAAATGTAACAATTTAAAATATGATGAAATATCTTAGAAATTGTGAAAGTTTGTATTCAAACATAAGGTAAGGTTATTATCATTATTTAGTTGTGTTTCATATCCAATACTAGCTGATCATGCTAAACACGTATTTATTGTAGTGACTTTCTTTCTTTCTTTTTAGTTTATGCATTGGATGCATATTAAAGGAGATAAAATTATAATTTTTTTTATCTATAACAACATGGGATTTTCCCATTTGATTATATAAACTATATTTCTGTTTTATTTTTAATTATAATTTTTTGAATTTTCTTTGCGAGTGATATGAAGATTTATAAGGTTGTATTATTATGAGGTATTATCAAATGAGTGCAATTTTTTGTATGAATTCACTGAGGATAAATTTTAAATTTTACAATTTCAAAACAATGAAGTCGTGATCTCAAACATGATTTTGGTTCCATTCAAATTTTATGCACTTATCCAACATACTTTTTTCATAGTACTTTTTATATTTTTAAGGATGTTGTGCTACTACTTTAATTTAGTTTTTACCTTTTTTTTTTATATTAAACGTGTTTACTTTAGCACGACTTAATTTTTATTAGTTTTTCTATATATTGACTTTTTTTAAACAATTCATTTCAACACAACTTTAGTTTTTATTACTTATATTACTTTATTTAAAATTTTGTTCAGTAGATTATTTATTTATTTTTTATTAAAGTTGGGAAACATTGTTGTAACCACGTTTTTAGATATTTTCTTATCAATTCTTCTATATTTTTTATTCAATGACTTTTTTTAACGTAAATGTTTTATTCTTTATTTTGGAAAAATTAACAAATATATATATATATATATATATATATATATATATATATATATATTAATTTTAGTTTTAAATTAGTATTTGTATTTAATGTAATTTGTGAAGTTAAAAATAATAAGAGTGCACAATAAAACGATTTTTTTTCAACTATTTTATAAAGTGATAATTAATTTTGAACAATTACATTTAAAAGAGTAAGGTAAGTATTTATTTGTAAGAATTGGTGCCATAAGTTGGTCTTTTAATTTGTTCTAAGTCTTGTTGTTGTGGTTGAACTTGTATACTAATTTCAATTTAGAAATTATCATCATCATTGTTATTATCTTCATCTTCAACATCTTTAGTTCCATGATGTGAAGACATTCTCGATGTACAATAATGCATGAATGATATTGGATTTTGAGTTGAGAGTGATGTCATTATAGAAGTTGAAAAAATATTTGTGGCTAAAAAAATGTGATTGGGATGGATATATTGTAAAGAAGATTGTGTACATATGTGATGATCTACATATGGAAACATTGAAGGTCATTGAAATCTAGATTGATCTATGTTGTTGTTGTAGAGGATGGTGATTGTGGAAGAAGATCCATCATGTTGATAAGAAGGTTGTGATTAAGGTGGTGGTGTCTCTTGGAGCGTGTCAAACTATTTGGATAAAAATGTTAATTGAGCTTAATTAAAAAAAAACATGATAAAATGCAATATAAATTCAACTTATATTGTCATTGAACATTGATTGTTGATGTGATATGTATTTGATATTGTGATCAAATGTAACATTATATAGAACAATGATACTTTAACCTACTTTTTTGACCCACTTTTAATCCATTACTTCAATCACCATTAGATCATCACATCACATCACTAAAAAAAATCAAAATAAATAATCTAATGGTGATTGGAGTAGTGGATTAAAAGTGGGTCAAAAAAAGTGGGTTAAAATATTATTATCCATTACATATATGGTATGGTATTCAACGAATGACCACTTTTGTGAAATTCATTTCCTTGAATTAAATGGTTGTATCGATCATTCAACAATGTTATCCGCTACTAATGATATTGCAGTCACTATCTAGTTTTCCTTTTATTACTTACATATTTACATATATTGATGTAATTTTCATTGTATACAACATTTACAAAATTTATGAAATGTAGTTTCCATTTCAAAATGAGGATTACTAGTTATGTTATATGGGATCGAATTTCGTTCTCAACCCTCTTATGTGTCATTAACAATGTACACTACAAGAAAATCTTTAAATAACAATCAATCTTAAAGACAAAAAATAATTAGTTACTGTAGTCACTAAATTAGTCATTATATAATAACCAATTAAGGATTTTCTTGTAGTACTAAAGGATCAACTACTACATATATTCATGATGAAATGGATGAACCCATTCAAAATAAACTAAATAGCACTACAAGAAAACTTCTAAATAGTGATCATTTTTAGTGACCTATAATGATTAGTAACTATAATAACAAATTTAGATACTAATTTACAAAACTAAAAATTATTGGTTACTAAAATAGTCACTACTATAAATAAAAAATTATAATTGGTCACTAAATTAGTTTTTAAAATTAACTATCATGGTTTTGACCACCAAAATGACTTAGTTTTTAAATTGATCTATAATTAATTAATGACCAATTTAGTGACTAATTATAATTTTTTATGAATTAAATATATTTTTGGCCCCTCAAGTTTCAGTGTAATTTGGAATTGGTCCCTCTCCAAAACTTTTGACCAATTTATTCATTCATCTTCAAAATTGCGTGAATTTAGTAATTTTAACCAAATTTTATTAAGTTTATCTGACGTTTCAAACGCATTTTATGATAGTATTTGAATTGTTTACACTATTTGACACATTTTAACTTCAATGTTAACTTAAATATTATCATAAAATGCGTTTAAAATGTCAAATAAACTTAACAAAATTTTGTAAAAAAGATTAAATCCACGCATTTCTAAAGATAAAAGACTAAATTGGTATAAAGTTTCGAAGAGAGACTAATTCCAAAATTCACTGAAACTTGAGGGACCAAAAACATATTTAACCTATTTTTTATTTATAATAGTTACTATTTAAATCAATAATTTTTAATTTTATAAATTGATATCTAAATTGGTTAGTATACTTTATTGGAGATACTTTTATTGTGGTAATAAAGAAATTGTAATAATTCTGTTTACAACTTTCTATTATTTAAATTAGTCATCTCTTTAATCAATAAACTACATTTGTATAAAAAAATTAAAAATAAATATTAATTTCAAATTAAAATTAATGTATTTATTTTAATATTCTTCCTAAAAACTATAAAACATTTACATTAAAGAAAATGAAAACATTAAATACAAAATAGTTTGTGGGAAAATATAAAAGAGTTGTAAAAGAAACAAAATTTAAAATATGGTTCATTCCATGACTGTACACCATTAAAAGACCTCAAAATGAAGAAATACTTTCGACGATTTTAAGAAAACAAAATTACTCAACTCATATCAATGGGCACAACTTTAAAAAAATTTTAAAAAAATAATAAAAACTAAAGTCATACAGAAATGCTGGACTTCTAAAAAATAAAAACAAAAAACAAAAAATTTAATAAATTCGTGCCAATTAACATGACATTAAAAAAATAAAAATAAAATAAAAATACTAAAATCGTGTTAAAATACACGACTTCTAGTAAAATTAAAAAAATGGTTCACGCCTTTAACATAAAAAAAATAAAAATTAAAGTTGTGTATCTATGACTTACTTAAAACAATACAATTATGGAAAACGTGTCTAGAAACATTTTTTTTTCCATTTTGAAATCATCTTTGTAAGCATGAATTATCTATTTACGTGAAAAATGTTAAAATTTGTTCATTTGGATATTAGATATAGCAAATTGCACTCATAGGTTAAATATGCTTTATTATGACATGTATAAAGTGATCGAGAGCAAAATATGTAGGACAAAACTTAAATTTGGTGTTAGAAATAAGCACAATTGTATCCTTTGATATGGAAGGAAGAGAAGATTAGGTTTAACAATGGCCGTGTGATTGTGGTAAGTAGCTAATCTAAAATTTTGAACTCGTGTTGTTAGAACTAGGAGAAATAAGATTTCAAGGGCAAGAGCAGAATGTAAAACCTCATTTATTCTGTGTAAAGGCAAAATAAGTGGCAAGTTAAAGCATGAGTAAAAAGATGAAATCAAAAGAGGACACTGATGCAGGCAGATGAAATTGAACTAAGAAATTGAAAGAATGGAGATGAAATCAAAAGAGTAGTGACGAAATTGAAACTATGAAGAATAGTCAGAGGCACACTGAAATCAGAGAAATGAAATTGAAAGCAGGGAGGACAATGTTTATTACCTGATTTCAAGGAGAATGATGAAATTGAAAGAGCGAACATCTTCCTCCTCCTAGGACACGAAATTGAAATCAAAAAGCAACATTGTCTTTACTGATTATGAAATCAACGCAATTTATTGATAAATCAGCAGACAAAAATGAAATTGAAAGCAGATAGATAATGGAATGAGAGATACAAGCTTACCTTGAGCACTGAGAGGCACCGCGGAAGACAAAGAGAAAAGTTTGTAGCCAAATTAAATTTTTTTAAAAATAAAAAATAGGATGAGAATAATTTTAATAGAGTTTCTTAGAAAACCTCTAATGCTTACTTGGGGTTTTTAAAACCTCTACTATGTATATTTTTTACTAGGAGTTATTAAAACCCCAACTAAAAAGCCCCACTAAAATTATATATTTTTGTAGTGATACTTTTAATAAAATAAATTAAATTAGCTTTTTGAATTTATTTATTTAAACTAGAAATTAAAAATAATTTTCAATATTAATTTGTTAAATTAACTTCGCATACAAGAAATGATTATATCCACATATAATAACATGAATTTCATTCATCACATTAAAAATAACTTGTCTTGAAGCATTTTAGAAAAGTGATCATGTTTTCAACATAAACAAAAATTACCAATAAAAGTTTGAAGTATTTGTTAAAGAAAAATAATTTTGTTTATTAAGAAGGCATTTTTAAAGTTTATAAACAAAAAATAAACCGAAAATCTTAAAAAAAAATTAAATGAAACGAGAAAGTAAAAAAGATATTGAAAAAGAAAAGTGATAAACATATACTTTCATGAAGGGTACACTTATCCTACACTTTCATATGTTGGTTAAACTAGTACAATATTACAATATTTTGGATAAATTAGTATAGTTAATTTCCTATTAGGTCAATTGTAAAATATTCAAACATTACATAACCATTAAAAACCCTTTTGAAACCCTCATAATTATCAACAATCTTGTGTTAACATGAAAAATATATTATCATTTGAAAATAATGAAGGAATATTACATTTATTTTTAAATTACAACACTTTAATTAAACCAGTGCAATATTCTAATTAAATTAGTATAGTTGTGATTTAAAAGTCTTTTACGACTTACATTATAGTTCATGAACCCCAAACATAAACTTTGGTTGAAAAATGTAGTCTATAGTCAAGTATATATTGTTGTCTTCTAGATAACTGTAGCCTAATTTTTTTCCCAAAAACAAGACACTTGCGGATAAGTGAAAATTTTCCAAAATATATATTTAGAGGATATAGGCTACGATTCACTATAAAACTATAGCCTATACTCTAGTAGTCAAAGTATAGGTTACGGTTATCTGAGGAACCGTAGTCTATACGTTGCCAAAAATTATAAAAATATGTATTTTTATAAGCTACATTTTTCCTAAAACCATAACATTTTATGTGTAGTTAAATGAGATTTTTGCACTAATGAGTTGATATATGCAATTTTAGTAGTATATATCTATTGTGAAGCCAACTTTCTTTTTTAAAAACAGTCAGCAACCCTTTTCACTTCATAAAACTTACATGTTTCCTTTTTACTCTTAAATATAGTTCCCTTTTCCACTTCAACTCTGCCCCAATTTCCATCTTCTTCCTTTGAACCTTCACCTCTTTTGAAATAGAAGCTGGATTTTAGACCCATTGCAGAGTCTGCTTCAGAATTGACCGAATGCCTCCCTTCTACATGTAATTCGAAGACTCCAAAACCCTCGTTTGCTTTCTTTTGTTCCTAGTTTCGGGTCTTGGTTTCATTTTGGGTGTAAGCAAAGTCTCATTACCTCTCCTTGCGCTTTTGTGTTTCAGTTTCTTAGGCTGTTTTGGGGTTGTGGTGTTCCTTCTACTTAAGGATTTCTTTGACTCAGTTTGATATCGTTAAGGTAAGGGAAGCTAGGTTATTCTTTTAAATTTCGAAATAAATTGTTTATCCTAGTATTTGATTACATCTTGATGTGTTAGATTGATGAGTGTACTTGATGGAGCTCCTTGCATGGTTTTTGGAGAGGAGAAGCTCCTTGATGCAGCATAAATGGAATGGAAGGAAGGTTGAAAGCCCTTGAGCAATGGAATGGTGTGGTAGAGATGAAGTTCTAGGAAGGAGAAGGTATCCCAGAGGAAGGAGGCTAGAGGAGATCTAAGGAGATTCCTAACTCTCATTACTCTCAATAAGGCAAATGTATGTAGTGCTCTCAACATCAAGGCATTTACCATTCAAATTAAGAGTAACCTTTACACAATGCATGAGAGCTCTCTTATATAGCCTAAGGAGAAGGAAGAATTCAGCTAGGCTAAGTTTATGACATGTGCTGAATTCTTTCTATATCTAGATCTAAATCTCCTTATTTGGTAGATCAAGTGCCATGTGGTAAGTCACACCTTCCATATTTCAACATGTGCTCAATGTGTTAAGTGTGGCATGCTTTCTAGACATCTATTCGGCCAAAGCTTGTTTAATGAGGTCGTGAGCCCAATTAAACAATGCTTTAGTGAATTTTTGATCCAATTATTCAAAGCAACAAATATTTACAAAGGATGGCCCAATTACATTAGCCGAATTTGCACATACACTCAAATGTTCATCTAGATTTTAATATCTTCCTTAGCCCATTTGAAAGGTAGCTTGATTCCATTGGGCCTTGAAGGATCTTGACCATCACTAGCATTTTGAATCTTCTTAAGCATTCCTCTAGTGATTAAGCCTTTATTTGCGCTTGGGCCTTGTTTTGGTATTAGGCCTTGAAATAGGCTTGGGCCAAATTCATTAGTACTAAACCAGAGTGGTTGTGTTGTTTTTGGTTTGGGATTTTTGTCTTTTGCATGTTAAAATCAGTGAAAATTTGTTATTCTAACTTAGGCGAGATCAGTCTCGCCCAAGCGAGAAAAATCTAGCTTAAGCGAGAGTAGTCTCGCTCAAGCAAGAAAGATCTAGCTTAAGCGAGAATGCTACACAATTTTAATTCCTTACTTTTAACCTGTGATTGACTAAGTTAATTTTAAAAATATGATGTATGAATCTATGCATGGATGAGGTTGGTATTTTGAGACTTGACTTGGTATGTTTTTGTAAAATATGTGATTGTTTTGATATTTGAAATTTGAGATGGAATTATTGATATGTGAATATGAAAATATGATCAAGGATGTACATGATTGTGAAAGTATTGTTGTGAAACTGTGCTGATAAATGGGTTGAGTATATATATTCATTCACACTCAAATAGAATAGAAGGGTTCATGTGGTGAGAGTAGTAGGAGGTCCTAGTCTAAGACAGGATAATGGTCTTAAATGATCATGGATTAATCTTGTGTGTGGTAGGGTGAAACTCATTCGCAATGGCTCTGTAGAGCAGTAGAGGCCACCACAAGTGCAAGTCTCCAATGATTCCGATTCCAAATGCATGTATTCAGATAATTGAGTTTTTGTCAACTGTTTGTGTGCAATTATGTGAATCAATTGTTGTTGCCCATGTATTAATTATAATTGATATGATTTAAATGGTCTTAGGACGAATTTTTTGTAAACTAGATTACCCTTGCATTTTATGGTCTTGTGTGGTGTTTTTCTTTTGCGATGATACCATTTTGGTGGGAGTAGATGAAGATGCAAGTTTAGAGTCATCTTCGAAGGATGAGAAGTCCATAGTTAAAGTTGTGAGATTGAGATGAATGTATGAGTGGTTAATATGTTAGATAGAGGGTTACCTTTAAAGTTTTCGTTGTTGTTGTATAAATGATATATTTTTATACTTTAAACTCTTAAAGGACCATATTAATATATTTTTTATTCCTTAAAATTTATTTTTGAATATTATTATAAAATGTCTTATTTTTGTGAGTATTATACTACTAAAATGGAATGTTACGTCTATCATCACTTATTAAAAAATATAAAAGAAATAACATAAATACAATAAATGTATATGCATAGCACAAAATTTCACTATAATGTAATCTTTATAACCTTTAATAAGAATTAAAAAAATATGTTTGGTATAATCCACTTGTGATATTATTTGGGGCAGACACATCTAACATTACACTCTAATTGCTCCATAATATCTCATGGATTACTAAGTAAACAACTTCTCATCATCCTCATCCTCAAGTATTTGTTTACATTGCCTCTTTTGTCCAGAAGAAAATTTTACATCGATAACACATACTCAAATAAAAATTAATCATATATTATAATCTAAAACTTATTATAATTATTTAAGAAAAGACATCACAGCATCCCATAAATACTTTGACTAGTATCACAAAGAGAGAAACCTATGGGAATGGAACTTTCTAGCTAGCAGACTACGTACCTAGGAAGTGAAGATCGTACATAGTAAACTGAAATTTCTACGACGATTCACATGACACAACAGTTCCACAACTGTACGCGATTACTATACTGTTCCAAAAACTACCACTTTATTAGGCTCTCGAAACTCACCAAGTGGACCAACATTCATGCAAGTCAAAGAAAAGATGCTACATTTATGGATTTGTTAGTAACTGTAGTGGGAACTGCAATATGCGAAGGTGGCACTTCAAGCTTCCATGTCATAGTCAAAACACATGTTCATCATCATTGTCCTAAAAATACTTGTGGTTTTCGAAGCTGGCCACATGCAACGCGTCTCATGAAACATTAGGGCGCAGTGTTTCAGGAAAGGTTAGCTTTTTGTCCAAATGTGCCTCCCAAATATAATATTATTCATTTTTTTTTTCTTTCTAATGCACACTATGAATAGACAGCTAACTATCCAAGTTATTCTTTTATAAATTAAAATTTAGACAACTTCTGAAATACGTACTTTAAGGTGAAACAATATTTTTTATAAAATAAAATTAGTTGTATAAATTAAAAAAATATATATATAAATCAATTTCTAGGTATTAGTTAATTTTAATACTTTAAGAATTTTATTTTGTTCAATTTTATTTGTCTAAATAAGTCCATCATTTAGTTTATAAAAAATTATTTTTGTTTTACTTTAGTTACTTCTTCTTTCTTAAAAATGTTTGTGAAGAACAAGTACTGATAAATTATGAACGTAAACTAAATAGGTAGTATCCTTCGTTTGCATTTCTACATATGGTCACAATTTGTTTTTTCAAATTAAAACATTATTTTTTGTTGAAGAATAAAACTAAAAATATGTTTCATTTTTCTACATGGAATAATAAAAAAACATTCTTGATTTCTTTAATTATTCTGTTGCGGTGTGTTTCTATAAACCTAGATCTTTATTGAAGAACATATAAAGATGACAGTAAAAATTATCTGGAAAATTAGTTAAGTTTGAATGACTCGGAGAAGATGTTTGAAATATTTAATATAATTTAATAAATAAATAAGTAAATTATATTATTGTTTTTATTATTAATTTATGAATAAATATTATTTATGGATGAATAATTTTTAACTTTATTATATTAATTTAGTAAGATTTATTAATATTTATTATTTTATTTTAATGAGATTATTATATTTTACTTTTTTTTAACTATAAATATAACATACTAATATGAGAAAAAACACAACAAACACAACGATCTATATAAAACTCTTTTCAGTATTTTGATTTATATCGTCTCTTAAGACATTATTGATCATAAGATTAATTAATGTGATTGATGGTTGTACTTTGAAATAAAAATATTTTATTTTATTTATTCTGTGCAATTGAATATTTTTTGACGCGTGTCTTAATTTATATTCTTTTTCATTCTTTCATTATTTACATTTTTATTTTATATTTTTATTATTTACTATTAAAATATTTGATTTTATCATTCTTCATTTACCCATATACCTGTTTTGTTATTATTATTATTATTTATTTATTTATTTTTGATTTTTAATTTTTTTATAACACAAAACAAATGTTTGCATTAAATTGGTGTGTCTAAAAACTTTGATAAACGTTTGAAGACACACCAATTTGCTCAGAACATGTACATAACCATTTGCGCAGAGAAAACAATTTTTCTTTATTGTTCGGTTTGGACCACACTAATCTTGCTAACTTATTCCAACATGATTTTTTTAAAATTTTTTCTATAAATATTTTCAAAAGAGAAAAATAAATAGATATTTTTCTATAAATTAAAACTAATTTATGTACAAGTTAAACATTTAAAAAAAATTAACATTTAATATCTTATCTTATTTAAAAAAAGTAGTTTTAACGTTTAGAATTATTTGTTTATTTATTATCTTATTTTGCTTTCCTGTAAGAAAAAATATTTAAACATATTCTTTTATCACATTCCTTTAATTTAATATCTAAAATGTAACAATCGGATTAGCATCCAATGTGCTACCTTTGTCTTAATTAGAAAAAAAAAACTTAATTTTTTATATTAATTAAATTGCATTATTCTTATCATTTAAAGATATATTAGTAAAATTATTTTTACTTGTGTTTATGAAGTTTTCTTTATCAAATTTAAACACAAAGGGCATTAAATAAGTCCAAATTAACTAAAATTTATATATACATGTCATATGAGTATTTTGTTTTTCATATTTAAGTTTAGAAATATAAAGTTATGGAGGGATTCACACCTTCTGGTTATCTATTTCTTAAGAAGAAATAATTGTTAGCATAATAGGCTGTGGCCAGTAAGCACATTTGAACTTTATAAAAGGTTTTAAGTGAAGTAAATTGTTTTGAGTAATTAATTTATTGATGGAATTTTAAAATTTTAAAATTTTGTAGGTTTGTAGATGTGATAAATGAATTGATACGATGAACAAGGACACAATAAGAATTAGTACAAAATATGTGGACTGCCAATTGTTAAAAGGAGTGGTGAAATTGGTTTGCTTGAAGATGGGACCAGAAATTGGCCTGCTAGACTACTTGCATACATTAATACATCACTTTAGTAGAGATTAGAGGAAATGATAGAGAGATGAACAAAGAGGCAAACAAAGTGGGTTACAACCTAATCAGAAATTTTGAACCCTTTACTTGAAGTTGAAGCTGAAACTAAAAACATAACAGGTGCACAAAGACAACTTACTAAGAGCAGTACAATAATATAAGAGAAATGATTGTTGATGTTGTCATCACTTCCTAAGTTAGACTTGACCTCAAACATAGCTACTAGTTCAATGTGGTAAGGATCATTAGTCTCAAAGCCACAAGATAGACTTCACCCCAAAGACTAACCATTCATATCTGATACAAGCTAGACAAAGTTGTTTAAACTAGGAAGGCCAAAATCTATAATTTTAAATCTGATTTTTCATTTGCTTGCTTATTTACATTAATTCTACTCCATTTCTTTCAACTAAAACCTAATCTCCACAACGAGTGTTCCTCCTTGACCTTTATTGTTTAAACTAGGGAGGCCATAATCTATCAATTTAAATTTGATTATTCATTTCATTGCTTATTTACTATATTAGAACATAATTACTTGAATAAATTAGCATTTTGATTATTATTGGTATAGTTCTTGCATTTCACCTTAGATGAGCATGTATATTGGGCTTTAGGTGGTGAGATTTTTAGTTTTTGATAGAATATGAACTTGTGTACTTTCTTACTCTGTTTTAATGTCTTTAAATCTGTTTGGATAGCCTCTATACTTGTACATACAAGTGATTAGTACAATTTTCATTTCTTAAGGTAGTGTAGGATTGATTCTTAGGATTGGTACAGTTCTTCTATGAAACCTTACATTAGCATGTATATTTGGCTTTAGGTGTTGAGATTTTTATTTTTATGATAGCATATGAACTTGACACACTGCTCCATATCAGCCCTGCAACAATAAAAACGTATGACAAAATCTACATTCTGTCACCAAACTTTAGAGAAGACATTCAAATAAAATAGAACTTTTAGGATTTTACTTTAGAGAAGATATTTCATAACTTTTTGGCATGGTAAATTAGAGAGCAAGGGTCTTCTTACTAACAAATGTAGTGAAACTGTTTCTTGTATAAATATTTATGAACTGAGCATAAAATCTATGATATATAATAATCAATTGCAGCCCAAGCCAATTTGCAAGTATTAATGTCCCAATGGTGGGTGAGAAACACTTGTATAGGTGAACTTTGAGAGTTGAACTTTGATTTGCCATAAAAGAAAATAGTATAGCATAACTTAACCTAAACAAACTATTCTCCAGGTCTCAGTCAACCAGAAAAAAAATTTCACCAACTCATTAGGCACTATATCTAACTATTTTATAGATCTATATGACTCTACCCACTGTTTTGATGATTCCTTTTGCTATTTTCTTTCATATTTTTTGTTTCAGTATATAGTTAGGGGATATATCCATTAATCTATCCATATGAAAGTTATCATATCATCATTGAATATTAGTAGATAATGATTCATATCAAACATGTTTCAGGAGCCCCTTTTGCAATTTGATATAACATTGGGTGTGGTGTGATTTGGTATGGCCCCTTTTGCAATTTGATATAACATTGGGTGTGGTGTGATTTGGTATGGTTGAACATCAAGAGGTATGGGTAGAATTCTTTTTGCTCATAAATTTTGTGCATTTGTCACATCTTCTACTTGACATATCTTCTACTTGACATGTGATAGTAACTTACTGAAAATTTCCATAAACTATTCACATGTTACCATTTAAGCTTTATAAGATACGAAATGGAAATTGCTAATCATAGTTTGACTTAGGTTCTTCCAATTAGGACATTGAGGAGTTTGGTCACTCTTCACATATCTTATCCAATAAGTGAGATATATCCCCAAAATGACATGCTTTTAGGAGCAATTTCGATGAGATATATACCCATGTTGGACTTAAGTAGTAATAGGTTTATTACTTAAAGTCCCATGTTCTTTCACTATCACAAAAATAGCATTGTCCTTGTTTGCATTGTCACAGAACATGGGCGAAGTTCCCAACCACCGTCGTTGGGTGTATGACTGTTGTTACAGTGGTAGGAGAGGGTTGAAGAAAACTTTTGTAATATGAGTTGAACAATTTATCCAGACTGCTCGACAATATAAATATTATGCTCTTGAGGGAAGGATTAGATGTCCCAATGTCAAGTGCAAATGTACTCACATTTTGAAAGACAAGAAAGTTAAAGTTCATTTATACAAAAAAAGATTCATGCTAGATTACTGGATTTGGACATTTCACGGTGAAGAAGTGCCCACTGTTTATTCGGGTGAACATGAAAGACGTTTTCCTAGTTCAAGCACGGTTGATCATACCTTTATGATGAATCAAGCTATGTATATGCAAGAGATGTTGAATAATGCACTTGGCCAACATGCTTCATTTGAAGAAGCATACAATAGTCGTTTAGAAGAGTCTCCAAATGAGTTCATTCAGAGATTTTATAATTTATTAGTAGAGGCAAATGAACTTGTATTTGAAGGTGTAACAGAGTCAAAATTATCAATATGCATTAGACTTTTATCCTTCAAATCCAACTAGAATGTTCCCAACCAAGCCTTGGACAACATTGCAAAACTCATTTTAGATCTAACACCACCAAATAATTATTTTCCCAACAATTATTATGAAGCAAAGAGATTAGTTTCAAAGTTGGGGTTAGAGCATAAGCAAATTGATTGTTGTGTGAATGGTTGTATGCTTTTCTATGACAATGATAATGGAAAATTTGATGCATCCTTGCTCCAATGAAAATTTTATGGGCAAGCTTGATACTGCACAATCCATCCAGGCCAAAGCAAAAAAAACCAATTCCTTTGAAGTCCATGTTCTACTTATCTATAATTCCAAGACTACAAAGAATGTTTGCTTCAATGCAAATAGCACAACATATGACATGGCATGATAAGAACAAAATACAAGGCATGCTACATCATCTATCTGATGGGAAAGCTTGGAAGCACTTTGATCGAAAGCATCCATCCTTCGCTAGTGATCCTTGTAACGTTCGACTTGGTCTATGTTCAGATGTAGTTAATTCATACATTCAAGCATCATCATCACCCTATTCTTGTTGGCCTGTGATTGTTACTCCTTACAATCCTCCACCTGAGATGTGTATAACTAAGCCTTATATGTTTTTGACGTGTCTAATACCAGATCCATCTAATCCAAAGGCATCAATAAATGTTTATCTAGAGCCTTTGATTTATGATTTGAATAAGTTGTAGAGTGGTATTTGGATGTATGATGTTTCAAGGAAGCAAAATTTCCTAATGAAGGCAGCTTTGATGTGGACTATTAATGACTTTCTTGCATATGAGATGTTATCCGGTTGGAGCACACATGGTAGATTAGCCTTTCCAGATTGCATGGAGCATATTAAGTCCTTCACATTGAATTATGGGAGGAAAAGTTGTTGGTTTGATTGTCATCGTCGGTTCTTGCCTAGTGATAATCCTTTTAGGAGAAATACTAGGGCATTTTGCAAAGGGAAAGTTGAAATGGATGAGCCTCCTCCGAGGTTGACTCCATCGCAACTTTGAAGAAGAGTGAAACATTTTCCAAAAGTGACTGAAAGTGGTGTCACAAGGATGGATGGGTATGGAGAGTGGCATAATTGGACTAAAAAAAGTATCTTTTAGGATCTTCCGTATTGGAAAGGTAACTTGCTAAGACATAATCTTGATGCCATGCATATAGAAAAAAATTTCTTTGACAATATCTTCAACACAGTGATGAATGTTAGTTGTAAGATCCACAGAATTTAATTAATTAAATAATTAATTAATTAATAAATGTGGGTAGGTAGTGTATTGATGACATTAAATTCTAATGGGTATGACGTGGAAAAGTACTAGCTCAAGTGGTTGAGAGTACTTTTATTATGTGTGAGGACTTGGGTTTGAGTCCTATGTGTGCTATTGGTGTGTTGGTTGACTTATTGTTATTTTTAAAATTATACATGGTCGTGTTGGGTGATAACATGATTGTAAAAGTGTGTGAATTGGCATGAAACATGAATTGGCTTGGTGGTTTAGCTTTGATTTGGCATAGGTAAGGTCATGGGTTTGAACCTTGGTGAGTCAGATTTAACTCTTTTTGCTTAAAAATCAGTTGTGGGCTGAATATGAAAGGGTGGAGAAAATCTAGCAGCTAAGGGGCTGAGAAACAATCAAGTAGTGGCCCTTGAATAGAAATAAAATCCAAAATTAAACCATATTCTCATTTTTTTTATTAACCAAGTACTAAGACCTATAAAAGGCAAATTTTGATAGGAGAATAGGGTTTTAAAGACTGTTTTCTGAGAGCTTTAGAGGGAGAGCGAAAATAGAGCGTGAAAAAGGAATTGGGAGTGAATTAGAGAGGAGAAATTGAAGTGGCGATAAAGCAAGTCAGTGGAGATGAAAGGAACCTCCCAAAGTCAAGTTTTAAGCAAGGAAAAATTCAGGTTAGGGGAGTTGAACCCATATTATTAAGTTTTGGTTTGATTGTATGAGATTGATGACCTATTGCCATGGATTTTGTGTTGGTCATGGGGTGAATTTGGGGTTGGGTGATTGGTTACTGTTTTATTGAGAATTGTACCTAATTTCATGAACATGATGGGTATTCTGTGCTGTGTATGCTGTTATGGTGCCAAATTGGGGTTGGGAGTCTCTATTGCGTCTAAATTATGTTGTTATGTTGGTGCAATGTTGTCAAATTGAATTGGTATGTTTTGGGAGTGTGTTGGGTCTCTGGTGCAGTGCTTGTGTGCGTGAAACAGTGCCAGAGCCTGCAATTCTCGCTCACGCGAGCCAGGCTCGCCTAGGCGAGATATGCAGGGACTCGTATCCTTTCCTGCTCGAGGTTATCGCTCAGGCGGAGGATTTTAGGTTTGGGCGAGAGGTCATCTCGCTTAGGCGAGTGAGTCTCGCTTAAGCGAGAATTCGAGAGGGTTGGTGATTTTGTTTGACATCCCGCTCAGGCGGGAATCCCAATCTTTTTGAGCGAAAGAATGTCTCGCTCAGGCGAGAGCCTCTCGCCTCAGCGAGAACGCGAAGAATGTTCTGTTGTTGGCTTGACTCGTAGCTCAGGTGAGAGGTTTGATTTTTGGGCGAAATGTGAACTTGCCCAGGCGAGTGTAACTCGCCTAAGCGAGAGTTCGAGGTTGGTTCTGAGCGTGGTGCTCGCTTAGACGAGGTAATCTAGCTTAAGCGAGATGGACTAGAGTGCTTAGGCAAATGTTTGAAGATTAACAAAGGATGGTAGGGTTATGTGTTTAAATGCAAATGATTATGTAGTAATAAACGGATTGGTGGTGGACTTGGGGATGTGTGAACTATCATGCTTTTAGGGTATCTTAATGGTGGGCTTGCTGGTGTTCCATGGGTCGTGGCCTGGAACGTATCCTTGGGTTGTGGCCCAGAATGACTTCCCTTGAGTTGTGGCTCGGGATAGCAGATGAACACGAGGAACCTTTGAGTTATGGCTCGGGTTGGTGAGTGTTGCCGGTGTGAGTGTGCTGGTTGTGGCCAGTACGGATAGGTCCAGATGGATTGCCCTCCTTAGTGTTTTGCTGACGAGTTTGGTAGTCCTAGGACGTTACAGATTATGTTCGTATTTGGGAACTCCACCTGGCGTTACGGTGTATGATCCGTAGCATGGTTTTCGCACGTGCTCTATCGGTTGTGGCCGATAGGTGTGGCAGCAAGGCACCTTGAGATACTTAATAGAAGATGTAGAACACTGCTAACATTAATATACCTAGTTGTACATTAATATACCTAGTTGTGGCCATGTGGAAGGAAGGTAACGAGTCTTCCGTGAGGTGCATTAGTATACATGGTTGTGGCCATGTGATAGAAATGGAGTAAGTTCTGTGGGAAATAAAAGGATATTATATATGATTTTGGCCTTGCGGAATAAGAGACAATATTGTGTTATTGATGTATTTTATCGTTTATACATATATATGCGTGTTTGGTATACATTTATGCTTTATCTTTTAGCTTACCCTATCTGCTTGTGTTTGGCGATGATCGTGTATGCGGTACACGTGAGCAGGTGATGTTGCAGGTGGAGCTGGTGAGGCTTAGCTGCGGAGAGGGGATTATCATGGGATCTTTATATTTACGTTTTCTTTATTTTATTTGAAATAGGTTGTAAAGGCTCATGGCCTATTTTGACTAAACTTGCAGTTTTGTCTTTATGGACGTTTTAGTGAATTAATGAAGTTTTAATTTCTCGTGTTTTTGGGAAATGAGGTATTATTAAATGCAGTGTAATTAATTACTTTGTTTTATTTTATTAAATTCGTAATATCCTGACGGGATGTTACATTAGTGGTAAGACAAAAGATAATGACAAAGCAAGAAGAGATATTGGTTTATATTGTTGGCGCAAAGACTTGCAGTTGAAGTCACAAGGCAACAGAAAGTGGCTCAAGCCAAAAGCAAATTACACCATAACAAAAGATGAAGCTAAAATAGATTGTCGTTGGATCAATGAGCTTAGGATGGTAGATGGTTATTCTTCAAACTTAGCAAGATGTGCTGAAACATACATTGACGGATATATTTGTCGGTAATTATTAACGGATGACTGATCTGCCGATAATGTTTACATACAAGTTTGTTACCGACAGATTTACTACCGTCGAAAATCTGTCAAAAATTGGAAATTACTGACGGATATAATCTATTTTTGACGAAACATGTCGTCGGTAATACACAATTTTCTTGTAGTGTGAATGCGTAGAAATTAATCTTGATGAGGAATTGGTGAAGTCTTTGGATGATATGGATCCTAGTGCCGCTATCCATGAGTTGTTGAAATTTTGTAGCGAGACTTTAATAATGGGTCGGAAGGTAGGCAATCTGTTGTAGAGGGATTTATGGGATAGGGATAAAGCTAGACCGACTGAAGATCTGTCCTTGCTTCAGGCCAAGTACGACGAAGATAAGGCTGCCTAGGCTAGAAGGGAGAAGGCTTTGGAGGGTGAAAAGAAATAATTATCAACCTAGAAGGTGAGATGCTTGGATTCTGAAAAGAAGGCAAAAGAGAAAGTGAAGGGGTTAAGGGTTGAAGTTAGTGAGTGGAAGGGAAAGGTTGCCTAGGTGGAGGCCGAGATGAAGAACTTGAAGAAATATGTAGTATCTAAACATATCAACGAATTTCAGAAAGCACTTCAATAGGCATAGTTTCAATATAGTGGGGTATCAATGGATGATGTTTTCTTTGATGTGAACAAGGATGTCTACAATAATCGTCTTCTTGATGAGGATGAGATTGAAGTTTTGAGGACTATTAAAGGTCTGAAGCCGACTACCATCGCTCTAAGAGTTGAGGATGGTGACAGTTCTGTTGAGTGCACTATTGGGATGAGCCCCTCACACTTGGGAGATGCAAATGAGGAATTGCCCAATGTAGTAGAGGAAGTTATCAAATATATTTAGTTTGATTTGATCTCACGATTAAAATTATCTTTTCATTTGTACTTAATTTTTTGGATTTGGCTAAGAACTGCGATGACCTTTTGTTTTGTAGCTGAATCAGTACCTATGATGGTTGTTAGTACTATATGACTATGTAATTTATTAATTTGGTCTAGTGCGTGCTATTTGTCTTGTTGTTGCTTTATATGCTTTATTGATATGCAGTTGGGATGATCTTTACTTTATGTGCGTTGCTTGAAGTTGTAAATTTTTTTGTAAATTAGGATCGCCTAAGTAACACATAATGAATGTTGTTGCTCGACCTAGATCACTTTGTTATTCGGTGGAGAGCGTGTAATGGATTTGTTTGTTCAACTATAATCGACTTGGTAGGCGACAAGAAATGCATGGTGATTTTTTTCATCTAGGACTGCCTAGGTAGGCTATAGGGAACATATAAAAAATTTGTTTATTTAATCAGGACTTCCTAGAAAGGCGATAGGGAACATATGATGAATGTTTGTTTAACCAGAATCGCCTAGGTAGGCGACATGGAATGTGTGATGAATGTTTGTTCAACTAGGACCGCCTAGGTTGGCGACAGGGAACACATAAAGAAGTAATATATAAAAGTAATGACATAAGGAATTTTGTAGTATGTATAAAAAACCCTTATTCACTGATAGGGGTGCCTCGTTAAAACCTTCTTGGTCAAAACCCTCTTTAAGGATAAAAGATCAGGTAAGGGAAAAAGGGTTACAAGTAGTTCAATCTTTACAAGTAGTTCAACTATTCTGTCGGATAATTTAACTAAAGTATTACTTCAAATGTGTCACCTTCCATGTATTTGGTATGGGTTCTCCGAATAAACGTTCCAACTGATACCTTCCCTTATTGACATCTTCTCGTACTCTGAATGGTCCTTCCTAATTAGTAAAGAACTTGCCGTCCTTCTTCATTGCATTGTTGGCCATGTGCCATACCAGGTCTCTTTTTACAAAAGTGCGCGATTGGAGCTTGGAATTATATTTTCTTGCTACCCTCTACTTGGCGGCCATATCCCTGATCTGCGCTTTTTCTCATAGCTCAATAAGGAGGTCTAGGCTTGTATTGAGGCTTTCATGATTTGGTCATCGTCATAAGTTTGCCTTTGCACCGAAGGCTCTCCTATCTCCACTAGTATCATAACTTTTGTATGTTATACCAAACTAAAATAGGATTCATGGATCGATGATTGGGATGTACACTAGTAAGCCCACAAGATTTCCAATAATTCTTTTGGTCACTTTCCTTTTGGGGAGTCTAACCATTTTTAGTGTTCTGTCAGAATAACTTTATTGGCGGCTTCTGCTTAGCCATTGCATTGCAGCTATTTGATAGAATTGGTGATCTGCTTGATACTAAGACTTGAATAGAATTTAGCTAACTCTTTGTTGATGAATTTGCACCCATTGTCCATGACAATTGTGTGTGGTACCCCATATCAACATATCATAATCTTCCAAACAAATTGTTTTACTTGTTGGGCCGTGATCATTGCTAGCGGTTGAGCTTCAATCCTTTTTGTGAAGTAGTCTACTCTGACTATAAGGAAGATCTCTGAACCTTGCCAAGGGGTTCCTTGCCAAGATCTCTGAACTTGACAATGGGTTCCTAAATCCTCAATCTAGGTTGCTTATGAAGTATTCATCCTTCTTTTGTCACAAGCGGGGAGTACCTACAAAAAGGAGCTCAAACGCTCAACTCAACATAGAGCTTATGAAGTATTGGTTTTTATATCCTCAATCTTGGTTGCTTATGAAGTATTTGTCTTTCTTTTGTCACAAGTGAGGGTACCTGCAAAAAGGGGCTCTAACGCTCAAGTCAACACAAAGCTTTGTCAGGGTTAAATCTTAAAGATTAGTGATTAATGAATTATGTACCTCTAATCATCTGGGTCTGCCTATATATATACTATTTGTATTATCTGTTTTACTTACCTTTAGTCGCCTTTGTTGTTGGGGTTTGGGCCTTAGGGCCTCTAATTGAGGTCACTTGGGCTTCAACCCGTCATTGTAGGCCTAGATGCTGCTATGAACTTCGTCAAAGGTGTACTCGAATTTGACTAAGTTAAAAAATGTTGAGATGGGAATTGCACGCCTACATATTGGTCTGTCACCACGTTGTTTTGTCAATATATTTGCTTACTTCTCATAGTTATTGATCTTTATGTTAAGTAGTTGCCTTGAGTTTGCTTGAAGTGGTTGATATGTAGCCTGCTCTTGGAGGAGAGGGGGCACTAGGTTGTCGGTTCTTTGTATGGTTTATTGTGATTATTATCTTATGATCCACTGCTAGTGTGAGTTCCTGGCTTTGGGAGTAGTTAGTAGCCATATACTAACCGACTTTTTTAATTGTAGGCTATGTTTGCAAAGTTTTGGTTTTACGCTTGTTTGCCTTAGCTAGGGAGTATTCGGCCTCATCAGGCCTATATGATATAGATAGTATCAATAAGATAGTTTTTAAGTGACATTAGGCAAATCAAAGAATAACTCCTTATTATAAAAAGGAGATCTTCAAGAAGCTACAAGGAATTACACAAGAGAATAAGAGTGTTGAAGAGTATGTTCAAGAGATGGAGGTCACCTTGATGAAAGTGGAAGTGGAGGAAACACCTTTGGCTACAATGGTTAGATTTTTGAATGGATTGAATAGGGAAATTTAAGATGTAGTGAAGATGCACCATTATGAAACTTTGGAGGATCTCATTCACCAAGCAACCAAGATGGACCAACAGCTCAAGAGAAGGAGCTCCTACAAGAAATCATCCACCTTATGGATGGATGAGGAGAACTTTAAAATGGAGGAAGCTACTTCTATCACTACTAAACCTAAGGAAAAGGAGTATTCAAGTGCTAAAATAACTTCTCAACCTACTACATTTTCTTCTTCACATTCTAGTTCAATCAAATGTTTTAAATGTTTGGAAAAGGGACATATAGTATCTTGATGTCCTAACAAGCGAACTATGGTGTTGTTGAAAAGTGGGGAGACCATTCACGAGTTATCATCTAGTGAGTCTTCTAATCCATCTAGTAGTGAAGAGGAGGAAAAGAGGTGTGAGGTACCACCTTTGGAGGGAGATCTCTTAATGGTTAGGATGTTGTTGGGAAGTGTGAGTAGGGAGGAGGATCAGACCCAAAGCAAGAATATTTTCCATTCTAGATGTTTAATTATGGGAAATGTGTGCTCACTCATCATTGATTGAGGAAGTTGTACAAATGTAGCAAGTAGAAGACTAACGAAGGAGCTTGGGTTGGAAACATCTATACACCCTAGTCCTTATGCATTGTAGTGGTTGAGTGAAGATGAAAAGTTGATGGTGGATAAGAAAGAGAATATTGCTTTCTCTATAGGGAAGTACGTAAATGTGGTGGTGTGTGGTGTGTACCTATAGAGGCGAGTACTTGTTGTTGGGGAGGTCATGGCAATATGATAGAAGATGACACATGATGGCCTAACAAACAAGTACTTTTTCTTGTTTAAAAGGAAATGTATCCCTTCCTAATAGGCCAACCTATAGGAGCAATCTGGAAGAGACTAAAGAAATACAAAAGAAAGTGAAGACAAGTCATGGAGAAAGGATGGGTTAGGGAGAGTTTGAACCCATGTGCTATGTCTGTCATCCTTGTTCCTAAGAAGGATGGATCATGGAGGATGTGCATTGACTGCAAAGCCATCAACAACACATCATTATAAGGTCCAAAGGAGGAAAAAATTATGTTTTTATGGTGGTTGATAGGTTCTCAAAGATGACTCACTTCATTCCTTGCCACAAGAGTGATGATGCCAACTATATGGCCAACTTAGTTTTCAAGGAAGTGGTGAGACTACATGACATTCCAAGGAGCATTGTGTTAAATAGAATTGTGAAGTTTGTTATCCACTTTTGGAAAGTGTTGTGACGTAGTTAGATACAAAGCTTTTCTTCTCTACAACTTGTCATCCTCAAATGGATGGACAAACTGAAGAGGTAAATAAAACTTTTTCTCAACTCGTTAGATGATTTGTAAATAAGAATTTGAGAATGGGAGGATTGGTTACTGCATATGGAGTTTGCTTATAATAAGGTATTTCATTCTACTACTCATATGTCTCCATTTGAGGTAGTTTATGGTTTCAATCCTCTAACTCCCATAGATTTTTTTCCTTTGCCTAATGTTGATTCTATAACTAAAAGAGATGGTCTTGCCAAAACTACTTTTTTTAGGAACTTCCATAAGGAAGATAAGGCTAAAATAGAAAAGAAGATGGAGATGTTGGCTTCTAAGGCTAACCAAGGGAGAAAAAACAAGTTTGAATCCGGAGATTAGGTGTAGGTTCACTTTAGGAAGGAGAAGTTTCCTTCCAAAATGAAATCTAAACTCTTACCGAGGGGAAATGGACCATTTCAAATTCTTAAGATATTTAATGATAATGCTAACATTGTTTATTTACCTTAAGATTATGGAATAAATTCTAGTTTCAATATTTATGACTTGTCTCCATCTGATGTAGGTACAAATTTGAGAAAAATTTCTCTTCAACAAAGAGGGAATGACAGATGACTATCTCTTAATCCATTACAAATACAAATTGAGAACTTTATTTCACATACTAATTGTCCAAAGAAATTTTATTTATCTTGATTTAAAATCATATTGTATAAACATATTCAATTCCTTTACAATAGACCTCAGAGGCATTAGACAATAGTTAACATACAAGGTCCTTGATAGATGACCATCTCATGATCCATTACAAGAAGAACTTCAGGAGGAGCCATTACAAGCAAAGGACTTGTGACAAGTTCAAGTGCCAAAATCTTGGAAGAATAAATCTCCTTGAAGCTCATGATGCTCCATGAAGCTTGCAACTCATAGAAAATGAAGAACATGGTTTGCAGCACACTTGAACAATAATTTGGCACTTAAAAAGTGTTTGTAACTTTTCCTTTATATTTGTAAGCTCGTTGAAAGACTTGGTCCGCTAGGCGAGGGATTTTGTTTCTAACTTCTGTTGGTAGGCGAGCACCCTCACTCGTTAGGTGAGAGTTCGCATTTTTAGACTGCGTTTTCGAGTTATTTTTGCGGCTTAATGTCTTTGGGCTATCTTTTGGATTTCTAGGGTTAGTCATTATATGAATTTTGAATTCATTGAGAGAGGATTATATTGGTTCTTGTCATAGAACAATTGTTCTTATAAAAGATTGAGATTTTTTTAGGCCCAATGTATTTGGGCTTTCTTTTGGGTTTCTAGGGTTACTTAAACACTTGTAGTTTATATATAGTTGCACCAAAAACATATGTAAACACTTTTGATAGTCATTATATCATTTTTGAATTCATTGGGAAGGGATTCTCTTGGTTCTTGTTATAAAACATGGGTTCTTATCAAAGATTGAGATTTTTGTGGCAAATATTCATTTACTCATCAATCTGCTTGATTGTGGCGTCTCCATCATTGTCTTTTTTCTGCGTTCTTCTCTGATTTTCTTTATTTTTGTGTACGGGAAGAATCAAATTAAAAAAACGATCGTACCCTTTCATGTATAGGATCGTACCAATCATGTAATTGTTTAGTTTTTTATTAACACTAGACAAACAAAAGTGCATTAACTTGAGAGCCTTTATTTACAAAACTAAATATGTTATATTAATAACAAATTTTACTATCATCACTTTATGGTGTGTTTTTATCATTAAAACTATTTAGAGCTTTCGTCTAATAAGGTCTGCTTGTACCGTTTGGTATTAACAAATGATTGTTTTGAATAATAAACCAAATCAAGATGTCATTATTTAATTACATTGGGAAAAATCTTTTATAAATTAGGATCTATATAAAAATAGTTATAAAAGTTACAATTGGAAACGAGGCTAGAAAATACCAACTCAATTATTAGTCCTTGACCTTAAAGTTAGTTGTTTGACAAAGTTCATAATGGAATTTGGTTCTCCCTTTAAGTAATCTATAAACTTAACTTGGTGACTTATGGAATAGTGAATTATATGGGAAAAGGATAGTGAAATTGATCTCTAATAGGCCTTTAATTATTTCACATTTGCTTATCTTTGTTGTTATTCTTTAAGGGTGACTAAAAGATCCAAATTCTTCTAATTCATGATTATCCAAATCTACATTACTCTGAGTCCATTTAAATGGATCATTCTTAAATCCAAATCCATATTTTTTCATTTTAAGTTGGGTCCATTTAATTGGATTTGGATCGGCCAAGTCGAGCCAAGTCAGCCTGAGCCTAGCCTGACCTGAGTTGGCCAAAGCCAGTGAGTGTGCTAAGGCATAACCTAAGTTGATTTGAGTCAACTCTAACACATGTAGAGATAATTTGGACTAGGTCGAGTCGAGTCAAATTGTGCCTAGGTTGAACTGTTTTTGTTCGGGCGAAGGTCAAGCTAAGTTGTCCCAACCTAAAGGTAAAGTTGAGATTGTCTAGGCTGTAGGTCGAGTCAAGTCGGCTAAAGTCAAAGGTCAAGACTAGTAGGTTCTGAAAAAAGTTTGACCTGAGACAACATAGGATGAAGGTTGAGTAGAGCCAGAGTATGATCAAGGTTTAGCAGAGATGACTCATGTCGAAGTTTGACTATAATATATGCAACTTAAAGGACCGATACGTGTTTGCCTGGGTGAAGACCAAGACGAATGGGCTCAAAACAAAGGTCAAGTGGAGCCAACTGAGGCCAATGGTTGAACCAAGTTAGATAGGGATGACAAAAATACCCGTACATGTGGGTATCCGCAAAAATCTGTGACAGTTAATTAGTACCCATGGGTAGCGGGTATTTTAATACCCGTTTATAAATGGGTTGTGTGCGAGTATCATACTACTTGTACTCGTGGATATCCGTTACCCGCAAAAAAATAAAAATAAAATTTAATTTATATTTTATTAAGTTAAATTTAATTAAAATTTAATTTTTTTTAATTTATTTAATTTTATATTTTTCATATTTTTTTTGTAATTTTATTTAGATTTTATTTTAAAAATTTATAAAATATTTTCTTTTAAATATACACAATTATTTGATAGATAACGGGTTAAAGTTTTTTTTGTAGGTCGGGTAATGAGTAAGCATTATTTGTGCCCGACTCATTTTCATCCCTAAAGTTAGACTAGGTTGAAGTTAAAGTCAAGTCGACCCAGACCAATGGTCGATGAGATGAAGGTAGAGACATTTTAAGGGAATCAAGATGGATTGTTAAGGTAATGGAGAACCTAATTACTAATTTTCAAAAGAAAACATTATTTCTCAATAGCTCGACCAGATTACACGCCAACAAAAGTCCTTACTGATTTTCATACGTATATGTTCTCATGTAACTTTTTAACATGACTAACAAAATTGAATTGAAGGCATAAATTGAGAGAACCACTTGCCAATAAGAGTACATATGAAATGCAAGTGGTGAAGAGAGTAAAATTATAGAAATTCATGCTTTGAAGGTTGTAATGATAATTGTTTTGAAAAATATTTTGTAAATTGTTAGCCTATAAAAGAGTGAATTAGTTGGGAAAGGCTAGTAAAATCATTCAATGAAAGGTCTTTTATCATTTCATATTTGTTTATCTTTATTTTTATCTGTATATTGAGTCATTTTGATATTCACTTGTTCTCTTGTCAAAAATCCTAGAATTTTTATTTACAACTCTTTTGAATTGATTTCGTAAAACTTTCTTGAAAAGATTAACTCATTTTTAAACTCCTTTGAACATAAGTTTAATTAAAAATAAATAAATGCAATTAAGTGAGGAATTGAGATTGATAAAGATTATCCACAAAAGAAAATAAAAACAGCAAGAACATTACAAAAAGGTTAAGAAATGATGAGAAAGGTTACACACAATTTTATATTTGTTTAGATCACAATAGATCCTACATCCAATCTTAGTTACTAAACCTGACGGCAACTGAAATCCACTATCTTTATATTTCAAGTACAAACACTCAACACATGTGAATTGTATACAAGAAAGGAAATAAGCAAATTAACTCCTAGACAAACTCAAGGGAACATATTCTACCCTTGATCACACTAAGAGGAATACAACCAACAACCCTTGAAAATTCAAGAGGAAACTATATGGTATTAACCTAACTACTTAGTAATGAGATGAAGTTACCAAGTACTTATTGGAAACAACCACAAGTGAAATTTCAATACTGATACACAACCTTTTTAATTCTTTGAGAAACTAAGGGAGTTTGAAAGATTCTTGAATGCACTCTTGAAATTATGTGAAAACAATATAGTTCTATCATTCTAAACATTTAACATAGAGCTTTGTAATGTTTGATAAAAGTTATTTTATATTGAATGAAAAGTTCAATTTATAGAGTTTTTAAGATGTTGAAACAGATCGAGATACATTTAATTAGTTATTTTAAGTTTTCAATGAATTATTCTCATGATTATGTGAATTTAAGTGAAAAACATTCTCTATTTTAATTGATAATTAATTGATTATTTTGTTCTTCGTTAGTTTTGAAACAACTCAACAACATAATAATCAATGATTAAGTTTGTTAATTGTTCTTAGAGACCAATTAAAAAGTAATTTATTTGTTCTCTGTTTTAATACATTATCAAAACTGATAATCGATTATTTTGTTATGCAAACATATCAAGAACAATTTAATTGATTATATAAAAACATAATTGTTTAAACTAAAATTAAAACCGTTTTCAAAACATTTTAACCTTTCAAAACAAGTTTTATGGGTAAGGTTGTGTATTTAAACTAAAGCATTTGTGGTTCACCTTGTCTACAACACTCACAAACACATGCAATGTAAGTTATAACAAGTATTATATCTTCAACACCATATTTTTTAAATATCAATATCAAAACTAACTTCTCTAAGCTCTTATAGGAGACATGATTTGACTTTATTCTTTAAGTCCAATAATCAAAAGGTAAAAGTTAATTACAAAATTACTACAATGTATTTTTTCATTGATGTCCTCGAATAACCATTATCAAAAGGTGTCATTAATGGCTTATTTTGGACAACATATACCATTTTCCCCTATTGTTACTATAATTATTATTTTCATCATTATTACCTTGTCATCTCTATAATAACAACTACCAATACAACATCACCACTTACGTCGCTTTTAATTCCTAAACTAGAATACAAAATTGGAATTCGTCTCTATCCCAAATTTTGATAAATTTTAGTCTCCAAACTTTAAAAATTAATTGATATAGTCCTTTTAATCCAATGAAGTTAACTTTTGTTTTACGTGTTAAATAGTGTTCCAAGGTGGCATTTGGGCTAGAATATGTCAAATGATTTAAAAACTCAATCGTCAGCCTTAAATGTTTAATACGTCAAAATATTTTACCAAGTTAGGTTAGAAGAATTATAATTATTCATTTTTAAAGTTTGAAGATCAATTTTTACCAAAGTTTGTGATAAAGAAGAATTCTAATTTTGTGCCCAAGTTTAGGGACTAAAAACATATTTAACCCTTAGATTAATCATTGCAAGCTTGATAAATCTCTAGTCATGTAAAGATTTAGTCAAACTTGATTTCCTCATGAACTAATGTAGTGTAGTGATCAACCAATGACCAATCCTAGGAAAGGCAATTGAATTTTAAATTATTCTTGAACAAGCTTTTATGAATTAGAGGAAATCTACTAAAATATACTAAAACAAATGCCAAAACCAACTGAAATTGGTATGAGAATGCATGTATACAAGGTGTTTGATGAAATTACTAAGAAAACTAAGATGCATGTAAGGTGTTTGATGAAATTCCTAAGCAACTAATGCATCATAATAAACCAATACAGTGAAAATATACACAATATAATCCTATTATGTTCTTAGTGCACTAATTAGACTGAATGAGTCTATTGAAAATGGAATTATGAGAATATATGTAGAAATTTGGAATGAATGCATGTGATAGTTCACGAGTGCAAAGTATAGGGCAACGTCACAGATGGTTATAGCATGAATGAAACAACAATGTTATGATGCAAAATGGTTTGAATTGATCTCTATTGAACATAGAAGCAAGAATCATGCAAAATGATTAAGTAAAACTCAAATTCCCAAATTTATGAACCTTAACTAACGAAATTAGCAGTCAAGTGAGTAAATGTAAAATTGAATGCATGAATCACGAATTTACGTCAGAAATGAGTGAAATACATAACGTATGGCATCACATTTGGATTAGAAACAAAAAACGAATATAAGAAACACGAGAACGTGGAATTCACTGATGAAATTGGATGAAACAATATGTGCGTAAGTTGTAACATCCTGACTGGATATTATGGATTTAAAAATAATAAAATAAAGAAGTATAATTAAACTGCATTTAATGAAATATTATTTCCCAAAAACGCAGGAAATTTAAAACTTTATTAAATCTATGAATAGTCCAAAATTCCAATTATAAAACTCAAAATAATCTAAAACAACCATAGTGTTTAAAACTAGAATAGTAACCAAAATATCTCATGAGAGTTTACAATTTATTTCCAAAACATAATAAATAACAAGACTCCCATGCTATCCCCGCTCCGTGGCTAAGTCTCACCAGCACCACCTGCATCAACATCATCTGCTCACGTGTATCACACACACGATCATCGCCAACCACAAGCAGATAGGGTGAGCTTAACAGATAAATCATATAACTACATTTACATACAAATATAAATCATTTATATTTATTTCATGCAATCACTAAATGAATTCCCTCAATTGAGTCCTTATGACATGGCCACAACCATGGCTTTCGTGTACTACTTGTTCTAGTGATAACCTCTAGGTGACTTGCTGTCATACCTATCGACCACAACCGATAGAGCACGTGCGGGAAACCATTGTTATGGATCAAACACCGCAACGCCAGGTGGAGTTCCCAAATACGAACGTAGTTCGCAACGTCCTAAGACTACCAAACTCGTCAGTTAACTACTGAGGAGGGCAATCTCTCTAGACCCATCCGTATTGGCAACAACCAGCACACTCCCACCGGCAACACTCGCCAACCCGATCTCAACTCAAGGGTTCCTCGTGTTCATCCGTCATCCCGAGCTCAACTCGAGGGATGCCATTTCGAGCTCAACTCGAGGAATGCCACATGCTTAACCTCTATCCCGAGTTCAACTCAAGGGATACGTTCTGAGCTCAACTCAAGGAACACCAGCAATCCCACCTTTGAAGCATCACCAAAATCCTTATAGATCACGCATTCGGAAATCCAGAAACCTAAGGCTGCAACAATAAAATCGCTTGGCGGGGGACATGTACCGCTAGGCACTACCAGCTTCTAGACCGCCTGGTGGGGGACGCATATTGCCAAGCGTCTAGTGCCTCTGCACCACTGTCGCTACACCTACCGCCTGACGGAGACCACACTACCGCCAGGCGCCAAACTCTCCCAATCACCCCTAGTTCTACATCTATCGCCTGGCGGAGCCCCTCCGGTCGCCAGGCGACGACGCACCAGTAACTATGCAGTTTGGGTTTTCTAGGCACCCAGTTCGGGTTTTCTAGGCACCCAGTTCAATTTGCACATGCTCTGTTGGTTGTCAAAATCTCACAAGCAACCTCACTAAGTGAATTGCGTTGAATTTAATATTTATATTTAGCCTTCAAAGTAACTAAATCCTTTCTAGACTTGAAATCAAGATTTCCCATGCTTAGACGTCCTTGGTTTGCACCTTGCAAGTTCATGACCTACCATTGTTGATCCACTGATACTTAACTTATCATCTACTCTAATTAGTGCGATGCACCTCTAAAATTTCCCTGAATATAGTTCTTGTGCCAGGACCATCGTTGCACATCACCTCTAACTTAGACCACTTCCACTAGCATTGCCCTTTAATACAACAACCTACCTTGTCATCCGATCTTGCCTGACTTAGCACCTTGACTCAACTATTATAACCTTAAATTCGCATCTAACACCCCTAGCTTAACATCCTTGCACTCTCCATTTCATGCTCTACCTATTAGACTAATCTCTATCCAATTTATCCTATATTTCTTTTAACACTCCAAGGGTTCACAAATCATTTTCCCCAGTGCCTCCACAACAAGTCCACACACCAAGCATATCGTCTAACGCCCGTCGCCTGGCGGCCATACCCATGCCGCCAAGCGGTGCTTAAGATTCTAGAGACATTCCAGAAACTCAAGCACCCGCAAACCCTAACTCTTTCCTAGTTTTCGTTTGCTCTCGGTTTCCCCTCAATTTCCCATTAATCTGACTCATCATAATCAAATTCAAAACTATATACATCCATTATCATTTTCCACATCACTTTACATCTCATTGTTCATGATTCAATCAAATCCAAGGATTTCAACTCTAACTATATCTCAGAGAAATTTCATACACTTTAACCATCCATCTCATGTAATTCAACACTATAATCCACCCAAATAACCTACAATAATATATGGAACCCTTTGTCTCCCGGTGTGGAATTTACCCAACCACGTAAAAATATAAAGATTGAAATGAAAAAGGCTCGTATCGCCTGGCGGAAATTCATCACTGCCAGGCAGCTCAACGAAAACCCAGAAACTGGGTGTAACATATATGTGCCGCCTAGCGGCTGGGGTTGTGCCGCCAGGCGATTTCTGGAAAAATCCCAGAAACTCGATTTTCAGACAGTTTATATGCATTTATTCATCATACAGTTCATGCCATTATACAATAATAACAAAATACGTTTCAAGCTCCCCTAACCTGGTTTTCCCTTGCTTGAACTTGAGAATTTCCAAGGTTCTCCTATTGCACACAAATGTCTTCTTAGTTCTTTCTCCAATTGGCTCCTATGCTCGCTCTCACAGCATCAAAACACTCTGAACTCACTCTCCCAATTGTGTAGAACGAAATCAACCACTAAAACTCTCTCCTTCTCTCTCAAAAATTCAATTAATGATGTGTTAACTACCCTTAATTACACAAAAACGAAATTATCATTAAAAGGCTTATAATTTCTATTCATGGTCACTTATAGGCTGCTTTTCCAACCACCCTTGGCTATCCACTCCACTAGGGTTTTCTCCACCCTTTCATATTCAAGCCAAAACTAAATTAAGCAAAAATAAAGTTTAGTTTGGGTTCTTCCAAGGCTTAAACTCACAACCATGCCAATGTCAAATCTATGCATAACCATTAAGCCAATTCATGTTTTTTTGTTAACTAATATAATTCGACCATTATGTCATTAATCAACATGCTCAATCATATTATTAAAACAATAATAATTAAATAACACATAATTGGCATACATATGACTTGACCCAAGTCTTCTCACACAATCAAGTACTCTCAACCATTTGAGCTAGTACTTTTCCGCATCATACAATTTAGAATCTAATGACATAAAGGCTCCCACTACCCGCATTTATTAATTAATTAATTAAATTTCACGGGTCTTACATAAGTGTGTTCTACAAAACTAAGAAGCATGAGTTAATTTTGGTTGGTTAAGCACAAGATTCTACTCAAAAGACATTTGAGAAAACTTAGATGAATGTGCATCTACTTGAATTCATCATGCTTACACTTTAAATCCAAGAATATATTGAATCATGCATCCCAACCATTAAAAACTCACTCATGAACTCAGTTTCGGCAAAAAGGAAAACTAGAAAATGGAACAACACATGATAACAAAATTAAAATTGAAGATTCAAACAGCAAGAATAAGTACAATCATTAAAAAAGGAAATGAAACTCACAAAACATGGAGAAGTGAAAAGATCCTTAGTCCAATGCTTATTGTGTAGTCATTGATCCAAGGATTCTCTCAAAAAATGTACACGAACAACGATTATAGAGGAGAGAAAATGAGAGAAAAGTGGTTATGTGATGGTGTGTATCGTGACTATGTGGGTTTTCAGAATGAGTGAATGGATTGTGTCTATTGTTCCTTATTAGTATATGGTGTATAAATTTTTTTCAGAAATTAGAACTGCTTATTACAGGTTAAATTAACTACCAAATTTTGTTCCTAACACTAACTAACTCACTCCTTCTAATCAACCACCTAGGTAACAAGTAGTCCCACTACAGCCACTCCATGGAACAACAATTATAGAGGAGAGAAAATGAGAGAAAAGTGGTTATGTGATGGTGTGTATCGTGACTATGTGGGTGTTCAGAATGAGTGAATGGATTGTGTCTATTGTTCCCCATTAGTATATGGTGTATAAATTTTGTTCAGAAATTAGAACTGCTTATTACAGGTTAAATTAACTACCAAAGTTTGTTCCTAACACTAACTAACTCACTACTTCTAATCAGCCACCTAAGTAACAAGTAGTCCCACTGCAGCCACTCCTTGGAACAGGTTACTTAAGGTGTATCCTTGTTTCCATTGGAAGTCCTTAACCTTCTACAACAAGAATCACAGATTGTTGGTTCTTGACAACTCATCTTTACTTCCAATCCCAAGCCTTTCACGTGCATCCTTCAAAGGTAGCTTTTGGTTCCTTTCAACCCTTCATCTTGAAAACCTTCTTGGACTAGATTAACTTCCAGTATCTCAAAAATTTCCCATTACTACATTCACAACTAAAGGAACAAGTTAGAATTCACAACCCAAAGCTATGGTGCAAACTAAAGCTACATTAGTGAACTACACAAGCAAAACTTAGAATTAGAATTTCCATGCAGCTTTTGATCATTTCTCAGCCCTTTCAAGGTAAGAACAAATGTAAATGATCGCTCTTAAGCTTTTCCCACAAGTGCCATGTAAATTGGATGTGAAATTAAAAAAGTCAACTCTAAGTCAACCCTTTGGTCAACTCTTCAGCAAAAAGTCAACTATGTAGCATTTTCATGCATTTTTGGTTGATTCAGATTCTCCCGTGGCTTTCTCTGATCTCTTGAATGCTATCCTTGATTCTTTTATCTGCATTATACTAAAAAATCTCCAAATTAATGTTAGTCACACTAAAACTCTTCATAATGATTTTTAAACTAGACTACAAACTTGACTCCTAAGCCTATGTATCTAAACTAAGATGCATATGAACCTATTTATGAATCTATGATATATGTTGAACTAGACCATCCCATTATATATGAATCTATCATACTTTGCATTGAAAGTTGATCAATTTATAGATAGGTTCAATAATCAAATTGCTTAGCCATTACTTATGAATTATTTGTGTTTATTTATACTTATATTGTTGGAAGTATAAGTCTAAATTTTATTTCTTATTTTACTTTAATATCTCTTCTTCTTCTTTTTTTGCACAATGTATTTCCTTATTTTCTTACCATAAACAAAAGTCCTTAATATTTATTTTATTTATTTATTATCATTCTACTTGTAGTAAATTCCTTTTTATTTAGGAAAGATCTAAATTTGGGATAAAAAGTTGGTAACGATCTTGTTGAACTTTTTTTCACATGTTTAGACTTGCCCACAAATCCATAATTAGTTGAAACGGTCAAGACAAAATAGTTCATAAGTCTTATGTAAGACAAGTTATTGTTACTCGTTTTTCATATACCAAATGTAAAAAAAATTGATATGTGTCCAATTTACTTGTTTTTTACTTCTAATTTAGACACTTAATATGAACAAATTGGGTAAACTTTTAGTAGATCAAACCCTTATCAACTTAGAAGTATATGATGAGTGTATGAAGAGAAGTTATTGGTAATTATTGAATTAAATGGATGTTTTGCTATAGAAAAGAAAGATAAGGAACAATTGAAATCGTTGAGCGTAAGAAGCTAGAGCTGAGCAAATTGAGAGTTGTAAAATAGGTTCATATTCTTACCCTCACAATTGGGTGAAATGAGAGTCGTTGAGCTTAGGAAGAAATTCTCATTGAAAGAAAATTGATGCTAGGTGAGGGTCAACACTTAAAGAAACCTTACACATAAGGAAACACCATTTGTTAAGCTAAGCAAGCCAATGTTTAGTGCAAAGCTTTTATAGAAAATATAGTAGCTTGGCTCTATAAATAAATAGTAGTTGTAATGTCTTAAAGAATTAAATAGTAGATCAGATATAGTTCCATATTGTAAGCACCGTGTTATTTCTAGTTGCTGAATTCATTGTAATATCGTAATCATATCATGACTACCTAAACTTTCTTTTGTTGGAATTCAACTATAAATTCTTTATATTCTTGTTTCATTTATGCAATTATATTCAAATGTTTTTATTTTCCATTTGATTTAGTTTTATGCTTAATGCTTGAACTGAAGATGAAATTTTGTACTCGATTCAATATCAAGATATTAAAAAATGGTTTAATTATCTAAACTAAACTAAATCATTCAGAGAAAAAGCAATTGCCAAGAATGAAGTTGTACTTCTGCCATATTGAAAGAAATTAAGTAGATTTGTTTAAGCATTAGATCACGCTATCACCCATTATCACCATTTATTATCCTAACAATCATCATTTTCTCTTCCAATATTGTTATTATCATTTTTACTATTTTCGTCATGTTCATCACATCTTATTTATCATTATCATTATTATAACTATTATCATTATTTTTACTATCTCATAATTATTAACATTATTATCCTTCATTATTTTTACTCTTGCCATATTCACTTCCATCACCACTTCAACAATATATTATTACCGTATCCATTTGAACAAAACTGTATTCAACCGAAGACGATCTGGAAAGACTTCAAATCCAACAAGCACAAGAAAAAGGTAAATATAAAAAGTAGCATAAGATAGGTACTTAAGAATAAAAGTGAATGAAAAACTATTTTAGCATATACAATAAAAAACATATAGGGTAACCTTAATCATTCATTAATAATTTTATGCTGTATTATATTTACTCGTGTACGTCATTATTTGAATCATCTTGCTGCTGCAAAATCAAATCAGCTGAAAAGAATTTCAACTTAATAATTCTAGCATTTTGGTGCACAAGGAAGTGTTTTCATACAGGAACAATATAGTTTCTATAATCACATCCTTAAAATTATAATTTCTAAGAATGACTAAAATATATTCGATTGGTAAAAAATATAACTAGACATATTCACATAATTTTCATTATAAAATTTAATTTATTACTACATTAATCAATTTAATAAAGTTATTCTTCACTATTATTTTTTTATATTTTAACTACAAATAGTTAAATTCTCAAAGTTCAGAAAATGAATTTAATGGAAACTCGTATTGAATAATTTTTTGCAAAACATGACAAATTGTTTCCAAAAATACTTACCCAAATTTCTAAGCTATTCTCACTTCAAAATGGCTTCTCGCTTATATATGGCAAAATTACTTATTCTATATACTTTCCATATTTTCTCGGAAAACAAGTGTACATTAAAGCTCAATCCTCTATTTCCAGTTATATCGGCAAATTTTGGCTATAAAAAGATCCTGCCAACCAGTTCCTTGGAACATTGGTTAAGGAATTTAGATTTAAATAATACATACGACACATTCAAAGGAAAATTCTCCATTCTCAATTCCATAATTGGATAGCATTAGAGGTGAAAAGAACATGGGCAACATTTTGAAGTAGATTCATATCCAAATCAAGAAGGCTTCAATGATTAAACTAACCACCTTCTAACTCAAAAGCTTGCAGTTATACATGAAAAGATGAAAAGCTAATATGTACTGCGAATTGTTTGTAATTGAAATAAAATAAAAAAATCAATGAAACCATGTATAGGAAAAGAGAAAAAAAAAGGAGAGAAGCATAAGCAAGCTGAGCTAAAAAGACTACTTTGTTTGCCTGCAAACATTCAGGAGCATTGGCTGGCCATTCTAAACCTACTGCACACTACTCAACAGCTAGGGTGATGATGTATAAGCATGAAACTCATGTAGAATTTAAATGATATATCAGAATCTTTAGAACCTATTCAAAAGGAAACTAATCTCTCAGAATTTACAGCAAAGAAAGCCACCCGTCCAGCAGCACCGCTGCTTCCGGTGATGCCCCCGGTCGGCCTTCGCCATCCTAACCGGGCTGCTATTCCATTCAGATTGAATTCTGCACAACAAAAACAAAATCAGCTTATCAGTTATGGATTTCTACCAAAAGGGCCAATGCAAAAGTGTCAACTCAACAAGTTTTCTAGCACTATACATTGGAAATGCAAAGGATCGCGTGCTAGTCGTGCTGCTATCTGACCGGAGGGAGATGCTGCCGGAGTAAGGTACCGGCCCTGAGTAACTTATTCGACCTGACACCGGACCGACGGCAGAGAAACTTGACTCGCCTAAGCTGTGACGAATGAGGCTAGTCACCGACTGATCGTCACTCTTCCATTCTATTGGCCTGCTTGTATGATGAATTTCAGCACATTTACAACTCCCAGCTTGGCTGCATTCTTCTTTACCACAATCTGCAGGCTCTTGAGGCTTGTTGTCTTTCTTTGATTCACCATCTGCCACTGACAAAGAAGGGCTACTCAACATTGCTTCAGGCTCCATCTGCACATATAACACATTTGTCATTTTCTGAAATTTCTCTTTTCCAAAACCTTCAGTTTTGATCACAGAAAATATCAAACTTGTGAGCTTAACTAGTGACTCTACGAACACATTCAATGCTGAATTTGGATTCTCTGCTGTGTTTTTCTGTACTGATTCTTTGCTGTATTTTTAAAATGACACTTATTTTAATGTTTTAAAATATATTAAAAAAAAATTTAAAGTACCAACATCAATGAATTTTGAAGATAAAGCAGAAGACAGCACCAAAAAACCCATAGAGAATCTGGACTCTTCAATGCTGTATCTAATCAAACAAGTAGCAATCTTAAAAGCTTAATTGACATGCCAAACTCAATCCCTCGAAAAGAACAATTAACATATATTTCCAAACAAAATACGAAGAACACATCAAATACCTGTTCACCCTTGTCATCAGAAGATGCAGAGTCCTCAGTGAGTAAGTCTTGCAACAAAACCTTGCCTCCCAGTGAAGGTGTCTCTTTGTTGACATCACCAGAAACGTCAGTGAGCATCAAATCCTTGTGCTGATTATGATTAGCAGAAACCTTATCAGACTCCTCTGTTGGTGTTAGGCTTAGTACATTGATAGTGGTGTTGTCTTTCTGTTTTTCTTTAGTTTCACAACTCTCGAAAGGGAAGAAATCGTGCGACTTTTCGTCGAGAGGAGTCACAAACACCACATTATCCTTCTTAAGGACTCCCTCATCGATGCATATATCCTTCACAACATGATAATTACTCTCATTGTAACACACTTCTGGATGTGGTTCACATTCTGTAACAGTTTTGACCATGTAAACATCCACAGAATTCCTAGGCAACTCTTCTCCTTCTCTAGGATTAAAGTGAGATACTGGCTCAACCAAATCCTTTACCTTTGCTTCATATTCATTTTTTTCACAATCAACTGACTCCATGTCATATTGTAATGAATCTAAACCTTGTTCATTCTCATATTCCTTCAGTTTCTGGCTCGGTAATTTGTATCCATCAGAAATTCGATCGTCGTCAATAAACACAAACGACTCAGATTCAGGCTCAAGACCAATATTTGAATGCCGAAAAGCCACTTTTCCTTCTGCACATTCATCAAGATACTGGCAAAAATTAATTAGACTAGAATTTCAAAGTAAGGAAATTGATAATAACATTTGGTAAACAGATTGATGATAAAAGCTTACCATTTAAAACTAAGTAAATCATAAGGAAAAGAGGAGTTTAGAATAGTTACATAATTGCTTTAAAGAACTAGTAAGAACCATCCTTAACCCACATTCAACAAACAGATCAAGAAACAAAACACCCTGAACTAGAATTGAGAATCATGACCCAACAAATTTAAATTACATGTATGTGAGCCTCGTATGAGGGGTCACAATCTTGATAAAACACAAATGGTAAACCAAACCTATACTCTAATTGCAGAGACCAAGTAAAAGGTCAGTAAGATAAAGTAAAACAACCAATTGCTGAGACCATTTATAAACAGTATGTCACCTAATTTCATGGTGCAGACAGGTAGAGATTCATGGGGAAATTTTCATCAACAGTCGCAGGTTGTTCTTTGAATATTTTCAACCAAAAAGACTAGTCTGATTGCACTGTTCTTCAGAGATCTGAAAATCAGCAAAAATAACAATGATGGGTTAGCACGTAACCAAATTAACTCCATATAATGAAAACAAGAAGCAGTAATGGATTCGATGATCTATAGAAGCACTCAAAGCCAAATTTCAATAACAAGATTCTTCTCTACTGTTCCAAAGGATAAAAAAAGAAGAAAAAGCAAAAAAGAGAGAAAGAAAGAGCAATTCTCTAATCATAAGAAATCATAAAATATTTATTTGGATTGCAGTATAAAAGAACAAAGGATTATGTCACTATTACCACATATACCTGATTCCCAAACAAAGAAGAAATTGTTACAGAATCCAACTCTAGCTCTAGTCATCAATCATAAAATAAAGCAGAAAGAATGAGAAAGAAAAAATGAAGAATTTTACCAATATTTCTAAGAAGAAAGGTTTAGATTAAGGCGGAAAAACTGGGGACCATTTTCTATATTAAGCTTTTAATATCCAGAGAAGATGTAAATTACATATATATCATAATATTTAAGTACTAAAAAGCAAGTACCAGTTTGCTACCTTTTCTTTTTATAAGTAAAAGATTTCGCCTAAGTAGAATCCAAGGAAGGTACAGAAGGTATAATAGGACAAGAAAAAAGTTTAAAAATCTCAAACTTTTTCGAAAGTTTTCAACTACAAAATTACAAACCGAAATTTTAAATCAAAAGGCCTACACAACAAGATGACTCCCTACAAAATCCCTACCAATACTTTGTCCTCTAGCCCTGATTAAGATCTGACTCATAAGAATAAACAAGTTTAGAAAACCAGAAAATGGTACAGTGAAAAAAACAGCAGCAGAGTGAAAACTTACACAGGAATCGCATGAAGGAAATCAGGGAACATGGTCAAAACGATAGAGATCTATCTCAGATCCCAAAACCTTCCTATCCCCATAAAATAGTCAAGGGCTAAAAAGCTATTCCCTTATTAAAATATAAAAGGATTTGCCAGCAAAAAACCATTTTATCAAAAACTTCAGAACAGACAATTTCAGAGAAAATTCCAACTCCACCTGCAGATTAAAGTGTTTAAAAATAAAACAAAATGGCAGCATTCAGAACCAGAAGGTATAAAATAATCTTTTGGTTACAAAACTGAAACAAAATTGGTTGAACAAAAAACATGCAAGTCAGACAGTGGAAGAGAGACAATCATAGGGCTGAGATGAAATCAGAACAGAAAGAATTTACCAAAGCCCAAAACTGGCGAAGAAGAAAGAGTTTCCTTATGTCGGTAAACGTACTTGGATGCTTAAGGATGATGAAAAGGGAAGAGATATGCTAATATACTAGTAATAAAATTTAATCAATCAATTAATTAATTAATTAATACTAATAATAAAAGCAACCACAGAGTACTAAGAGATGATGGATGAGTTGTAATTATAGCATTCATAATGGTCAACCGTTACTCTCTCTCTTTCTTTCTTCTTTCTCTCTCTTTCTTAATCCCTTCACACATCACACACTCCACCTTCTCCTTCTGCAATAAATGCATTAAAAACAGTAAAAACCAAGCCCCGACCCTACCCTCCAATACCCAAATTCAATAGGGTATATTGTAGCATTAAATTATCACCTCTAACGCTTCCCCTCCCCTCATATCAAAATTTAATTTCACACCAAAAATATGCAACTTTACTTTCTTTCCTTATCCTTCGCACTTTTCCCAGTGTCCTTCATTTCCCACTAATGTTTCTCTCCAAAGACTCCATCTTTATCAGATTCGCTACCTTTTCCCCACTCACCATTATCATCACCATCATCATCACCCCTTTTATTTTCTATCCCACTTCCCCACAAACCCAGAATTTTTCCGAGAAAATCTCACCGCCTAGAAAAGAATAAACACGACCACATTGCTGCCTCGGATCCGTCGACCCAACTGCAAAGGGGCAGAATAAAAAACGAACACAACACGACGGAACCTTTGACTTCCACCTTAACAAACCCAAAAACAATGAAAGTAAAAACAATCACAACAAAACAAAACCAACCCACTACGATTTTTTTGCGTATGAAATGAAACTCACCTCTCCTCTCCTCACCCCCACCTCAGCGATGAAGCATGTTCCGTTGCAGAATTATTACTCTCTTCAGATTCTGGTGATATATGTAATAACTCAACACTTGAAAGAGAGAAAGAAAAAAACTTAGCTGTAACCCAAATCTGAAACTGGCTCTCACGTACCAACTGAGCTGTCTGTACGTGCTTCTGTTTTCATCTTCTCTTTCGATCTCTTTATATATACGCTGCATTCTTTTTCTCTTTTTCTTTTCTTCTTATTTCCTTTGACTATGTTTTGTTTTTTCCATCTTTAGCTTTGGTGGGTCCCACCTAACCAATTAAGAGGTTCAAATTTTCATCTTCCCCACTCACGAATGGCCAACCAACTTTGGCTTTTCAAAATTATTAGTATTTCATTTCGCAAAGGAGATTCTCTGCGTTCAGGATTTCGCACATGCCGTGGGCATGCACGATCCCGTTCGCATATCACAAATTGCTGATCATATCTAAGGTTATCAACACATGTTTGGCGTGTCAAGTTGACTAACGCATTTCAACGTTTTCTCTTTAAAAATTTAATTTAATGTATATTTTTAACAATGTTTAATAAATTAATCAAATCTGATCATTTAAACTAACTGCCAGTACAAAATTATCTACATTTTAATTAAGTTTAGTTATATCAATATTAAATTTAAATAATACAATAAATATGTTATGTTACGTTATGTTACATTGAATTATATTCAATGATTTAGTCAATAACTGATAATAATCTGATTAGTACATACATGAAAGTCAAACTAATAAATTTATTATATACAGTAACAATTTTTTTTTAAAAATATTGTTTTGTTATAACTGATAGTTAATATAATTAATTAATGTTGTTATTTATTTAATGATGTTGCTTGTTTTCTGTTTTAATAGTAAGAACTTGCCTGTTTGATTCTTTGTTAAAAAAATTCTTCAATATTAATATTTAGCAAACAATTGTGTCCTATATTAAGAAATAAATTAATATATTAAAAGAATATAAGAGATTCTATTATAACAAATCAGAATATTACTTAGAATTTGAATAAACAAGAATATATGAAACATAAAATTGTAACATCACCTCCCCTATATTAACCTTAAACCGACCCTAAGAGTGAATCGTAATGCTATAAAAAAGGCTAAATCATATTATAAGAACCATCCTGAAAAGATCGACAACAGAAAAACATATTAATCATGATCAAAAATAAACTCAGTTCTACCAGTTGTCTCCCCTCCAAACAAGCCACCCATGTTATACATTAAAGATCAATAAAATCATGCGAAACCACATTAATAACACTTCCCAACCAAACATACAAAAGAGACCATATACAAAGGACTAAGTAAATAATAAAATAAAATACATCATATTTATTTTTGGAATATGAACACAACGATTTTTTGTGAGAACTAGAAAAATGTCTAGAAATGGTAGTAATTTTTAAAAGATGATATACTAGAGTATTTTAATAATGAAAGGTTGGAATTATAAATAGATTCTCTATATATTGAAATTCATTTTATAAAAATCACCATTTCTTTAGATTGTCTTTCTAAATTTCTCTTCTACATTCTCTCTAAATTTTTAACCTCAATCTTCATTTTTTTTGAAGATCAATGACCATAAAATTGTTCTTCCTAAAGAATATATAGTAAGTTTTTTTTCTTTTGCCCTTTGAGGTTGTTTCGCTCTATGTCTATGCATGTGGGTTGTACCGTAATGTATGTGGCTTAAATGTGTTTAAAACGATTCTCTATTATTTTTTCATAATGGTGATATGTTTAGATTTTTAATAGGGTCTTTTTTTTTCTAGTTAGGTAATTATGTGAGAAATATAACTCTAAGGACATTGAGAAAAATGACAATTTAACCAAGGTAAAGGGATTTAATTCATAGATTTTACATGTTGATTTCTACTGTCTTGATTGATTGTTGGTATTCTGTGGATTGATTGTTGAATTAGTATAATTTCATTTGTTGATTTGGTTGGATAGGGGTTTAAAAAATTGTAAATTTGGTCTTTGAGTTGTGATTTTTTGGATTTGCTCTATTAAGTGGTACTATTAACTCTAATGAGTCATTTAAAGCAAATTGGTCTTGTTTTGACTCATATAAAGGAGAAAAACACTCTATTGGGGGTGAGGGTATTGTTTGCTCCACAAAATTTCATATTTGGTTTATGCATATTTGTTTGGCCAACTAACCGCTCATTGAGTGAGTGCTAAAATTAAGTTTGGTAGAGAGGCATGAGAGGCTTTCTCGTTGGTGAGTGTCAAATACGGGTTTGGCAGAGAGGCAAGGGAGGCTTGCTCATTGGGCGAGCCAACCTCATCTTGGAAAAATTGGGATTCTCACTTTGTTAACCATTGGATCAAATTGAAATTTTGATCGTTGGTCCTAGACATATGAATATTCACTTTGATCATTGGAATCTTCAATTAGAGGTCTATGGTTAGAGAAATTTTTTTCGTCATTTTGATATAATTATTGGTAATATTTTATTTGTATATTATGCTAATGCAATAGACAATAAATGATGAATTGTTAACATTTAAATTGAAATAAATAATAGGTGATTAATGTATGAGATGAGTTTGGATTGAGGTGACTTACATTTGTATGACTTGTTTTAATTGAGTTTAAGTGATGATTGAAACTTAAAAAAAAAAGTGTATTGTATGAATTGTATATTATGGAAATGTGTTGAGAATTTTTGTTATGTTTGATTGTATGGATTTGGGATAATGTAGAGATTTCCAAGGAATAAAAAATACTATATTGATCCCATGTTTGGTGGTGTATTGAGAGGGATTTTAGAAGATTATCCTAACTCTACTAGAATCCTACTCACATAAAGAAAAATGTTTAGTTGTAAGAGTTGAAGAAGGTTCTATAGTTGGAATTTTGGTGGTTGAACAAACTTGCAAACACATAATTTACCTTTGTCATGCTCTGTTGAAGGAAGTTTTGTTCGTCCCTGATATATATAGCTATAGCCACTATGAGGTAGGGGTGGCAGATGATAGATGCATGATCTTCGAGTCTATTTAATACACATGTCCTCTAGAAGTAGAGTCAAATGTCAATATTGTATGAGTTATTTTAGACATGATTTGTGGACATTTGATTGATGATTTGTATGATATTGATGATTGATTTGAAGGAAAATAATTTGACTATACCATGTTTTCATTTTAGTAATATATGAATTGTTAAAATTACACTACCTTACTTTATTGTTTGTTGTCTTGTGGTTCTGTTCGTCTACAATGATCGTATGTTATACTTGAGTAGAAGATAGTGCAGATGGGGGAGTTGTAAAACAATATGTTTGTTGATGGTTGTCAAGAGAGAGTAATTGTTGCTTAGGTATATATTTTTGTATTTATAGATTCTACTTAATGAAACGTTATTTATCCTTTTGAAGTTTAAGTTAACTTTTTCTCATGGGAAATTTTTAAATATATTTTATATACATATATGTTGGTTTATGCTTTAAATTAGTATGGTCAATCCTACTAAATTGGGGTGTTATACATTTTAAGTTTGGGTAAATCATTATTTTATCCTTGAATATGTAAACGGTTGATAATTTACTTTTTTTGAAAAATAAAACATTTAAGGAATGTAATTTATTTAAAATTATATTTTTCAATATATATTTATATATTTATTTTAATTTTAGAAACAAATTTATCGTTTGTTGTAAGATGTATTGTCTCACCTTTTATATACATATCTAGAGACTCTATGAAACCATTTTACAACTTATGGAAACTAAAATGATCATTTACCTATTAAGTTCTCACAGAAGGAAACTTAAATAGTCATCTATATAAAATCAAATTACAAGAAAAAAACACTCCCAAAATCTTATAATTTTTACTTTATATTTTGAAAAAATTGAACTAAAAGGAACCCTAGAACAAAAATGTACATCTAGAATTCCATAATGCAGTGAAATAAAAGATTTACATTGCTCCATATATAGATAGGTAACTAGATCCTTATTTTTCATTTCATAAGGTCTAAAGTTTGTAATATTTAAACTAATTTTCAATGCAGTTGTCATTGGCAACTGCTAGTTGTATCAGTATCAGAGTGTACCGCTTTATGGTTTTGCTCTTGTTATAGACCTCTTCCCCCTTATTTAATTGATAAGTAAGTCTTTTTCAATAAACGCCTTCAATTATACATTAATCTTGAATATACAATGTTCTATTTTCTAACATTGATTATCTTAACTTTAGTGCTTTTAATGAACAAGTTATATTGAGTAGTAGATCGACTGCAATACTAAAAGGGTCACTTGGATTTCCCTCCGAGTACTTATACGCTATATCATTCATTTACTTTAGTATGATCATGTGTATTTATAACTAAATACAATTACTATAAGTGTAGTGTAATAAACAAATTGTGAGCTTTGAATGGGGCTATTACGTGATGCAATGGATGACAACAATTATGCAAGGCAGTAAGGAAAGTGGTTGGGATGAAGTAATATGCTAACTTATTTCATGTACTAATTTTAACTTGAACTAATTTACATATGTATTGCTATTAACTTTTCCTACACTTTTACATAAATTCAATGATCCAAGTCTAATGGATTCAGGAGCAATAACATATGTTCAACAAGTGTGGGCAAAGTACTTTCTATCTAGAGTTAGTGAGAGTTAGAGTTAGTGAGAGTTAGAGTTAGTTTATACTATTTTTAGGGATTTAATATTTGAAACCACCTCTGGATGTATTTCTAAAACTGTTTTGATATCTGAACTATTTTGTATATATTTTTGATTGATTACAGGTTTGGCTTAATCTAAAAACAAACTTTCTTTTTTTATTTTAAAAAAAGTCACATTTAACGATGGTTATAGCCCAGATTGTTGTTAAATAGTAATCTTCCACGATAGTTATGGTCAAAATTATCGTCGTTCGTGGATGATGGGTTGTTGTTTAGTACATGTTTAACGACGGTTTTGTCGTCGACCTTGTCACTATATTTAGTTCTGGTTCATAGTTCAACGATGACCAGCGAAACCGTCGTTGTCAGCGCTAAGTTTGACGACAAGTTTCATAACCATTATTAATGTTGATCACTTTTAACAACAATATTATCAATGACGATGCGGGAACCATCTTCAAAGGCTTAAAATAGCCATCATTATTTTCCTGAGCTATAGTAGTGTGTTTGTATAGCTAGGTAAAGGTAATGATAACATTTAGTTCTAATTGGATAACCAAATGAATATATCTAGTTTAAAATCTTTCATTGTTATCCAAGCGATGAAACAGAAATATATATTTAATAAATGTTATATCATTTATTTAGTTTAATTATTTAAATATAATTTTATTTGTTTGTTTGTTTTAATTATTTAAGAAGAACTTTATTAAATATAGATAAATAAATAATTTCCAATTGATAAATGATAAATGTGTAAAACAACTTAATATTAATAGGTTCAAGACTCATTATAGTTTAAAGTCAAGAAATTTTAAAAAAAATTCATAAAACTTTGCGGAGGTTTCAAACTTTATAGTAGTTATGAGGGGTTTTCCACCCACATGAGAGTTTAAAACTTCTATTAAATACGAAAAGATAAAAAGGTGTAACTCTAGTTAAATAACTTGGTGGAGATTTTAATTCTTAATAATGTCAAAATAAACCTCTTTTAAATTATTAATTTTTATTCATATGGATCTTCTATATTTGGTTTTGTGTCTTTATTTTTCATTCATAACAAGATATATAAGAAAAGGATAGTAAAATCAAGAAAACAAATCCATTAACTTATTGTGTATTAAGTGATAAAGGTTGATTGCTTCTAACTAATGCAGAAAAGAGAATTTTATGACCAAACTACACTCAAGTGTTTACAACTAACTCATTTTTAAAGCCTTCTAATTCTGTTGAATTGGTTGAACTATTCTTTCGTTGCTAACAAATAATTTATGTACAAAAGGAAATGGCGATGGAATACCAACATCGACAACATTTTAAGATTATCCAATAACTCTCCTTATACTTCTCAGATCTCACATATCCTTATTTGAGTTGTTGCTTGCAAGTTGTTTCATTGCTCTTAATGATGGGGGGCTAGTTAAAAAAAGACACTTTTTTAGTCCACACCTTTTATTGAATGTATCGTTTCAATATCACTTTCATTATAGTGTATATTGATAACATTGTGTGTATATATATATATATATATATATATATATATATATATATATATATATATATATATATATATATATATTCAATTAACGTTTTATAATTATTATTAGATGGCAGAAATTCATACATCAGAGTCAGAGATAATATTTAAAGTTAAACATGTTTTCCATTTTGATGAAATTTTAAATTTATTACTTTTAGATTTAGATTCTCTAAAAAAACCTGTCTACTTTTAGTTTCTCGTTTAATTTTTGTCATGAAAATCATTTATTATTTGTTTGAGCTTATTTTGGGTTCATTGTTATGGATTAATGAAGGTGGCATAACATTCATGTGAATCACTAACCCATGTGAGTTTAAATGTAATGTTGCACAATAGTTGTTAACTTTGGTTATGAATTAATTGTGTGGTTATATGACATGAAAAATAAAGTTAAATTGTGTGGTTATATGAAAAGTTAAGAGATACACTCATCCATAATGAAGAGGGTAACATTAAAGGTAAGGTGTTACTGTGTTGTGATTTCCTCATGAGAAGATTGCAATGATTGCTAACTTATTTAAGAATTAATGTTTGTTGGCATTATTTTATGGTTTCTTTTGAAAATACCACTGCTCAAAGTCAATATTTAGATATGTTTTGTTTACCATAGTTTTATTCTTTTGCGTGAGTACAAGTAGAAGTTTGGGAAAATTTTACTATGTTTAATTTAGATATAATGGAGGTAAGAAATTATGAAAAAGAAAAAGTCATTTTCAATACCCAATTTTGAGCATTATTTGTCAAAACCCGATTTAACTCTTGAAAACATTTTCGTGATAGTTTTTTTCTTTTTTTTTATAATTATTTTTTACCCTAATCAACATTTTTTACATAAACATCTTTATAGTAATATTTAGGTTAAATTATTCTTTTGGTCCATCTATTTGTCAAGTAATATCAGTTTAGTCCTCAATTTTTTTTTGTCTCAATTAGGGGTGAGCATAAGTTGGGTTGGGCTGGATTCAGATCCAAGAAGCCAATCCAATCCAATCCGAATTTATTTCATCAAAAATCGAATCCGACCATTTTACAGTTCGGGTTTGTTAGATTCGGGAAATATCGGGTTTGGATATTTTCGGTTGGATATGGATTATCCAAATTTAAGAAAACAAAGGATTTGCTTATTATCTGCGTGCTGCTCCTGTGAAACAGGATGTCTTCTACGCGACGTTGACGAGAACAAATCCACATCCATTGCAAGCACCGCCAAACAGATTCCCTACCATAGTGAGCACCATCGAATAGATCCACTACTAGATCCACTACCACCACGAGCACCGTTGAACAGATCCACAACCATCGTGAGAAGATCTACATGTTTCATCACTTGCAACAGTTTTTCACCCTCACTAGAGATCGTGTGAGTCCAAATCTGCATGTACAACCTCCGCACAAGCACCTGAAACAAGTAGTTATTGCTGGCCGTCGACGCTCTCATTTGCCTCGTCACTTGTCTTTTTTATTTGCAGTGGAAGAATCATTGTGCTATTTGTTACAACTTCAAAAAGCAATGTTCATGTTCTCGCTTGCTTCCTCTGGTCACCATGGCACAAACATAGAAGAAGGACAACCCAAAAATAAAGCCACCCCTTTTATTTTTCTCTACATTATGGAAGAATGAATATGTAGCTTGAAGTTCGAAAATGGAAAATGGGACTGTGTATTTGGAGTTTTTAGAAGTAAGGAAGGAAGAAACCATTGCTTTGCTATTCGAAAAAAAAAAGAGTGAAACATCTATGTGACGGTTAGGGTTCAATGAAAATAGAGGGGTTTTATTTTTACATCGGGTCGGGTCGGATTCTTTTGGGTTTCTTTTTTCAGGTCCGTACCCGACCAATTATACCCATTTTACCTAATTTAAACTATCCGATACAAATCGAATTCATTTAAAACCGACCGAATCTCCAATTTTTTAATTGGGTTGGTCAGGTGCGGACAGGTGAGGGTTTTTTGCTCACCCCTAGTCTCAATTTGGTCCTTATTTTCGTAAAAACGACTCAATTAGTTCTTACTGTTAGTTTGACCAAACGGTCTTAAAGTCAACACCACGTGTCAATTTCTTACTTTTTTGAATTTTTTTTACACGTGTCACTTCACAGTTGTGCCACGTGTCAAAATGACTTAATTTGGTCTACATATTTGTTTGTAGTTTCAATTTAGTCCCATTTTTTGTAAAAATGAAGTAATATTGTCCCTCCTTAAATTGACACTTAATTTATTTTTTTATGAATCTTATAGTGATATTCTTACTGAAATTAACGTTTTTATTAAATATTTCTATAAATATTTTAAATTAATTTTAAATTCTATACAAAACATTAGAATTTGGTTTTGTTTTGAACTTGAAATTTAGTTCCTAAACTTATGTGTGACAAGTTATTTGATTTTTAATCTTCATTAAGTTTCTATAATATGATACACTTATGCCTTTATATATGATGATAAAATTGTTAATTTTTGAAATTAACTTTGGATTTTAACTTTGTTTAATAATAAAACTAAAAAAAAAGCTTGTTTAAAAATATTTCTACAAATATTTAATAAAAATGTCGATTTTATTAAAAATATCATCATAAGATTTATACAAAAATTAAATTTAGTGTCAATTTAAGGAGAGACAATATTGCTTCATTTTTACAAAAATTAAGACTAAATTGAAACTAAAAACAAATATAGGGACCAAATTGAATCATTTTGACATGTGACACAACTGTGAAGTGACACGTGTAAAAAATAAAAAAAAATTAAAAAAACCAGAAATTGACACGTGGCGTTAACTTTAATAATGTCTAGTCAAAATTAACAGTAAGGACCAAATTGAATCATTTTTAAGAAAATGAGGACCAAATTGAGACAACGAAAAACTTGAGGACCAAACTGATATTACTTGACACATAGAGGGATCAAAAGAGTAATTTAACCTAAAATTTATAAACTATCACGTGTCAGTTTACCGTCGTGCCACATGGCAGCTTACAATCATGACACATGGCAGTGGTAATAGTTGTTTTCAAATTAGTCCTCTATTTAAATTTTTGGTTCAATTTAGTACCCTAATTCTTTAAAACCATCCAATTTGAGACCAAATTAGTAAATAAGCTTAATTACAACTTATATATACACAATTATTTTTTTAATATATACATCAAATCATTTCACCTGAATTTATTTTATTTTTCAACCTAAAATGTTTTGTTATTCTTACCCTTTATCAGTACCTAACCAATTAATTTAAACCACATTAGTCTCTATGGGATACAATATTTAGACTTGTTCACTTTATTACTTATACGATTTAGTATCCTTGCCAACACGTAAAAGTGTGCAAGTCTATGTATCCTTTGGTAGACAACCTCTCTCCCGGAAAACCTTATATTGGTTCGTCATACGACACCATTGCTTCTTCCGACAACTGCAACTTCTTATACGTTTTCCAACTGAGGATGTCTATTGAACTTCTTTGATCGATGATAACTTTTTTCATAACAAAGTTCTCAATTTCCACCGTGATAACCATAGGGTCATCCTATTCTGGGTCCATTATCAGGAAGTCGACATCTTTAAAAGTGATAGGAGGCATCCTTTTTTGCCGATACGTGTAAGAAATGGTATTGACTGATTGGACAACCCTTAGGCGTTGCTTCCTGGTTGATGATGACACCCCATCTCCTACAAACTCGCTAGATATTATGTTGATCTTTCCTTACAAATGTGACCTAGTATCAGAGCGCCTTTCCTCAGGGGAGGTCACTTCCTCCTTCTTATCATCTTTATCTTTGTCTGGTCAGGGCCCTCTTCGGTATCTAGAATGAGAGCTTCCATCATCATCACGCCTCACAAAAATGTTTGAGGTGGCAAACACGAATCAACTTCTCTATTTTGTCTCTAAGGGTCGAGCATTCATTAGTGGTGTGCCTATTATTGCAATGGTACTTGTAATACTTGCTCATATTGACGTTTGGGGGATTTTGTGACTTTCTAGGCGGAGGTATGAGATCTGCCTCTAGGGTTTCCTCCAAAACACGAGAACAAGGTTCATAAAGGGAACATACCTTGAAAATCAGATGGTCTGTCCCTAGGCTTGAAACTTCCTTTCTGGGTCAAGTCACGCTCAACTCCCCTTTTTCTATCGATGTTGATTCAGCACAGATCTTGTTCCTGTATTCTCATATCTCTTCCACGCGTATGAACTTAGTGGCTTACGGTCTCAACTCATGCATATTGGCCAGGGGTGTTCATGCATAGGTCATTTGCGAAGGGGCTTGCCTTTAACACCAAAATCATGTACTACAGGTCAATGTCGGGATTCAGATTCTTGATCTTTAGTGCTACTTTTCCTATTTGACGTTGAAAAGCGATAAGGAGGTAAGAGGGTGATATTACCTAATAACGAACTGTGTTTAGAATAGATTCCAAAATGTGTCGAAGCAATCCACAAAATATGGAGGTATGGAGGTGAACCATTCCAGAGCCGAACCCTTAGGGTTGTGGGAAAAGCCTTACACATGACAACACCGTCAATTGAGTAGAGGATTACTTGGGTGATATAATGAGACACATGTTCATTAGGGTCAGTACTACCATCATACCAGTCTAGAGTGAAAGTTTCCCATTGCTTAGAGAGTGAGGTCTTTGTGATATCTTCCACAAAGGGGTGTCAGTGCTTTACTTTGGATACCAAGTTATTGTTTGTCGTACCCACTATCTTGGGAGTAAGGTTGTATTCATTTGCCTTCTCAGTGTCATGGAGGATGACGACACACGACGAGGTTCTATGTGTCGTGTTTCATCGTCATGGATCTCCTTGTCCTTTCCTTTCGCATTGGCTACCTTAGCCTCAAGTTTTCTTGTCTTAGCGAATCCATCTCCTCGACGCTCCTTTTATGAACTTAGCAAACTCTTGCTATATTTTGGCTTGTCCTTCCAAGATAACAACTATATCTGCTTAGGAAAAACCTCATCCTTCTCTTACTCCGGTCATTCTGCTTCTCGTGTAAACCATTCAGCAATCCTTCTTTGCAAAATACTATTCGGCCTAACGGTGGGCGCCAATTGTTCTTAATGAATCAAAGTAATACCTTGCAAAGAGTTCAAAGCACTTAGTATGTCCTTCTTCAAGGTGTTATGGTCCTTCTTCAAGTTCTCGTCCTTCCTTAAGCAAATAGGGGATGTACCTGTAGTAGGCACTCTAACGCCCAAGTCAACAAGATGCTCTAGCCAATGGTCAAATATGAGATTTTGTGATATATTATAAAGTGTATCTAATTACCTCGAGCCACGTGTATTTATAATAATTTTAAGGTTCATTACATGGCACATGAACTTACCTAGATATGGGCTTGGAATAAGGGGTCTACCTACTTGTATGGGCCTGGTCTTGGAGGCCCACTTATTTGTAGATGATTAACGATTTGGCTAAGATAACTCTGCCTTTGTGTATACAACATGGGGTCGAGTACTTATCGGTTTGATAGCAAGTGTCCAACTATGAGAACCGAGTCTAAGGGTGGATAATAGGTTGTTCTTATCGAGACAAGTAGTAATTAGCCTAGGGCTAGGTTTTTGGGACTATGTGTGAGCCTGTTCTAAAGGGACTGGTAAGTATCTGACCTAAAGGTTTATAACCACTATAAGAGAACTTTTAAATAATGACCAATTTTAGTGACTAATAATTATTAGTAACTATAGTGACTAATTTAGATATCGATTAGTTACTAAAATAATCACTAATATGAATAAAAAATTATAATTGATCACTAAATTGGTCTTTAAAATTAGCTACTATGATTTTTTGCTACCAAAGGAAATTAGCCACTAAAAATTAATTACCCAAGTTTTGGCTACCAAAATGAATTAATTTCTAAATTAGCCTCTAATTAATTAGTGACCAATTTGGTGCCTAATTATAATTTTTTATTTATAATAGTGACTATTTTAGTAACTAAAATTTTTTAATTTTGTAATTTGATATCTAAATTAATCATTATAGTGACTAATTATTGTTAATTCATAAAATTAGTTTTTAATTGAGAATTTTGAACCGAAAATGGAAACTATCCGGCCTTGAATACAATTCATAAACATGTAGTTAATTTAAGGCTTAAATATACATTTGTCCCTATTTTTGTTGTTTTTATTCAATTTGGTCCCTATTTTTGTTTTGTGTTCAATTAGGTCCTCATTTTCGTCAAATTGTGGTCAATTTGTGGTCAATTTGGTCATTTTCACTAACGGTGTTTAAATAGTTAACCTTTTTGAACAGTACATGCCATGTGTCAGCTCCTGTTTTTTTTTTTTTTAATTTTTAAATTTTTTTTTTCAAGTTTTTTATTTCAAAAAATTTGTCCATGTGTCAAGTTACAATTGTGCCATATGTCAATGCTAGTGCCACGTGTTAGTTTGTGGTAGTATTATTTTTTTTGTTCAATTTAGCCTCTATATTCGTTATTTTTGTTCAATTTAGTCTCACTTTTTGTTAAAATAAATCAATTTTTTCCTTTCAAATTGTCACTAAATTTAATATCTTTTATACAAATTATATTAATATTTTTTTCTAAAATTGACATTTGAATTTATTATTTTTTAAATTTAATTATAAATTATCAAATTTAATTATAAATTGAATAAAATTATTATATTTAATTGCTAAATAGAATATAATTATTTAATATACTATAAAAATATAGTTATTAATTTTTTTTCTAATATTTATATTCTAAAATACTTTTGAAATTGATATATAAAAATATTTTAAATATTCAAAATATTTTAGAAAAGTAAACTAATATTTATAAAATTAACATTTTTTAGATTTTTTTAGAAAATTAAAAAAAAATTAGGAACTGACACGTGGCATGTACTGTTCAAAAATATTAACTATTTAAACACAGTTAATGAAAAGGACCAAATTGACCATAATTTGACGAAAATGAGAACTAATTGAACACAAAAAAAAATAGAGACTAAATTAAATAAAAACAATAAAAATAGGAATAAATGTATATTTAAGCCTTAATTTATTATTTTTAAAATTTTGTTACTAGCATGTCGTTAATTTACTCTGTAATCCATTTTCTTTTCGTTTTTTTAACATAAAATAATTTGTTCTAAAATATTACTGAAGCAAACATTGCCTTAAATAAAGTAGTTGAAAATTTGGCATTACATTACCAGGAAGCAGTAATAGTAGTTGTTTCGTTTTTCTGCTCTTTCGTGTTCGGTAGACTATTTGACCAATCCAGTGACCAATTTTAATGCAACGGCTACTTCTTAGGTTCATTATGAACGTTCATAACATTGACTTATGGAACTTATCCTGATATTCACAACTTTATTTAAATATACATTCAAGTAGTAGCTTCATTTAATTCATTAATTATTACTTTATATTATTTTAATATAATTGTAAATAATTGTTTTAGTTGTTGAATTATTTTTCTCTCTCTCTATATATTTCTTTTATTAAATAACCAACATTGAGACAGAATTATGATAAATTATTTTAAGCATTACTTCTTCTTTCATCTTCCTTACTATCGTGATATTAATTGTGAAACTAAAATGTTATAATGATCAACAAATATATCTTTAATATATAAATAAAAAGACGAACTCTGCAGTAAAATTTTTCTATAAAAATGAATGTTGTAAAAGACTTTGGAGTGTCAAAACCTATAAATAGATATATAATATTTTCTGAAGATGTCAAATATATAAAATATATTAAAATTAAAAAAAGTATTTCAAAATATTCATTAACTTTTATATGTAGAAAAAAATATAGTTAATAATTAGAATTTGTCATTATGCGAACTTATTTTAAGCATCATAGACATTGTGATATTAAATTGTGAGACTACAATGTTATAATAATATATAAATATAAACATAAAATAAAACATGAAGAAAAAAAATGTACGTCACTTGAACTTATTACATTACTTAATAATTATATTTTAAAATTTATCAGATTAAAAAACTTTTACATAAATCATATTTAAAAAGTTATACATTAATCTAACGTCTTTTTAATACTTCATTTAATAAAATTAAAGTAATACACATTTTAAAATTTATTACATATACGAATGAATTAATTATTTTTTATATGCCAATAAAATTTGTTGCGACCAATAAATGCTATGTACAATTGGAATAAATCATATAGACGTTGCAGCTGCGAAACGTATGGGAATGAAAAACTTTGTCATACATATTTGGTTCGGTCTAGGTCGAACAAGAATGTTTTGAATGAAAAAGTATCTACTTGTGTGGGGGCGACATTTCAAATAATATAAAAATATTAATTATTAATATGAATTATTAGATTACAATTTGTACCTTTTGGGTTGTCCAACATGTCCTTACGAATAAAGTTGATGCAAAATTAGAAAGAGTGAGACTCCGAGGACAAATTAACTTGACTCAGATCAATGAGAAGGTTGAACTCTTACCTCACCAATTGAATACTAATCCATGTTTAGCTTTTCCAGAATTAATAGTAGAATTAATACTAAGCCAAGGTAGAGAGAAGAAATTGCGTAATTAGCACAAAAGATGTTATGTAGTGAAGTAGAAAAGTCTCGCCTCTGGATAAGAGACCCTGAAAGCCTACGAGTAGCCTCGGTGCAAAAGGTGAGGAGTTGGAAAAAACTCTTAAAAATCCAACTCACATTAATTTAGGTGGTCATGAATTGAATTTTTAATGATCTGATTCACATTCATTTTATATACAAATAATAATATTAGATCAAGATTTAAATTCAGTCTAAATATTTAGATCAAGTTTAAAATTCAAAATCCATTTTTTATAAAAGAAATTTAAATTGAATTTTCTAAAACTTATATTCTTAGGGCCCGACACGATACAATTTGGTTAGAGCTGTCAATTTGGTCCAGCCCGCAAAGCTAAGCCTTGGCCCATGTGGGCTAGGGCCAAAAAATTCCACAGGGCAAAAACGCCCCTCATTAGAGAAGCCCATGAGGCCAAAAACCACACAAAAGTCGTATAGGTCAAGGTCAGTCCATGGGCTTTCTTCTTCAACATAAAAAAATATATTATTCAACTTTTTATCGTCAACTCAGGGTTAACACATCTAAGGCGCGTCTAGGTTATCAGACCAGGCCGAACCAATTCATTTAGGTTGTCGCACCGACCTGGTCAGTCTGGCTCATCGTGCCAGGCCGACCTTAGTCTTTTTTTTTTCTTTTTGACATGATTCACATACTTTGTGTTTTACAAACTTGAGTTGTGATAGTCCTTCAACCAACTGTTTTCTTTTTAACCGGTTTAAATGATACATATGTATGTGACAAAGTCTCCTATGCCTTAACCAAGTATCATCATCTTTTGTAAGAAAATAATGTATGATATTTGATGCATGATGCATATCAAGCAAGTAGATATTGTTTACTCCTTTCCTTCTAACATAATACTACCGGATGCATCAAATAGAAGACAATGATTATGTCAAATGATTTTCACAACAAGAGGTTTAATTACTATAAATCATGTCCAGGTTTTCAAAATCCTCTATTAAATTAGTTAATTCTTTTACCAGTTTATTAACCCCTTCTTCTAACCAATTATTTAATCCTTTTAACCCATTATTTAAGACATCTAGCCTATTTGCTTCACCTTGCAATTCCTCAAAAGCATGTGATAAGTGTCTAGTATTAGGTAATTTATATATCATTAATATACTTATCTTGCATTAAATCATTGGAAAATTGTCCTAATTGCATATAATACAAAATGTGGTGATGAGAAATCATAAAAAGAGGAAAATCATACATTTGTTCTATTTTTGCAGGGAAAATGCTAAAAGTTAGGTTCAGTTTTACACTTGAATTTTTTTTTTATTTTGAATCTAATTGACAGTTTTTATCAATCTGTCACTTCTGGATTATACACTTTAACCTATAAAAAACAATATCAGCAAATTGAAATCACTAACAAAGAATCACACAGAGATATCTGAATAATTCAAAAGATTAAGAATTAGGATAAAAAAGTTGAAATATTGGGAAAACTTGTGCAGAAATTTCAATTAATGCAAGACTTCAAATCTGATCAAATTACCAATCAAGATTAATTCCAATTGATAGTAGAAGCATTGTTTGAACACTAGATTATATTAAAACATCAGAATTACACAAAAAGATTGATTAAAGTGATCTTCTTGAAGATTTTATCAAAGAACAATTAAGAATAAAAGAATCAAACCAATGCACACATATTTTTATATTGGTTCACTCGTAACTAAGCTACATCTAGTTTGTCAAGGCAACCTTAGCCTAACTTTCCACTATTTTAAAAGTTTTACAAATTCCTTACAAGAATATACTTTTGAAAAACAAAAGCAACACACTAAGTCTTTTAAATCCCATAAGAATCTAATACAACACAACAAGACTCACACTTGGAGATCTGGAACCACACCAAATAAACTACAAATGCATAAGGAAGATCAAACCTCAATGGTGGCTCTCCTTAGCCAAAAAAGAACTTTCTTCAAAGCACCCACACCAAGCCAATAACTTTAAGAGTTCAAGAATAGTCACACTGATTTTGCGCCAGAAAAATGAATCTCACATTTTCTCTGAAAATGTCATGATTTATAGTATTTCAACTGATATATTGAGTAGGTTGAAATTTCTATTCAATCTATTGATTTCACTTTATTTAAACGAAATCAACTGATTGAATACTATTTTAGCCGATCAAATATGTTATTTGCAAAACAATAACAACAAGTCAATTAACCTATTAAAAACCATTTGAAGAGTCTGAAAGACTGCAACTAGACACAAGACACCTATTTTATGTCAAATAGTCTTCAAGTTAAGCTTCAATCTTCAAGCTTCAAGTTCTTCAAGTGCAACCAGTTTAAGCACACTTCAAGCTTGATCTACACAATGAATCCTTCACGTCTTCATCACTTTATCAAGTCTTGATCAAGTCTTTATCAATCGTTCATATCCTCATCAAATATCTATGCAATATATTCATCAAATATGTATGCATCAAAGTCATTTGTGCTAATAATCTTGTACGTAACTGTAGAAAAGATTGGGCCTTTAAGATTGATGATGCAGTATGGGCCTATAAAACTGCAACTGGCATAACTCCTTTCCAACTTGTCTATGGAAAATCATGTCACTACTTCCTTAACCTATCTTTTGTCTAGACCTATCCCTAAGCCACTCTCTAGTTTTCTCCATTTCCTTTACATCAAGAAAACCTAGGTTAGTGTCTTAAATCAATAGTTGTGCATTCTCTATGTCTCATTTAGGGTTTGCTCAAGCATTCATGTGTATAGGTTCAAAGCTAGATGGAAATTTATTTATCAGATGAACCAAATAAATGATTTTTGAACATCCATAAGCAAACTCAGGTCCCATGTTGGTTGCATGCATGTTCATCCTCATAAGCAAAAATGTTTACTTTGAAAAGAGGAGCTATTAGATGCTAATCACATATCTTTCTATACTTTTTCATTTTAGAAACCTATTTGGATTAGAAAGGGGTAGTGTTTATGTGTTAAAAACAATCCATAATGTTTTTTTGTTTTGTTTTAGATAGTGAAGGTGCTTTAAAACTTGAGGTAAAAATTTAATAACTATTTCTTTTCACAAATGGCACCAAAGAAGAGAACTATAAATGAGATTCCAACATCCTCAAAAGGGAAAAAAGATTAAAACAACAACTAAAAGACACAGGGAAAGAAGTTCTGTTACTGTGGTCCTGGAATTCTCATATGACACCAATAGTAGTAGAGCAGGCGAAACCCCTTGGGCCTAAGCAAAACCAACCTCAACCTGAAGCATAACCTGAACCTCAGAAATCACCTTGACCACCACCAAGAAGTGTTCCCACTCATGAAAGAGGAACACAAATGATATATTTAGGTCCATGAGCAAGTCCAAGCAAGCAAGGTTTGCTCAAATTGAGGAGAAGACATTTTTGCCTAAGAGGAGAGTGGAAGTCCTTGTGGGGGCATATGAAGAATTCACAATTGTGATAAATAACAGACATTGGCAAAAACTAACCACACTAGAACCTAACTACAATGAATTCATTGTAGGTGAGTTTTATGCCAATGTGTAACATATCGGTCAAATATTACTAATTTAGATAATAAAATTAAGAAATATGATGAAAACCTCATTTATTACACTTCATTTCCCAAAAAACGAGGGAAATTTTAAAACATTTATTACATCGGAAATTATCCAAAAATCCATAATTTATAAAACTCCAATACAATATCCAAATTCATAAATTAGTAAAACACTATTTACAAAGTTCATAAAAACAATAATGATAAAAATCTATTAAAAGTTTTTCCCAGCTAACCCTCTCTCTGATGCTATGCCTCACCAGCACCACCTGCAACATCATCTGCTCTTGTGTAACTCATTACACAATCATCGCTAAACACAAGCAGATAGGGTGAGCTAACAATATAACAAAAACATATATACATTTAGATATATCAACACATACACACACCAAAGGAACTCTTATCCTTTGATTCCATACAACATGGTCATCACCATGTTATCCATCCTCTACGTCTTCAGATGAATACCTTAAGATGCACTTGCTGCCACACCTACAAGCCACAACTTGTAGAACATGTATGGGAAACAACTACGGACCACACTCTGTAACGCCAGGTGGAGTTTCTAATATGAACATAGTTCGTAATGTCCCAAGACTACCAAACTCGTCCACTAAATACCAAGGAGGGGAATCTTTTTGGACCCATCTGTACGAGACACAACTCGCACACTCACATCAGCAACACTCGCCCATCTGAGCCACAACTCAAGGATTCCTCGTGTTCATCCGCCATCCCAAGCCACAACTGAAGAAATGTCATTCTGAGCCACAACTCAAGGAATGCCATATGTTTAACCCCTATCTCAAGCCACAACTCAAGGGATACGTTCTGAGCCACCACTCAAGGAACACTCCAGCAAGTCGATCTTTAAGGTATAACCGAAGCCTTGTATGTAGACCACGCACATCAAAACCAAACAACCATTTTGCCTCTTCATTATCGCCTGACGTTGCTCCACAGCCACTAGGTGAACCTTTGCTCCAGACCGCCTGGCAGAAGCCTCATGCCGTCAAGCGCCACTCGTTCCAGTGGCCTCTGTCTAACAAATGTCGCCTAGTGGATCGTCCTCACCGACAGGCGCTACGCGCTTCAGAACCTCACTATTTTTGTAGCTATCACCTAGCGGTTAAAACATCGTCGCCAGGCACTACACCAGTACTTGCACTGTACTAGATTTTAGGCACACAGAGCAGATTGCACACGCTAAGCAAGGCATCAAAACCCGCAGTAAACTTTACCAAGTTAATAACATCAATTCTCATGTGTTTAACTTTTTACTAATGTTCTTATTCTCATTTAGGTTCACCAACCCATGTTTACAAATAATTAGACCTTCTTAAGTTTAACATTGTTAATTCACAACATGCCACTATTAACCTCATACCACTTGTACCTTATCATTTAGCTCAAATATTACATAAATCTCCACCCAATTTCAAATAACATAACAATTATACCTTAGCAATATTTACACCACACTTTCAACTTAGGAAAATCCACATAACAATTATACCTTAGCAATATTTAACTTGTGATTCACTATCATAGCATCCAAATCTGTCAAAAAAAAATCATAACTTAACATTCTTGCATAATCCAATCTCATGCATTACTTATCCTTTTAATCCCTATCCAACATATCCAACTTCCCTTTTTAATACTCCAAATGACACAGATTAATTTTCCCAACCCCCACTATATGCCAACACATAGTGTCCATTTCTCTAGTCTAGCGCCTGGCGGCAATAAAGGTGTCGTCAGGTGGTTCATGCTGTTCTAGGAACCCAAAATTTTCCCCCACACCTGTGAACCTTAACCAAACCCAATATTCCAATTTCTATCAATTTTTCGACTCAATAAGCTGCACTCACGTGTTTAAGTTCACAATTCATCCCTAAAACTTTCAACGCACGAAATTTTGTTAACACTTTCCACTTAATTTAATCCAAACTCTAAAATCCCAAATTCACAAACCCTTCAACAAATGTTCATACAATTTCATCCAATTTAACTTCCAATCACAACATAATTCAACAATATATGACATCCAATTATTCACAAACAGTTAGAACTTCCTTTTACCCCGACCAGAACCATCCTAAAACCCCCAAAATGTCAAAATCGAGTAAAATTGGTTCACGTCGCTTGCCGGGTGTTCATCATCGCCAAACCGCTCATACAAAAACCCAGAAACTGGGTGTGGGAAGTTGTGTCGCCTGGTGGCCAATTCGTGCTGCCAGGCAGTTTTTGGCAGATATCTAGAAACCTTCATATAATAGCATGCGTCGCTTGGCAGCTTTGAAGGCCCGCTAGGCGATTTCTGGAAAATTTCTAGAAACCTAGAAATTTAACGATTGCAGGGAGAAATCATTCATTAATAGTCTATACATCATGCAATTAAATCCAAAACATAAAAATCAACGAGTTCTAGCTCTCCTAACCTAGTTTCCTTGCTTCCAATTCCCAAAAAAATTGTAATCCTTATTGGTTGGAATGTCCCCCTTCTTGACTCCTTCTATTGTTCTAGCGTCAATAGGCTTCCAAATTCCCTCTTAGCTCTCTTTTTCAGTGTGGATTGATTAAGGATATCTAAAAGAACTCTGCCTCACCCTTAATTCACTATTATTCTTCCTAACAACCCTCACTTTAATGGTCTTGATGGCTAAAACCAAAATCCCATTAAAATATTTTTAATGGTTAATTAGTGGCCATTCTAAAGTAGTTTTCCAACCCCATTCAGCTGACATCTTAGACGGCTAGGGTTTTTGCTTATTCACATTCATACCAAAAAGAGATTTGGCAAAAAGAACTTATTTCATTTTAGTCAAGGTTCAAACACACAACCATCCAATTGTCAAGCCAATGCCCAACAATTCAACCAATTCATGTTTCGTGATAATTCCTATAAATCTAGGATTGTATTATCACTCATCATGATCAAGAATATTATTAAAAATACACAATTAAAATATCACACAATTTAGCATACATAAGATTCGAACCCAAGTCCCCTCATAATAACCAAGTACTCTCAACCATGTGAGCTAGTACTTTTCCACAACATCAAAGTTAAATTAATTGACATAAAGGCTCCCACTACCTATATTTATTAATTAATTAATTATTTATTTAATTAAATTTCGCAGGTCTTACATTCCTCCTACCTTATAAAATTTTTGTCCTCAAAAATTGGACTTACCAGGAATAGGTGCGAATACGACTGCCTTAGAAGATCTTCCATCTCCCTAGTCATCTCCTGCGTTGCCTTATCCCAGAGGACTTTCACCGTCCGGATCTCCTTCCTCTTCACTTTCATGACCTAAGAATACAATATTCTCTCTAGCTTTGTGTCCAAGTCAGATCTTCTTTGATCTAAACCTCATCCCCTTCTATTACATGAGTGGGACTTACCATGTATTTTCTTATTTGTGATACGTGAACACTTGGTGTAAGTTCGCCTGATATGGTGGCACAACAATCTCCCATGCGACTGAACCAAATCCTCTGGTTGATTTGATACTGGCCGATGAACTTTCGATCTTAGTCAATACTTCACTTGGATGGTTTAACTCACCAACTTCTTCTTTAAGGTCCACTAAAACTTGCAATCATTATGGTGTATACACTGAGTCCTTTCCATTAGGCCTTCAATATCTTTCTTTTTTTTCTCCTACTTCTCTTACTTTCCACTCCCAGCCAAAACCATCCAATTGGAACTTATTGGCACAAGCTATACTTCAGGCACTAATGCAATAATGGACTTTACCTATCCCAATGAAAATTCTCGCTTCTCCCTCCAAACTTGTATATAAACTTTTCCACCACGGAGACCCTTTTGCCTATATTCTTCACTTGACTTTCTAGGTAACTCTTATTCACATGACATTCTGCCCTTACCTTTCTTCTTGATTCACAATTGATATGCCACCATCAATTTATCTCTTTAGGTCACCGAACCCCATTTTATTGGGTATCACATCGCTCAGGAATGAGATTGGAAAATAACCAAGTCACTCTTGCATTTATGCCCTAATTTTACAAAGGAATGAATTCCAATTAATATTAAGTTTGAATCCTTTGATCACCATAAGACACCACCAAACCCAATTCCAATACTAGCGATACCTAGGAGTATACAGTCTCAATTAAGTTCAAATGTTATAACAAAGGAGATCTTTAAGGTTGTCCTCTCTGAACCAACATCAGTAGGAATTGCAAAGCCACTAGACTTTCCAAGCCTGCCCACCCAACTTTGCGATAACACAAGGAGTTGTGATTCCCAACCACCTCATGAATAGGCTAAGGAGACCAATCACCAAAGCTTCCATTCTAGCCAACTACACTAATGAATTGGACAACATACAAAGGCCAACGCCTAAGCCTCAGCCTACTGCAAGAGCTAGGCCCTAGTACCAACAATTTAGGCAGCAACAAGAAACCCTCTAATCCTTGAGAGCAAGAGTCTCATACATGTAGCAACAATTGGTTGCTACTTAGAGGACACACACCCTCATTCATGAAATTATGTACAATTTGAATTTATAGCAACAAAGGAACCAACCCTTACGATGCATTACCCTATAAGAATTCAAGAAGCAAATGGTATAGATTTGGGGGAGTCTAGTGTAGTTACAAAGGTAGAGGAATAGCCACAACCATAACAACCTCAGGAGAAACCAACACTAGTACCATAACAACAACCACAACAGCCACAACAAAACACCTTCTTAGAGCATACTCAATCTGTTGCCACTACTTCAAAAGAAGAAGCCCCTTCAAATGTTGGAACAAATGAAGAAATATTTGAAAATGAAGGAACCAAGCTTGATTCCTCTAAACTAGAGTACTTCTTTGACTTTGAAGGAGCAACATTCGGATCCCCTAAGGAGGGAGGAGACAAATGAAGACACCCCACCATAAAAAAAATTTTCTTTTTATTTTTCTGCACGTTTAATTTTACACTTTAATTTCTTGCCTTAGTCCACATTTTCCTTTTTGAATGCATGCTTTTAAGTACCTATTTAAGTTATTTGTATATACTTTTTCATGGAAGCATGAAGAATTGTTTTGAAGATTAGTTGGAAAAAGAAGTAGGACTAAACACTTTTAATCTAAAGTTAAATTTGAACTTAAAGTGTAAGGAAGGATGGATGAGTAACTCTGAATGATTAAAATCAGATTCTTTGTGTGTGCGTTATAGAACAAAACATTGACACAAGATCTGTACCCAAATAGTGAGAATTGAGAACAAAACACTACGAGATAAGTTGAGTGAAGCACTTCACGATAAGCCAAATCATTAATTTTGTGTTATTTGTTTATCTTTGACCTGTACACTAGGATGTGAGGAAAAGATTAAGGACTTTTTTTTATCTGGGCTAGAGCCAAACGACCACCTTCAAGATACCCTATTTGAGCCATGAACCTTGCAAATACACACCTATTATGACATGTGTGGCAAATTAATGCAATTTCTTATGAATAATACTTAAAAAATTCAACAAAAAGCATTTAGATATGACATGTGTGGCAAATTAATGCAATTTCTTATGAATTTCAACAATTTTATCAGAAACAAAGTTCAACAGCTTAAGCCCCAAAATAATAGCTTGAGCACTAAAAGGTGGTTTCAAGATAATTCAAAATTTTATTTCATAGCCCAAGTAGAGAAGATGGTGCTTGATCCACATGAGTAAAACTTCACCATGAAGTAATCTAAAGCACCCAGTTTTGGAGGTCAACCATGGAGGGAATCCACAAGGAAAGCTTCTTTGTTGAACAAGACAAAAAAAGTTTGAGCTATGAGGGAGCTCTCCATAGAAAGGAAAGCTCACAAGAGTGGCCACCATGTTTGGAGTTGCAACCAACTTCCCAAAATCTATAGATTAAGAGCAGACCCCCCATGTTTTGATTCTCAAACTTCTCTCTAGAATCTCACTTTCTATCATTTCACTTGAAATATCTTAGAATAGGAGAAACATGAGGGGGTTACACTAGTTCATAGGACTAAATGTTAAAATCAACATGGCTCGCTAAATCTCCTTATGTTGGGATTGAATATAGCACTATGACCTTCTATACAAGTACTATTTTATTGCATTATACAAGTGTTCTTTCATATGTTAGTGATTCAATTTGCTTTATACGCGTAATGAATTGATCACTCATCCTTTGCATATATAACTCAAATTAGGTGAAAGCTAATTTGTCTTATAAATCCAATTGAATCATCTAATGTTGTTAGGTGGCAGATATGTATCTATATGCCTTAGCCAATTAGGAAGCTTTAATCTTAATGCAAAAGCCTATTCACCAAGACATAGAGAAGTCACCCTAAGTTAGAATGCTTTAAGGTCCTAGGCTGCAAACATGGGTCTAGGATTACCTTATTGTACTTCTAGGCACAATGAATGAAACGTACGAATTCAATGAAACAATAACTATGCTTAAGAATAGAGTTGTGAAGTACAATCCCAACACTTTTTATCTGATTGAATCTTAAATCTAAATTTGAGTTCTAGATCCTTCACTATTTGATAACCAACCTATTTATTTTTAAATCCAAGTTGAAGTATAGTTTTTGATAAAGTGATCAAATCCCTGTGGATATGACACTTGGTACTGCATTTGAACTAGTGCATTTGTTGTTGTGATTGCTCGCTTCATAGAGGGCCATCATACTGAAAAAGTGTTACCAATTCGAAAAATACCTTGGTAAAAATAGGATAGGGTCAACATTCCCCTTAGAGGTCATTGAAAACAAGAATAGATACAGCCTGGGTACAAGCCTACTAAAGAAGACAACAAAAGGCTAGTGGTAGAAAAAAAAGAGTGAAGCTTGGGCTGCATGGTAGGACCGAAACAGAGGATAAGGAAGACAATATATTTACCCATGATGTTTAATTTGGACGAAATGTATTTTTTAGTTAATCATTTTGTTTTACCCAAAGCTTTAGGATTCATAACTTTAGGAGCTCACACTTTTTCTTTTATGCTCTATGTGATAATTAAATTGTGTTTACAATCGTTCTTGTCTTTGATTTATGTTTCTCATCGTCATTTATTTATTTATCCATTTTATAAACTCAAATAATGTAGATATGAAAATGAATGTTTTGAAAATATTAATGTCGATATTCCTAAGTTGGAGCATCATGTTGATAATATGGAAGACGATTATGAGGATGATTGAGAACTCTTTCTTGAAATGCTAAGATTGGTGGAATAAGAAGCAAAAGAAATAAAACCCCATCAAGAAGATGTTGAAGTACTTAACATGGAATATGTAGATGAGAAAAAAAATATGAAAATTAGCAATAATGTGAAAAAGAAATATGGGAACAGTTGTGTGCTCTACTGAGGGAGTTCAACAACATGTTCAGTTGGTCATAAAATGATATTCCAAGGCTGGAACTGACATAGTGTAGCATAAACTCCCACTCAAGTTGGAGTGTTCTCTGGTCCAACAAAAACTAAGGAGAATGAAACCCGAGATATTCTTTAAAATTAAAAAAGAAGTGAATAAGCAATTTGACGTTGGATTTTTAGCTATGATAAGATATTCGTAATGGGTAGCAAACATTTGACCTATGCCTAAAAATGACGTCAAAGTTCGAATGTGTGTTGATTACCGAGACTTGAACTACGCTAGTCCAAAGGATAATTATCCATTGCCATACATCGACACTTTAATGGATAATACAACCAAGTTGCCATTATTTTCCTTTATGGATGGATTATGAGGTTACAATCAAATCAAGATGGTGCTTGAGGATATGGAAAGGACCACCTTTATTACGTTGTGAGGAACATTTTGTTATAAGGTGATGTCTTTCGGTCTCAAGAAAGTTGGGGCAACAAATCAAAGGGCTATGATGGATCTTTTTCATAACATGATGCATATAGAGAATGAAGTTTATGTCAGTGATATGATCACTAAATACGAAGCTGAAGAAGAAAACATGGACAACTTGAGAGGATTATTTGAAAGGTTGCGAATGTTCAGACTCTAACTAAATCTAGCTAAATGCACATTTGGCGTGAAATATGGAAAGTTGTTGGGTTTCATCGTTAGCCAAAAGGGGATAGAAGTGGATCTTTCCAAAGTATGTGTGACAATAGAAATGCCTGCTCCTAGCATGGAAAAGGAGGTGCGAGGTTGTTTTGGCAAATTGAACTACATTACTAGATTCATGTCCTAGTTAACTGCCACCTGTTAATCAATTTTCAAATTGAGGAGTGGAACAAGGATTGTTAGATCGCTTTTTATTGATAAAGTACAAAGCTACATGCCCAGTCCAATTCGAAAATTCTAGAAATAAGGGGCTAGGCAGAGGTAAAAATGAACAACCCTTTTGGGAAAAAAACACCTCTTTTTGAGGAAAATCCCCTTTTAGGTGAGAGAGGGAAATATTTCTTTTGGGAAGAAGGACACTTGACCTAAAAGGAGAGAAGGTAGAGGCACATTCTGAAGATTGGGGGCATTCATCTTATTCTTATTCTAGTATTCAAAGTGCTAAAGAGTAGTTAATTCCCTTATTCATGGGGGATGAGTGTAATGTATTCTTAACTGTTTATGAATTTCATTATTCAATATAATTACTTTCCATCACTCTTGTGTTTTATTCTTGTTTTAATTGCATATTCTAGATTGATTGCATATGTGGGAGTACCTGGTGACTGAAAGATAGTCTGTGAAACCTAATTAGGATAGAACAACTAATAGATTTCATATGTTAGACATAGATGTGGAACATTTAGTCATTCATAACATCAAAATCTTGATCATTAATGGGAACCAATAATAAAAATTGCTAGACATAGGGCTTTCATTATTCAAGTTTAGACTTGTCAGTAAGACATTACTGTTTGTTACAAAGGTGTAAATATTAGAGAAGAAATTATAAGTATATTGTTTGGTGTTTTTGCTTTGAATTGAATTATGAAACACAATTCCAGTGAATCCTTTATCATATATTGTTAGACACCATATGTTTGATAAAAATAGAAAAAGATTTTTATTTTTATTTTTGTGAAATTTGTTGTCTAATTAGGAAACGATACTTGGACTTTCCACTTTATTACTTGTGCGATTTGGTACACTTGTCAATCCCATAACAAGTTTTTGGCACCATTGCAGAGACTTGTGTTCAAACACAATAGAATCTGGGCATTTCTATCTCTTTTAGACATTATTATGAGTTCTTTTTTTATGTTTTCTTTTATGCAGTTGGTCTAAAAAATTAATTTGGTCAGTGCTTAATGCTTGTCTCGGGGTATGTCTAAGAGCATGATCTAGTTGTTGGAAGGTCCTAAACATGGGATTTAGTAGCCTAACTAATCAAATCAAACCAAATATGGTAATTCACTAAAAATTCGATTGTGTGTTTCACACCCACTACTCTGGTTCTTATTGCGTGTCTAATATTAGAGAATAAGGAAAGTACTACTCATCACAAATGAGAATACTGAGTAATTTTGCAACAAGAGACATCTGAGTAAGGTTTCTTGGGAAATCTGTTTAATCATTCTGCATATTGAAATTATTGTTTATTTGGTGTGCTTATGTTTTGCAATTTTTTTCTTCTTTTCTATATTTTCACTTGTTTCTTTGTTACTTTTATGTTTATTTCAATTTCTCAATTTTTTATTTATATAAAAATTGGTATACCTTGTTTGTTCAAGTATATTTTATGTTCTTGAGAGTGCAAGGTATTGATGAAAATGAAGATAAGACAAAAGAAGCATATAGTTATGGTTCAACAAGCGACCCATAAAAAAAAAGCGTCACAATGAATATTAGGTGTCGAGCTAAAAGAGGTTAAGCAAGCGCTTGTTATAAGGCAACCCCATACTTTTAGCAATTTTTTCCTTTTAAATATATTTTTCCGCATCACTTGCTAGGCAAATTCTTTCCCCCTATGACTATATGGTCATGCATTTTCATTCGCTAGGCGAGTCTGCTTGCCGAACGACTACTTGGCCAAACGTTTCCATTCACTAGGTGAGTCTGCTCACCCAGCTAACACATTCATGCTCGCTCAACGAATTGTTTTAGTTTGTGTCTGAACATGCTTAATTATTAAATTCTCTCTGAACATGTTCTAATCATGTCCTCAAAATATATAAATTATGTTTGGATGGTTAACTGGGTTAGAATATCTTTGAGCAATCATTTTCTTGTCTCATAATTATGCATATAGTTGAGATAACTTGTGACATACATTAAGCTTTCTTCTATCATTTAGAACTTGTTTAGGTAACTATTTCTCTGTTTAGATAATATCGAATAATTGTTTATTTATATTTCTTTCAATTTTTACATATTATCTAATAGTTATGTAAATTTTAGGATAACTTAGTTGAATTCAGTTTTATTCTTTACCTTTAGTTGCACTATTAATATACACTATGTAAGAAAGTCTAGACATCTATTTTGAGTAATTGTAGTATAGTAGAATTATTTGTTGTTTTAGTACATTTTTAGGTCTACATATTCAAATTTTAGTCTTCTAGTTGTTCTTTATTTCTAATTTAGGTTTTTATTATTTTTGTACCATTTAAAACTTGTTTAGGTAGTGTCCTGAAAGTTTCTTTTACTGTTTTTATGTAGTTTTTAGTTTTTAGCCTAGTCTTTGCATGTTGTTTTAGGTTTTGAGTTGTCATGAAGGATTGAGTTGGTTCATTTTATATTTTTGAATGGTGATGAGAAGATTCTCACTCGACATTAAGATAACAAGCTATCTAGATGTGAAGCTTCACTTCTAAAGGTTCTAGAGAATTAGAGAAATGGAATGATTCAATAAATGAAACAAAATGGACATGAACATAGCATAACTGGGTTGAAATAAGAGAAACAAATTAGAAAATGAAAAGTATAGAAGATGGTAAGAATGGAAGTGAAGGACGCCACTCATAGAGGGAACAGATGGAATGTTGCCACTTGCTATAGAGGTAGCTCACGATTTTTAGTTGAACAACACAAATGTATAATACTCAAATTTTTCAACCCTTTTACAAGCTAAAAAGCACCCTTTATGTAGAGAGTTCTAAGGGCCTCTTGGAAATAAACATAAGTTCAACAAGATGACTTAGCAAATAGAAAACCCTATATTCTAGAATGTAGGTCAAAATAGTGCAACAAAAGGAATTTTATATGCATTTCCATGAGGATTCTCGGCCAAAGAGAGCCTCTATGTGGTCCACGTGTTCAACCATGGTACACTTGCTTTTACTTTTGCTTTATGTTTTTACTTTATGTTTTTTGCCTTTCCTCTCTCCTCAATATAGGCTCCACATCATCTCCTCTCTCCAATAATGTTGCACCACCTATCCTATGGTTCTTAATCCTAATTAACCTACAAAAACAAATAAACATAGATTAACATGTTGTCTTAAGTCAAGTCAACTCTAGTCAACGAGTCAAACGTAGTCAAAGGTCAACAAGTTAACTAAGGTTAAGTTAACTAAGTCAACTTAGGGAAATCACAATAATGAAATGCAAAACAAAGATAAACATGAACGACTAGAATTGTCCCCTTTAGTTATGCAATTATCCAAAACTGAACCAAAGGGAAGTGTTTGAGGGGAGAAGGTGCACTCAAGTACAGGAGAACATACCTAAAGCAATTTTGGGCTAAGAAGGGACGTTAGGGCACAAATGGAGCGGGAAATCCAGGTTAAGAGAGCTGTCATTTCCTGATTTAATGATATTACATGCAATTGCGTTATATATTAATGCATGAAAGCCTTCTCCTGAACCAAATTTTTGTATCGTTTAACTTCTTGATGTTTGTTGTGTGTGATGAGGTTTTAAAGAGAGTATGTGTGTGCTTGTGATTTCCATTATAGTTTTCTTCTAAATACGACACACTTATGATTATTTATTATTATTATTATCATTATTTTATTATAATAATAATAATAATTATTATTATTATTATTATTATTTTCATTTTATTTTATTTTATAATTATCTTTCTTAATATTTTTTTTATTTTACTATTATTTTACTATTATTTTATTATTATTGTTATTATTATCATTTTATTTTATTTATGATTTTATTATCATTATTATTTATTATAACACTTTGTTTTAATGGTTTTATGTGGATTTATTGTGATTCTCCGGGATGTATAAAAGAAAGAATATGGTTGTGTTTGATGTATGACATGTGATATTGTGTAGTTGAGTTCAACTTAATGATATGAAAGTGTATTTACTTGTCATAGATGCATGTTTTGCGTGAACTAAGTGTCTTGTGTAAATAGGTTCATTGGAATCTATTCTAGAGTGCCAAATACTAGTAAATTACCAGTTACTGGTGTGGGGTCTGGCAAAATGGTGTAAACCGCCAAGAGATAGGCCACAAAGTGAACTTTAGAGTAAAACAGGAGTGTTAGTGTTTGGCGACGAAAGTGGTTCCGTCAGGCGGTGTGTTGTAGAACTAGGCTTGGACCAAAATCCAGTGGGTTGGAGCTCAGTAGCGCCAAGTGTTCTGCCAGGTGGTCTAGAACGCGAGATAACCTAGCGACGTGGATGTTGTGCTAGGCAGTTTTAGATGCAGTGATGGATTACACGAGGGATTCTACACAACTTTGGATGGAGGTCTTGATGCGATGCTTTTCTGGAGGCCCAGTTACGAGTGCAACTTGTATTGGGGTAACACGTGGCCACTCGAGGTTGTAGCCTCGTGGTTTTGGAAGTCTAGTGGAGTATGCGAGATCGTGGCTCAAACGGATGGGTTCTGGAAGAATGCCCTCCTTAGTGTTATCCGACGAGTTTAGTAGTCTTGGGAAAAATACGGATTACGGTTCGTATTGGGGAACTCCACTTGGTGTGGTGGATCGTGGCCGTGACAAATTTATTCCCGCGTGTGGACTATTAGGTGGTGGCCTGTAATCGGAGGGGCGAGTAGACACTCGTGGCAGCAAAGATTGATCAATGTAATCATCAAAAGATGTAGAATCAAGAGGTGTCTAGAGGAAGATTTGGAAGTCGGGGATTAAGGATTATGGCTTATGAGTCTTAGGAAAAGCAACGCTCTTACCGGGTTTTGGTGAACATGTAAGGCTTGTGCTCTCTCCTTGTTTTTGTGAGCAGATAAGGGTGGTTGCTTGTAAGTCCTAAGAAAAGTAATGCCCTTACCGGGTTTTGGTGAATAGGTAAGGGTTGTTGCTTGTTCTTCCCAGGAGGTGTTAGGGCGTAGGAAAGGAAATTGGTTGGTTATCAGAGAATAGTATACTATGTGATGAGACTTGGGAGTATTAGAATTGTTAGAATATTGTATGGTTATTTATTATATTGTGTAGTGCAGTTTTATTTTGTTGAGCTCACCCTATCTGCTTGTGTTTGGCGATGATCGTGTAATGCGTTACACAGGAGCAGATGATGTTACAAGTATTGTTGGTGAAGCATAGTTTTAGAGAGGGGCTAGCTTTGGGAAAATCCTTTATGATGTTTTCTTGTTTTATGGATTTTAAACATTTTATAAAAATTTATCTTACCAGACCTGAAATTTGTAATCGACAATTATAATTTGTGGATTTTGGTTTATTGCGGTATAATAAATGTTTTAAATTTTCCCGCGTTTTGGAAAAAGGAATTATCATAAATGTGATTTTATACTTATTCCCTATTTTAATTATTTAAATTAGTAATATCCGGTCGGGATCTTACAATCTATATGAGTCTTGATTACATTGACTGTTTGTTGATCCATATCAAGTACAGAGGAATTGGATGCCTGGTTTGGTTGCATATCAACAACATGTACTTTCGAACATGGGGAAGTATATTTACTCAGCCCCATGGTGGGGCGAAATGTTCTTATCAGATTTTGGCATGGTTGATCCAAAATGGACGAGGCTTCTTACTAATGCGTATCTGAGCTCTAAATCAACCAAAGGGGGAAGTCCATCTGCATATACTCTGACACTCAAGTTAGTAGAAGATATCTTGATGAATGTTTTTCCTGTCATAACATATATTTATAGGCCATTTAGGCTTATTGATATGCAATGTATAATAAAAAATAAAGTATAATAACAAAAATAATAACATATCTTATTTATCATAAGGTGGGTTATGTTTATAATATCATATATCTTCAAATATACTTTGAAATATACTTCCTCCCTTATTTTAGGATGATTATTATTTCAAAGGATTTCATATTAGAATCATAATGCTTATTTGAGCATTTTGGACATGATAATAATGATATGATTTGGCTAGGTAGATACACAATATATTTAATCTCCTCAAATTTATAAACACTTATAAATAAAATTTTGACATTCCAAACTAAGTTTTGAAAACACACCACTAGGTTTGGTTAGTAAATTTATAGTTGCTTTTTTTATTGGAAATCATGTCAAGACTAGTGTCACAAAATGAATAGTAAAGCAACAATTCTTTAATTTTCTTCACTATTGTTTTTATGTTAAAAATTATTAAAAAAGTGCCACCACTTAAAATAAAAGAAAAAAATTTATTCAAGAGAGCGTTTCAAATCTATGATATATTTTTTATTGTTATTTCATTAAGTTTGATACCGACAAAAGTGGAGTTCCCTATATAATAATCAAATTCTAATTTATTTTATTAGTGTATATGAAACCATCATTGTACTTTTACCTTTACTTTGTGCCAAAACAATGTTTATTAGAATTTTCTAAAGAAAATTTAACCCAAGCATGAAGTGTTTGTAGTCCAACGGTTAGGATGATTGCCTTCCAAGCAATAGACCCGGGTTTGACTCCCGGCAAACGCATGCAATCATTTTAAATTTCGTAATTGGATTCATCTTCTTTTAGTGTTTTATAATCTTTGGATCATGGAAATAATGTTTTAATGATAGAGGGAATCAAGTAATTTTCTTAGGACGATATCATCTTTGAGTTTCGTTCAATTTTTTCTCCCTAGATTTGCATAATTAAGGTTAGATAGTTTTTGATTTAGCTTTTACTTTTTAACTTTTTGTAATTGAGTTCCTAAATCAAATGTGTAAGAATTGTAGTGTCGTTTTGAAACTTTCTACTAGTTGACTTAAATGAATCTTAATCTTATAAAGAAAAGTATCAATAACAAAGTTGCTTATCATTTTCCTAATAGGAAGGTATAAATCGTAGTTGCCAAAATATAAGTACCAAAGAAAACATCAACATTTGAGTTCAAAAGTTCACTAAAATTAAAAGGTTTAAGATTTCAAAAAGGTTGTGTTCTTTTAATTGACATTAAAAAACTCTTATATTGTGGTAAAATCTTTTGTAATTTTAGATAACTCAAGAAAACTTTTAATCTTTATAAGTGTATTTATTTGTTTTATTTTTTCTATTTGTCATTTGCTAACATATTTGTTACGACTTGTCAACATCAACAAGGCCAAAACAGAAAAGAAATAAAGACAAAGAGAATGTTATTGCATATTTACAATTATTTATGAAATACATATAAATATATTGATTCAAGAGTTCAAAACTACCAACACTTAAAATAAAAGAAACAAATTGATTAAAGTGAGCGTTCCAAATCTATGATGTATTTTTTATTGTTATTTCCTTAAGTTTGATACTGACTAAAGTGGAGTTCCCTATATAATAATCAAATTCTAATTTATTTTATTAGTGTATATGAAACCATCATTGTACTTTTACCTTTACATTGTGCCAAAACAATGTTTATTAGAATTTTCTAAAGAAAATTTAAGCCAAGCATGAAGCGTTTGTAGTCCAACGGTTAGGATAATTGCCTTCCAAGCAATAGACCCGGGTTTGACTCCCGGCAAACGCATGCAATCATTTTAAATTTTGTAATTGGGTTCATCTTCTTTTAGTGTTTTGTAATCTTTGGATCATGGAAATAATGTTTTAATGATAGAGGGAATCAAGTAATTTTCTTAGGATGATATCATCTTTGAGTTTCGTTCAATTTTTTCTCCCTAGATTTGCATAATTAAGGTTAGATAGTTTTTGATTTAGCTTTTACTTTTTAAATTTTTGTAATTGAGTTCCTAAATCAAATGTGTAAGAATTGTAGTGTCGTTTTGAAACTTTCTACTAGTTGACTTAAATGACTCTTAATCTTATAAAGAAAAGTATCAATAACAAAGTTGCTTATCATTTTCCTAATAGGAAGGTATAAACCGTAGTTGCCAAAACATAAGTACCAAAGAAAACATCAACATTTGAGTTCAAAAGTTCACTAAAATTGAAAAGTTTAAGATTTCAAAAAGGTTGTCTTATTTTAATTGACATTGAAAAACTCTTATATTGTGGTAAAATCTGTTGTAATTTTAGATAACTCAAGAAAACTTTTAATCTTTATAAGTGTATTTATTTGTTTTATTTTTTCTATTTGTCATTTGCTAACATATTTGTTACGACTTGTCAACATCAACAAGGCCAAAACAGAAAAGAAATAAAGACAAAGAGAATGTTATTGCATATTTACAATTATTTATGAAATACATATAAATATATTGATTCAAGAGTTCAAAACTACCAACACTTAAAATAAAAGAAACAAATTGATTAAAGTGAGCGTTCCAAATCTATGATGTATTTTTTATTGTTATTTCCTTAAGTTTGATACTGACTAAAGTGGAGTTCCCTATATAATAATCAAATTCTAATTTATTTTATTAGTGTATATGAAACCATCATTGTACTTTTACCTTTACATTGTGCCAAAACAATGTTTATTAGAATTTTCTAAAGAAAATTTAAGCCAAGCATGAAGCGTTTGTAGTCCAACGGTTAGGATAATTGCCTTCCAAGCAATAGACCCGGGTTTGACTCCCGGCAAACGCATGCAATCATTTTAAATTTTGTAATTGGGTTCATCTTCTTTTAGTGTTTTGTAATCTTTGGATCATGGAAATAATGTTTTAATGATAGAGGGAATCAAGTAATTTTCTTAGGATGATATCATCTTTGAGTTTCGTTCAATTTTTTCTCCCTAGATTTGCATAATTAAGGTTAGATAGTTTTTGATTTAGCTTTTACTTTTTAAATTTTTGTAATTGAGTTCCTAAATCAAATGTGTAAGAATTGTAGTGTCGTTTTGAAACTTTCTACTAGTTGACTTAAATGACTCTTAATCTTATAAAGAAAAGTATCAATAACAAAGTTGCTTATCATTTTCCTAATAGGAAGGTATAAACCGTAGTTGCCAAAACATAAGTACCAAAGAAAACATCAACATTTGAGTTCAAAAGTTCACTAAAATTGAAAAGTTTAAGATTTCAAAAAGGTTGTCTTATTTTAATTGACATTGAAAAACTCTTATATTGTGGTAAAATCTGTTGTAATTTTAGATAACTCAAGAAAACTTTTAATCTTTATAAGTGTATTTATTTGTTTTATTTTTTCTATTTGTCATTTGCTAACATATTTGTTACGACTTGTCAACATCAACAAAGCCAAAACAGAAAAGAAATAAAGAAAATACATATAAATATATTGATTCAAGAGTTCAAAACTATCTACACTTAAAATAAAAGAAACAAATTGATTCAAGTGAGCGTTCCAAATCTATGATGTATTTTTTATTGTTATTTCCTTAAGTTTGATACTGACTAAAATGGAGTTCCCTATATAATAATCAAATTCTAATTTATTTTATTAGTGTATATGAAACCATCATTGTACTTTTACCTTTACTTTGTGCCAAAACAATATTTATTAGAACTTTTTGAATAAAATTTAAGCCAAGCATGAAGCGTTTGTAGTCCAACGGTTAGGATAATTGCCTTCCAAGCAATAGACCCGGGTTTGACTCCCGGCAAACGCATGTTTCTACTAGTTGACTTAAATGACTCTTAATCTTATAAAGAAAAGTATCAATAACAACCGTAATTTTAGATAACTCAAGAAAATGTTTAATCTTTATATGTGTATTTATTTGTTTTATTTTTTCTATTTGTCATTTGCTAACATATTTGTTACAACTTGTCAACGTCAACAAGGCTAAATCAGAAAAGAAATAAAGAAATAGAGGATGCTATTGCATATTTACAATTATTTATGAAATATATTCTTTAATCATTCACATTGATCTATTTTATTAGATTAAGCTTTAAGGTTCTACTCAAAACTAAAGTTAATATGTGGAACCAACATTTTAATCATTCTTTGGAACGAAAAAGTTAAGGAGAGTACATTGTTATGGAAAATCTATGCTACCATCAAAATTAAAAAAAAAAAAAAGAGTGAGGAAATTATTGATATTAAAGAAGACCTTCAAAGATCCAAGTGTTGATGAAGATGTTTTGATGTTGTTTGAAGATATTAGTACTAAATAATTGAATCTTAGAGTCTATCTTTTCTCCAATTAAGTTAGTGGTGGACATACAATATTTTTATAAGTTTATATTGTTCTAGCGTACAACATATATTAAAAGAAAAAACATTTTTCTAAAAATTAGTATCAAACTTAAAATTTCTTTCAGCAATTTTAATCAATCAGATTTTTATATAATTGATTAAACTATTTTTAAAAGGTTTTCATGACAAAATAATCAATTTTCTAGCTTAAATAATCAATTAAAATAGAAATATATTTGAGATGAACAAAATAATAATTAAGTGTTTCTACAATTTATTAAATCAATTTTAAATATTTAATAACAAGCATATTTAATCAATTAAAGAGATTATTAATCAATTATTTCATAAAGGTGTTGGAAATATTTTCAAAATTCAATTAGAATAATCAATTAAGAGCTTGTTTTAATGGATTAAGAGCTTGTTTTAATCGATTAAATGTGTCATAACATGTTTTAAATATGTGTTTCTTAAAACTTTATAAATATATATTTCATCTTAATTTTTCAAATAACTTGAGAAATCACTTGAACGAGATCGATTGAGATTTTTAGAGAAGTTTTGGTACATTCAAAAGTTCTTTTCAAGGATTTCTAAAGAATTCAAGAAAATGGTTGTATTGTGAAATCGATACTTGTGATTTCTTCTAGTGTGGAAAACCATTTTGGAAAACTATTTCCTTTTTGTTTTATGAATCATGTTCCAAATTTGATACTTTGTGTTTTTGATAGGTTGGAGGGTTCGAGTAGTATTTTGTGAATTCTTACAGTGCTAAGAGTGATTCCAATGGTTATTGTGTTTTTGTGACAAGAAATGATAATGCTAAGATCTTTTTGGATACTTAAAGAGTGGATGACACTAAGATCCTCTTAAAGTGGTTTAAGAGTGGATAGGGCATATGTCCTCTCTAATATTCAGAGTTGATTAAGGGTTGATATCCTTCTGGTTATGACATCACCTTGTACGACTCAAGAGTTTATTTGATGTGATATTGAGTTTCTAGGTGCAGGTTGCACTTGACAAACTTAATTTTTATAATGGAATTAGTTTTTCTAAGGTTGACTCACAGTTGATGCATGATCCAATCATGATCTTGAATATTATGCATAAAAGAAAAACCAAAAAACTGAATCTCTTAATATAAACAAATTCAATCAATGAAAATTCATGAATAATTCCTAAACTTCTCATTGCATAAAATTTATCCATAGGTAAAGGTTTAGTGAAAATACCAACTAATTAGACATTTGCATTACTGGATATTACGGATTTTTAATAAAATAAAATAGAGATATATATAAAAACATCATTTATTGTGTCTCAATCCCAAAAACATGGGGAATTTAAAACATTTATTGCATCAGCAAATAATCCAAAATCCATAAATTATAAACTTGAAATAAATATAAAAACGTCACATAAGTGTTTACAAATTTATTCAAAAACCATAAAAACATCAAAACTCTGATAAAACTCTCTCCCAATCTAGCCCCGCTCTGGCGCTATGCCTCACCAGATCCACCTGCAACATCATCTGCTCCCATGTACCGTATACACGATCATCGCTAAACACAAGCAGATAGGGTGAGCTAACATTATATAAAACATATATAATTCATATATATTAAGCACATTTACAGTAAAGGAACATTATCCTTTGATTCTATATCACATGACCACCACCATGTTACTCGTGTTGTACGTCTTCTAATGAGTACCCGAGATATCTTGCTGCCACACCTACCAGCCACAACTGGTAGAGCACGTGCGGGAAACCATGCTACGGACCACACTCTGTAACGCCAGGTGGAGATCCCAATACGGATATCCTTCGTAACGTCCCAAGACTACCAAACTCGTTGCTCTCAAACTAAGGAGGACAATCTATTTGGACTCGCGGTATGAGCCACAACTCACACACTCACACCGGCAACACTTGCCAACCCGAGCCACAACTCAAGAATTCCTCATGTTCATCTGCCATCTCGAGCCATAATTCAAGAGATTCCATTTCGAGCCACAACTCAAGGAAGGTCACATGCTTAACCCCTATCCCGAGCCACAACTCAAGGGATACGTTCTGAGCCACAACTCAAGGAAGACCAGCAAGCTGACTTTCGAGGTATTACCAAAGCCTTGTAGACCACACACATCCAAAGCAAGTAAAACACAAGTTTGGCTTCTACATTATCGCTTGACGTTGCTCCTGAGTCAGCAGGCGCAACACGCTTCTAGACCAACTGGCGGGGAACAAATACCGCCAGGCGCCAGGCGCCTCTGCACCCATTGTCTCTACAACTATCGCTTGGCGGGACAAACTCTTCCGCCACGCGCCACGCATTCTCAGTCTCCTCTTACTTTGTAGCTAAAGCCTGGCAAAGCAATCCCATCGCCAGGCGATACACCAATACTTGCGTAGTACTGGTTTTCGAAGCACACAAGTCAGATTGCACACTCTAAGCTAGGTATCAAAACCCACATTGAACTTCATTAAGTGAATTACATCAATTCTAACGTGTTTAACTTGTTACCAATGTACTTATATACCTTTAGGTTCATCAATTCAAGCTTTCCCATGCTTAGACTTGCTTAAGTTCAACCTTTCGAATTCACAATCTGCCACTGTTAATCTCATCATACTTATACTTTATCATTTACTCCAATTAGTACTTAGGCCTCTATTAATTTTCAACTAACATAACAATTATAACTTAACCACATTTACACTACATTTCTAGCTTAGGCAACTTCAACTAACATCGTCTTCTACAATTTCAATCTGTCTTCCTACCAAACGTAACTTTGGTTTAGTTAACCTGAAATCCATTGTCATAGCATCCAATTGTATCCAAACATTCATAGTTTAGCATTCTTGCACACCCCATCTCGTGCATTACCTCTACTTTTAGTCCCTATCCCGCATATCCAAATTTTCTTTTAATACTCTAAATGCCCTAGGTTAACTTTCCCAATTCCATTGTACACCAAAACACACAAAGTCCACTGTTCTGGTATAGCGCCTGGCGGCAACAAATTGGGTGTCGCCAAGCGGTTCATGCTGTTCCAAAAACCCAGAACTCCCCCTGCACCTGCGCATCTTAACTAACCCCAACTATTCTGACTTCAATCAATTTACGATTCAATAGGTTGCACTCATGTGTTTAGGTTCACGGTTCATTCTTAAAACTTCCAATATACGAAATTCCATTAACATTTTCCACTTAATTTAGTGCAACTATAAAAATCCCGAATCATCAACCCTAAAATGATGTTCATACAATTTTTCATCCAATTTAACCTCCAATTACATATAATTCAACTAAATATGACTTCTAACTATTCACAAATAGTTAGTACTGTCTTTTTCCCCGATCAAAATCATCCCAAAAACTCCAAAACACCAAAATCGAGTCAAATTGACTCGTGTCGCCTGGCGGGAGTTCATCACCACCAGACCGTGCATACAAACCAGAAAACTGGATGCAATAGGCAAGTGTCGCCTAGCGGTCAGAATCATGCCGTCAGGCGATTCCTCTTTAGGAACCCAGAAACAACACAGAAATGCATGAGTCGTCTGGCGGCAATTCATCACCCACCAGGCGGTTTCTGGAAAATTTCAGAAATCCGAAATTCAAGCCAAGACAGAGGATGTTCATGTATAATCATAATATACATCATTCAATTAATCGTTAACATAAAAAAAATTATGAGGTTCAACTCCCCTGACCTGGTTTCCTTGCTAAGACTTGAGAATTCCAAAGTTCTTCTTTATCAACAATGGTTTCTCTTGCTTTCCCCTCCTTTTAGCTCCTTATCTCACTCACTAGCACAATTTTCACTCAGAACTCTCTCTCCCTTCTGTGAACAACAATGGCAGCGTTCAACCTCTCTCTTTTCCCTCTTAATTCCTTCTTTAATTCGTTCTTAATTAAGGTTAATGGCGAAAACGAAAATTGACATTAACATGACCTTAATTATCATTTAAGACTCATTTAGTGGTTGTTTTTCCAGCCCCTCTTGGTTGTCCCTTTGTTAGCTAGGGTTTTTGGCTTTTCACTTTCATGCCAAAAAGAAAATTGGCAAAAAGAAAGCTTCATTCGTCTCTCCTAAGGTTCAAACCCATAACCATGCCGAGTCAAGTCAAGTCAATGCACAACCATTCAACCAATTCATGTTTCATAATAATTCTTATAAATATAGAATTATATTAGCACTCCCCACGTTCAGTTATACTGTTAAAATAATGCACAATTAAAATAACACATAAATGGCATACATAAGGACTTGACATAATCAAGTACTTTCAACCATTTGAGCTAGTACTATTCCACATCACAACAGCAATATTTAATATCATAAAGGCTCCCACTACCCGCATTTATTAATTAATTTTTTATTTAATTAATTAAATTTAGCGGATCTTACAGTTTAAGAATGGATAAGGCATATGTCTTCTCTAATATTCAGAGTTGATTAAGGGTTGATATCCTTTTGGTTGTAACATCCCCTTGTGCGACTCAAGAGTTTATTTGATGTGATATTGAGTTTCTAGGTGCGTGTTGCACTTGAAAAACTTAATTTTTATAGTGGAATTAGTTTTTCTAAGGTTGACTCACAGTTGATGCATGATCCAATCACGATCTTGAATATTATGCATAAAAGAAAAACCAAAAAACTGAATCTTTTAATATAAACAAATTCAATCAATGAAAATTCATGAGTAATTCCTAAACTTCTCATTGCATAAAATTTATCCATAGGCAAAGGTTTAGTGAAAATACCAACTAATTAGACATTTGCATTAACATATTATATAACACAATCACCTTTTTTTATATGATCTCTTATGAAATGGTGTATAAGGACTATATGTTTTTGTTCTAGAATGCCAAACTGGATTCTTAGGGAGATCTATTGCACAAGTGTTGTCACTTTTGAGGAGAATGTGATTTTGGAGATACCATAATCTTGTAATTGTTACTTCATCCAAAGAGATGAGCACAAAAATTTTCAACGACTATATATTAGTCTTTGTTATTTCAAAAACTAATAAATCATTTGTAATAACATATTTTATAACACAATCAACTTTTTTTATATGATCTCTTACGAAATGGTGGATAACGACTGTATGTTTTTATTCTAGAATGCCAAAACTGGATTCTTAGTGAGATTTATTGCATTAGTGTTGTCACTTCGTAGTGGAATGTGATTATGAAGATACCATAATCTTCTAATTGTTATTTCATCCAAAGAGTTTGAGCACAAAAATTTTCAACAACTATAAGTTTGGATTATGTAGTAGACAAAGCTACATAATGTTTCTTAGAATGTCATGGGAGTAAAGAACTTCCTAACAAGTGGCAACTACCAATTGTGTTTATCTATCCATTCTATAACAACAAACATCATATTGTGAAAAACCTAATAAGCGTAGTAATTCTTTGGAATTCGCTTGAAACCTAATATATGTTAGCACAAATGATTTGATTCTTGAATATTTGATGAAGATGTTGCATGGTGACATGATGAAGATATTGCATAGTGACGTGATGTCGTTATGATCAATTGATAAAGATATGAAGACTTGAAAATATGTGTTTTGATCAAGCTTGGTTTGTGAGCTAAATTTCACTATCACATGAAGATCTCAAAGCTTAAAGATTAAAGCTCAAAGTGAAGACAATCTAACATTGTATAGGTGCCTAGGGTTTGGTTATAGACTTTTAATGTATTAAATAGACTTTTAAAAGATTAATTGGCTAGCTACAATAGTTTTGTAAGTTACATATTCAATCAATTGAATTAACTTTCAATTAATTGATTTTGCTTAAGTTAAGTAAAATTAACAGATTGAATAGATAAATCAATTTGTTCAATATGCAAACAAATAGTCTATAAAATCTTGACGGTGAGATAGTTTGATATGTTTATATTTAGTCAATTCTTGATTAGTGTAAGAGTATGACCAGATTTTTTGGTATTTGAGTATGGAAACATTTGAGTGTTGAAAGCATGAGTTGTTGTGAGATTAAAAGTGGAGAGCTGTAAGGAATGTAGTTATTGCCATGAAATTGATTTTTTTCTGATTCCTTTTAATATAATCACATTGTTGGTCAGAAAGGATAAAGGCATTTGTTCGATATGCTTAAGCTACTTAGCCAAATAATCAGCCCTAATATATGGTAATTGTCTGTTGTTACCCCTTTTTAGCCTAATTATTTCATTCTTTTACTCTTAACCTGTAAAGAAAATATATCTTTTCCCGCAACTTAGGCAAAGAGAACAAATACATGTTAAGTAAAATAAAGATATGAGATGAAATCAGTTTGGGGTAGGGTATAAACACCCTACCAAGGTATGAGATAGAATAAGTTTAGGGTAGACTTTTGTAAAATCCCTGCCCCAGAAAAAAGAAAAGAGAAAGAAGAGAAAAGACAACAAATCACATGCAATAAAAAGGGGTTGTGCTATGAGAAGTACAAGAAAATTTTTGGGAAAATTATTTTGTATAGAATACTAAGATACCATGAATTATTTACATTTAGTTGTTCTCTTCAGCTCAGTAGTGTTTTTAAATTCCTGGAAAACCATATTACTTCTAGTTAAGCCTCATTACAACCTTCGAAAGACCTCTTGATATAACCAAATGTGTGCATTGTTAGCATAAAGGATTTAATGCTTGAAGATTTGATGAAGACATTGTCATGATGAAGATAATGGATAGTGACGCAATGCAACCATGATTAATTGATAAAAATGTGAAGACTTGAATATATGTGTGTTGATCAAGCTTGGTGTGCGTGTGTGTGTGTGAGCTATATTTGGGTTTCACATGAAGATCACAAAGATTGAATCTTGGAGCTCTATCTAAAGACAATTTGACATTGTATAAATGTTTAGGGTCTGGTTGTTAATTTTTATCTTGTTAAATGGATTTTTAACAGGTTAAATGACTTGCTGCTATAGTTTTATAAGGTACATATTCAATAACCTAAATTAACTTTCAATAAGTTGATTTCACTTAAGTTAAGTGAAATCAATCTTAAGTGAAATCAACAGATTGAATGGAAAAATCAACTTTTTGAATACGCTAACAGATGGGCTATATATTCTAATTTTTCAGGAAAAGATGAAAAAATTTGCCATTTTTTATGGCAAAACCATTATAATCTTTTGGAAAATCCTCTCTCTCTCTCTCTCTCTAGATCACACAATTCTACAACAATTCGTGTAGAATCTTTGAATTTCTTGGAACAACTTTTACTTGGTTTAGGAACTTGGAGAAAGAGTTTTGGTTGGCTAGGGAGATCCATCATTCAGGTTTGATCTTTCTCAGGTTTCTGGGTGTTGCCTAGTAGTTTTCCAGGTTTGCAAGTAGGATCTTGCTATTCTTGATGAGACTCTTGTGGGATTCAAGAATCTTGGTGTTTTCTTTTGCATATTTTGAAAGTGTAATCTTGATGATTATGTAAACCTTTTGAAATAGTGCAAGTCAGGCTCGGGTTGCCTTGACAAACTGAATGTAGCTTAGTTATGAGTGAACCAATATACAAATTTGTGTGCACGTGTGTGAATCTCTGTCTCTTTGCTTTATTTTTGAAATAAAGTTTCAAAAAATCTTGGTTTAATAATCTTTGTATTTTTCTTGAAAGATTTTACATAATCTAAGGTTGTATCTCTGTTTGTATTGCTGACTAGAACCAATCTTGATAAGCTACTAATATTGTTTGAGTTAATCATTAAATTCGTATTTCTGTAGAATTTGCTAGTATTTCAATCAAATATTAATGTATGTAATTGCGTTGTATACTAGGAACTTCCTGGTTTTCTTAGTTTCCTAAGTATTTAGGTTTCAAGTTCCTTTCATTCATTTTTACTATTTCGCTGTGTATTTGACGTATCTTATTTGTAAAATTTAAGTTGGCGACCTGACCAGCCCTTATAATACAAATAGATTAAAAGAGAGAGCATCTAAAAGCACAAAAAAAAAATCTATTAAAAATTGGTTTTAATAGCTTAAAAAAATCTTTAGAATTGATTATGGTTCTAAGCAATTTTAATCAATTAAAAATGAATATCTAATTAATTAAATATTCTCCTTAAAACAAATAATAACCATTTTAACTTATTAAGAACATCTTTTAATCAATTAAATTCTTCTTATCATCAAGTTAATTTCTAAAATAATTTCAAGTAGCTTTCTAAAGTTATTTATCATATATAGAGAAACATAGCAACATTATACTCTAATGAAAAATCTATTTAACTATAAACAAAGATACACCCTCTAATCATTTTAGTATTCAATCTTCATGAAGAAATCTTGATATCTAATTTTCATATCTTTATCAAAGCCGAATATAATAGAACAACAACCTCAACAATATTTAAATAGTTCTATGCTAAAATATTGGTTATTTAATATGTTTTCTAACAATTTTTAAGGTAATACAATTTTTTTTTTTTTTTGTGAAGTTAAGCTTATTATAAAAGAATTTGAATGACAAATACCTACTAAAGATTAAAAGTGAATTTTTGTGAAATAATGCACGATTAATAAATAATTTATTAATTAACAGTGATGATAAATACCGAAAATTGGATCTAATCAAATTTAATGATGACTTATTATGTTAAGTATTAGATATGATATTACAATTTCAGTAAACTCTAAACAAATGAATGATGTGAACTAAATGAAGTTTTATGATATAATGTATTTTGCATTTTTTTTATTTAATTTGTATAAATGTGTGTGTGTTTTAATGACAAGATTGAGTGTTATTTTTTTTTTTTTTTTAAAACAATGCTCTTTTTCCTTTTCTATTTCTCCCTACATAATTGCATACATTTTCACAATAAAGAATCTGATTGACAATTGAAACATCCAACTGTTATAGAATTGGATTGGGATAGGTTTGATTTAGATTGTGTAAAAATGTTTTAAACTAATACAAAATTGATTGATCCAAAGTTTATTTTCATTTGAATTCGATTGAAACCTACCTACCTATAAACGCTATTCACATCACATCTAAGTGATTAGTTATGCTACGGAATTGAAAAACAAGAATATAAAATGATGATACAATAATGACATTTTCGTTGGTACATATGACCAAACCCTAACTCTTGGATCACAAGGATTCCCTCACTTATAAGCTATATATTTAACTAATTAGCATGGCCAATGATGCATATTGAATTAGTAAAATCACTGAAAGAGACGTTTAATTTTTTCTTTCCCTCTTCAACACGAGAATTTAAGGTTCCTCTTTTATTTTCACAAAAACACTTAAAACAAATGGACAATAATTGTGGTATAAATTGTTATCGAAGCGACCATGATTCAAAGGTGTTTGTTTACTTCACCTATTATGAACACAAGATGGACATAAACAATAATCAATTTAATATGGAAGAAGTAAATTGATCCGAATTCAAGTTTGTAGTTGTAAGTTCACGATGATGAAAGATAAAACAAATTTATACTATATACGAGTGAATATAAATTTCATATTAAAAGTTAATTTTATAAGATTGAATTAGACTTAAAATTTACTTCTTAACATGGTATCATAATCATAGATCAGAATTTTTATTACCGAAGTTTGTTATTTGTGCGTCTATTATTCACTTGCTATTGGACTGTTATCGAACCACTCATTGATGTTTAATTTCACGCTTGAGTTCAGTTTTATGTTCATTTCTTAACATTTACTATAACATTTTGTAGTTTAGACTACACTAAATTAGACAGTGGCTAAATAAATGTGTCTTAAATATACAATAAACAATATTTTTATAAATGTTGTATAAATATCAAGAAAACCCATGATTATATAACTGTTGATTTAAACTATGTGGGCAAAATCGATAAAAATGTAGTCTAAAAATATAAGTGAGGTCTAAAATCAACCTAAAAAACTATTGTCTATTGTAAAAATTTTAAGTAACGGTTTTAAAAGTATTATTGTACTAAAAACCATTGTCTATTACTTATAGCCACAGTCACATATACCACGCCTAAAAACCTATTGTCTAATCTTTAGATCACGATTTTTATAATTTAGATCACAATTTTATATCGTTGTCTAAAGTGATTTTTGTTATAATGATATGTTGAGATAATATTTTTAAAGTTAATCATCGTATTTAAAGTATTATTTGTTTTAAAGTGAATAACTGTTATAATAATTTTAAATGTCCCAGAAAAATGAAGAAGAAAAAATTACTTAAATTATGGCGATTTCAACTTCTATGTAACAAAACAAAAATATTGTTGGATTATTGATGGATAGAAGAATAGAATTAAAAAGTGGGGGATAGTGGAAGAGAAAATTGGTGATGTTGGTGTCTGAGTTATTCCTGCGAGACAAAAAGGAGTTAGGAAAGTGAAAGTAAAGAAATTGAAGAAAAAATGGTTAGTCCAAAAATATAAAAGCATTAAAGTGTAAAGAAACGACGAAAGCAACAAGGAAGCATGAGAAAGGAGCCATTGAGAAGCTTTGCCATCTACTGCTGGTGCTAGAGGTAGAGATTGTCCACTAAGGACAAAACCTCCTATTTTATTCCATTCTTATTATTATTATTATTATTATTATTATTATTATTATTATTATTAAACCACCTTTATTTTGAATCTCTTCTGACAATTGGAACCCCCAGCTTTATGTCATACTGTCCTTGTCTGCCTAACAACCCCTCACCATTTATTTCCTTTAGTTATTAGTTAGCTATTACCATGTTTCAAAATAACGATTTTTGTACACTAATTTATTTTTTAAATATTTTTTATGATATAATGTATTGTTTAAATGTGAAATTTTTTTCAAAAAAAATTAATTTAATTAATTAAAATAAAAAATGATTTAATTTTATTTACAAAATAAGAATTTGTAATTTTTATATATTTTTCTAACATTTTTATGTTTCTTCTTTTAGTATTTTCTCTTTAAGGGCTGTTGGTTCACTTCTCGATACTGCTTTTAGAGTGCAGATTTTTTTATATATATATTTTGAAGTATTTTATGATAACGAATGGGAAATTCCAAATAAATTTTAGAAATATATTAATATAATTTAATAATGTCAATTGGAGAATTTATTCCATCTATATCGGTTGTAAAGTCGAGAAAAAACAATCTTCACTACACTATTACAAAATAGGAATTTTAATTATGTTATTTCAGACTTTTTAAGTCTCTTTTATAACATACTCAAATCTTGCGGGCTTAAATTTTAAATCTATTGGTCACCAACATATTTAAATTTTAAATTTTTTATTGACCAACGGGCTTAAATCTTAATATATATCGAAATAAAAAAAAACAGTAATTTAATGCACTTTTCTTTTAAATAATTTTATTTTGACACGAAATCAAAACTTGTAATACAAAAAATTTCCAGAGAATATATGTCACCGTCCATATTTTAAGTTTATTTTCTTATGAGCATACGTAAATTAACATACTTAAAAGCCTATTTTTGTACTAATGCTAACTAAAAAAAATAACTCTAAACAATGTCATTTGAAACAATGTGATCCATTGACATCAATTAAAAATAACCTCAACCAATATTTGTCGAGAAAAACATTTGTTGTTATCAAGTAAGATTATCTTCATAAACTTAACAAAAAAAAATAACTACAACCAACATTAAAAAAAATCTCTAACTTTATTTTATATTATATATATATATATATATATATATATATATATAAAGTTCTAAAAATTAAAGGATTTTTTGGAATGTAAAAAGAATGATAATTTGTTTAATGTAGTGAAAAATTTGTTTTCTTCCTTACGGAGTTGTTCAAAGTATAAAATGATTTCCGTTAAGAAAATCATGTTTTTTTTTTTCACAATAAGTTTTTTTTTTTTTATAATTGTGATATAATTTTATCAAGAGTTTGGTGTAATCTGTGTTTCTTTTCTTTTTTTTTTTAATAAAATCTTCATGTAATGAGAATGATGCCTAACAAACTTATTTAAAAATTTATATTTTATAATTATTAAAAGTTTTACATTTCAAATAATTTTTATATTTTGGTGGTATTTAAATTCTCAAACAATAAAATTAAATTAAAAATTAAAATTATGTTATGCGTAACATTATAGTATAAATATTCTAGTAATTAGAGTGTTGTGGTATTAATCATTAAATAACACAAAAGAATATATATATATATATATATATATATATATATATTTAAATTTGTGGTCTCCGAAGTTTTTTAAAATATATTAGAAATTATCTTTCAAAATTTAAAACAAATCTACACTAAGGGAAATGTACAAAATACAACTACATAAAAGTGTGGAAATATAATTTCCAAACAGCCAAGCAGTAGTTTCACTATTGACCACCACTCTCATCTGCACCATCATCTACTCACGTATACCACATGATCATAACATATGAACAAAACACAAACCAAACAAAAAAAAGGGTAAGTTAGTGCAATTGTAACAATTCATACATATTATATATCATCATCTCTCAATAGAGGCAATTCTCATAAATTCAATTCATTCAACAAATTCAATAGGAATCAAATGTCTACACAAAAATCGCCCACGGGCATAAATATGAAATCACAATCCACTAGCTCAAACCTTAAGGCTCTCAAGAATTATACATTTGACTCTACTTTCAGAAGACACGTGTATATAGAAACTCAAAGATTTTTCACGTGTCATACTATCTCACACTTTCACAAAGTTTATTCTCACAAAATAAGAAACTAAGACCAAAGTCCCCATCAAGCATATTAGGTCATTACTAATTCATGAAATTCAACTATTAACGCTTTATGTTACCCTTTCTCCGCTCAACAAAGGTAACATACACTAGTGCAAAATTTCCTTTTTACCTCGCCTTATATGCCTCGGTTGACCAGGAACCGAAGCATATAATGGTGCGGTGACACTTTTGCAATTCCAGCCAAGTTTTATTCCTCGGTTCAGCTAACACCCGAAGCCAAAGAGAGCTATAGGCCTCGGTTCGCCCAAAACCGGTGCCAAAGAGAATTATATGCCTCGGTCCAACAAGACCTGAAGCCAAAAAGGGACTGCATTTTTGAAAAAGTGAATTATCCGTTAGGTGTTTGGCCTCGGTCCAACAAGACCCGGTGCCAAAAAGGGGTATATGGCTTTGGTTGTTAAAGGAACCGAAGCCATAGGGTTTATTTAGGGTTTTAATTTCACGAACCCCCTTTTTCTTCTTCGCGCCTCTGCAACTCTTTCCTCTCTCTCTCTCTCAGCTGCTGCCAACCCAAAATTTTCTCCTCTGGTTCACATGTGCAGGTGCTCTTTCTCTTCCTCCCTTTAATTTTCAAACCCTTTAAAAACACTATTTTTCCACATACCCAAATCCCATATTCCCATTTTCTTGTACGCGAACGCCGAACTGCTCACGTTTTAGGGTTTTGTTGATGCAGAGGTGCGATGTTGTATTTTTATGCCGGTGTGTTGGCGTGATGTTGTTGTTCGTGAAAGGTGAACTCGATGGAGTTGTTGGCCATGGTGGCTTCAATGGTGGATTGCGTTCGACGACACTACGTTGAGGGTTGCTTGTGTAGAGGCAATCTAGTGGCTTGCTCGCGGTTCTGTTAAGTTCGCGTTGGAGGCGATGTGGTGGCTCGCAGTCTATGTTGCTGGCGCATCTTGTTTCCGGCGAGCTGTACTCCAGTGCGGTTCATGGATTCAAAGGCGAGGGTGCATGAATCGCGATTTGGTGGTTCCATGATGGTTCAACGAGGTTGTGCAATGGTCGGTTCTGGTCGTGTGGCCTGCGCGCCGGCGACGCTGCTGTTCTGTGCGTTGTTGCAGGTTGGTGGTGCGGTGCATGAAAACAGCTGATGCGTGAAGATGGCTTCGGTTCTCATATACCCGAAGCAAAAAAGTTTCTCTATGGCTCTGATAATGTTAATTTTTACCATTATCCAAGCTATATTTCATTAGCAAAATCATCTCTTCCAAAGCTTTTAACCTACTTAATCCTCAATTTTACCTCACTTTTGTAAATAAATACATTGTGGGTTACATTGATCTAAATATACCACTAATCCCCATATTTTGTGTCCTTTTTGTAGATTGGAAGCTTTGCTCCAAAAGTCTAGACAAATGAGTGACCCGGAATAGCGAGGAGAAGAGCAAATAAATCAACAGGAAGCGCCCGGCGACATAGAGACAGCACCAGGCGCAACAGGCCGTCAGGCGCCAAACAAGCGCTAGCCAGGCGCCGCTACTGCTCACCACCTGGCGGGACCTGGACACCGCCGGGCGGGACCTGAGAAATTTGCCCCCTGTTTGATGGCTAGCGCCTGGCGGTGAGACCCTTCCGCCAGGCGCCAGTTTTCGCTGATGTGGCAAGTTGGCTCTTTGTCTTCTGTTTTTGCAAGGGGAAACGCATCTTGGACACTTTGGAGCTCGAACAACGCGTCTTGGAACGCTTGGAGGTCTGCTAGGGCTTGTGGGAACAACTCCATCTTCCTCTTTGTGCCTCCTCCCTCTTCCATTTCCATTTTGTAAGCTTGAGCTCTCCATGACAATGGAGAGCTAAACCCATTTTTGTTGGGGTTAGATGTAGCCACTGAACTTTCATGTATTTTCGAATGGTTTGAATATAT
>Ga0214542_1000040_pt1:100000-155296 | contig 155296 bp, 71 predicted proteins | sample CNSS1metaG_FD_160096 | JGI IMG/M metagenome (GOLD analysis project Ga0214542, IMG submission 160096) | Root nodule microbial communities from cowpea collected in UCLA plant growth center, Los Angeles, California, USA - CNSS1 | ecosystem: Host-associated > Plants > Roots > Nodule... | reverse complement strand
TAATTTGGAAGAAATATCCTAAAAAGAATCATAAACTAACATACATAAATCATAATAAGATACTAACCTTGATTTGTGATAGATCATGCAAGAATGTATACATGAATCTCAATCTATGTGTTTCCAACCTCTATTTCCCAATCTTTGTATTTATCTCTCTTCACAGACTTTCATGATAATTTACATGATGAAAAGATCTTATAGTCAGAAAAAAACCCTAATCTCTTTTATAAATTAATGTCTCTATTAAAATTTTATATTTTATCTTTTATTATAATTTTCCATAATATAATTTTAATATAAATAATATATAATATAATTTTATAAAATATATAAATATATATAAAAAAAATTCAAAAAAGAAAAAAATGGGGGAGTCGTGGCTCCCCCTTGTCACGTCCTAGTTCCGCCAGTGCTGAAGGTGGACCTGATGGTAACAATGGTGCGACATAGAGGGTCCTAACACCTCTGGCTTTCAACAGAGCATTTTAAGGCATCCGTGTTTTTTTTTTGTTTTCCGAGCTCTAGAGCTTTTCTTTTGTGTACTGCTGAACCCCTGTAATGTATGTTTTGTTAGAGGCATGTGTGATAGACATGCCTCCTTTCCTTTAAGAACTTTTTGAATGACTGTAATGGTAGTTCTTTATGTGTACTGTTTCATCTGATAACTCTGCAAGATCAACATATTCAAATATTAATAAATTGTAATGAAAATATTAAATGTTTAATATCTATTATATATTTATTGCGCATTTGGAATAAACTGAATGTATCATATTTTAAACACAAACATGTAATCTAATCAAACTCTTAAGTTAAAATAAAGTCATTGTATGTGTAATTGTCGGTAATTGTTTTGCGGTGACTATTTTACGAGTATGCGGTTGTGGTTTAGTTGAAGGATGTTTTACAAGTAATTTTCTTTTTTTGGGTTGGTTATTTAGTTTACGAAGTTTTGTTCAAGTCTTTATATAAATGATTATTATTACAGTTGTCTGGATGATTTTGTATGATTTGGAGAATTAGAAAATATAGTAAATTTTAGGTTTCAATTATTTATATTTTTAATATTTTTTAAAATTAAAGAGTTGATGTGTATGAGAGAAAATAAATTTGAGAAACATATGAATAATTGTCTTTGATTTTTTGGTATCGAAAGATTTCAATATTCAAATTAGGGAAGATATGGTGGTTTTATTTATAGATATAACGTGACCATTCTCATTTGTAAATGGACTTAAGGTAAATATTGATGGTATAACTAGGGATTGTCATGATTTAATTATGCAGCAGTATTTTTAGAGAAAGTAGGGGAGGAAATGGGATAGTTTTCAACTTTTTTTAGGATGCAAACTTTTATTTATGTTGAATTTATAGGAATTATTTATGCTTTGGAGCATGAATGAACGAAGAACTTTCGAAGGTTTTGATTAGAAAATGATTTTACTTTAGTTTATCATGATTTATTCAACCTAACAAGTGATTTTTTAGAATATTAGAAAGATGATGATAGTGCTTGATTTTTTATTTTTTATTTTACTAATTTTTTTTGTAATAATAAATAATTAATGAGTGTCAAAGTTCATGCTAATAGTTTATTGGAAATAATATGTACTTGTTTCGGTCTCGAATATCAGGGAGACGAAAACCAAGAACAAACTACCTTTATGGCTCTTACACCGATAGATATACGTTTTCCATTTTTTGGAGTTCAGTAGTTATGGTTCCAAAAAAAATCTACCTATCTCTTCCTCTCTTCTCTTTTTGTATAGAGCTTCTACCTACCTGATATGTAAGAAGACGTGTTAGCGTGACAAAATATCAGCAACTGATTCCTATTTTTCCGCTGGATATTAAATCCCTTCCTTTTACGAACGAACTAACCATCTCAGCCCAAATCTTGCTCGGCCCAAATTCTGGTTGGCCAAAATCCTACTCAGCCCAAATCCTGCTCGGCCCAATTCTTGCTTGGCCCAAATCCTGCTCGGCACAAATCCTGCTCGGTCCAATTCCGGCTCGACCCAATTCCTGCTTGGCCCAATTCCTGCTTGGCCCAATTTTTGCTTGACCCAAATCCTACTCGTATTCCTTACTCGTTACCTCGGTCCATGACTAAAACTCGTCGCTCTATAAAAAATATTTATCGAGTCAAAATCGAAATGAGCATGTTGAGGTGGATCATTTACACGTTAACTAACTAAACTAATATCCATCCAATAATTCAGCCTAAATTGAGGAAGTTATTTTAACTACTTTTGCGTGAAAGTAATAATAAGCTAAACAATATGACACGAAAAATGTGGAAGGGTGTGTGATAGATGAGTGCTATTTTACACCACATGTATTTGCAATTCCAATGATCTAGGATAAAGAAAGAATTCAGTATTTAACAAGGGATTAGATTAGGAAAATAAGTATAATATTTTATAAAAGAGCACAAGACTTTCGTAAAGCAGAGAATTGTCGTGTGTGTTCATGGACATTTACGCCTTGATCTTCGGACTCTCAATTCCCGCCAGAGTTATCGGAAAAGAAAAAAAAAACCTAATCATTGTTACTGTTACTTGTGAATTAATCAACTAACATTCCCCATCCTCCGGGAATGGAACATGGATTTGAACAAATAATTTTAACTAGTATAACTCAAATATTAACTCTTTAATTAAAGATAAAAATATTTCTGTTACTTTGATCGTAATTTTTAATTTATCTTTATTATTTTTAATAAAAAACGTATTTATAGGAATTGATTATCAAGACTCAACGTAAGTACCTATATAAAGATTCACGAGTCCCGAGAAAAAAGGATTAGCATAATTTATGCAAGTTACCAATGTCTTTGACTAACGTTTCAGCATTAAAAACGCGCGCCTAAAGGTGAAATTATTATTTATTGTTTTGGTAAGAAGAAAATAAAACGTAGTATAACATAAAATAAAGTACTTTTTGGAGATACTTAGTTTAAAAAGAAAAAAATAGGAAAACATAATCACTGGTTGAAAACAAGATCGAGAGACAACTCTTTACAAAAAACATGTTATTTTAGTTCTACCTGAATAAATTCTTTAACACATAATTAATAATTAGTTTTTCATTCATTGTGATTTTTTTATCTTTTAATTAATTTTAAAAATAAAACATATATTACATTAGAAAATTAATTATAGTCGATTCTACATTAATTTCATACATAACTAAACACACATTAAATAAGTAATTGAGGAGAGATATATTATATGTGAAATATAATTGAATAAAATGAACTTATTTATAATATAAAATTAGTTTATGTTTATATAAATTTGAATAACTTTTATCCAGTTTTCTCAAAGTTTTGTTTTTAATTTATATGAATTAATATTAATTTCTAAAAGTAATTTTGTATACTGTAAATACTTATAGAGTATTTTATTCAAATATATCTTTTGTATTTTTAAGTAAAGTCAAATTCTTTGTTAGATTTTAATGATTGATAAATACTTTTCTCACTTTCTTATTTTTTCCATCATTTTTAATTTACAACCAAAACGAACTATGCACAAACTAAAATAATATAAAAGGTGAATAAAATTTCATTTTCTAAAAATTAAAAATTAGTGCTACCGAGATTAACTAAAAATATTTTCTACACACATAGACAACAAGAAAAACCTACTACAAAGAAAAAACTAACTAAATACATGAAAGAAAATTCTTTTAAGAGATTTGTCATTAACCCTATCAATTATCAAGAAAAGTTTTTATAATTTTTTAGAAGTTGATATTTTGAAATATTTAATTTTACCTTTCGTTCACCTATCTCTATCATATTTTCATGTAATTTGAATTAATTTATCGTCCTTTTTAGTGTTAAAATATTTCATAAAGAAAGTTTCATTCCACATTAAGAATTAGAAAATGCCTCAAAACTACTATGAGGTGAATCTAGATATTATGAATACTCCAAACTATTTATGAGTGACATCTTTAAAAGAAGATATACCAAGAAATCATATTATAATGGCTCCATAAGAGCATAAACATCTAAATTCTTGATAAAAAAATCATTTAGAACATATATTTTATCATGATTCACCATCATTAGTACCACAATCTCCACCAAAAACTTCATTACATGCCCTACACCGAGTCTACTAGAGGCTTCACAGGCTATACCACCATATAAATTACTAAATTACTGAAATCAAGTCAAAATAATTTCAATTGGTTTTAATTTAAATAATTACGATGAATATTAACTGAAAATAATATTAATAAATGTCAATCAATTAATTCTATTAATATTAAGCGAAGAAATCTTGATAAATTTTGACAAAAAATCATATAAACTAAAATAGACTACAAATTTATTAAAGAAAGTTAATATTTTTTAAATTATTAATATTTTTTGCATTTAATGATAGCCAATTTTTGTAATCAAATAACAAAATTTATCATTTGAATTATTTTGTTTGAATAAATATTTAAAAGTATCAAATTTAAAATGGATTAGTTCAAATATTAACATATTTGAATGTAGGATAGTGTTAAAACTTAAAACTTAAAACTGAAATTCTACTGAAAATTACTTTCGAAAACTTAAGACTTTCTCAGTAGTTGTTTTTAGAACAATAAAGCCAGAAAAATATCTCTATTTTGCACATAGAAAATAATTTCTTCGATAGAAAAATATTTCATATGAACAATTTCATAAAACATCCAAGAAAATAAATAAAGATTGTGAAGATCACCGGAAGGGTAAATAGTAGGGTTTTAGAGTTTGTAATTTATTTAGATAAAAGGGTGTGTTTGGTAAAGGAAAGGAGAGTGTAAATAGAAATTAGATGTCTGTAAATAGCAAAAGCCTTGACATATATTGTTTAGGTTGGTAAAATTTGAGTACCTAGGCTCCTTCCAAATATTTATTATCGATTAAATGATATTGAATATGAATAAAAATACGACAATGTTATTTTTAATTGTTAAAACAGTTCAGTGCTCTCCTTTCTCTTTCTCAAATGTATATCAATGGTTAGGTGTTAAGGGAGAAACATTTAATAACAAGATATAACATTAATTAATTTAATTTATATAAGTTATTGATATCATTCTTAATCTAAAATATTTTAAAATGTTTATAAATTTTTATCTTTTTAATGTAAGACTTTGATTTATACTTGAATTTTCAAACGTTAAAAAAATAAGTATTTTTCTTAAAGATTATAAAATTAAAAATTAATATTATATTATTATTAAATTTCAAAGAAGACCCTTAAAACATTGTGATCCATGGCCAACTCATAAAAATAAGTTAGCCTAATGACCATTACAAGGTAACGCAAATTAACTGAGTGACGGTTCTGTTGAAAAATTTATCATATTTGAATCAATAGGCCTGGTATGTATGTCTCTATAGTTTACCACAAGTTAGTGACCGTTAACCTATAAAGAATTATCTACACTTTTTAAAAGTAAGTTGACTCCATTACACTTTTTAAAAGTAAGTTGACTCCATTAAAATGGATCAAAAAGATTAACTTGAAAATTAAATAAAATTAAGAATATAACTGAAAATTGTAAAAAAACAAAAACATATACTTTAAAGCACATTTTATTATTTTTTGTTTTTATATAAAGGACGCGTGTCTTTCACGGCGTAATTTTGTATTTCAAATAATCATATTTCATGGAATGTTATATATTAAAAAAATTGTATTCTCGTAGACGTGAGTAATTTGCAATTTAAAAAATAAATTAAATGTTATTTAATTAAAATTGATAAAAATATAAGAATGTAATAAAAGCAGATGATTTATGGACAGAATAATTTCTATTTTATTGGAAATTGAGATATCCACCCCTCCTTATATAGAAATCACTAAAAAAAAATCGATAGTGTAGTTTTCTAAAATTAAAAATTCCTTTTTACATTGGGAATAAAGATTCTCAGGAATACATATTTTCAGGAGCTTCTAAAAAATATGAAAATATATTTTCTTATTCACATTTTCAAAAAAGAAAGCATATACCTCGAGTAATTCACTACCAAAGGGGAAAACTGAGATAGTGCTTTTCTTGTAATTACTTTTTGAATCTTCTATTACAATTTTGTAATGTTGGTCATAATTTGAATATTTTTTTATCACACAATCTTATTTATTTTATTTGATACTTCCATCTTTCATTTATTTGAGTTTCAAGGTATTGAGGGGTGCAAGGGTGTACGCACAAACAAATTAAAAAGAAATGGAGTAAAAGAACAAAAGCAAGAGTGAATATTCATATTTAATACCGCACATATATTACATTGATTTTACTATCGAATTCATTAAATAGAATTACTAAAGATGATAATGATACTTTAAAATACTAACTGTTATAATCTTAATAAAAAAATAATTATAGTTATTTGATATTTATCTGTAACAATGGTCAACAAATCCATGAACCAATTACAACACAGTAGGCCTGAGATGCTAAATGAAATATTCTTGGAGAGTATAGAAGAGCAAAAGGGAAGGCCCAAATTAATGTTCATTCAGTGTTGATGATTATTCTTTTTTACAAATTAGAAAACTTAAATGTATGCCATACAAATATTATGGTAATGTATGGCTGATATATATAGGAAGTTTTAAGATTGAAAAACATCCTCTTCACTTATGAAGAAAACAGACGAATGAGATAAATTCCCGCCGTTTTATTACCATTGTTATTTTTGTGGAAGCTAAGATTAGGGTTTTTCAGTTACATGCGGAGCTACGAATTGAATACACGAAGGAAAGGCAAGTCGGTGGTTCAACACAACCAACCCAAGTCACTAACCGGAAAACAAACATACATTTACCGGCCGTTGTACCTCACTGTCAACAGGTAGTCTCCGCCGGAGCACATGCCGTGCACAAGAAAAACTTGTTCATTATCGTCTTCAAACATTCATGCATGCATGCAAGCAGTTGAGTTAGTTACCATGTTCCAACAAACCACGTGCATGTCTCTCTCTCTGTTCCCTAACCTTTTGCAGGCAACCTAACCAATGGCTTATAAATCTAGCTACAAAAAATCGTCAAAAGGAGAAGAAAAAGAGAACAGAAATATTAAAGGTAGAATAAGCGAATCATAGTGTCGAAATCAGACCCGGCCAGAATGGCTGTTTGCCCTACCGACGACAGGCATGTGGCCGTTTTGGCATTTCCCTATGGAACACACGCCGCTCCGCTTCTGAGCCTGGTGCGTAGGGCGGCGGCGGAGTCACCGGAAGTGTCGTTCTCCTTCTTCAGCACCAAAAGATCCAATGCCTCCGTCTTCGCCGGGCTCGACGAGGAGCAGCTTTTGAACATAAGGCCTTACGACATTGAAGATGGGTTGCCGGAGGATTTTGTGCCCTCGGGGAACCCCCAAGACCCCGTTGCCTATTTCGTTAAGGCCATGCCCGCTAACTATAGGACTGCCATGGATGAAGCCGTGGCGAAAACCGGGAGACAGATCACTTGCTTGGTTTCTGACGCTTTCTTTTGGTTTTGTGCTGACATGGCTGAAGAATTGCATGCCAAGTGGATTCCTCTGTGGACTGCAGGGCCTCACCCTCTCCTTGCTCATATTTCCTCCCATCAAATCAGGGAAAAGCTTGGCCCAGATGGAGGTATGTATATATGACGTTCTTCCCCCCTAAAAAAATCTTCTTTTTCTGATAAACATTTTAGGAAAGATTGAATTGATTCAGGAGACTAACTAGAAATATGTTTTTGTTGTTTTGCAGTCCGAGAAAACAAAGAAATCGATTTCCTTACTGGTTTCAATGGGTTGAAGGCAGGTGATTTGCCTGAAGGATTGGTGGAAGTGCCAGAAGAACCATTTTCAATGATGTTAGACAAAATGGGAGATGCTTTGCCCCGAGCAACCGCAGTTGCCATAAACTCGTTCAGTGCAGTACACAGTCCTATTGCGCAGGAGCTAGAAAGCAGGTTCCACATGCTTCTGAACGTTGGTCCATTCATTCTGACAACACCACAATCTGTTACTCTAGATGATGAAGGGTGCTTACCCTGGTTGAACTCGCAAGAGGAGAGGTCAGTGGTGTACATAAGCTTCGGAAGTGTGATAATGCCTCCACCAGATGAGTTGACTGCATTGGCAGAGGCGCTAGAAGAAGGTAGGTATCCGTTTATTTGGGCGTTTAGAGGTAACCCTGATAAACAATTACCAGATGGGTTCATGGAAAGGACAAGAATGCAAGGGAAGGTTGTAGGGTGGGCCCCCCAAATGCAGATCCTTAAGCATGCAGCGGTTGGTGTCTGCATCACACATGGTGGATGGAATTCAATTTTGGATTGCATAGTTGGTGGTGTGCCTATGATTTGTAGGCCATTTTTTGGAGACCAGTCGTTGAACACTGCTACACTTGAGCATGTATGGGAAATTGGTGTGGGGCTTGAAAACAATGTTTTCACTAAAGAAGAAACTGTAAGAGTTCTGGAAATAGTAATGTCAAGTGAGCAAGGGATGATGATGCGGGAGAAGGTATTGCAACTCAAGGATTCGGCAATGGAGGCCGCGGGACCTGAAGGTGACTCTACCAAGAATTTCTGCACTTTTGCAGATATTCTTTCAGGTTTACACCATGGCAAATCGCACCATCCACATGGTTTAAAAGGTATCCGCCACAAAATTGCAGGTGCATTTGCTGCAGCACATCACAAATTACGTCGCCACCACCATCACCACCATCAAAAGCACTAAGGTTTTAGAAGTTTTTTTCACCCACAATTGCATCGTTGAAATCTATTAAAACTAGTTGGAACCTTGGATTTTGATTTCCATATGGTAGCTAAAGGAATATACACTTGGCTCTAGGTGTAGATTTTCTAAAGGTTCCTCGTTATTCCTCAACTGCAAATGTAAACATTAATGAAGACTTCCATTTTCTCCGGACACTCTGATCTTAAATTAGATAATATTACTTATATATGATATTTCAAACTACACAACTTTAGAGTGATTCTTAAATTTTCCGTCTAAAAATTGAGAAAAATCTATTAGTGGATAGGGGAGGAAATGTATAGCTATAGTTGATTAAGATGCTATTAAAATGAATATTCATTTTTATAAATATATCTACAGAAATAATTTGTAATCTACAACTTATTAAAAATGTATGTTTTCTATAGATTAATCTAGATCTCTCTTGTTATAAATAAAGCAAGTAGGAGTTCTCTCTTCTAAATCTTTTCTTTCTCTCACAAAGTAACATTTAGAGCTTGATAAGCCTTAGAATCTGAGAAAATAATACTTCATTCTTACATTTTAAAAGTATTACTTATAACAAAATCATTATAGATAAAGGAGAACGGTGTGGAGGATGCCTCTTTCTAAAGAAATATCATCTTAATTAAATATAATGCTATTAAATATAAAGGTATAATTTTAATTATTCTTCTTATAGAATTATTATTAATCTCCTGTTGGCAATACATAGAAAATATGTCTGTCAAGTTTGATTGAGAAAATGAAAAAGGTGTATATTAAAAAAACAGTGAATATAGTAAAACAGAAAAAGAAATGTAATGGTTAGTGTTGTCTCAAGTGAAATAAATAAAAAAAACTTTATTCCTCAATTTGATTAATTTATTTGAAAAGTAGAAAAAATTTAATGGAGAAAACTTAAGTATAATTGTTTCCATAATTTTATACTGTTTTCTATTAGAATGTTTTACATATAATTCATACAATATATACATAACCGGTAAAAATATGTTTGATATACACATTAAAGTTATTGTGTATGGGCAATCTTTTCCTCATTTTCTTTGGGTGGGCTTCTGCGTCTGCACCTCTTGTCTTGGGCCTAGTCTGCGTCTATTTTTTTTTCTTAAAAAAAAAGCGTTGAACTTCCTTACTGCTGAGAAAGATCCCCCCAACGCTATTCTATATATCAAGCAGAAGGAAATTTAATTTTGTCAAAATTAAGAGTCCGGTTTTTTCTGAGTTTTTTTTTTTATGTCTTCTGCTAAACATTAAAAATACATTGTTTTGATATTTAAAAGATAATTTTAAATATATTTTAAAATTTTAAAATTAATGGTCATCAATGTATTTTGAAGATACAATACAAGAACAACAAAGAAAAACCAGTAAAAAATCCAAATTCTAAAATTAGCTATAGATACATTTTCTAAGGAGAGAGAGAAACATATAACCACAATAAAATAAAGAAAGTAATAAAATAATTTTATAAAAAATAGAATTGCCAATATATTTGAGTTTGAATTTAAATAAATGGATAATAATTTTTAATTTATGTAATTACTACATTTAAATGTTGTCTTATTCTTAAAACTATAATCTAATTTTAAATTTATATGGATCTTACAAATTATAGTTGGCGAGATAGTGATGTAGTGTTCACATTTCTCTGCATCTAATATCAGTAAAACTATACATATAATTTTAATCATAGTTAATGTACTATCTACTTGCTCCACTGAATACAATTTATATTTTATCAGTTAAAAATAAAATAATAGTATAAAACCATTAAAAATCTCCTTGTAATCAAACAAGCGAGAAAATTTTTTTTTTTTTATTCAGCATAATGTAATTTTATTCCTTTAATAACAAGAGTAAGAAAGAACTACATATTTACTTACAAAGCTCTCAAGGTTGAGAAGATTGTAAATGATCATCATAAAATTGTCATAGATTACAAATAAAATAAAATTATAATATATAAATAAATTAAATTAGATTTAAATTTTATTCTTTTAAACTATATAAAAGTCATTTAGAGTTTATTTTAATAAAGTTTGGTAGACCTTGTGTCAATTATCGAATTATTTTTATTCCCATGATCGAGATAAGATAACTAGTTTTTGACACAGAAATTTTTATTAAAGATTTCACATAACATAGAGGAAAACTATAATATAAACTTTTGAGAAAATTGGGTGGTTCGAATCCATGAAAATATCGTTTTTGTTACTACAAGTTTTGACTAAGAGTACATGGAACCTTATTTCACATCCCAATTAACTTGGCCTCTCTTGTGTAAGAGCTAACGAAGCCAATGGAATCTTGTTATCTTTGAAATTTCTATGAGAAATCACATTATGCTAATCTTAACTGTGCAAAACAAACAGAAGAAAGTGATCCCCTTTTTACAACCCTAAAACATTTGGTATATATATATATATATTAAATTACCAGTATAACACAGCAAGAAGTACAGTGAAGTTCTTGTTATACTCTGGCAGAGTCAAAGGAATATAAATGGGATCAAATGCATTAGAATCTCAGTTAGCACCAAACTAATAATGGAACAATGTTTTAAAGTTTAAGAAATATATATTTATATCAAGGACAACGTTGGTTATTGTTTAGAACAAACTAGTAGTTTCTACATTACTCAGACATTGATCGGATTTACATTATTATATTCACGATGTTGTTTACAAGACCTGCTACTACTCATGCTCCTCGTTCCACACCTTATGACTAACACAACAAATTAGCATAACTAGAAAGTTAAATCCTTGTAGTCACTACAGACTGTAACCCAGTTCATAATCTTGGAACATCCCTTGTGTTAAAAGGGCTGGAGTAGTAGATGATTCCCAGGAATTTGAGGATGCTGATCTGGTATCAGAATCATTGGACCACCAAATCAGGCTGTCCTTGGAGCCATTCATCTCTCTGAAACAATCAAATTCAGCCATCTGATGATCTTCCTGAGGCACATAACCCATTGTTCTGTTGTTGAGAATGTCATCTAGTTCAGTTTGCAGTGCACCAAGTTGCTGAAATCCAACATTATTAGTCTGTTCAACAGCCTCAGCTCTCGGTGCAAGACTCGAGTGCATTGGATTATTATTGCTCTCAGAAGCAACAAAGGGAAGTCCACTGTTACTTGAAGGAATATTGTCCAAAAGATGAAGCTGTGGGCTGTGGATCTTTGCAGCATCATGTTGAGGTTTGTAGATGAACTCATCTTTTTGTCCTTGTTCAACATGGGGTGAAGACAAAGCATCTTGCACCACAGGGTTAGAGCCCTCATTCAAAGATTGCAGACTCTGGATCACCTTTTCTTGGAAAGGATGCAACCTAGGCCACAACGCAGGGTTATTATAGAAAGAGAAAGGGTTTTGAAGGCTTTGAAGTTGCATGTGCAGTTGGAGTCTTTCAAGTGCCGAGCTGCTTAGGGCATTTGAATAAGTGTTCTCCTCTATTCCATTATTTGTGTCCTTTGCGTTGAAGTTAGATTGTTTGCGCCTCCCGAGCAGTTTCTTCTTCAATCTAGTGTTCCAATAGTTCTTGATGTCGTTATCTGTCCTTCCAGGTAACTGAGCAGCAATTATGGACCACCTATACATACAGATTATGTTGGAACATGTTTGGTTATAATTTCTAGGAATAACCAAAGAAATAACATGTGGAGCTAGCTAGACATATTCCAGTGACAAAGAAAAAAGACAAACAGTTATGTTGAGAAAAACCAGCACAGGCGCGAAGATAGAGATTGGGGGGGTTTTGAGAGAGAGAATGACCTGCTACCAATGCTAATGTAAAGGTTGCAGATGATGTTGTCTTCTTCTTCAGTAAATCCACCATGTTTGATATTAGGTCTCAAGTAATTTAACCACCTAAGTCTACAACTCTTTCCACATCTCTTGAGCCCTGCGAATTATTTGTATCCATCAATAACATCCATCACTCTCGGTCTCAATAAACTCTCAAGAGAAAATAAATAAACATATATAAGAAAGGAGTGTACCAATTTTCTGAGGAAGAGCAATCCAATTGCCACCAGTTCCGTTGTTTTCAATGTAGGCCTTAAGTGCAGCATCCTCTTCAGGAGACCATGGTCCTTTCTTGACGTTGGCCTTGTCACAGCATGGAGCTCTACCCATGATGTTGTTCTGTTGTTGTCTCTCTCCAATTAGGTTTCTCTTTATGTTTTTTGATGAAGCAAATATGAAGTTTGCTAGCTATAGGATTGTTGGGAAACTACGGCGAAGGAAGGTTGTGATTTATAGGTAGCCAGGTATGGCTGATGTGAATCTTAAAAGGACAAAAAGTCTTACACACCTCACCCCCTCCATTCCCTCACTAGCTATTTTCAACTCCATTTTTTTTCTTCTAGGGTTTTTTCATCTCTCTCTTTCTCTGTCTTCCTTTTTGGATTAGTTCGGTCACCCGCGTTTAATTATGCATGCAACTGGACAAACGTAACATAAATTTCCTCTTCCTTTTCATAAAAAATTGCACTGCTTTTTCATACCTCTATTACTTTAATACTTCAACCCAATGCTACAAGTATTTGATCAATAGAAGTCTCCATCCTCTTAGTTTGTCGGCATTATCCTTCAAAATGTTCCATGTCAAGCCTTCCCAACACATCTTTTTTTGTATTCAGGGAAATGCACTGCTACCTTCCTATTGCTAAATTATTATTTCTTAAAAAAATTACCCCTGCGTAATTCATTATTTAACTCAGGAATTCTCGTGGAAAGGACACACATATCGCTTTGATTCAGTCAATAACGTGATCAAGTAAAAAACAAATACATTTTCAGAGAAAACATGTAAAAGTTTAACTTCTGGTTTATTATGTTCGCAGGTAAGTACGTATGCCGAATCAAAAAGGGCAAAAAGTAAAACAGAACTCTTTTTTTTCATTTTGGGAAAATGTCATATTTCTCATGAAGATGGAATATTTTCCTTCGTAAGTGAGACATGAATTTCAGATATATATTCCATGATGGTTGCTTCTAAATCGAAATTGAAAAAATATTGCGACAAATATAGGCTCATCTTCATGGGATTGTACGGACATGAAACTAGGTCATAATTAGGCAGTGATATAACTTTTTCTTATAAGGTCTGAACATAAGCACTGTAGAGTTTAAAGCGATTGAAGTGTTTGTCAAAGCAATATATAGATGTTGACGAGCTGATGATGAAAGTTAGAAAAAATAGTCAATGTCTTGAAATGTGCCCTTGCTTTGCGTTCACCACAAAATCATAACCGACTCGTTCTTATTATTTCAAACCACACACCAATAGAAACTGGTATTTCCGTCGTATTGGCTAGTAATTTCTAACTCAAGTTCGTGTTATTCCACTCTCAAGTGCTTCTCCTCTCTCGGCGTCAAAAACACAGTTATTTAGCTTCAATTCTCCTCATCACACGTAAATTAGAGGTCTAAGTTACTTGGCAATGTTCTATATCATAACCCTTCATCGATCGGGTGTACCTTTCTTCATAGGGGTGTAGATTATATTCATTTCTTACCAGATATATATACTTAAAATTTTCTAACTTTCAAGAATAAATATTGTGTTAGGAATCAAGTGTAAGTCTAAGTCTCACATTAACTAAAAATGAAAAAGTAGAGCACTATATAAGAATAAAGATCCATAAACCTATTATCTTAAGGTTTTTGATTGAAAGTAATGTCAATATCTTATGTAGTTGGACTCAGGTCTCATTGGTGTTTGTTCTTCCCAGTGAAACCCCCTCTATGATATTAAGATTAATTTTATAAAGGCTATTTTTTATTTTTGTTCTTCAATTTTTTTAATCTAGAGATGACTTAGGCATTAGATTAAAAGAAAATAAAAGTGAGAAAGCAACAAAATTTGAAATAATTTCAATATATGTCAATATGTTATATATCTAGCAACAGAAATTTATTTTTAAGGTAAATGATACGTTATTTGTTAAAAATAAATAAAGTATATTATTATTTTTTATTTCCAAGAAATTTTATAAACTCAATCTACTAATGAAATTTACTTATGCACATTTTGACTAAGAACTCCAATTATGCTAATGGAACAAAGTTTCGTGAGGAACATCAATTTAGTAGTGGAGAGAGTTTTGCTTCATATGAAGAAACTTATGGAAATAAAATAGGTCTATAAATTGTTTTATATATTTTTTTAGTTGGGAATGCTTCTCTGGTGAATATCATGATTGTCTTTAGACATATATTGTTTTGTTGCTGAATATGTTATAATTTTTTCATCTTTTTTCTTGTACGCGAGATTTGGAAATAATCCTATTATTCTTATTCAATATATTTATTTTTGCTGATAAAAAATTTGAATCGATTAAAATATTATACAAAGAGATTTAAAAACAACACACCAAGTGACAATTAACATGTGAGTAGGATGAAAATAAATTGAAGATTATAATTTACATGGGAGATTCATTAAAAGCATCTATAAAAGTTTGTGATATTTAATAATTTTTAATTAATATATAAAACTGTATAGCTTACTGGTTTATCCAAGTTAGAAGATGAAGACACGTTATAGCTCTCAAAATAGGTTATTATTATAATTCAAAGAAAGGCTCTTTCACCAGCCTTGGAGTTGGAGATCGGGTTTGATAGGGCAATAATGTAGCTATGAGATTATAAAAGTAAGAAAATGAAAAAGTCAAACATTTGTTAAATTAATTGCTATATTTTTTTTTGTAGTCCTTTTTTTAATTTTTGGCTATATAGGAATTAGTTGGGTTAATATCAAACAAAATCGCATTTAATTTAATTTTTCTTCTTTGTTCCTGTTTGACAAGTTGGGTAGGAGACGTTAAAAGACAATATAGGAAACTGTATGAAAACAAGAAAAGATGTAAAACCAAACAGAAAGGTCATTGCAATTCAATATTTTTGAGAAGAAAGAAGCACTCATTGACCTTGGTTTTCTAATTTAATACTTCATCTAGTCATTTTTTTAATCACTAAGAAGGAAAATAAAGGTCGAGAACCGCACTCACTTAGAAATATAACAAGGAGAAACCATCAAATTCAAAAAGCACTTATAGCTCCCAAAATTTATAAATATTCATATCTTTATCATCAAATAGTCTCGGATCTTTGGGACCAACAAAACATGTTTCTCTTTGTCTTTCTCCTTAATTAAGAATCTTTAAATTGACGCTCTGTTTCTTTTTCAAGAAAAAGGTGAAGCCAAAGAACAGTACATTTCATCATCCAGAAGACCAATCTATTGTAACAACTGCTGAGTACAGTTTTCGTATGAGGTTAAAAATGGAAGACCAATCGAAAATTATCTTTCTAATTATGAAAATTACTTTATTCTACTTAATATAAAACTACTTAAATTTTAATACTTGAACAAGTTTTAAGGGCACTTTCAAGCATCCACGCCCACCCCATCAGAAAAACACGATTTATTCCAAATTGAATTGTTCGATTTTGCTTTTGGCAGATGATTATAGCTTTTATGTTGATCCGAGGAAATATAAGTTTGCTATCATGACACCTGTGATTCACTTAGTGTTTTAATTAGTAGAGTTAAGATAAGCGTGAGATCGAAAAAAGTGGTTTTAGTATAAAAATAAGCATCGATTGGCACAAAGATCACAGTGTTGTATATGTCGTCACTAGGGTTGACAAAGATGCTGTTAGTAGACTTGGACGCTAAACATTTATTTATACCAACACAATTCTTCTTTAAAATCACACTAATCACAATTGCAGAGCTACGTATACGTGTTATACTTTGCTAATAAACAAGTATAAATCATTAAATAAAATTCAAACTGCTATTATCCCCGTTTCATGCACTTTCTGTAAAATATTACTTACACAACACACGTTAATGCAATAGTTACGTTACCGAGTTCTTCCCTTTCTCGAGTCACGCCCTTAGGTTAATTGTTTTATAGTAATGCTTCTAAACCCATATGCTTGGATCATATATATAATCAGAATTTTACAACTTCGGAGTTTTAGAGTTTATGCATATTGTTACCAACTTTTAAATTTTGTATTTGATTAAAAAAAATAAAAGGACATGGAGTGTAATAAGAAGTTACTATGATTTACTGAGTAGGTTAAAAGCACTGTAGACTGAACAGCAATGTGAATTATTGAGCATGAGAAAGATTTGAGTTGTGTGGTATTTATTTATAGAGATGTTGTAACTAATTAAAAAGGTGGTGATTTAACTAAATTTGATTTTGTTGTGAAATGAAATTGTTACGTAATGCTTTTGGTGGTGATTCATGGGGTAGAATAGAGACAAGTGTAAGAAGTGAGGGTAGTTTGACTTTTATGGAGAAGTCTAAGGCGTGTGTTAGGTGGTGAATGGGAGTAGATGTTGATGCTGTCACACAAATTGACCTTCTGGATTTTCTTCGCATTCAGAGTTGGTGCTACCACCATTTTTCTTTTCTTAAAACTTCATTCTATAATCATTCGAAACCCATTATCATCATCCTTTAAATTCAAACCATATATATCAGATTTGGTATAGGTACAGGGAATTAATGGAGTCAACCATGTTAAATTTCTGATTTTGTCATTTACTTCAAGCTTTATCAACATAAACATGTTCTCAACCAGTTCTATCTTATTCCTGAATATCCCCAATATCCTCATAAATGCAAATAACGTTATTTACTCAGCCTAAAAAATGTCATTTACTCATAAACTTAAATTGAAAATTTAATTAGTTTAAGTAAAGAATTTAGTTATTTTTATTTAATTTAATTGTCTTTTTTAAACTCCACTGATATTTGCCATTAACATAATAACATTTGGTAATTCAAAAGAATACTTAACGTGAAATGAGTTTGTGATAGAAATTTGTAATTGCTTTTAATTCAGCAACTAATGCCACAACTTACAAATTCAGAGTTCAGATCAATTCACTGTTTACTTAACTTATTTTAGAATATTTCATCGTCGTTATTTTGCCTCTTGTTGTTGACTTGTGCTGAATGAGAAAGTTCACCTAATTTGATTTGTCAAATTTTAATGTTCATTCTGTTTATCAAATTATTCAAGTAATTTAAATTAAATAAAATTAAGCAACAGAATAAATTAAATTAAATAATAAATTTATACATTAAACACAAAATGTAAACTTAATTAGTATTATATGAGAAACTAATTATTTTCAATCAAACAAGTGATTAGTACGTTGAATCTAAGATCAAATATTAGGATTTGTGTGAAACGAAGTCTTGAAATATTGGTGAACATGTCCATAGTAAGTTTTTCAATTGAATCGCTACAGAAATATGTTGTGCTTTATAATTCATACAGAGATATCAACCCAACTGCAGAGTGAAACTCATTTTACATGTTAAACAGAAATATGCAGCAAAAATTAGTCTCACAAAAAAAATAGTCCCAAAATAAAAAGGGTATTATAGTAAAGAGCGAGGCCCAATACATGTTCTTCCTAGACATTAGCACACAATCTGCAAAAAAAAAAAAAAAAAATTTAACATTATTCATATAAAAGAAGTTAACTTTATTTATGTCATTAAGTATGCACATTCATGTCATTAAGAATATATGATATCAATATAATAAGCAATTCAAACAAAAACATCGACGAGAACTTGAATTTGTTCCATCAAAATGGGAAGCAGAATTCGTCATTATCCTCTCCATGTGAAAGCACAGGAGACATGTTGGTGGTTGATTTATATACACATCCCTCCAGAAGGCATGGTTCCTTAGTGATAGTAAAGCCACAACAATTGCTTCCATCACCATCATCACCTGTAAAACTGCAAAAACCAAGTAGAGAAATGAAAAATTACACGTTAAGAGAAGAAAATATTTTTGTGTCTGTCTGGTATCCACATATTAATAAAATAACTCACACTGTGACATATTGATGTTCCACCACATGTAGCATTTTTCAGAACACCATGCTGCTTCTGGGAGAGAAACCATGTTATATAGTGCAAGTTACTGCACCAAGGAAAATATCATTAAAGGTAACATTACAAAAGACTTTCTAGACTAAACCAAGGCATGATATCTCGATACAAGCTATGCAAGCTTGAATACTCCTTTCAATTATTTTTCCCCTTTATAAAGCTATGCATGATGGTGCCTTGAACTGGAAGAACCATGCTTCACCTTATTTCCCTTTAACCAATTCTAGGCTACATACAACTTGAGAAGTTCAATTAACTGACTCAAGATCAATTGACTATTTCACATTCATTGAAGCAGCCATAGTCCTTAGCTTCTTTGAAATTTCTGAAAATGATGGTCTTTCTGCAGGATCAGAAGCCCAACAACTTTCCATTAGAGACTTCCACTCAGGATCACACCATGATGGGATTTGAGGACGTAAACTGTTGTTCACGATACCACCTGCAAAACAAAGTACAACAAAGGTGAAACTTGATATATGGGCAATTCTACCAGAATATTCAGAATCCCATTGGTGCTAGATATGCCCAAAGATCAAGACACTCCGTCCTTTTGTCTAGGAATAGCTAAGTTTTGATTCATTTTCCAGTCAACCTGTCTGTTACCTAGAACTTTGTAGCAAGGATACCTCAGGTCAAGTTATACACAACCTGTTACCTTCCAGTTCTAAAAAATTAAGTTCCTTACCAATAGTAGAATGATATTACAGCAGTACATCAGGTATAATTCAAGTAAGCACCAGAGCTTAAAAAATTTTAGTCATAAACTGACCAAAATATCATCACTGGCACCTGAACTTCAATTTTACAAATAATATATAACAATGTTTTCTTTTCTGTTTTTTCTTCTTCAAGGGAATGTGTTCAAGATGAATTCTCAATTTCTCCAATCTCAGTATACATCTTAACAAGGATTCAACAACAGCATTGGAAGTCATATACTATGGTTCTCTCATCTGCCAAGCTACAACAGAAAATCAGAAAAAGAAAAAACAAAAAAAACTGTTGCGACAGAAAAGCCGGGCATTCTTGTAATGCTGAAGCCCCACTTCCCCTGGACCAAGCATGCAATAGGCAACTGACACGGGAAAAAATTTTAGAAACCCGACTGCCCCTACTGTATGGAGGAATGAGATGTGCTGTTCTGGAACAACTCAAAGATACTCAAATACTCCATACAGAGATAGACACAGAAGACAATTCAGAGAAATATTATGCAAGAGAGGAAGAGAGAAGAAGAGCAAGAATTACGAGTTAACAACTAAGTGGGACTACCAAAAACAAAATTGAAACAATTCATGTCAGTGTTATTTTATTGAAAAATTATAGTCAGATTCACTCCAACCAGAGCTGACAAATTTACTTACAGAAAGTATAAACTCAAACTTAAACACAGTTAGTTGGTGACTTCCTGAGAAAAATATAAAAGAAGAGTGTACCAATACACTTACAAGAAAATTTCTAACAATAATATAAACGGTTGGGATAATTTTGCAACATTATATAGAAGTGTGATATGTAGGAAGACACAAAGTGCCCGTATGAATTTTGCTTGTTACTTGGCTCTCACCTATTATTGAAGCACAATGCATATCAGCATAGGGTTCATCCCCTGTAAGCAACTCCCACATAACTACTCCGAATGAGTACACATCAATCTACATCACAAGCAAGTATAGATGCTGATCATCATAAAAAATGAAAAGAGTATTAGGTGTGTGAAGCCAAAACCAACTATGCCAATACCTTCTCCGACACCATATTGCTTTTCCCACTAAGAAGCTCCGGTGCCATCCATGGCAAAGTCCCACGTACTCCACCAGACACTAGAGTGTTCTGTTTAACCTTTGATAAACCCAAATCACCAATCTGAAAAAATACACAAGCCTCATCTCAGTCTCCCCTTTCAGGTTGCTTTTGTGATCAGTGTGTATTCTTATTAGTACCTTGCAGACAGGGCGTTGAGGATCTCTCATATTGACCAATAGATTCTCACATTTCAAATCAAAATGCACAATGTTTTTTCCATGCAAATACTCCATCCCAAATGCAGCATCCATGGCTATAATGAGTCTCTTACGACGATCAATTGTTCTGTTAAATTGCTCAGAATAAACAGCATAAGTAATACACTACAGATCCATTCCAATGGGAGGCTGAACGTTTTGAATGCCTCAAAACATTAAATATTGATGAAATATAAACCAACGAATGCATCAAATTACCTATCTTTCTTATGCAAGAACTGTTTCAAAGATCCATTAATCATGAATTCTGTGACTGTTGCTAAAGAACTGTCAGGGCCATCACGAACAATGCCATAAAAGGAGACAACATTTGGATGATGCAATGAACTCAACATCAATGCCTCCTTCCAGAAATCTGTAATCTGGGGAAGAACCAGAATGAAATCACTATATAGAGTTGGGTACCAAATAAACGTTTCAATATGTGCAATGAGTGAATTTCTATGTAGAACAATGGAGTGACCCTTGACATGAATCCCAAAAGCAATTCTATACTCTATATTATGCACATCTAATACATTCAAATATTTCTTGTAGAGCAAATTTCAGCCTTTTCAAGGAACTCGTTTTCGGGCAACAGATTGAAAAATTGTGACAGAGATTAGAAAATTCTTATTCTACAAGGTTTAAATCTACAGTTACTTAAACGAAGGGAAAAACCATCAAACACTAATAATACCAATCTTGCTCTTTCAGATGGCCTTCCAGCAAAACAACTGGCTTTTATTCTCTTAATGGCAACGTCAGAGCCTTTCCATTTCCCATGATAAACAGCTCCATAGGTTCCAGAACCAAGCTCGCGGATCTCCTCCAAATCATCATTTTTAATAGTCTGAAAAATTATCAGCATACTATCAAACCCTAGGAAGTGGGAAAAAGAAGCCAGAAAAGACCTCAAAACATGAAACGATGAGAACATGACAAACGTGAGTAAGAAAGAAAACCTGCAATCCCCTGGCAATTGCTTCTTCCTCAGCCTTCGTAGGCTCAATTTTAGAAGTATCTACATGGTCAGTTTCAGAGTTCAATTCTAAATCACCATGAGCATTCTACAAGACAAATAAATACACATCATAAAATGAAGCAACACAACCAAACCTCAATAAAAGAGAACAAATTTACTTTAAGTTTTTGAAAGAAGAAATTAAAATCACTCCATTGTTACCGCTGGCTCTACTTCATTTATTGTTTTCTCCTTGGCATCTAAATTTTGATTATGAGAATTGGCTGGATCATCCTTAGCTGCAGCTTTCACCTCTTCAGCAACTTCTAATGCAGCCTTTTTCACTGAAGCAATCAACTCAGGCAACAAGTTTAATTGATTACCTAAATGCTTATAATCTTGTGGAACAGAATGGTCCTCATCAGCCAGTTTCTCAACATGCCCGCAGTCTCCTTCAGGTTTAGACTTTGAATTATTAGAATCAACAGAAGCAGTAGCTGGACATGCATTCTCAGCAACTTTATTTTGCTCTGAACAAGATACAGTCTGCGTGTCAGGGCTTTTAACCTTGTCCTCAATTTTTACCACTATTCCGTCTCCAAGCAAAGTAATTGATTCAAAAGTCTTTGCAGTAATTGATTCAAAGGCCTTTGCTTTAGCCAAATGGGTGTCATTTCTTAAAGTTTCCTGATTATGAATCATATTAAAAGATGATTTTGGAACCTGCAAAGGTTCCAAGCAGGCACCAGTACTCACGTCCTGTGGAGGGTGAATGGTATCTACAGTAACTGGGGGCTGATTCTCTGGACCAAGGAGTGTTGGATTCAACTTCAGAGCATGTGCAGGCGAATATTCTGGGATGCCTTTACAATCATGTCCTGTCAATTTCTGTGAGGAATCAACCCATTGATTTTGAGTATCTGCTCCAACGTAAAACCCTGGACTGCCTTCTCCCCTGACTAATGCCGCATTTATCATACCATTCACCGGCGGGGGTGAGGTATTTGCCTCATAAGGTGGTCCCATATGAACAGGAATTGGTGTATTCCTCCATAAACCAGGTGGATGTCCACGGGGCACAGCATAATTACTGTCTACTCCATAAGGAGAAGGTGGGTTTCCATACCGCACATTGCATTCTTCTAGTTGTACGTGTGGTAATGCAGTCATGGTTTGGTCAGGGAAAATTTCAGTACCCAATTCAGGTCCAACCGGTTGATGAAGATAATTGGACGACAGGGCATGTCCATCGGTCACACTACCATGCCCAAGAGAGAAATTTGCAACTGGAACATCACTCACTCTTCCAGATACAGATAAATGTCCTCTTGATTCTTCAACCCGAGCAGTTGTTGGATGCTGAAAACCCCAACCTCTCTCATGATTTTGAGTATCATTATAAACAGACCTGTGATCACTATTAGGTTCATTGGGATACATTGCGGGATGTAACTTTGCATCAACATTCATGGGGAAAGCATCCCTATTTGGCAGGGGGCATTCTCCACAATGATTAGCAACCGGTAGAAATCCATTACTTATATTAGAATGCTCCAGATGTGGATGACCTCTGTGAAAACCCATGCGACACTGCTCACATATGTTGTTCCCATCAACAACATGGGAACCATGAACAACATTGCCTGGAAAACTTGTCTTTTCAGAATGTGCTGCTCCAGTCGGCCCCCAAAAAACATTATCAGCATACTGCTGTTGATTATCATACATAGGATGGTGGTTTACATGATGTCGAGCATACTCTTCCGGCCCTCGATCAATGCACTTCTCCGGTAACTCTGGAAATGGCATTCGGTACCTACCAGACGGCGAAGATGGAAATTCAACTAATGATCTGGAGTCGTGGAGACCATGGTGCCTAGGAGAGTAATAAGCAGGATTCCAAGGAGAATCCATTTCAGTATACCTTGGGCCCACATTTTGCGGGTGCTGGATCGAGAGATGATGCATATTATACGGTGGCATAGATAGGTCCCCACTTCTGTGAGAATGAATCCCACTTTCCACACTCATTGGATTAAAAAACTGTTCAGCAGCCACATGGATATCCTCAACAGGGCTCATCATTGGATACTCTCCTTGTTGCAACCTCCTAAAGTCAGCAACATCGTTTAAACTATTCAATGCATCAACATACCTCCTCTCAGAATCATCCCCATCAATGAAATGTGAGGAACCATCCTGCTCGGACTGTGAAAACAAAAATATCCTGAGCCTAGTGAATCCATCCCCTGAACCCAACTTGTCATACTCTTCCATCATGTTAACCACATCATCGTCATTGACAACAGAAACCAGAGCATCAAGGTCCTCGTCAGGCTGCTGGTACTTCAACACAGCAGCCCCATCATACAACTCTCTCATCTTCACCATCAACTCCTCGTAGCTAATATCTCTACAAACACTCACAATTCGTGTCTCGCCACCTACGTAACGCAGCTTCCCATCTTGGGGACGGGGCATTATGCTCCCCAGAAAGCTGCACAAGAACTTAACACGCCGGTTATCTTCGCCGAAGCCTGAACCGGCAGCTGGCGATCGAATTGGACTATCCATGACGAAGAATTCTTGCCCTTGATCAATTTCACTCTCACACTCGTTCAAGCATTGAACCCCTTTATTACACATGAGCACCACTCACATCATCACAACTCACAACACATCTTACAACTCCAAACTTTCACAGCCTTAAACAGGGTAGCCCCACCCAATAGGTGAGTCAATAATTTGGAATTAAGTTGAAGATTAGGATAAATAGATAAATAAATAAATGATAAATAATAAATAACAGAAGGCGGATCACATTTCTAGAAACAGAGCCTCGAGGCGATGGCAGAAATAGAATTAAAAGAATCTAAGCAAAAACAAGAATCCAAGGCCGCGACTTGTGCAGATCCGAATTCAGAGAGAACCATCAGCAATACCTGAGACGGCGAATAAGGCGATAAACAGATAGAAAAATTGGAAATTTGGGAGTGAAAGCGTGACCCAGTGGAAAATAATTGATGGGCTTGAACAGGGTGATGGCTCTCTCAGACACTATATTTTGCGGTTTTTGAAGTTTGGAGATTTCGAAAGAGGTGAGGTCAGGGGTGGAATTGAGACGACAAAGAGAGAGATTGAGGAGCAAGGAAGGTGGAATTGAAAGGGTGGACGAAGGAGAAGAAGGAGAAGGAGAAGGTGGTGATGAGAAGGAACGCCATGGGCATATTGGAGGAAGAGAGTGGGGGCAGAGGTTGAAGGTTGCAATTGCAAGATGCGATGGGTGATTGCCATGTAGAGTCCCACGTGGCACTCTCTCTTAACGGTATTTCTTGGCATATTATTTATCTCCCTCGCATATGCCCTTTCTTTCTACGCTCTCTTCTGTATGTGACCACCACACACCTTCAATTTCTTTTTTCTCATTTCTCATTTATTTTATTTTATTCTCCTTTGTCGATTCACTCAATTTCTTGACACCACCCACAAATTATGTAACTATACGTTTTCATGATTTCTTTTTCCCTCTAATTAATGAATTTAGAAGTCGTGGAAGTAAGAGTGGATGTCATCACTTTGGTTTTCTTTTGATGAATGGATTATTTTTTATTTATACTAGTGTAAACACAGGCGCGATAGCGCCTGTGTGTACGTATTTTTTGAATTATATTAATAATTGATGATATTGTAATGTTATTAATTTAAAATAAAATAAAAGTATATTTATAAAAAATAAAATAAAATGTACGGAGAAAATAAGAGAAAAATAACTGTTGATGAATAGTAAGAGAAAAAAAGAAAAAGGAGATAAGTAAATAATTTTATAAAAACTTGTAAAAGTAACCGTTAATTTTTAAAAATTTAATAAATAATTAAATTATAAAGGGTAAAGTTGGAATTATGAAATGTGGACACAAAAGAGGGAATCCCCTTTATATATAGTTATAGATACTTATAAATAGTTTCCAGTTTTTATTTAAAGAACTAGAAAATCATAAATTCACTATATTTATTTAGAATTTAGAATACGGATTCTATTACATATATTAGGAGGTAAATGTCTCAAATCTTAAGAATAAAACATTATAAAATACATGAATCACTTTGTTGTAGATTGATTCAGTTTCAAAAGATATGGTTTCTACAAACCAAATAAAGATTAGATTTGAGTTAAACCTAATTATCTTGAATAGGACAAATCGCAAAGAAGTTTGCCTAGGGTTCAAAGTTTATTCTGGTCTAGATTATTATTTTAGGAACGGTTGACTTCCTTATTTTCGTTTTGCGTCTTCGTTCGTTCTTTGGAGATTAGGAGCGTTCTTGGGTATTAGGTTCTTCTTCTTTTTAGTTCTCTTCCTACATTTTGTTCTTAGGATGACGTGATGATGCTTAGATCTCTTTTAATCTTTATTAATTGGTCACGTGATGAATAGAGCTTCTTTGTTGGATGCTTTTTTACCTTCTTCCTGCTTTAGTCCACCAGGGTGCTTTTCTTTTTAGATTCCCAGCAAGATCGAATCTCTATAGTACACCAGATTAAATGATTTATGTAAAGGAGAGTGATTACAACAACTGAAACATTGGCGTAGTTGTAGGTCACTCTTGTTTGGGCAACAAAGAAGCAAAGAAACATAACAAATCTCGAGTTTCAAAATGTATTTTCGTTGAAACTGATTTTTCTACAAGAGTATTAATTCCTTCTGTGATTATCTTTCAAAGAAGATAATTTTATTATGAGATTGCAACAAAATTTAAAAAACACTTGATAACAATTTAGCCATTTCATACTTTTTGGAAGGTTTAGAACCAGATCTTCAGAGTGTTAAAAGAAAAGACCTAAAATTAGTTTCCCTACGTTTCCACTGTGCATCTGTTGCACATTGAAAATTAGGGCTTGTCAAAACATTGTCATTAAACGAATGTGGCACAACGCAAGGAGCAAATAGGGCGGGTCGAATAGTGTAAAACTTAATTCATCTCGATATGATTTGTAGTATTCAAATGTAAAATCATGTCTGAGTTGTGAAACCATGATGAGGGTTCCAAGAATTCTAAAAAATCTTAAGTCATATGGTACATTACACAGAACTATAATGTTAGTAAAGTATCAAACTGACTATATTTGTACAGTAACCTACCAGCTATCAGTGTCAGAAAATTTCTGTTAGAATTTTAACGTCGATATCGGGGATTATTTCTCGTTGTATTTCAGAATTTTTCAATGTTTAACCTACCACAAAAATACAACCATGAAAATAATCGTCTAACTGGTAATATTGTGGCCATAATTTCTTTCTATATCCTAAAACATTCATTCTTGAGGCATGAATAAAAAAACTTCACAAGGAGCATCTCAATTGGCGGTTTGAATAAAATATTCTGCAATGCTATGATAAGGCTTGGGCAATCATGGAACGATAAGAGAGCTGCTGTTCATAAAGGCCACGGAAGATCTTGTATTTGGCATCATGGTACTTTTTGACCTTCGGATCCTTAGATGGATGAATGACCTGCAAAAATTCATGAAAACTGTTAGCCTTTCAAGAAAAAACTAAGAGCATCGGTTTTATTTCGTTTACAAAAACACCTATAGACAGCAAGGAATGAGAGTAGAAAATCTGGTCATAGGTATCCTTTTTCTTCTTTTTTTTTTCTAACAAGAAACTAGGAAGCATAACACCCAAACTGTGTAATAAATATTAAATTCCGTAACAGTTTCACAACGAACTAATCTATTGTATGTACAGAGCCTGCGGTAAACTATTAACATTTTTTTATACCATGGAGATAATATATTAAATTTGAACTAATACTACGTTATTTTTTCTATTATATGTACAGAGCCTGCGGTAAACTATTAAATTTGAACTAATACTACGTTATTTTTTCTAATTTAACAACAAATTTCAGTTCCTAACACTTCCAACTTTAGTATCAAATCGGCAAATGTTGATGACACCATTCAGAACTATATGAAAAGTACTAGCACTACTTGTAATTTAATGCAATTGACCTTGATTTATAATCTGAAATTAAAAAAAAAAAATGTAATTTTTCTATTTTTCAGTATTTCAAAACTGAAAAACCCACACCTCGCCTGGTGCATTCATGGCTTTCATGGCCTCCTTAAGGTTAAGACATTTCCTTGTAGCGACAGCACCCAGAATAGCCGCACCTAAGAGCACAGATTCACTTTCCCTCGGAAGAATTATGGGGCAACCTGGGAAAATTACAAACAAGATTCACTAAAAACTAACATACCGATGTCTATAAAAAGGATTCATTATTACTAAGAAAACTTAACATCAAATAAAGTTTTAACTATCATCATCTATGTCATTCCTTATCATTTATAGGAGCGTACAATCCCCAAACTACTGTCACTGACAGTTTGTGATATTGGCATCGGCTTCAAAATTCTGAATTGGGTAGACCAACCAAAGTATAGATTGGTTCAAATTCATCCTAACCGCAGGATTTGGTTTAAAAAAATTAAGGTTCAGTTCAGTCCAACTTAAACCCACTACGTAGACATGTATTGGACATAAAATCATGTTCAAACACTTAGATGTTACATATATCACACAAGATTGAAGGTATTGATTCATTATCATGTTTTCCTATGGTTGAATTTATTGCATTTCTTTTTATTATTTTACTATAGTTATGTTACAAAATCAGACCAACCCCAGATAATAACTAAGAAGTAAGTAATAGAATAGTAAACAAAACAATGAAGTATATTTACGAGGAGGGGGAAATTGCGGAAGGAAGAAACTCTGCCACTGCAAAGCTAAGCTTACATTATTTACAAATGTCATAATTCCCCAAAAGAAGATACTCCTTCTCACCCACGTACACCTATTTATTATCAGCCTCCCTTCAAACTAACTTTCCTTTTTTTTCTTTCTCTCCCTGCCATCTTAGTAATTTCTTACACTCTACCTCTATTCCTTCCTCCTAGTACAACTTTCCAAACTAAGGGCCCATGACACAGCTGATGGTTTGGACCCCATGAATTGTATAGGTCCTAAACTAGTAATCAGTGAATAAGATAAAATTTGAAATATCACAGCTATTACAATTGTTACTTTAGCTTTTAGTTTCTATTCACTAGAAACACCAACACCACCACATATTTGAAAACAAACCAAACACTGAACTGTCTATTGGTTTGTAGAATACATAGAAGAGCAAAGTATGCTCTTTTTTTTCTGGGTTGGTCATCAACCAAACCTTAAACTACCAAAACTTAGTTAACAATTTAAATTGAAGTACACCTCGTATAGAATAAGATCCATAGTATGTAACACAAGAATAAAAGTATCTGAGCTTGTGCAAATATGCTCCTCATCACATACCAATAATATCAGCATGTTCTTGCATGAAGACAGAATTCTTTGAAAGGCCACCACACGCAAGTAGTGTGTTGATCTGCAGGCAATGGCAGAACAATTATGGTAATAATAATACTCATCAACTCTGCACCAATAGACAGGAGTAATGACTTGGGAACATAACAAGGATATACAACAATTATACAAATAATTTGTAGCTACTTGTAAGAATACTACTAAAATGATCTTAATAACCAAATCATACATATGATCCTTAAACGTCGGACAGTTGATCAATTGTCTCACAGACCAAAGGTTTGGAAGTTATACACAAGGTTGTAGACAGTTAGTGGTTAAGGTGGAAAGCCTAGTGGAAGTCCTGAGTAGCATCCACCAGGCATAGTGAAATGAGAATGATAATTTTAGGAGAGGTTGGCTAGAGGAGAGAGTGTGAATGATAGAGATGTGTTTTGTTAGGGAGTTTGTCCCTAGGAAAGTGTTAACAGTAGCTATTCTACATTTCTGTTCTTTTTCTTCTTCTGTAATCCCATTATGCTTTGAGGTACATATAAAATATAACAAATATATTTTGGCTTTTATAATAATTTTCGGGTTCCCATAAAATGGGATACACAAAATTGAGCACCAAAGATTAACTTCCTTGCCTCCACTATAATCTGAGCACTAAGCGACAAAAAATTGTAGATCTGAGGATTTCTCTCACATAGCAGAATAGGTTTTATAACTGTAAATTAGAATCAATTCTCTTGCTCATGCTTAAAAGCTTAAGAATTTCAATAAAGTATTTTTTTTAAACTGAAGGTATCGGTATCGGTACTATTAAACCTTAAGCCCCCAGTAAAGTAGAATATGATTTTATTTGTCTCTAAACTTGTCGATGAGAACAGTGAGCAACATACTTGTGGTAAAATCATGATGCGGTTGAATATTTTCAACTCAACCACAGAAATGGGTGTGGTAAATTCCTTTCCCAAGTTTCACAACAGACATATATGACCTGATTACCTAAATATGACCTCTCCTTCAAAAAAAGGCTAAATGTTGTAGTGTATAATTATGCATAGAATATTTCCTTATTCAACATGTAATTTTAATTGGGATTTCTTCTAATTTTTCTCTTACGGTTACTTCGTAAAGATTTGTAGCCTAAAATATTCAGGTTAGAATTTTTTCCATGTCAATATATGCTGTACTTATACCCACTGTTGTAAATTACACTATACTTTTTTTCAGTTCTCTTTTGAAGTCTAACCCCCAACACACCGCCTCCATATAATTGATAGTTATGGAACACTGGGTGTTGGATTTGAGTGCACTAGTATGCACCTACTGACAGTGTTCAAGACCTACCATTTGCTTTACACTTAAGAATTACAGAAAAGAATAACCATCAGATTTCAAAAATACAGAGGAAACAAAAATATAGTCATCTCTTGCTTGTTAACTTCATCATCAGTTTTCTTTCTTTCTTTGGGCTCTAATATGCACATGCTCACCTTAAAGGACGCGTGATGCAAGCAAAACAACATTATAGCAAGGTGTATCTTCGTGGATGTGAGAATGTGATAAGAATCATCAGAGAATCGTACTACAAAAACTAGTTATTGTAGTTGAATGCAAGGCCTTATAAACCCCACACTAGAATTTTATGCTTAAAATGAGACTCAAGTCGCATACCTTGCAATCTGATTCTAACAGTATAAACATGAAATGGACGTTATAAACAGACCAACCCCAAAAACAAGCGATAACCTCAAAAAAGTCATAGCACTGTAATCCTTACTTTGTGACCATTAGCATTGCAATGCTCTACAATGTGACGTGTGCCATATGCAATGCCCTGCACAGCTGCCAGGTAAAGGAGAGCCAACTGTTTCTCACTTGTGTCAAGTGTCAAACCATAGATGACACCTTTTGCTTTTGGATCTGCAATGGGAGACCTGGGACATAATATATATGCATATCAACCTACCATTTTAGAAGCCACTATGGCATGACAGGTGGGAAAGCCGTTGTTTGTCACCAAATACCTATTCCCATGGAAGTCAGGAAGCACGTGTACATCTTCAGTCAAGGAAGCAACAAAGGATAGGTTCTGCTCAACTATCATTGTTTCCAACATCTTGTTCAGAAGCTCAAACACTGAAATATCTGGAATATTAATGCATAAAAAGTTAGTCTTGAGACATCTCTCAAAGTCAAACTTGTTAATATAAATATGGTTTAATTATTCTTTTGGTTTTTTTTTTTGTCAAAAAGTGTCAAGTCGATTCTCTAATTCTTTTTCGTTTTAATTTGACTCTAACTTTTTTACAAGTGATTCAATTTGGTCATTTCCATTAGTACTGTACATACAATATTACATTAGCAGATATTTTTAGTAAGTCTTTACGAGAGCCTAGAATTGATTATATTTGTAACAAGCTTGGTACATACGATTTGTATGTTCCAGCTTGAGGGAGAGTGTTAGATATTGTTTGATATTGTTTAAATATTGTTTGATATTGTTAAAATATTGTTAGATATTGTTAATCACAATATCAAACAATATTTACTCTATTTATTTTTAATTACTCTTTTTAGTTGTATCTCTCTATTATAAATAGATATGTGTGGTTTATATATAAAGGAGATTAATCTCAAACCCTATTTTCTCTATATTCAACAAAAACAATGACCAAAAAAATAATTAAACCTATAAATATTTAGTATGTTACAACCAAATTAAGAAAAAAAAAAAAAAAAAACTTACCTTGGGAAGCAGCTCGATTTGCAAGGCGTGTAGAAGCAGCATGACTTTCGATTATATGATCCAATAATGCACCAGTAGCACTCTGCCCACCTTCAGTTAGCCAATATTCTGGTACCATTGCTGAAATTTCGGAAAAAGAAAAAAAGCACCACAACATAGAAGTGGCAACAGAAGCAATGGTGAGTACTTAAATAAAAAAGAATAAGGATAAAATTAAACTGGATATCCTTCAGGTGATCCTGTCAAATGTAGACTAACTTAATGCTTACTTTTTAGACCAATATCAATGTTCCACAAAAAGGAACTAGTCACAAGTATCCAATCGATATCTTTACAAAGACAAATAAGTAGTTTTAACATGAATACAGCCACAAAAAGTATAATAGCGATAATAGAATGAGACAAGCATTAAACCCAAATGAATAAATTTCATATCCATGTTACGACCAGAGTAAATTTTAACAATGAACTTTCAACCATAACCAAGAAATTTACAATTTTATTATTAAAAAAAAAAAGGAAATTCTCAACCATATTAGAATTAAAAATGTTTAAACTCCATGAATTGCCACTGTAGACACCCCAATAGATAATCAACAAACCATGATTGTTTCAAATGTGTCCAATCCAAAAGAAAAAGATACAATGTCATCCACAATTGAGATTTAATTCATAATTAGAGAAATTGTATAGACTACCTGACCAAAATGGACCCCAAACCCCTGGAATGAACAATTTCTTCTGGGATACTGCCATATGGCATGTAGAAGTTCCACAAACTAACACCATACGATTGCAAATAGCTTCCTTGTCATGTTCTAAGGATACAAAAATTCTTTTAGTTAAGAAACACAGCTGCTCTACCCAAAACTTAAATCACAAAAGTAAAGTATGGGATGACAACCTTCAGCTTCTGATGGTGGCACACTTTCAATTACCCCCACGCCACCGGCATGAGCATCTATGAGTGATGTCCCAACAGGAATTCCCGGTTCCAGACCCAATTCCTGAAATTTACAATCCATTAAAAGTATTAAAAAAACAGCCAAGCCAAAGAAGCTTGTTACATCAACCTGAACCAATCCCTGTAGATGGAGGAAGATTGTGTTCACTTTTCCAACTAAGCACTGTATGTTAGCTTTGTCAGTGAACCTCAAGGAAGCACCAGTTCAAATTTCAAAAAAATACAAAAAATTAAATACATAAGTTATTGCCTTTGCTGCAGTTGGAGTAAGACCAGAACCCAGAGGATGGCCAGGGAAAGCAACACTTCGTCCTGTCATTAAGATTCACTATCAAGTTAGGCAGTGAGAAGACAGAAGCAGCAATGAATGGACAAACATAGATGATCAATCATAAACGTACTGACACCAGTTTTCATCAGATATCAACTGATCAAGCATGAACATGAGAACTCTTTCATAAATGAGCAATCAACAACATTCAAATTTAATCATAAATATTCCCGTTGATCCAACATTGTTTCTTCATATTGAACTACCAAAGGGAGAAAAGAATTGAGTTCAATATAAGCTATGGTGGACACTGACACAGCTTGCAGTTGCACAAAATGACAAGATTATTTCCTCAAAATTTAAAAATTGCTAGACATGTACCAAATAGTTGATATAAATATAATCCTGGTCTAAGGTTAGTAATTGTACGAAAACTTTATATTTAAACTTTAGACAGAAAAAATCATTTACAGATAGGGAAAACAAAATTATGTTGCACTTACTCCAGAGGATGAGAATCCATTTACTCAAGAAAAAAAGTTTCATTTAACTCACTCTGTTTATAATATTTTCTGAATATTGAATTTATCAATCCATCTATTAAATTAAAAATTCTTATTAAGTACATCAAAAGACTTTAAAATTTTATACAAATTAAAAATTAGTTAATTCATAAATAAATTTTATTCCAATGTATTGTGTACTTTTTAAAGTATAAGTAAACATTGACTTTGAAATTATATACCAATTAATTTTATCTATAAACTGGCATGGATGATCATTAAGATAAATTAAATAATTTAATCTATATTTATTAAACTCATGTTAGATAAAATTGAGCAAAATGTCCAAAACTTACACCTATAGTAAGTGAACTCCTTCCTTCCTCTAAATTTTCATATGCTTTCACCAAATAGGCTAAACTTTTTGAGATAGTGAGTTGTCTCTATTTACACATTATCAAGTCCTCTGTGTGTGGGTGGGTGTGGGTCTTCAAGACCAAAAAGAACATGCAGCGTAGACATGTGATATAAAATCATTTTACGCACTTTGGTCAAGCAACTTAATCTTGAGATTTGATTCTTGAGAAGGCCAATGTTAATAAAATGAATACCTATCTTAGCATGATGTCCTTCAATAAGATCACCCAAACCAATTTCCTCCCAAAAGTGATCATCCCATCCACAAGCTTCCATATCTCGAGAGTGGTTATCATTGACATGATGCATGTGTGCATGACCCAGATAAGTCCATTTACAAACAGTGGTGCATAGACTGCGAGTATCATCCCCGGTAGCCCTAAAAAATTCTAAAAATTAATCCAAGTGAAGAACCACTAGACTCAAATAAAAACTGATCTTCGACATAGAGAAGATTCAACCACACAGATTACCTGTATGACAACCAATCACTCAAGTCCATCCACCTGAAAACCATTGACCAAGATTCTTGCAAATTTTCTTTAACCCACAGAAGCTGAAAAGTTAGATTATATTAGTAATAAATAAAATTTATTAGAAAATTATATTTCTAACTGTTGGCCATCCATTAATATATTTAAACATTGGTTGAGTGGTTTTTTATGTGTCTTGCAATATCCATAATGAGATCAATGAATATTAGACATCACATGGTGAGTGTAGTTGAATGGTGTAGTCTTTAATTGAATGGAATCGTGATAGGTGGAACACCTTCAACTCTTAATGAGAAAGTGTTATTTAAATGGACATGTCTCTGGATGAAAAGTCCTAAACGGACCAGTGGAGCCCCACAAGAAAAGGAAGGTCCACTCTCTACTTTCTCTAAATATAAATGTCTTGGAGCAAATGGTAGACTTATGATCCACGTACACTTAGCAATGAAGTTTAGAAAGAGGTAGGAAGGATCATATCTTACGAATCTAGGAAATCTAAGGCATTCAAGTGAACTCATGTTGATGAAAAGATAGCATCACGAGAAAAATACTATAGACCTTTCATAATATTTTTGGTGTCCTACGTCACGTAACTATGTTCCAATTAACAACTTATGATGTGAGAAAATACAACAAAGATTTAATAAAGCCATAATTGAATCAATAACGAATTTAAATTATAAAAGAAATAATATATTATATGAACAAGCTGGATTTTGCACAACTAAACAGTTTAGTCGTTTCAACTTTCAAAAGATAAATTATATGCAATACAACTTTTTCCAGACAAGCTTATTTAAACATTAAAGTCCAAAAGTTAAAACAAGAACTCAATTATACAAGTTTATGTAAGGGAACTAACAAAACAAAAAGTTTGAAGAGCAAAAAAAAACCGTTAAAGATAATCTTATAAATTTTGTCTGGCAGGTGACCCACTCAAATTAATTATGATGTTCCTAAACTTAATCCAGTATGGAATACAAAGAACCTATCCCAGTTTCAGATGTGCCATTTAACATTTTCAGAAATCATTGCCATCAACAGATATGCATTCATTCCCATAGTCTGCAGTTAATTTCTTTTTACAGCAAGACACCATGTAAGCCAAAGAATGCTTACAATAAAACTTACTACAGTATATTGTGTACAATGACCAATACTGAGATTATGGAACTGGTTCAGATAGTACCTTTGGAGGTTCCATTTCTGGTGAAACAGCTCCACCACAATACTCCAATACAGGTGATTTAGAGGAATTGATCCTTTCGGCTTGTTCTACGGCTCTATGATCCATCCATACAATAACATTTCTTCTTGAATCACCACTCAAAGAAACCGAAACAGGTGAGCTATCAGAATCCACTGCAACTGTTGTAATACATGAACAGTGTTACATCCAAAATTAAACAAAATAATCTGTGCTGTAAAAGGGAGAGGGAGCAACAATTTCGAAACTATATCATACCAAGAGAACAAGTAGCTGCAAATCCCAGACCCTGTACTTCTGTTGGTGCAACTTTAGCTTTAGAGCAAGCTGCTTTTACAGCTGCACAAACTGCAAGCCATATATCTGTAGAGGATTGCTGTTTAGAACAAAAAGATGAATCTACATTATAAAATATATATACATTAAATCATTGAAAATGGAAACCACCTATTCATATCCAACTCAACAGGAACTAGGTGTAAACTTATAAATCATCTCATCCCTTCCCCATTTCCAAAATCAACATAACATATAAGCAGCTCCTCCAAGAGAAATGAAGTGAAAGATGAAGACGATTGATTATAACTTAGAGAGACAAGGTTCCCGCGTAAACTCAAGTGATCCAGAAACTTTAGTATAAAATATAGCCTCAAGAGCACCGAACACCAGACACACAAATTTGGGACTGTTAATACACATCCTTGTAAATGGCCAATAAGTAAGAGTAAATAAATCCTGAGCACTTTCCCTTAGATTTTCACAACCAACTAAGCAAGGTAGGGAAGAGAATTCCTGCCCTATATTTATGAAGCAAATATGCCATGCTATTTCTTTCAAAGGATGTAATTGATTACTGTTAAATATATGATTTGAAACAATGAAATTTATTGAACATTGATTGTCACCTTGACAGATAGAAGGTCAGTTCCGGAAAATACCTACCAGGTTTATCATTATTTACTTTGTCAGCTTCAGCTACCACCTGGCTAATACATTTACTAAGTCTCTCAAGGGGTCTTATGTTGATGACATTTGTAATAAGTTTGCCTCATATGATATAAATATACTCCAACCAAAGCGGGAGTGTTAAATATGATTTGATTATGTTAGAGATATGATCTGATTACATGAAATAGGAAGATATGATATGATTTAATAGGGAAATATCTTACCTAATATTTCTCATTATTAGATATTGATTTTGTTGTGTATCTTTTTCATTATATATAAGAATACCCATGTGTGTACCCAAAACAAGGTATTCGTTGTATCCTTTTCTATCTCTTCTCAACATGGCAACATAGTGGTACCATCTTCTGTGACTTGTTTTGTCACTAGTCCTTTTAAAAACTACTATTACACTGGCTTCAACCTTCAGGTAATCATTTGGATCAATTGAGTCTATTTTCCGAAAAAAAATTACCTCAACACAGGCACCATCTTTCCATATCTGAATCGGGCTGCTTGACAAACCAAGAAGCTTTCCTTTCTTGTCAAAAAGACCTGTAATAGCAATACCATCACCAGTAAAAGGGCCGGGTCATTTATACTATCTTGTCATCATATCAAATGACTTAATATTTTATTACCATACGCATACTGCTTGCAGCACAAAACTACATAAGCATGGCGGACTTAACAAAAGCTACCACTTTTATTCAAAATGATGAAGGAGAACATGTAAATTGGTAGCTAATCGTATGAAAAGATGCAAACAACAGGAAAATGAAAAGGCAGAAGTGACATAACTTTCAAAAAATACAACAACAACAACAACAACAGCAAAAGCCCTGCCAAATCGGTGAGGTCATCTACATGAATAACTTCCAAAAAGGAATAATTCAAAATTGAAAATGGTTAATTTGCATGGAATCCTGGGTTCCAACCTCGATAGAGCTGTACACAAATAAAATGAGGATTATGTTATTTAAGATCAAAAGTTCTGGACTGAATGACCATTTGAAGTAACAGAACTAGCCCACTTCTAGAGAACTAGACAAGCTTTTTCATAAATACTTTTTAAGAGAGAAAAACAGAAAGAACAAAATTAAATGAGTTTCTCTATAACCTAAAATTAAATTACGTACAAACTAAAAATTAAAATTTCGAGAAGTTATAAAAGAGCTTACATACATAAACTAATTTTAAGTTATGAAAAAGCTAATTTCATTTTTTCTTTGACAAAATTTCAACCAAGTGAACGCGTTAAAGAAAAGGACAATAAGAGTACAGGGTTCAAGTGCTCATTGCTCCTAATGCTAGTTTCATCCTCAGTAGCGACCCGTCACTGTTTAGCAACTGAACACATAGAATAGTGCACGTTGAAAAGAAGAACATCGTCAAACATCCAACCAATGCGTAAAAATGTTAAAATTCACAATTTATTTCAACAGAAATTCCCAAGATAAAATTTGCGATGAGTGTGGTGGAAGCGAACCTGCACGAGCGCTGCCGGTGCCGACGTCGACGCCGAGGAATACCGTACGAGAAGGCTTGTCGGGAGTGGAAGAAACGGCCATTTCTAAGGGTTGATATTGTGTATCGGAGAAAACCCCTCCTGTGTCGGACATCATAGATAGCTTTATCTTTGTCTATGTTTATCTTTGTTCTGATTTGCCTTCTTTCCCTGTCAGATATTTCGAATATCAGTTGTCAGCATTCATGGATCATCACTGATTCTGATTACGAGTAATCTCCTCCATGGTATGGTCGCAGATTGGACAGGAGTAAAAAACACGTACCTGGACCAAAAAAGTCTAAAATAACCTTTGTCAATTTTTTATTAAAATTTTTTAACTTAAAAACCAATTTGATTTATTTATCAGATTTAAATACTTTTTTGTCGGGTTTTATCGTCCCATATTTGTTTGTGTTTAATTAAGTTTTACTTTTCATTAATTGTGATCAATTTAGTAATTTTTTTACAACTAAGTTTAAAGTTTATCTAGCTAATGTTTGTGAAGCACGTCTTATGGGTTCTTAGTTTTTCTTTTTCTTTATAATTTTTAAAAAATATTACTCTTGTATCAAGTTAACTTCACATGTCACTTTATGAGTTTATTATTTCTTTTTTTTCAATTTGTTTCTATATTTTCTATTTTTGTTCAATAATTTTCTATATTTGTTAATTTTATTCAATTTAATTTGAGCGTTAAAATTGAATAATTTTATATGATTTTTAAATTAAGATTAAATTTAATTTTTAATATGTATTATACTAGTATTTTTTATTGAAATTAATATTTTTATTAATTATTTTTAAAATTCAATTATAAATTTTTTAGATTTAATTATAAATTGAATATAATTATTTTATTCAATTGTTAAATATAATACAATTATTTAAAATATAGTTAGAATATAATTATTAAATGTTTAGAAAAATATACTTATATTTCTAAAATTGACATTTAAGTCTAAAATATTTAATACTTTTATTGTATTTTAGATATTAAAATCTAAAATATTTATATTTATATTTTAATTTTGGAAATATTAAAATATTTTAAAAGATATCAAAACTTTTAAAAAGTAAAAAAAAAAAAACTCAATAAAAAATACTTAAATTTATAAGAAATTTTAAATTTAATTAAACCTAAAACTATATATTATAAATCTAAAGAATATTTCAATCTAAAAATAGAAAGGAGAAGAAAGATGAAAAAAGTAAAAACAATTTAAAAAACAGTAAGGGAGAGAATTTTTTCATTTATTTAATTTTAATGTATATATTTGTGTATGTTTGTTGACTATTTGCATAAAATAGAGTTGAGATATTTGGTATAGTTTGTCATGTCTTTGAGAAACGTAATAGTAAAGTGTTTATGTAAAAACTAATATATTATCATAGATTATTTTATTTCATATTTTGCATGGTGATATATCAGATTAGGGTGTTAACGGGTAAGTAAGGTATCAGTAGTAGTTTCTTATATTTTATTCACCACATAAATATTTGTCTTATATTTGTCGACATAAATCTGTAGTGTGTATCAATTATGTGGCTATTCGCATATTGTTTGAATATTTATCGGCATCCGTGAGTATTTACAAAAAATAAAATAAAATATTTAACATTATATTTTATCCATAAATTTAAATAAAATACAATACATAATATTTATAAATTTCAAATAAATTTCAAATAATTCATTTAAATAGTGTAGAATGACAATTTACAAAGAAATGAAATAAAATACAATACACAACATTCATAAATTTTATACAAAGTCAAAATAATCAATTTAAATAGTGTTAAATGATAATTTACAAAAAAATGAAGATTTTTTTTAAAAACAAATCGATAAAAAATAACTCATTCAAAATCAATTTATTAATATTTTAATCATATTTTTTTAATTTAAATTATAGTATAATGAGTACATGTATCCGCGAGTACGGATACTATGATATCTATATGCCCAGTTATCATGCAGGTATAAAAGATACTCATACCCGTTACTTATAGATATTCATTTATAATATCGATTTTTTATCTATTGTGAATTTTATTCATAGATACCCATAAATACGATTTTTCGCAATAAACGATAATAACTTATGTTCACTCTTTACCAATTAATAATTTTATCTACATAATTTAAATTAACAATTTATATATCTTATTCTAAAAATACACACATTATTGTCACTAAATTAAATTATCTTTCGAGTAATAGTTCTCCAAACAAACATATAAACAATGTAATACATTTACACTTTCAATCCATAATCACACAAATGTAAATAAACAATTATATAACACCACTTTTAAAACATTCAAATTAAAGGAGGGAAACATTGATTAAGTAAACTTTTCTTAGTTGAAGTACATTTCCGAAATAAAAAAGATGCCATTGATCTCTCAAGTGTTCAAGTACTTTTAATTGCTCTTCATATTTGACGTCTTATATCGAAATTCTCATGGTTTAATACCATAACAATTTAGAAACTTTAAAGGATTAATGTGTTGTAAAGAAACAATGTTTTTCTAAAGAATATGCACCTAGATTTGCACAATTTTGATAGGGTAATTATGCACCTTAACAATGAAGGAAAAACTTGTTACAATTACTTAAGTATGTTAAGAAAAAAATAGCTCTATAATTAATATATGAAACCTTGTAATACCTTTAATATTGTGAATATACTAGTTTTTCTACCCATACAATGCACAAGATTTTTTTTAGATGTAATATTTTTGGTAATGGTAATGGGTTTTGGGATATTCAATTATCTATATGATGAAAATATCATGTCTTTAAAAAATTGTAAAGTGTATAAATAAACTAAATCAATTAAGAACGTAATGAAAGACGTAAAGTTCATATTATATTTCATTTTATGTTTGTTGTCTATTCTTTTATCTGCAACAACCAACAACAAAAAGATGACTCGTACACTTTTTTGTTCAACTTGTTTTCAACGTTAAGAATTGAAGAAGAAACAAAGATAAAAATAAATTAATCTATGTTTATACAAACGAATCCGTTAAAATAAGAATAAAAAATAATAAATTACATATCTATAATGTCTTTTTTGTTAAACAGCTTCAAAATTTCCTTTTGTACACAACATTTATTGCTTTTTAATTCAACTTTTGTTGTATCATCGTGTTCCTTGTAAGTCTTGGATTTTAGGCAATGATTTTCCTGCAGTGCAGAACAGAACATAAATAAGTTGATCTATATTTATACAAAAGAATAAGTTCAAATCGAAATCACAAATAATAAATAACATACCTATAATTTGTTCTTTGTCAAAGACTTTCAAAATTTTTTTTGTACACAACGTTGTTCGTGACATTTCCATCTTCATCCAGTATAAGTATTTTCAATCCTCTTTTTGGTTTTTACTCTATAAATAGCAACATATAGTTGGCCATGTGTGAATACAAGCAGTGGAAGATAAAGGCTGACTCTAGAAAGCGTTTGTCCTTGACTTTTATTAATCGTCATCCCAAAGCATAAGGATATCGGAAACTGTCTTCTTTGAAATTTGAAAGGCAACCCTGAATCAAATGGAACTAAATCCATTCTTGGTATAAAAATTCTGTCACCAGTGTTTTTTTTCAGTAATTACAGTTGCAGAGATTACATTCTTGTCTAAATTGTTGACTTGCAATTTTGTACTATTGCAAAGACCTTTCGCTTGATCAATATTTCTTAAGAGCAGAATTGACACACCTGTTTTCAATTTGAGTTTATAATTTGGTATACCTCAACGTTTAATATCATTATTAATATTGTGAATATATATTCACCTTTAATATTTTGAATATATGCATTTACAAAGAAGAAATTCATTGTATTTTGTTTTGATAAGACCAAAGCACACCGTAAAGACAAAAAAGAAATTCTTATATTTTTCTCACTTTTCAAAGTTTAAGCCAAGATGTTTTAAGTACAGTGTTTCAGTCCAAGAGGGGTAAAGATACTCTAAACTCTCAAGTAAAAATTTGTCAGATAATAATAGTTGCCGTAATAATAAATACGTAACTAATTATTTCGTAATTAATGTTATTTATATTATGTTTATGAATTCTTATTTAGTTGAACTTTTACCACATAAATAATTATTATAATTAATTTACTGAATGATTTATAATTAAACCTTAAAATAATAAAAAAATTCTGATACATGACAGATTTGTAATACTATTTCACGCTACATTACCGACATAACTAACCAAATTATATCATATTTAAAAAAATTAAAACCTAATTAAGACTAACCAAATAATATTTAAACCCTAAAATTTTGTAGTCTTATTGTATTGTTTGTCGTAGTTCGGAGCAGGTAGTTTTTCTCTCGAAGTAATCAAGAATGGACCGTGACAAATGCTTACAAACCCAAATTTAACGGTCTGTTAGGAGTAGTTAGTTTTTATTGCCATTCCTAATTGCCTTTTTGATGCTGTTCAAACAGTGACTCATCTTCATTTCCCTCGCTTTCTTCCCTCCTTCCCACTTTGCTACTCTGACAGTGACTCTCTCACCATTCAGTCTTCACTATCCATACGCTATGTTCCGTTTCCCCTCCGTGCTCCTCTACCGCCGCCTTCACCGCCGCAAACTCTCCACCACGCCCTCGCGTCCTCCCTCCCTCCCTCTATCCCACCCGATATACCTCATTTGGGGCTCCAATACCGGCGTCGGCAAAACCCTAGTATCCGCCGGCATCGCTGCCGCCTCCCTCCTCTCCTCCGCCACCACTCCCTCCCAATTCCATTACCTCAAGCCCCTCCAAACTGGCTTCCCCGCCGACTCAGACTCCCGCTTCGTCCTCAACAAGCTCCGCCAACTCTCCCTCCGCTGCAACCCTAGCGTCCATCTCTCCGCCTCGCACCGTGTTCTCAACGTCTCCCCTGCCGTACCGGAGATAAATCCGCCGGCCGGAGAGGAAGGACGTGGCCCCTCGGAGCTGCATTGCAAGACTCTGTACGCGTGGGAAGAGGCCGTGTCGCCGCACTTGGCCGCAGAGAGGGAGGGTTTAGCTGTAAAAGACTCGGTTGTGTTGGAAACTCTGGGCAAGTGTTTCGAGGAGGTAGTGGAACGCGGGGCATGTAGGGAGAGATCGGATGTTCTGTGCGTGGTGGAGACAGCTGGTGGAGTTGCCAGTCCAGGTCCTTCTGGGACGCTTCAATGTGACTTGTATAGGTGTGTGGTTTAATCTTGTTCTTGCTAAAATCCTGTGCGGATTCAGTTTTCAGGATAAATTTTATTTACGTGTTTTAGCAGGTTGATTATTGCATATGTTTATATCAATAAAATTCACAATTAATAAATATTTTGAAAAGTTTAATGGTTATACACTCAGTGTACTGTGATAACTGTTAATCGAATTTTAGATAGTCCAGACTAAATATTTGTAGAAAGTGTGCGGTGGAGGCCTAATAAACCTTTAAAAGTGGACTTTAAGCCTAACTCAATTTCATAATATTGGCTTAATAAGGTGAGATTTGCACCATCTATATAGTATAGTTTGGGTATACTTCTAGTCAATGTGAGGTCCAACATACTCCCTCACATAGTAGAAGACATCTAGTGTGGGAATAGAAGGGTCCCAATTGTGGATCACTGGATAGATATAACAAACCTCTCCAAAATAGGTTTTGATATGCTCCATTATCATTTTAGAAAGAGGACTTTAAATTGCTTTTGTAAGGTTAGGTTATATTTAAAGTCCGCTTTCTAAGAAAAATTGTTAAAATTCAATTTAGAAATAATGATAAAAAGTGGTTTAGTATATAATAACTGGACTGTTAAGATGATTTAGTATATAATAAACAAAAATAAAAAGATAGTAGTTTGAGATGGTTGAGAGAGATTCTTTTAGTTAGTTGTGAAGATGGTGTGAAAATACTATTTCAAAGAGAAATGAAAAAAGCTATGGATAGTTTTGGACTCTGAGACTAGAGAAAATGAGAGTCTCGTCATCCAAGTTTTGTATTCTAATTTATATGAGTCAATGTGTATTTAAGTGGCTCAGGTTTTATTGGGTTTGGTAATTACAATGGCAGCTTAAGGTCGCATTTAATTTAACATAACAATTCGTGCACTGTTTCATCCTTGCTAGTACTCTTTGTAGGAGCTTTGTCACATGAATTCTATGCCGTTCTTATTTTTCTTTTGGTTATATATGTTTGTTATATATATATATATATATATATATATATATATATATATATATATATATATATATATATATATATGCCTTTCTTATTTTTCTTTTGGTTAAATATGTTTGTTCTTTCATTTCCTGTCAGGCCATTCCGTATTCCTGCAGTTCTTGTTGGGGATGGGCGGCTAGGAGGTATTTCTGGAACAATATCAGCTTATGAAAGCTTGACTCTGCGAGGTTATGATGTTGTTGCTGTTGCTTTTGAAGATCACGGTCTTCTCAATGAGGGTCCACTGATGTCTTATATGCGAAACAAGTAAGCCTGATTATAGCAGTTACATTCCCTTTCTATTGTAACTCGAAAATCAGAGAATTTTTGTTACTCTTCCTCTTTCCCAGCTTGTTTTTGTAAAACTGAAAAATTTAGACTGAAAAGGTTAAGCACTGAGAAGTGAGCACTCGATCTCGATTTTTAAAAACATTTTTTAGTTTAAGCACTAATTTCTTTTGGGCAAACTAGTCTTCAGCAAAGACAAGGCAATGTATTGGGAATTAGTTAAACAAATCAGTCTCTACAAGAAAGGAAATGGATGTAATTTAGTTGGTTAAACAAGAAAATGGTTAGGGTTTTTGGTGAATGCATTAATGGCCTCAAGCATGCTGAACAGTTTCAGCATTATTTATATTTAAGCTTTAGTTCATTTGTGGTAGGTATTGGACGAGCACCACTAAAATATTGTTTGGACAATTTACACAACTTTACCATTCGGTAGAACATTAGAATGTATTTTCAGAAGAATTAACTTGAACTGCATGTGTTTCTTGAATAATGTTGGTGGTCATAATTTGGTAAAATCAATATTCAATTATATTTCAGAATAATATTCTTTACAAAAGTAACAACTAACACCTGCACTAATGTGGTTTGATGCTTTCAAGTTCCAACACAGAATCATTCTGCCTATCGTCAAATGTAGGTTTGAAACTGGAATATTCTGCTCTGTATTGAGCGGTATAAAAAGGCCAGCCCACCATCTAAACTTTATTTGCATACTTTCATTCTTTTAGAGTCCTTGGTAGCTACATTTACTATTTAACTTAATCAGTTAATTTTTTTTATTGACTTTTCTGCCGTGTTGCGGTATTATTGTTGCCCTATCTGCTCATATACAACTGTTGTCTTCTTCATTCAGGGTCCCTGTCCTAGTGCTACCACCCATTCCAAGAGATCTATCAAATGACTTGATTGAATGGTTTGAAAATTCTCATCATATATTTAGTAATCTTAAGGAAATAATGCTATCAGCTTATTTTGAGAGAATTAAAAAGCTGCAAGACATGCCAAGAGAAGCAATGGATATCATCTGGTGGCCTTTCACTCAACACCAACTTATTCCTGATGGAGGGGTCACAGTAATTGATTCACGCTGTGGTGAGAACTTTTCTGTCTTCAAGGTTTGTTTCTGTAAATCTTTATTTATTATTAGTTTTTTAATTTGTTAAGCTTTGCAATACAAACTTTAGTCGGTTGATGCACTAGGTTGAGCTTAACTTACTGCATCTAGATCTGTTTGGATAAACTTCTTCATGAATAATTGTAAGAAAAAAAAAATATAAGAAGGAAACGTGAGTTTATATAAACTAAAATTAGCTTATACATGTGAGAGAACAAATTAACTTGTGATGCATAAGCTTAATTTAGCTTATAGAAAAACTTATTTATTTCTTTTTTTTTTAAATTTTCCTCTCTTATAAGTGTTTTTAGAAACACTTATCCAAACAACCTCTTAGTGTTTACTTTGGAATAATTTTATTGGATTACTTCGTTCATTTTTATTTTTTATTTTTTACATATTGATGATACCTAGATTTGACATCAAATTATTTTTTTGTAAGGTTCAGAAGACAGAAGTCATAGCACCACAATTTGATGCATGTGCTAGTTGGTGGACTCAAGGACCTGATGCTATAATGCAGGTCATTCTCATAACTTTTTTAAGTTATTAATTCTGTTAATCAAACTAGTAATAATCAAATGGATGTCCCAGGCACAGCACTAAATTTACTTACGTATCTCATTATTCCCGGAGCCCAGCCGGGCGATTGGGGATGCCATGGTCAGTCCCAAAAGTTTTTTTTTTTTTTTTTACTTTTGTATGTAAAAGTACTTTTTGGCACCCTATTGGTCACCCTTCTAAAACAATTCTGCCTCTGACATTGTTCTTCCTGTCTTTTACTGTTGAATATGTATGCTTAAGAAAAAGTGTTATCTCAATCTTTTTGAATTTTAATGCCTCAAGGCTATTGACTTTGCATAGTCAATTCAAAGCCCAAATAAAAAGCAGACTTGAATAACTTTTAGTGTTAAAGAATCTTCATGACATGGATCTGCTACACAATTTAGTATATTGTTATTTGATACAATCGTGTTTGGCATATTTAAACTTTGACGCCCCTTCAAACTATCGTACCTAAAGCTTTGCTTTAATGCCATCTTTCCATTTAGGTGATTTCAGGCTGAGCTAGCTAGGGAAATGGGGTATACTGCTGCTAGATATGGGCATGTAATGTTCCCTGAGAATGTTCATGAGCCAGCCTTAAATTGTGCTGAGCTCTTGCTTAAAGGCGTGGGGAAAGGTTAGTATGTCCTTTTTTAAACTATCAAAATTCTACATCGACAAGAAATATGATTAATGCAGTTCTTATAAGGCCAGAGTTGGCCTCATTTTAAAAGATGGTTTTATGTGGTTAAATTAAACCCTAATCCCAAACTCTAATATAGTATAAAAGCCTATTTGTTATTGGGAAACCTATATTTGTTTTGTTTATGCCCTAGATGTCTACTACTAGGCATGAAGGGTTATTGTTATTAGACCACTTGTATTTATCCACACTTGAAATGTCCAGTTCTGTTCTGGGTGTGAGTGGTCATGTTAGGATCTCACATTGACTAGAGTCAAGATGTGACCAATGTAAGCCTTATAAGGCTTGAGCAATTCTTTATTTAAAAGTTGATTTTATTGGATTGAGTTACGACTTAATCCTAAATTCTGATAAAAACTAATAAACATTGCCTACTGGTTATTTGTAATATTGTATTTAACATATCTGAATTCTGATCTCAGTGCTGTTTGATACTTTAGTAAAAAAATATACGTTTCAGTTTGATAACACTGATATTTAGAGATGTTTGACAATGCTCATTGTTATCCACTGATAAGCAGCTTTCAGTTCTTTGTACAGTTGCTGACTCGTTTGTCGTGCAGGCTGGGCTTCACGAGCATATTTTTCAGACAATGGATCTACAGCAATTGAAATAGCTCTCAAGATGGCATTTCGTAAATTTTCTGTTGATCACGGGCTTATTGTGGATTGTCATGAGGATACCACAAATGAAAGGCCCACTGAGCTTATGGTTAGCTCCTTCAGTCCTTTTAATCAATCTGTCATATTTCTTTTCTCTGTGTGTGCAATTTTGACTTATGAAGATGGAATTCTGTAGGGGGGTTTGGGATTGGCAATTAATATCAGTCAAGCCTTTTTTCTTCTTGGGGAAAGCAAAGCAACTGTTTGAAAGCAAAAAACACAATGTTGTCAGGAATGTTTTATTTTGTATTGTATGCACGAAGTGTCAAAAGTTTGGACAATACAGCTAGGATGTGCAACATATCTAGCAATTTTTATTATGCATTTTTCTATAAGCACTTTAAGTAAAAAGTCTTGTTTTCAAAATTTTACCGAATTCCCTATCTGTGTTTTCAAAATCTTGTTTTATGTCTTACCTTTTTGGAGGAGGCTAATATGCATTGATTTTGTTTATTTTTTTCTTTATTGAAGATGCAAAACGAACATTTGTAGTTCAGGAACAGCTAACTGTTCAAGTTCTCGATTAAGTTATTGGGCAGTTTCTTTTTTACCACTTTTCCAACGTTTTTAATTAGTCGAGTGGTTATTTATTCCTAAACTATAAACCTAAGAATTTGTTTTCTGTAACAGGGTTCTGCTAACAAACATCCTAAAGGCATTGGTTAAGTAATTAAACAAATAGAAAGTCATCCTAGTGACACTTTCCATAAATAATTTTTCACTTTTGATTCCTTAACCAATCCCGTAATGGCACTTGTTAGAATTTGAACTTTATTTTCCATGTAGTTGTTTGTGTATTTTTACTTGTTCTTCAAACATGTAAAATATTTAATCCTTTTTATTTAATTGCATTTCTTCCTTTGAAACTCGCATGTAACTTAATACTTGTGAATCTCATTATTTCAGGTCCTTGCACTTCAGAGATCTTACCATGGTGATACACTGGGTGCCATGGAAGCACAGGCACCATCTTCTTATACAGGCTTCCTCCAGCAACCATGGTTATAGACATTGCCCTCTAGTGCATACTTGTGAAATTGAATGTTATGTGGGACTTCCCAACAGAATTTTGCTGATTTATTTAATCTTTTGAATAATGTATTTAGCAATATTTTGCAATCAAAGTAATATGCGATAGACATTTTCTAAAAGTGCTCCCATTCAATTGGTAAAATTTGAATTGGGATTTAGCCAACACGAGACTTTATAATCTCTCCATGTAAAACATTATAACAAAAAGGTGTTGGAAGATAGACCAAAAGTAGACAAAACAGTTTTGGTTTGTGAGTTTCTTTTCAGCATAAGTCAGATTAGTAATTTTTTTTCTTTCTTTGAAAAATATAGTCTTCATGCATACTATACTTTTGTTTAAAAGCCTTGTGAGAAGCAATGTTCTATTTTGTTCGTGTGTTTTGATAGTTTACTAGCTTGATGTTTTTCGTTTTTGTTTTTTGTAGCCTATTTTCCATATTACTGCCTGGGAATTGATTTTAATTTACTAATCTAGATAAATACTCATGACACCCTTCTAAGTTTGAATTCAGTTTCACAGGTACACTGGAAGAGGTCTTTTTCTGGATCCTCCTTCTGTGTTTATGCACAACAATACATGGAATATTTCCATACCTGAAGGGTATAATTGGGAGAGTTTGAAAGGTGAAAGTATCGGTAAGTTCAAAATTTAAAACTTCAATTCTTTTATTGGCCACTGTTTAGAATATAATTGTTTTCCTTGTTGGTGCTTTGACAGCCTTTTCTTCACGCGATGAAGTATTTCACAAGGGCAGGGATAAGTCCGAGCTTGCTACAGTTTATTCATCTTATATATCAGAAGTATTATCTCGATTTAAAGGGTCAAAAAATGTTGGAGCCTTGATAATGGAACCAGGCAAGATATTTGAGATTTTTCTTTAGCAGATTATAGTTCCATTTTATTTTTACTACCTTCTCCTGTACCCAATAAAGTAATTATGGTGATCTTATATTTGTCCGGTACATGAAATTTAGAAGAAAAAAGTTTCTCACTTTAGATACTTCAAGATGATAATACATCAAACTGTATATCTAAATTATGCCCACAGTAGGACAATTGTCTGTGTGAAGTGTGAATGAAATACTACATTTTAGTGGTTCTTGGTCTTTCACACAAAAGCTTATTTTTCAAGTTTCTTATATCTTTCTAAAATTGTTTCAGTGGCCCTCTAGAAATTTTAATTTAACTTATTTTAACCTTTTCTCAATATTGATCATCTCATTTGGGGCTGAACTGTTATTTAGTTATACAAGGCGCTGGTGGAATGCACATGGTTGATCCACTTTTTCAGCGTGTGCTTGTTAATGAGTGTCGGAGTAGAAAAATTCCAGTGATCTTTGATGAGGTTTTTACTGGTTTTTGGCGTTTAGGAGTGGAGGTGATTCCTCTCAATGAAGGCTATTCTCTTATTTTCAAAATTTTATTTCATATTCTTCATTAGTTCTCTTGTCTGATCAGCAGTTTATATTTTTTTCCCACAGACTGCAGCGGAGCTAATCCATTGTGTACCAGATATAGCCTGCTTTGGGAAGCTGTTGACTGGCGGAATTATACCATTGGCTGTCACCTTGGCAACAAATGCTGTTTTTGATTCATTTATTGGAGACTCCAAGGTATTGTCATTTTTTTGGAAGACTTTCTTTTATGGGTTAGGTAGACACTGGCAGTCTGAAATTGTTGTTTTATTTGGTTGTAGTACCGTGCAATGGCTTGATTATCATATTGATATTACTGACAAGTTCTATAAGCTAGGCACAAGTGGGAAGTCCCTTACTCTTTCTGATAAAATGCCTAGTTCCTATTAGTAGGCTCATAATTTTTTGTCCTACTTGTATTGTGTTCTTACAAACCAAAGTTCCTGGACAATATTTTGATGACATAATAAATTATACTCTTGCTTTGGTTAGCTCAAAGCCCTTCTGCATGGACATTCTTACTCTGCACATGCTATGGGCTGCGCTGCTGCTGTTAAGTCAATCCAATGGTTTAAAGACCCTTCTTCCAACCCTAATATCACTTCTGAAGGAAGATTACTAAGGGAGGTATGATTACTTTGATTTTCCCCCCTGAACTTATTATATTTGCTTCTTGCTCCACGTAATATAAAAACGATATGTCATCCATGTATTGTTGTAATATTTTCAAGGGTATATGTCTATGAGCGAAATACACAAATCGTATTCCTAATGCATTTCTTGTGTTCTAAAGAAAACAAGGATATGTTGTTTTTGACTTGTTATTATTATCTATCATGTATTTCTGCATTTGTGAGTGCGTCTATGTTTTTGTTAATTATAGAATTGAGCAAACAAACAAACGAGTGATATGCTAATCTTATCAAGACAGGAGGAACATAAATAAACAAAATAAATTGAAATAATCCAGTATTTAAATAAAAAATATATGTGACAAAACAGCTGATCCGTCCTTCTTGTATCACCCTGCAATTGTCCTCCAAAAATGGCCAGGGCTGGACTTAGAGCCTTGGTCTGCTCACCAGTTTTTTTAAGTTTTATTAGTTTTCATATTTTAGTTTCAATGGACATTTGACTTGGTTTTTGCAATAATTATGGGACTTGGCCAAATTAATTAGCGTTGGAATCTTTTCATATTAAATTCTTTATGCTACCGGCTTCCTTAATAAAGCTATTTTGATTATAGATTAGTGTTTAATGTTCATTTGATCAAACATTTATTGTGCATTTGCAGTTATGGGATGATAAAATGGTTCGCCGGATTTCATCACACCCTGTAATTCAAAGAGTAGTGACTTTGGGAACTTTGTGTGCTTTGGAATTAAAAGCAGAAGGCACTAGTGCCGGGTATAATATTTTCAACTTCATCCTTTCCCCCTTTTATTATTTCTGTGCACGTCATGTTCTAGAATTCCTTTGTTAGAAAAGCTTAATGAGCATCATATACGTGTCATACAAAAGTTGGTATGTTTCGGATGAAGTTGCAAGTGGCATCTGAAAGTGTAGATTCTGCTTTACTACCACTGTTGTTTTGGTAGTTATGGCATTGACTTGCCCCAAAATATTACAAGAGGTAAAAGGAAGCTCACGAAAAAAATGGGTTTGATTTTAACGTGTATAGTTTAACAAAATGTCTTGGTACTAAGATATGCCAGACTTAACGTGGCTGTGAACTACAGTCCATTGTGTTTATAGGAACTGGTCATCCATCCTTCTGTTACCTGTAGTTTCTTATTTTCAAGTTATTGTTTTGTTACTAAAACTTGTAACTTTTTATTCGTAAAATGTACAGATAAATCATTAATTTTGAGCACTTATCTAATTAGAGAGAAGGAAACAACGTGTATTTGATTCTTCACGAGGTTTTGTTCTAAATAAAGTTGTACACAGGTATGGATCGTTATATGCAAGACCACTACTTGAGAAGCTTAGGGAAGATGGTATATACATGAGGCCTCTGGGTAACGTCATTTATCTCTTGTGTGGACCCTGCACATCTCCACAAGTTTGTAATCAATTGCTGGCCAAACTTCATCGGCAGCTCGACGAATTTGACGGATTTAAGAATTGAGAATAATATGAGTTGCCAAGCGGACAAGTCTAAGATTCCTGCTACCAAGTTTAGGTAAGTTTATTCCTGTTTGGGTACGGGGATGAGTTGTAAATGCAAGGGTTGCAGCAGTTGCCTTGGTTTTTCAATTGTCAGTTGTATTTTATTCATCAATACAAAAATACCATCTTCTTCTCAACTCCCCTCTTGTCTCTATGATGTTATGAATAAAATGGTTAAGGTCAGTTTTTTTTTTTTTTTATCATTTTCTCAGTATTCTTGAATAAAAACAATATTTCTTTAGTTATAATTAAATTATATTAACTGAACAAAGAACCAGTATAAGTTAAACATTGCTAAAGTTATTTATTTTCTGAATGTAACAACATTATAAATTGCTTTTTTAATTAGATGTGGAATATTTAATATTATATTCAATATATTTTTTTAAACCTTTTTTAAACTTTGTTATAGGTGTGACTAATTTTCATGAGGAGATCTGAATGAAAAAGGTTTCTCAATTTCAGATTTTTTTTTTCAAAATAAATAAATACTCAGATATTATTTTGGACTATAGAAATATAAGTGGGTATCTTTTTGTTTGCAAGAATAACAATGACGCGTCGAATGATAAGATAGTTTCCATTCGCAAATAGATTTTCGCGTCGTGGTGTTTTATCATTAGATAATTATTACCAGCAAAAGAATAATGCTAGTTTTCAAATTTCGTAATCAGGACTATTTTCCAAAACTGATTTGAATATTAGACCATCTATAAATTGATGAAAAATTATTTTTGAATATTATATTCTAAACATCATGTGTGATGTGTAGTTTACCTCTCAATTGATCCTCATTTTTACGGCGGATAGATGATTTTATTTTACAATTTTTTTAAAAATTGATTTTAGATTACAAGAGAAACTTTATTTTTTTTTTGTTTTTATATTTTTCTACAAGTATTCATGAAAAATTATTCAAGTAACATCTGATTATTTAATAAAATTATCTTTTTAGAAAAGCAAATAAGCATCCAGTAGTAAATCGAAAATAGGAACAATATGAGAATTAATTGTTTATTTATTGAAATGCGTTTCACAATCTTGTAGGAGTTGGTAAACTGGCATTGACTTCCAGTCAACAGCTTTCAAACTGGCCAGCTAACTTTTCTTACACCCCCTTTTGGGAATCATCATTTCCTTTTTAATTGCAATAAACCTAAATATGTTGACTAATCTTGTTCCTCACCCCTCAATTTAGGATTTCAAATTTATTAATAAGGATTATTAATTGCAAAATCAAACTCTCCCTCAATTTATCCTTAGCAGTGGTAACACTATCAACACAGTGATGAATTATTATATTATTGTTATCCTTACAGTGCAAAAAATCAATATCCCCACGTGCTCCCCGCCAGCCGCATGTTTATTGTTTCAGTTTCCATAACAAGTTTTAATCACGCTCTTACAGGAATTAAAAAGCTTTTATTAAAATACCAAATAAATGCTTCTAATAATTTTTTTAACCAGTATCTTGAACACACTAACTAGTAACATTATAGTTTAAATAATGGAACTAGACTTTTAGTCAAATTTATTTCCACTTCCAATATTTTTTTAATTGATAAATATATATTTTTACTTTAAAAATATTATATATATATATATATATATATATATATATATATATATATATTTTCTAGCTGACTTTTCTAAGTCTAATTTCTTTTTCGTAAAATGTATAAACTTTTTATAAACAACTTCTCTTCCAAAACAAAACAAATGGAACTCCTTAATACACTTTAGATGTTGTGTTGTTGTGGCATGCTGTTAACCACAACAAAAGGAGTGATGATGTTAGGTGTTGGTCAGCCAATGACGTGATAGGAGAGTACACGCTGTCTACAGTGACGCAGCAATTGCCCTTTTCCTCTCCTCTTCTAATCGCATCACTAAACACACGGCCACGATTGAACCTTTGGTTTTCCCTTAAACGACAAGGGTCGTCTTACATAAATAACTACGAGCAATCAAAACACACAAACATGGTACTGTCTCAAACTTAACAATTCTACTAAAATTCATCAAAACCACCCAAAAAAAGGACATCGTTATTAAATAAAACATCAGGATCATCATAACCGTCAAATGGTAAGGAACATTGTTCCGCAAAGTAGGCGATTAATCCTCTCTCTTTCTCAAAGTCGCCAGAGTAGACCGTAAATGAACTGACACTGTTGGACTTGCAACTAAGGCCAAACCAAAGCTCGTTTCGTGTAATTCATTCTCTCTTTCTCTCTCACCCAAACACTCTTTTCTCTCTCAGGTACTGAAGCCTTCGTTTTCTTCTTTTATTTTTCACTCTGTTATATATCTCTTATTCAATTTTTCAGCTCCAAGAATCAATTACGTTTTCTCTCTCTCCAGTGCGTTCTCTTCGTTTTCATCTGTTTTTCGAAAATTCGCTGTTAGAGGTTGATATTTGAGGTACGCACGTGTGCAATTTGTTGGTGTTTCATGGAATTCGAGTTCAATTTGTTTTGTTCTTGTGTTCGAGATCTGTTGCGAGTTTCTTCTTTTTGGGTGCTGTAGCATCTAGGGTTTTGTTGCTTGTAAATTTTTTAGTTTAGGTGATACCGACGACTTTTTGTGGTTTTGGAGTGTTTGTAGACCGGGTGATTTAGGCTATTGTTGGAGGAGAGAGTGCAAATGCAGAAACCATCTACCGACGCAATTAGTATGGGCAAAAGGAGCCTGGAGGGTGGAGAAGATGATCAGCCTGAACGAAAAAGGCCTGCTCTCGCAAGGTAAATTAATTGCTCATTGATTTCATTCGTGTGCTTCCTTGAATTCTTATGTAAACCACCTTATAAGTTTGGGGATGGGGTATTTTAATTCTGACTTGGTCATATTTTTGGGGGGCGGGGTGAGTGCTAGTACTAATTAAACATGTAAGGTGTTTTAGTACTGATTCCCAGTTGGAAGCAAGTGAAAGGAATCTCGATGTCACTCTAATCGTACAATATGCTTACTTCGGAAAATATTTTTCATGTTGGCTAATTATATCACAGCATTCCTAATTTTCTACCCCTAACTTAATTTTGCTACTCGAGTTTGATGATTGTGG